>ERZ772960.169-NODE-169-length-63355-cov-6.307283_pt1 | contig 63355 bp, 72 predicted proteins | sample MGYA00580678_ERZ772960 | MGnify/ENA primary metagenome ERZ772960 (study PRJEB29015, sample SAMEA2737930) | human oral metagenome | biome: human oral; feature: human-associated habitat; material: dental | place: China | collected 2059 ...
TACTGCCGATTAGGTGGGAGAGTAGGTAGCTGCCTATTTTATTAAGATCCGTTTCTAGGTCCGCACGACCGGAGACGGATCTTTTTTTGTTTGCCGGGTAGGAGTCTTCCCCTTGCATCCTTTTGTGTAACTTATTGCTTGGTTAGAATTATATTCAACAATAAAGCGGAGAACTCTTTCTGAAATTTTCCTTATCTTTGTCCATCTGCATAGGATGTACTCCTTTTTAGCAAAATAGGTAGCCACTTATGCAGTAAGAAGATATTAACTTTCTAAAGAAAAAACTTATGATCAGATTAAATGCATTCTTTGAAATCAAAGATGATGTTGCAGCAGAACAAGTAAAAGCCCTTACTGACGAATTGGTAGAGAAATCACGTAAGGAAGAAGGTAATAAAGGTTATGATCTCTTCGTGAGCACGACCAATCCTCGCGTTTATCTCTTCTGCGAAAGCTGGGAGAACGAAGCTGTTTTGGAAAAGCATAAACAAACGGCGCATTTCACGCGCATTATCCCCCAATTATCACAACTTCTAATAGGCGAGTTGAGTTTGGAAGCTTTTACCAGATAAGATTTTTGTGCATACCCATTAAATAAGGACGGCGATTTTTCATTTGAAATCGCCGTCCTTATTATATAATGTGTCGTACTATACGCTTAAATCATTTACGCATTGCCTTCAGGCACGCCGAATGGCGTAGCCGTGCGGCCGCTTTGCTGTTTTTGCTCAGGCAATTCAATCGAGCCAAATTGTTTCTCGTATTTAGAAATGTTGTCTTGCAGAGCAAAAAGCAAACGTTTTGCATGTTCCGGTGCAATAATCAGACGACTTACCACCGGTGCCTTGTTCATTCCCGGCACGATGCGTACAAAGTCAGCGATAAACTCAGCATGTGAGTGAGAAAGTATCGCCAAATTTGTGTAAGTGCCTTGCGCTACTTCCGGAGTAAGCTCAATTTGCAGTTGGTTCTCTTCAGGATTGTTTTGATTCTCCATTGTTTATATCTTTTGTAAGTGTTATTTTTTGACGTATTTTGCCAGATTTAGCATACAAATATAGTCTTAAAACCGGAATACCCCAAAGAATTTGCGAGTTTTGGGGCCAAAAAAGCAAGGAAAACGATTTTTTTTACTGAAAAATTTGCAGTGTACGCGGAGTTTGCCGTAACTTTGCAGCATAAAATTAAGAGGTGAATAATTAATTACTTCAACTAAACCAAAAAATTATGCGTAAAATTATTTCAGTTTTTGCAATGGGTGCCCTCGTAGCACTTGGTGCAAACGCACAAGGCGCTTTTGTAAACCATCGCTTTTTTGACAACTGGTCATTAGGCCTCAATGCAGGTTCTATTGCTCCGGTTAAAGGTCCGGCTTTCTGGAAACACAATCGCGCTAACTTCGGCCTGGAGTTGACGAAGCAAATTACTCCCGTGTTCGGTCTTGGCTTTGAAGGTGAAGCTAACGTAAATACTACTCCTTCTTTGACGGCTATCGACCAAGTTAATGCATCTGTATTGGCTAAGGTTAACCTTACAAACTGGTTCTGTGGCTACAAAGGCACTCCGCGTCCTTTCGAGCTCGAAGTAATAGGTGGTCTCGGCTGGGGCTATATGTATGATAGCGATCCTAACATCGATGGCACAGACTTCTGGACTTCTAAGTTCGGTCTCAACTTCAACTTTAACTTAGGCGCTAATCGTGCTTGGACTATCGCGTTGAAGCCGGCTATCGTTTACAACCTCGATCACCAAGGTTTCCGTGGTATGGCTCGCGCTCGCGGTGCTAACTATGATCTCAACACTGCAGCTGTTGAACTCCGCGCAGGTCTTACTTATCACTTCAAGACCAGCAACGGTGAGCACTACTTCACAAAGGTTCGCGCATACGACCAAGGCGAAATCGACGGTCTGAACGGCCGCATCAACGACCTCCGTGGCCAATTGGCAGACAAGGATGGCCAACTTTCAGATGCAAACCGCAGAATCGCTGATCTCCAGAATCAATTGAACGACTGCCGCAACCGCAAGCCGGAAGTGAGGGTGAAAGAAACGACTAACAACTTGATGACCTCAGCTGTGACGTTCCGTCAAGGCAAGTCAGTTGTAGATCCTTCTCAAATGCCTAACGTAGAGCGCGTAGCAACATACTTGGCTAACCATAAGGAAGCAACAGTGGTTATTAAGGGTTATGCTTCTCCGGAAGGCTCATTAGAGTTCAACGAGAAGTTGGCTGCTGCTCGTGCAAACGCAGTGAAGACTATCCTCGTTAAGCGTTATAGAATCGCAGCTTCTCGCATCACGGCTGAAGGCCAAGGTATTGGCAACATGTTCTCTGAGCCGGATTGGAACCGCGTAAGTATCTGTACGCTCGATCAGAAGTAATTTTTGATTCAATTATAAATGTAAAAGCCGGACGACCACCTCTCGTCCGGCTTTTTCGTATTCTCTCAGTGGCGTTACCGACTGAGACTTTTTGTTTTTCTACCTTTCATGTCCTGCTTTTGCCGCCGCTTTATACGTCCAGACTTAGAAGATTTGGCGATTAGCGCCTCGTTTCCTTTTTGTACGCTCACGACGAAAAAGGCTTACGCTCGTGATGATAAAGGTTTGCGTTCGTGAGCGTAAGAGTCTGTTCACGTGAGCGCACACCGTTTGGCCGCCCTCTCAGCCGTATCTCGCCTAGCTTTCGTGCGTAAAATTTCAGTTGTCAGCTGTTTGTTTCTTGCACGCAGTTTTCATCAGGTAGATCTCCAAAAGTACGCTGCCGTACGGTCGCATCGAGAAGTTGCTCGGACTCACTTTTTTTCTCCAGCTTCATCGCAGCACAGCGCGCCATGTTAGCCATTTGTAGCTGCACAATGTTTTTTTATTCAGACCTTTTTCGCGTGAAGGTAGATTTTTTTTTGTGTTAAAAGCTCTCGAAAAGCCCTTTTAATCAAATCGAAAGCCATTTCTTTTCATCTGTATTGGGCCAAATTTGAGCAACGATGCATAGCGATTGATGCTCATTATGTCGTTTCTGATAAGTTTGCCGCTGATACCTTGTGAGCGTCCAATGGTATCTTTTTCCGCTACAAACAAATCGATAATTCTTGTTTTTAACATTTGACGATGAACTATTAAGTGCTTGAAATCTTGTTTGTTCAATCAAATCTTCGTAATTTTGCAGCCGCTACAGTGTATACCACACAAGCGTTTAGTGCAGAAAGTAAGAAAATAAAATATATAACAAATTAAAGATCAAACAAATGCCTACGATTCAACAATTAGTGAGAAAGGGCAGAAAAGTCGTGACCGGAACGAGCAAATCTCCGGCACTGGACTCTTGCCCTCAGCGTCGTGGAGTGTGCGTGCGTGTATATACCACCACGCCTAAGAAGCCTAACTCGGCTATGCGTAAGGTTGCGCGTGTGCGCTTGACTAACGCTAAGGAGGTCAACTCTTATATTCCGGGTGAGGGTCATAACTTGCAAGAGCACTCTATCGTGCTTGTGCGCGGCGGCCGTGTAAAAGACCTTCCTGGTGTGCGTTATCACATCGTTCGCGGTACGCTTGATACTGCCGGTGTGGCTAACCGTACGCAACGTCGTTCAAAGTACGGCGCAAAGCGTCCTAAAGCAGCAAAGAAATAAGTAATTAATTTGGTTTGCAAAAAGGTTGAGTAAATTTTCGAAGGAGAATTGAAGAACTCAATGCAGCCTAAATAAGACCAATTGTAATGAGAAAAGCAAAACCAAAGAAGCGGGTTATTCTCCCGGATCCCGTTTATGGAGACCAAAAGGTTTCTAAGTTTGTAAATCACTTGATGTTCGACGGTAAGAAGAATGTATCTTACGAGATTTTCTACAAGTCGCTCGAAATCGTAGGTGAAAAAATGAAAGACAATGAGCTTTCTCCGCTGGAAATCTGGAAAGCGGCTTTGGATAAGATAACACCCCAAGTCGAAGTTAAATCTCGTCGTATCGGTGGTGCTACATTTCAGGTGCCCACTGAAATTCGTCCGGAACGCAAAGAGAGTGTCTCTATGAAGAATCTGATTGGCTACGCTCGTAAGCGCGGTGGCAAGACCATGGCTGATAAGCTGGCTGCTGAGATTATGGACGCCTTTAACGAGCAGGGTGGAGCTTACAAACGTAAGGAAGATATGCACCGTATGGCTGAAGCTAACCGTGCCTTCGCTCACTTCAGATTTTAACTTGTTGGGGCGAGGAGCTTCGATCGTGATACATACCATAACGGCGTGTGAGATACGAAGATAATCGCTCTGAAGATTTGCATTAAAACGAAAGATTTAAGAAGATGGCAAAACATGACCTGCATTTAACGCGTAATATCGGCATCATGGCGCACATCGACGCCGGTAAAACGACGACGTCAGAACGCATCTTGTTTTATACGGGTAAGACGCATAAGATTGGCGAAGTCCATGACGGTGCGGCTACGATGGACTGGATGGCTCAGGAGCAGGAGCGCGGCATTACTATTACGTCTGCCGCTACAACTTGTTATTGGGAGTGGAATAATAAGAAATTTAAGATCAACTTGATTGATACTCCGGGGCACGTTGACTTCACGGCTGAGGTTGAACGTTCGCTTCGTGTGTTGGACGGCGCCGTGGCAACTTATTGTGCTGTTGGTGGCGTACAACCACAATCGGAAACGGTGTGGCGTCAAGCTGATAAGTATAGCGTTCCACGTATTGGATACGTAAATAAGATGGACCGCTCCGGCGCAGACTTCTTCGAGGTTGTGCGTCAGATGAAGGCGGTGCTTGGCGCAAATCCTTGCGTCGTGGCAATTCCTATTGGTGCTGAGGAGAACTTCAAGGGTATCGTTGACCTTATTCGCATGAAGGCTATCGTATGGCACGATGAGTCGCTTGGTGCAGAATACGAGATGGAAGATATCCCGGCTGAACTTCAAGACGAAGCAGAGGAATGGCGCGGCAAGATGCTCGAGCAAGCTGCTGAGTGTGACGAAAAGCTCATGGAGAAATATTTCGAAGATCCTACAAGCTTGACGAACGAAGAAATTGTGGCAGCTATCCGTAAGGGTACAATCTCAATGGAGATCGTTCCGATGACTCCGGGTTCTTCATTTAAGAATAAGGGTGTACAATATCTGTTGGACTACGTATGTATGTTCTTGCCTGCACCTATGGATACGCCGAATATCGTCGGAGTAAATCCTGAAACAGGTGAAGAGGAAGATCGTAAGCCCTCAGAAGATGAACGCACTTCAGCTTTGGCTTTCAAGATCGCAACAGATCCTTATGTGGGTCGTCTGACTTTCTTCCGCGTTTACTCCGGTAAGATTGAGGCTGGCTCATATATCTATAACCCGCGTAGCCGCAAGAAAGAGCGCGTATCTCGCCTCTTCCAGATGCACTCTAACCACCAAAACCCGGAGGAAGTAATCGGCGCAGGTGATATTGGTGCAGGTGTAGGTTTCAAGGATATCCGCACAGGTGATACGCTTTGTGATGAAGCAGCTCCGATCGTTCTTGAGTCTATGGACTTCCCCGATCCCGTTATCGGTATCGCTGTTGAGCCTAAGACGCAGAAAGATATGGATAAGCTCTCAATGGGCTTGCAGAAGTTGGCTGAGGAGGATCCTACCTTCACAGTGCATACAGAAGAGCAGAGCGGCCAGACGGTTATTTCCGGTATGGGCGAGCTGCACCTTGATATTATCTTGGACCGTCTTCGTCGTGAGTTCAAAGTAGAATGTAATCAGGGTAAGCCTCAGGTTAACTACAAAGAGGCCATTACGCAGACGGTTAATCTCCGCGAGGTTTACAAGAAGCAAACCGGTGGTCGTGGTAAGTTCGCAGACATTATCGTTGATGTTAGTCCGGTTGACGAGGACTTCAAAGAGGGTGGCCTGCAATTTATCAACAAGGTTACCGGCGGTAACATTCCTAAGGAATTCATTCCTTCTGTACAAAAGGGCTTCGAGAATGCTATGAAGAGTGGTGTTCTTGGTGGCTTCCCGATGAACAGCCTTAAGGTTGAGTTGCTTGATGGCTCTTTCCACCCGGTTGACTCTGACCAGTTGTCTTTCGAGGTTGCAGCATTGAACGCTTACAAGAATGCTTGCTCAAAGGCAGGTCCTGTCTTGTTGGAACCTATTATGAGTCTCGAGGTTGTTACACCTGAAGAGAATATGGGTGATGTGATCGGTGACTTGAACAAACGTCGTGGTCAGGTAGAGGGTATGGAAAGCACGCGCTCTGGTGCACGTGTTGTGAAAGCGCTCGTTCCGCTGTCTGAGATGTTCGGTTATGTAACTGCATTGCGTACCATTACTTCTGGCCGTGCAACAAGCTCTATGCAATATCATCACCACTCACCATTGTCAGCTTCTATCGCACGTCAGGTGCTTGAGGAAATCAATGGTCGTGTAGACTTAGTAAAGTAATCAGTTAAATACAATATCAAGGGGACGGTTTAGAATATGACTCTTAAATCGTTTCCCTTGATAAATTGAATGTAATATGAGTCAAAAGATTAGAATCAAATTGAAGAGTTACGATCATACTTTAGTAGAGAAATCTGCTGAGAAGATCGTAAAGAATGCAAAGGCTACTGGCGCTATCGTTAGCGGCCCAATTCCACTTCCTACCCGTAAGCGTATTATTACGGTTAATAGAAGTACGTTCGTAAACAAAAAGTCTCGCGAGCAGTTTGAAGTTTCAACCTACAAGCGGTTGATCGACATTTATAGCTCTACAGCAAAGACTGTCGATGCACTTATGAAGCTTGAGTTGCCTTGTGGGGTAGAAGTGGAAATCAAAGTATAGTATACAATATATTATTTAGTGGGGGTTACGGCGTCTCTTTTAGAGCGTCAAGGCTCCCGTATATAAAACTACTGAAATGCCAGGATTATTAGGAAAAAAAATCGGAATGACATCCGTTTTCAGTGCTGATGGTAAAAACATACCATGCACTGTTGTCGAAGTAGGTCCTTGCGTGGTTACTCAGATTAAAAGCGTAGAGAAAGAAGGCTACAATGCTGTTCAGCTTGGCTTCCAAGAAGCGAAGGAAAAGAACACGACAGCTCCTCTTCTCGGGCACTTTAAGAAAGCGGGTACCACTCCCAAGCGCCACTTGGCCGAGTTCACAGGTTTTGACAAAGAGTTTAACTTAGGCGACACGATTACCGTTGCCGATGTATTTGAGGGCGTTGAATATGTTGACGTTGTTGGTACATCTAAGGGTCACGGTTTCCAAGGCGTTATGAAACGTCACGGATTTGGAGGTGTAGGCCAGAGTACTCACGGTCAGGATGACCGCGCAAGAAAGCCGGGTGCTATCGGCGCATGCTCTTATCCCGCAAAAGTTTTTAAGGGTATGCGTATGGCTGGTCAGATGGGCAATCGTCGCGCGACCAATCAAAATCTGAAAGTAATCAAAGTAATACCGGAGCACAACCTCCTCCTTCTTAAAGGATCTGTACCCGGCTGTAAAGGTTCAATCGTAATAATTGAGAAATAATGGAAATCAGTGTATTCAATATAAAAGGTGAAGACACCGGTCGTAAAGCTGTCCTCAATGAGGCAGTCTTTGGCATTGAACCTAACGATCATGCAATTTACCTTGATGTAAAACAATATCTCGCAGCTCAGCGACAAGGCACAGCTAAGTCAAAGGAAAGAAGCGAGATGAGTGGTTCTACTCGTAAGCTTGGTCGCCAGAAGGGTGGCGGCGGCGCTCGCCGTGGTGATATTAACTCACCTGTACTAGTTGGCGGTGCTCGCGTATTTGGCCCGAGACCACGCAATTATGCTTTTAAACTGAATAAGAAGCTTAAGGCTTTGGCTCGCCGCAGTGCATTGAGCTACAAGGCTAAAGAGAATTCAATCGTTGTCCTCGAAGACTTCACGATGGAAACTCCTAAGACCAAGGCTTTTGTTGAGATCTTAAATAATCTTAAGATCTCAGAAAAAAAGGTGCTACTTGTTTTGCCTGAGGCTAATAAAAACGTATTTTTGTCAGCTCGTAATTTAGAGGGCGCTAAGTTGGCTATTGCAAAGGATATCAATACGTATAACGTACTTGATGCCGGTGCACTGGTTATAACTGAGCGTTCGCTGGAGGATATCGATGCTGTTCTGAATAGATAACGGCTAAGAGATTATGGCATATATCGTAAAACCTTTAGTCACTGAGAAGATGACTAGCTTGACGGACAAACAAAACAAATTCGGTTTTGTGGTTCGTCCTGAAGCGAATAAGCTTCAAATTAAGAAAGAAGTAGAGGCTTTGTATGGCGTAACGGTAGTTGACGTTAATACATCGCGCTATGCTGGTAAAAACAAGTCACGTTATACGCGCTCTGGTTTAATTAAGGGGCGTTCTAACGCATTTAAGAAGGCGGTGGTTACTCTTAAGGAGGGCGAAACGATTGACTTCTATAGTAATATCTAATTAAATGGCAGTACGTAAATTTAAGCCCACAACACCGGGGCAGAGACACAAGATTATTGGTACGTTTAATGAAATTACTGCGTCCGTACCAGAAAAATCTCTCGTTTATGGTAAACGTTCGACCGGCGGCCGTAATAATGACGGCCACCGCGCTACGCGTTATCGTGGTGGTGGTCACAAGCGTAAATTCCGCTTGATTGACTTCCGTAGAGAGAAAGACGGTGTTCCCGCAATTGTTAAAACAATAGAGTATGATCCGAACCGTTCGGCTCGTATAGCATTGCTGTTTTACGCTGACGGTGAAAAGCGTTACATCATCGCGCCCAATGGCTTGAAAGTTGGCGATCGCTTGATGTCAGGTGCAGAAGCATCTCCTGAAGTCGGAAATGCTCTTCCTTTACAGAATATTCCTGTCGGTACAGTAGTTCACAACATAGAGCTTCGTCCTGGTCAAGGAGCACTTCTGGTGAGAAGTGCAGGCAACTTTGCACAGCTGACGTCACGTGAGGGTACTTATTGTGTTATTAAATTGCCCTCAGGAGAAACTCGCAAAGTGCTGAGTGCTTGTAAAGCGACTGTAGGAAGTGTTGGTAATTCAGACCATGCACTTGAATCTTCTGGTAAAGCCGGACGTTCTCGTTGGTTAGGCCGTCGTCCTCACAACCGTGGTGTTGTTATGAACCCTGTTGATCACCCGATGGGTGGTGGTGAAGGCCGTCAGTCTGGTGGACATCCACGTTCTCGTACAGGTCTTTATGCTAAGGGTCTTAAGACAAGAGCGCCGAAGAAGCAGTCTAATAAGTATATCCTGGAAAGGTCTAAAAAGTAACAAGCACTAATTGAATTTTTATGAGTCGTTCACTAAAAAAAGGCCCTTATATAGCTGTCTCTCTTGAGAAAAAGATTCTTGCCATGAATGAAAGTGGTAAAAAGAATGTTGTAAAGACTTGGGCTAGAGCATCTATGATTTCTCCTGATTTTGTTGGTCATACTGTTGCTGTTCATAATGGCAATAAGTTTATTCCGGTTTATATCACCGAGAATATGGTTGGTCATAAGTTAGGGGAATTTGCACCGACGCGTAAGTTTGGTGGTCATGCGGGTAACAACAAACGCTAATACAGCGTATTGTAATTAAAAAACAAAAGATTATAATGGGAGCAAGAAAAAGATTAGCGGCCGCTAAACGTAAAGAGGCCAAAAAAACTCAGTATTATGCTGAGCTCCGTAATATCCCCTCTTCCCCTCGAAAAATGCGTTATGTCGTTGATTTGATCCGCGGAATGGAGGTCAATCGAGCATTAGGAACATTACGTTTTTCAAAGAAACAGGCTTCATTAGCAGTTGAAAAGCTGCTTCGTTCAGCTATCACCAATTGGGAGACAAAAAATGAACGAAAGGCTGATGACGGAGAATTGTTTATTGTGACAGCTTTTGTAGACGAGGGAGTCACTCTTAAGAGAATGCGTCCTGCGCCTCAAGGGCGAGGCTATAGAATTCGCAAGCGTTCCAACCACGTTACATTGTATGTAGGAACCAAGAATAACGATTAATCGATAGAAACATGGGACAAAAAGTTAATCCGATTAGTAACCGTTTAGGTATTATTCGTGGTTGGGAGTCTAACTGGTATGGTGGCTCCAATTATGGGGATACTTTGCTCGAAGATAGTAAGCTGCGTAGATATTTGAACGCCCGCCTTGCTAAGGCCAGCGTATCAAGAATTATCATTGAAAGAACTCTTAAGCTGATTACAATCACTATCTGTACTTCACGTCCAGGTATTATCATTGGTAAAGGTGGTCAGGAAGTTGATAAGCTGAAAGAGGAGCTTCATAAGATTACAGATAAAGATGTTCAAATCAATATCTTTGAGGTAAAACGCCCTGATCTAGATGCAAATATAGTAGGCCAGAGTATTGCGCGCCAAATTGAAGGTAAAATTGCCTATCGTCGTGCTGCTAAAATGGCTATTCAAAATGCAATGAGAATGGGTGCAGAAGGCATTAAAGTGCAAGTTTCTGGTCGTCTGAATGGTGCGGAAATGGCTCGTAAAGAGATGTTCAAAGAGGGCCGTACTCCTCTACATACATTCCGTGCTGATATTGATTATTGCCAAACCACTGCTTTGACAAAAGTCGGCCTTATTGGTATTAAGGTGTGGATCTGCCGTGGTGAGGTCTATGGTAAAAAAGACTTAGCTCCTAATTTTACGCCTGAGAGAGATTTCCGTCGTCAAGATGGTGAACGTCGTGACAGAAGACGTGATCGTAGAAGTAGGGGTGGTAATCGTTAAAAGAGTAGAGCCAAATGTTACAACCAAAAAGAACAAAATACAGAAGACCTCAGAAAGGGCGTTGCAAAGGCAATGCTCAACGCGGAAATCAGTTGGCGTTTGGAAGCTTCGGTATCAAGAGCTTACAAACTCATTGGCTGACGGGTCGCCAGATTGAGGCTGCTCGTGTCGCAATGACACGTTATATGCAGCGTGAAGGGCAAAGTTGGATTCGTATTTTCCCAGACAAACCAATTACTAAGAAGCCTGCGGACGTACGTATGGGTAAAGGTAAGGGTGATCCTGTAGGGTACGTATTCCCAATAACTCCAGGACGCATTATTTTTGAAGTTGAGGGCGTGCCTTTTGAGGTCGCAAAGGAGGCTCTTCGCCTTGCCGCTCAAAAATTACCAATTACTACAAAATTCGTGGTACGTCACGATTTTGATAAAAACGCTTAACAATGAAAATTAAGGAGATTCGTCAGATTCCGCAAGGTGAGCTTCAAGAGCGCCTTGCTTCAGAGGTTGATAAGTACGGACAATTGATTTTAACTCATAGCGTTTCGCCTCTTGAAAATCCATCTCAGATAAAAGAGGTCCGTCGTACCATTGCGAGATTAAAAACCCTCATTCGCGAGAATGAACTTAACAACAGTAAATAATTGTCCAATGGAAGCTAGAAAATTGAGAAAAACCAGACAGGGTGTTGTGCTTAGCAATAAAATGGACAAAACTATCATTGTTGCGGCTAAGTTTAAAGAAAAACATCCTATTTATGGAAAGTTTATCTCTAAGACGAAAAAGTATTATGCTCATGATGAAAAGAATGAGGTAAATTTTGGAGATATCGTCCAAATTATGGAGACTCGCCCTTTGAGTAAGCTCAAGAGATGGAGAGTCGTAAAAATTGTAGAAAGAGCAAAGTAATATGATACAAGTCGAAACCAAACTTAATGTCGCTGATAATAGCGGTGCAAGAGAAGCTAAGTGCATTCGTGTACTTGGTGGTACTCGCAGGCGCTACGCAAGTGTTGGTGACATCATTGTTGTTGCAGTCAACAACATTATTCCTTCAAGTGATTTGAAAAAAGGTGCTGTATCTAAAGCCTTGATCGTAAGAACTAAGAAGGAGATTCGTCGTGCTGACGGTTCTTATATACGTTTTGACGACAACGCTTGTGTGCTTCTTAATAACGCTGGTGAATTGCGCGGCAGCCGCATATTTGGTCCTGTTGCACGTGAGTTACGTAGTGTTAATATGAAAGTCGTTTCTTTAGCACCTGAAGTTCTTTAACCGGTTATAACTGTAGTATATAATGAACAAATTTCATATTAGAAAAGGTGATACTGTCTTTGTCAACGCTGGCGAAGATAAGGGAAAGACTGGTAAGGTTATTCGTGTCATCACTGAAAAGAAACGTGCAGTCGTTGAAGGTGTGAATATCGTTTCAAAGAATCAAAAGCCTAACGCAAAATACCCTCAAGGCGGTATTATTAAGATGGAGGCTCCTATTCATATCTCTAATCTTAATGTTATAGATCCGGCTTCAGGAAAACCTACCCGTATTGGTCATAGGAAGAATGAAGAGGGAAAGACTATACGTTATGCTAAAAAGTCTGGGGAGGAAATTAAATAATGAGTACCACTGCTAGTCTAAAAAATGAGTATCGTGAGCGTATTGCTCCCACGTTGATGAAACAATTCAACTACAAATCTTCAATGCAAGTTCCTCGCTTGACGAAGATTGTTATCAATGAAGGTTTAGGAATTGCTTCTGCAGACAAGAAAATTGTTGATGTCGCAGTTAATGAACTTAGCACGATTACTGGTCAGAAGGCAGTCGTAACATTGTCACGTAAGGATATTGCCAACTTCAAAGTTCGTAAAAAGATGCCTATTGGAGCGATGGTAACATTGCGTCGTGAGCAGATGTACGAATTCTTAGAGAAGTTAATTCGTGTTGCCCTCCCACGTATTCGTGACTTCAAAGGTATCGAAAGCAAGTTAGATGGTCGCGGAAATTATACGCTTGGCATCACTGAGCAGATAATATTCCCGGAAATTAACATCGATTCTGTAGAGCGTATGACAGGTATGAATATTACCTTCGTTACCACTGCGCAAACTGATGAGGAGGGATATGCACTTCTGAAAGAATTTGGTCTTCCTTTCAAAAAAAATAGCATTAACTGATTTAGTAGTATGGCAAAAGAATCAATGAAAGCGCGCGAAGTAAAGCGTGCAAAGTTAGTTGCAAAATATGCTGCCAAACGAGCTGCTTTGAAGGAGATTGTAAATAAGTCTTCTGATCCGGTAGAGGCTTATGAAGCTGCACGCAAATTGCAGAGCATTCCAAAGAATGCAAATCCGATCCGCCTTCATAATCGCTGCAAAATTACAGGTCGCCCCAAAGGTTATATTAGAATGTTTGGCCTTTCAAGAATTCAATTTCGCGAAATGGCTTCAAGCGGTTTGATCCCTGGAGTTAAAAAAGCAAGTTGGTAATTCGCTTATTAATATTGTCGGGGCTTCCCGATCAATTAATCAAATACAAATATGACTGATCCAATAGCAGATTTTCTGACGCGTTTGCGCAATGCAATTCATGCGAAGCATAGAGTTGTTGAAATACCCGCGTCAAATCTCAAAAAGAATATTACAAAGATTCTTTTTGAAAAAGGATATATCCTCAATTATAAGTTTGAGGATACAGAGGATAATCCTCAAGGTATGATCAAGATTGCATTAAAGTATGATCCTCAAACAAAGGCTAATGCAATCAAGAATTTGACGAGAATTTCACGCCCTGGTATGCGTAAATATACTGGTTATCGTGATATGCCGAGAGTAATTAATGGACTTGGTATAGCAATTGTATCTACGTCCAAAGGTGTTATGACAGATAAGGAGGCTTCACAAGAGAAGATCGGTGGTGAAGTATTATGCTTTGTCTATTAATAGAAGAATACTATGTCTCGAATAGGAAAATTGCCAATTAACATTCCTGCAGGAGTAAACGTTACTCTAAAGGATAATGTAGTGACTGTCAAAGGTCCGAAGGGTGAACTCTCACAGACAGTACATCCTTCTATTAATGTCGTTATTGACGCTAATGTCATTACTTTCACTATCGATCAAGAAAACGACTCTGTTTCTACAAAGCAGAAGCAAGCTTTCCATGGCTTGTATCGTTCTTTGATTAACAACATGGTTGTTGGTGTAAGTGAAGGCTACAAGAAAGAATTAGAGTTAGTCGGCGTAGGTTATCGCGTTTCAAATCAAGGAAACCTGATGGAGTTTTCTTTAGGTTATACGCACAACATCTTCCTTCAACTTCCGAGCGAAGTGAAAGTAGAAACAAAGACAGAACGTAACAAGAATCCGTATATTTGCCTCGAATCCTGCGACAAGCAATTGTTAGGACAAGTATGTGCAAAGATTCGTTCGTTCCGTATGCCAGAGCCTTATAAGGGTAAAGGTATATTGTTCGTTGGTGAGCAGATTCGTCGTAAGAGTGGCAAGGCTGCAGGTGCGAAGTAATTTTAAAATGCAAGTATTATGACAACGAAGAAAGAACTACGTCGTATTAAGATAAAATACCGTGTACGCAAACGTGTTTCCGGAACTGCTGAGCGCCCTCGTCTGACGGTGTTCAGAAGCAACAAACAGATTTATGCCCAGATTATCAATGATGATACAGCGCGCACTTTGGTAAGCGCTTCATCATTGGGTTTAGATAAGATGCCTAAGTTGGAACAAGCTTCTAAGGTCGGAGAACTCGTAGCACAAAAGGCTATTGCCGCAGGAATTAGTGAGGTTGTTTTTGACCGTAACGGCTATCTTTATCATGGTCGTGTTAAGAATGTGGCTGATGGTGCTCGTAATGGTGGACTTAAATTTTAATGGTTATGGCAAACAGAGTTATTGTAAATAGTGAAGATTTAAAAGATAGACTGGTTGCTATCAATCGTACTACCAAGGTAACTAAAGGTGGTCGTACATTTACTTTTGCTGCAATTGTCGTTGTAGGTGATGGTAAAGGTGTAATTGGTCATGGCCTTGGTAAAGCTGGTGAAGTCACTACAGCCATTGCAAAAGGCATTGAGGCTGCAAAAAAGAACCTCGTAAAGGTTCCTGTATTGAAAGGAACTGTCCCTCATGGAATGAATGCTCGTTTTGGCGGCGCTGAGGTAACGATTCTTCCTGCTTCTGAGGGTACTGGTGTCGTTGCCGGTGGTGCAATGCGTGCCGTACTTGATAGCGTAGGTGTAAAGGACGTCTTAGCAAAGTCTAAAGGTTCTTCTAACCCTCACAATTTAGTGAAAGCTACAATTGAGGCTCTTAAGGGTATGCGTGATGCTCATACGGTAGCGCATGAGCGTGGTATTTCAATAGATAAAGTTTTCAGAGGTTAAGAGATATGGCAACGATTAAAATCAAACAGATTAAGAGCCGTATAGGAGCTCCTATCGACCAAAAGCGCACGCTTGATTCTTTAGGCCTTCATAAGATTTCAAATACGGTTGAAGTTGAGGACAATCCTTGTATCCGCGGGATGATTCGCAAAGTACAACATCTTGTGACGATAGTTGATTAACCTCAAATAAAAAGCTTAAGTTATGAAATTACATACATTAAAACCCGCTGTTGCTTCAACACATTCTCGGAAACGCATAGGTCGTGGTCCCGGCTCTGGTTTAGGAGGCACTTCTACGCGTGGTCATAAAGGTGCAAAGTCACGTTCTGGTTATTCCAAGAAAATTGGTTTTGAAGGTGGCCAGATGCCGTTACAGCGTCGTTTGCCGAAGTTTGGCTTCAAAAATATCAACAGAGTCGAGTATCGTGTTGTTAATTTAGGTACTCTTCAAGAATTGGCTGAGAAGTTGTCTTTGCAAAAGATAGGACGAGAAGAGTTGATCTCAGCACGCCTGCTTTCTGCTAAAGATCTTGTAAAAATTCTTGGCAGTGGCGAGCTTAATATTAAGCTGGACGTAGAAGCGAATGCATTCTCTAAGAGTGCAGAAGCTGCAATTCTATCTGCTGGAGGAACGGCGACAAAAATCTAGTTATGAAAAAAGTAATCGAGACACTAAAGAATATTTGGAGGATTGAAGATCTTCGCCAGCGTTTACTTATCACGCTTCTCTTTGTCGCGATTTACCGGTTTGGATCTTTTGTTGTTTTACCCGGCATCGATCCTGCTCGCCTCAATCAGTTGCAGGCACAGACCAGTGAAGGTTTGATGTCATTATTAAACATGTTCTCTGGTGGAGCATTCTCTCACGCATCAGTCTTTGCGTTAGGTATCATGCCTTACATTTCTGCTTCAATTGTTATTCAGTTGTTAGCAGTGGCGGTACCTCACTTCCAAAAGATGCAGAAAGAGGGCGAAAGCGGAGTGCGTAAATTGAATCAATACACACGCTGGTTGACTGTTGCAATCCTTCTATTCCAGGCTCCCATGTATATGATTAACCTTAACGCTCAAGTGGGCGGCGAAGGTGGAGCCTTTACTGTTGGACAAGGGTTTGGGTTCATGCTGACTTCTACCCTTATTCTCTCAGCTGGTAGTATGTTTATATTATGGTTGGGAGAGCGTATCACAGATAAAGGTGTTGGTAATGGTGTTTCCTTGATCATTATGATTGGTATCATCGCTCGTTTCCCGAGTGCTTTGATGGAGGAATTTACTAGTGCATTATCTGGAGCTGAAGGTGGTGGCTTGATTAAGTTACTGTTTGAGATAATTGCCCTGCTTTTCGTTATGGCTCTTTCCATTATTTTGGTTAAAGCTACCCGGAAAGTTCCTGTGCAATATGCAAAGCGTATCGAAGGTAACCGTCAATTTGGTGGAGCTCGTCAGTATATCCCCTTGAAACTTTTCGCTGCGAATGTAATGCCTATTATCTTTGCTCAAGCGATTATGTTCATTCCGGCAAGTGTGCTGAATGCGTTCTCCAAAACAGGTGGAAATGGTTTAGGACATCTCTTGTCTGACCAGTTCAGTCTTCCCTACAACGTCATTTATGTGATCCTCATCGTGCTGTTTACTTATTTCTATACGGCTATTACGATGAATCCACAGCAGATGGCTGAGGATATGAAGCGCAACAGCGGATTTATTCCTGGGGTAAAACCTGGTCGCCCCACTGGTGATTATATTGATCGCGTGATGACGAGAATCACATTCCCTGGTTCTCTCTTTATCGCATTGATCGCTATATTACCGGCATTTGCCGTCCTGATTGGTGTTAAGCAAGGCTTTGCCCAATTCTTTGGCGGAACATCTCTATTGATTCTTGTCGGAGTTGTAATTGATACACTCCAGCAGATCGAGAGCTATATGTTGGTTAGACATTATGATGGTCTTTTGAGTGCAGGTCATACAAGATCTCATTCCGGAGGCAATCTATAAGTCTTATTCTCAACGGATGATTTATCTAAAAACCGAAGATGAAATAGAGCTTATGCGCAAGGCGAATCGTCTTGTCGCATCTGCTCTTTCAGAAGTAGCTAAACTTGTAAAGCCAGGCGTTACGACCAATCAGTTGGACGCCGTTGCTGAACAGTTTATTCGTGATAATGGCGGTGCACCTACATTTAAAGGCGTCCCAAATCCTTATGGGCCACCTTTTCCAGCATCCATCTGTACATCAGTTAATGATGTTATAGTACATGGTGTTCCTAATGATGACCCTTTAAAAGAGGGTGATATCGTTTCTGTTGATTGCGGCGCCTTGCTTGAAGGTTTCAATGGAGATTCTTGCTACACATTTCGTGTAGGTGAGGTTTCTTCAGAGGTTGATGAATTACTCCGAGTGACGAAAGAGAGTCTTTACAAAGGAATCCAAGCAGCAATGCCTGGAAAAAGAATTGGAGATATTGGTTATGCAGTACAGTCTCACGTCGAACCCTATGGTTATGGTGTCGTGCGCGAGTTTGTTGGTCACGGAATCGGACGTGAGATGCACGAAGAGCCAATGGTTCCCAATTATGGTAAACCCGGGACGGGGAAACAACTCAAGAATGGCCTATGTATTGCTATTGAACCAATGATTACAATGGGCACAAGAGAGTTCTTTATGTTGCCTGATGGTTGGGGAGTTAAAACCCGTGACGGAAAAGCCTCAGCTCATTTTGAGCATACCATAGCGATCCATAATGGGAAACCTGAGATTCTCTCGTCATTTACAGAAATAGAAACTATAGAAAGTCAGAACAGATAAGTTATTATATGTCTAAGCAGTTAGCAATCGAACAAGACGGTATAATTGTTGAAGCCTTGAGCAATGCAATGTTCCGGGTAGAGTTGGAAAATGGGCATGAGATCACAGCCCATATTTCCGGTAAGATGCGTATGCATTATATTAAGATTCTTCCCGGCGACAAGGTTAAGGTAGAAATGAGTCCTTATGATCTTTCTAAGGGCCGAATCGTATTTAGATACAAATAAATAGATAACAAGATATGAAGACAAGAGCATCCTTGAAAAAGCGTACTCCTGATTGCAAGATTGTACGGCGCAAAGGCCGTCTCTTTGTGATCAACAAGAAAAACCCTAAGTTCAAAATGCGTCAGGGTTAATCCATTTATCGCAAATAATTAAATTACTATATGGCAATAAGAATTGTTGGTGTCGATCTTCCTCAGAATAAGCGAGGAGAGATTGCCTTGACCTACATCTACGGTATAGGTCGTAGTAGCTCCGCAAAAATCTTGGATAAAGCCGGAGTTGACAGAGGAATCAAAGTATCCGACTGGACGGATGACCAGGCAGGTAAGATTCGTGAGATTATCTCCAATGAATATAAAGTGGAAGGTGACTTGCGTGGTGAAATTCAGATGAACATTAAGCGCCTGATGGATATCGGTTGCTACCGTGGTATTCGTCATCGTTTAGGCCTTCCTGTTCGTGGTCAAAGCACGAAGAATAATGCACGTACTCGCAAGGGTCGCAAGAAGACTGTTGCAAATAAGAAAAAGGCTACTAAATAATAGATAAGTTATGGCAAAGAAAACAGTCGCAACTAAGAAAAGAGTAGTGAAGGTAGATGCCAATGGCCAGCTTCACGTACACAGCTCTTTTAACAATATAATTGTATCCCTTACTAACTCTGAAGGACAAGTTATTTCTTGGTCTTCAGCAGGTAAGATGGGCTTCCGCGGTTCTAAAAAGAACACTCCTTACGCAGCTCAGATGGCTGCGCAGGATTGTGCAAAGACCGCGTTCGACTTGGGCCTTCGCAAAGTAAAGGCATACGTTAAAGGTCCCGGCAATGGTCGTGAGTCAGCTATTCGCGCCGTGCACGGTGCCGGTATTGAAGTGACAGAGATCATCGACGTTACTCCATTACCCCACAACGGATGTCGTCCTCCAAAGAGAAGAAGAGTATAATCACCCTTTAGCTACATGGTTGAAGGTGGATATATCTCTCTGAATACTGATATTTTCCAAGTTCTTTCTAAGTGTAGCATACTTCTTAAACTCATCAATTTAGATAAAACATACGATTTATGGCAAGATATATTGGACCAAAGTCTCGTATAGCCCGTCGTTTCGGCGAGGCCATCTTTGGAGCAGATAAAGTTCTTTCACGTCGCAACTTCCCTCCCGGACAGCATGGCAATGGCCGTCGTCGCAAGACGTCTGAGTACGGAGTGATGTTGGCAGAGAAGCAAAAAGCTAAGTACACTTACGGAGTGCTCGAAAAGCAGTTCCGTAATATGTTTGAGAAAGCATCTGCGTCTAATGGCATTACCGGTGAGATTCTTTTGCAGAACCTCGAATGCCGTTTGGACAATGTGGTATACCGTTTAGGTATTGCTCCTACTCGTGCTGCAGCACGCCAATTGGTTAACCACCGCCACATCACTGTTGACGGAAAAGTTACGGGCATCGCTTCTTATAGCGTGAAACCCGGCCAGATTGTGGCAGTTCGCGAGAAGTCTAAGTCGCTCGAAGTGATTGCAGATTCACTCGCTGGTTTCAACCACAGCAAGTATCCTTGGATGGAGTGGGACGAAAGTGCTAAGGCAGGCAAGTTGTTGCACAAGCCTGAACGTGCAGATATCCCGGAGAACATCAAGGAACAGCTGATTGTCGAGTTGTACTCTAAGAACTAAGTAAAGGAAACGGAGGTAGCGAGTGCAGAACTGACCTTTATTCTTTCTGCATTCTACCTTACGAGTCCATCAATTTTCAAAATTTACATTCATGGCGATATTAGCATTTCAAAAACCTGATAAAGTGATAATGTTGGAAAACGACGACAAGTTCGGAAAGTTTGAGTTCCGTCCTTTGGAGTCCGGTTTCGGCGTCACGATTGGAAATGCCTTACGTCGCATCCTGCTCTCCTCCCTTGAAGGCTTTGCCATCAATACAATAAAGATAGCCGGCGTCGAACACGAGTTCGCCTCTATCCCCGGAGTGCGCGAGGACGTAACCAACATTATACTCAATCTGAAGCAGGTACGCTTCAAGCACATAGTCGAGGAGCTTGAGAATGAAAAAGTCAGCTTGACCATCTCCAACGCCACCGAATTCAGAGCAGGTGACATTGGCAAGCATCTCAGTGGATTTGAAGTGTTAAATCCGGAATTGGTGATTGCTCACCTTGATTCCAAAGCCACGATTTCGATAGAGCTTACCATCAACAAGGGACGTGGTTATGTTCCTGCAGAAGAAAACCGCGATGCTTGTGTGGAGGTAACGCAAATACCTATCGATTCTATTTACACCCCGATTCGTAACGTCAAATACGTTGTAGAGCCTTTCCGCGTAGAGCAGAAGACCGACTACGATAAGCTCGTGCTTGAAGTTACGACGGACGGTTCCATACAACCGAAGGACGCTTTGAAAGAAGCAGCCAAGATTTTAATCTACCATTTTATGCTTTTCTCTGATGAGAAGATCACGATGGAAGATGCAACGCAGGAAGACAACGAAGAGTTTGATGAGGAAGTACTTCATATGCGTCAGGTTCTGAAGCAGAAGCTTTCCGATATGAACCTTTCCGTCCGTGCGTTGAATTGTCTTAAGGCTGCCGACGTCGAGACATTGGGCGATTTGGTACAGTTCAATAAGAACGACCTGCTCAAGTTCCGCAACTTTGGTAAGAAATCGCTCACAGAGCTTGATGATTTGCTCGCGGGTCTGAATCTACAGTTTGGAACTGATATTTCAAAATACAAATTGGATCGCGAATAAAGCGCGTGTTCGGTAGCAGAGCCTATTTAGCTCAAAGAATACGCTAAAAGCATCCTCAAACAACTTAAAAGAAAATGAGACACAATAAAAAATTCAACCATCTGAGTCGTACTGCATCCCACAGAGCGTTGATGCTGGCTAACATGTCAGTTTCTCTGATCATGCACAAAAGAATCACTACGACTCTCGCTAAAGCAAAGGCGCTCAAGAAGTATGTTGAGCCTCTGATTACCCGTAGTAAAGAGGATACGACAAACTCTCGCCGTGTCGTGTTCAGCTATCTGCGCGATAAGTATGCTGTAACGGAGTTGTTCAAGAACATTTCCGAGAAAGTAGCAGATCGTCCAGGTGGTTACACACGTATTATCAAGACCGGTTTCCGTCAGAGCGATGGTACCGATATGTGCTTTATAGAATTGGTTGATTACGATGAGAACATGGCTAAGACCAAGAAGAAGGCTACTCGCACTCGTCGTTCTAAGAAAGCAGCTCCCGCAGCAGAAAAAGCAGCTCCGGAAGCTCCCGCAACTGAAGCTCCCGCAGAGGAAGCTGCTCAAGCAGAAAAGTAAAAACCAACAACTTATTGCAAATCCCCGCTATCGTGAGATAGTGGGGATTTTTTTGTTTATCCTTTTGGAGCATTTTTACTTGATGAATTCGAAATTTTAGTAGAAGTTTTCCATTTGTGATAATGTGTACAACACTGTCCATAGTTTTAGTTTCTGGCGGGGATGCAATATTGTCTCAGGATCGTGCTCAACCCTATATAATCTTGCTTTTGATGAAATTATGAACGACTTTTCATCAGCTCTCACACTTTGTAGAACTATTGGGACAAAGGTATTATTTCTTACACCTAAAATAACGTGAATTCGTCGAACTCACGTTATTTTACATAAGTGTATCGCACAAGTAGTGTGATTATAAAATAATTTTATCTACCTTTGTTGAGGAATCAAACCATTACTTTTGCGCAATGAAAAAAATACTTTATCTAATGCTTGCCCTCACGACACAATCGGTCTTTGCGCGGCTACAATCTGTAAAGGTTCCTTTTGATGTCTTCACGTCAATAGTAGCAAAACAAGCAGAAACTTTTGGCTCCACAGCTTCTTCGTCTGTTCTTTCGTCAGCTGTTTGCCCTGAACAAACAAAATCGTTCACTGCGGCAACGGGCTTTCGTACATCTGTTAGTCGTCCTGACAGCAAATTGGTTTACACTTTCTCTTATAACCACAAGGGAGAGGCATCGGGAGAAGTCCCTCGTTTGTCAGTAAAACAACTTGAAGGTATTCAGGACGAATCAATCAGAGAAGTTACGGTAGAACAAGCCGGAGCTCTGGGGCAGCTCCTTCCTTCAACAGAAAGACTTGAAATCAGAAAATTAAAAGTAAGCGGAACTATTAATGGCGACGACGTACTGGTACTTAGGGAAATGGCAGGACGCAACAGCGACGACGAAGAAACGGAAGGAAAACTTGAAGAACTTGACCTGAGCGATGTTGCACTTGCCGATGGCGGAAGTCCATATTACTCTACCACAAGGGGCAATTATTACACAGCGACCTCTAATGATGTAGATGACAATGAGGAAAACTTTTATTGCACCGACTTGTCATACGCTTTTTGCAATACACATCTTAAAAAGGTACTATGGCCCAACACAATGTGGGAGGTCGGAGATGCAGCACTAAATCGCTGCTACGAATTGGAATCGTTTACTCTTGGAAGTGAAACGAATGAAATCAAGAGCGGTGCATTTGAATATTGCACTGCCCTCTCAAATATTGAGCTCACCCCAAAAATTCTTTATATTGACGCGCGCGCCTTCGCCAATAGCGGTTTGACAGAAATTTCTATACCAAAAGAAATTGAGACGATTGCCAATCAGGCATTTTACAAATGCGAAGCATTGAAGAAAATAGATTTTAGCGATGGAATAAAAGAAATCAAAGAAGCTGCTTTCAGCTATTGTTCAGCTCTTGAGGAGATACACTTATCTAAAGTACTGACAAAAATAGGCAAAGAAGCATTCTATGCTTGCTCATCGCTGACGGAAATCACACTTCCCAAAAAGTTAATCAATATAGGTGAGGATGCTTTTGGAGCCTGTAAAGCCCTAAAAGAAATTAAGGTCGAAGCAGGAAACACTGCATTTACATCAATAGATGGTGTATTGTTTAATAAAGAAAAGACCACACTGCTAACATTCCCTTTTGCAAACACAGCCAACTATCAAGTACCTGTGGGCACAACAAAAATAGCGCCATCGGCTTTTAGCGAATGCAACAAGCTTGCATCAATACAATTCCCCAACACGCTCATCGAGATAGGCAGCGAGGCTTTCTACAAATGCTTGAAACTAGAGAACATTACATTTCCCAATAGTATCACCGCTGTGGGTGAGGGGGCCCTCTATGGATGCGAAGGACTATTGCAGGTGGAGTTGAGTAAGAGTATGACCATTATTCCCGACAATTTATTGAGTAAGTGTACGAAACTGCAGAAAATTAAAATTCCTGAAGGCATCAACAAAATTGCAAATCAAGCATTTAGCAACTGCTCATCACTTACTAAGGTTGAGATTCCTGCCTCTGTCAATAACATTGAGAGCGAATCTTTTAAAGCATGTGAGTCTCTTAACGAGATCTATTGTTACATTAAAGAGCCGCTCACAATCGAAGAAGATGTGTTTAAAGGAGTGAATGTTGGAACTTGCAACCTATACGTTACAGCTGAAAGTATAGAACAATACAAAATCAGCGAAGTATGGAAGAATTTCCTAGTAAAACCTATTCCCAACACAACAGGCAAAAATAATGTCATTCAACAGAATGAGATTGTGAAGGTTTGTGGTAATACTATCACGATACAGGGAGAATTAACTGCCCCAATTCATATAATGGACACCAGCGGTAAGACAATATATTACGGCACTGAAAGAGAAATCTCTGTGGGGAAACGTGGCATTTTCTTAGTAAAAACAGGACATAAGGTAACGCGTGTAATGCTTTAACCCAAAAACTGTTCAGAGTCATTCGACTGATCTCCTTTATATAATAGTAAGGACCGCCCTTTTCTATTCTACTAGCGTAAAGGCCGTTTTGAATCTATTCGATTTAACATTGCACATAGAACATAAATTACAAAAATGGATATTTCTGTTTCATAAGTATAATCCTCCTGTTTTGTTACTGCCCGATAAAAATTGATTGAAAGTTCTGAAGCCCTTTATTTGTTGCGCTACTGGTACGTATATAGAACAACGGGGCATCTGCTTTTAGCGCAGAAGCGCATGTTGTGGCTTGATATCAATTAAAGACACGAGGCGCCCCCTCCTTTAGGCATACTAAAAGAGGGGGTTAATTTATGGGCATAAAAAATGGAGGGATAACATGGGTGTTTGTTCCCCTTGGCGGAAAGAGGACTACGCAAGTTTTCTGACCGACAAAAGGCTTGATATAAAAAGGCTTAGGAGTGGGCAAAAACTTTCATAGGTGATCCGAAAAATTGTCTTAGGTGATCGGAAAAATTCTCTTATAGGATCGGAAAAATTCTCTTATAAGACAATTTTTACTCTCTTATAGGAAAGTTTTTAGACATCTTATACTACTGATAATCAGAAGTATTCAAAACCGATTTTAGTGCGGCTTACCCGCGCAAGATGTGCATTGCGAATAAGATTGAAGCAAGTCTGTTGATAAACGGGCCCTACCTTATTTGACTGCTATAAGGTGGGATGCTGTGTAGGCTTACTGCATTTCGCACATAAAAATGAAAATTCACGAAAAGACTGAAGCTCGGCAACAGACTTCAGTTGTAGGGTATATAGAGATGACGACTTTTACCGGTCGGCCATATAAAGATATAAAATAAGGCTGCGGAGAAGCGACCTCGGGGAGGTAAGCGGGCAGCCGACTGCAACTCGACGTATCTTTATGCCTTTGGTTTGTTTTATTTTGGTCGTAAATAAATGTCGTTTAATGCGCTTTCTACTGAAAAACAAACAGTTGGTTGTATTATTCAAGTGTTTGTTCGAGATAATCCAAGCCCGTTGTCTTAGTTTCTTTCAAGTAATTGATAAGCCTTTCTGAGAAGAATAAGCCCACTGTAGGTACTTTCAATATGTCGAAGTCGTATTTTTTTGCAAGGGAGATGTGGCGCATTTCCGTAAACTTTTGCTCCCGATTTTTATATTCTACGAACGAATTATACTTCAACCTTTCCCTCGAAAAAGAGTCTATAATGATACTTTTCGTGTAATCTATCTGATCCAGAGGAATGCAAGGGAATGCTAAAAGATAATAGTTCTTCGCTGTGGAGAACTCCGGAATGCTCACGGGAATTTCGGAATGTAGGGGCAATTTGAATTGTTCAAGCGCTTTCTTTATCGTTTCTGAAACGATAAAATCGAGCATTCCGAAGGAGTTGTCCGTCATGTTCGATATGAAATCCGTTTCCTTTACCCGCTTTTTAGTTTTATAATAGACGATCTGTCGCAGCTTGGAAACGTCAATTATAGGAAAGTCTTGTAGACCGATATGCCTGCTTCTTTCCCATAAAGCCCTACAATACGCCATTAGATAGTCCTTGTCTGCCACATTGGCAAAGGAATATTGCTCTTTCTTGAGTCGTATTTCAACTTGGTTGGTAACACCATCTGTTATTCCCGTTACTGTACTTTCTATTGACAGACGTACGCTGAAATATCTTTTGTTCGCTTCCATTTATCTGCTATTGGCTTGAGAATTGTTGCTCAAAACAAAGGTTATGAAGGGAATAACATTGCATAAAACGCAAATTCGTTGTTACATCAGTTAATGATTTCGTCCCAATAGTGCGGACTATAAATCGTAACAGTCCTTTCTCCTTCATCTTCTTGAAATTCGCTGAAGGCAATACCGACGCTGTTGAATATAGTAAAACCATATTTCTGTATACACGAAAAGCTACCCTTCAGCTTATCAATTATATTTTTGCAGCAAAACAGATTGTATTCGTTGTAATACAATTCAACTCCTTCATTTTCGACAACAGAGATTTCCACTAATCTGTTGTTTTCGAAAACCAAAGACAAATCGTCTGAATACAATTTTACAAGAAGACCTTTATCAACTTTCTTAAAGTCCTTCTCTGCTTTACTCAAAATTTCTTCAAGGTGACTTCCGAACTTGTAATCGTTCACACCCTCGTAAGGTTTTATTACGTATTTCATCTTACTTTATTCTCAAAACGTGGTAGCATCTAAATCAGGAGGCAAAGGTGCTTAGCGCTTATGTAAAACGATCATCTGGCTGTTTCGTATTGTTTCTATTCCTGAAATAAAGGTTGGGTTTCAACATAAAGGCCTTTTATCAATATGCCATTCATATATATATATGGCAAAAATAAAAAGAGAAGGTGGCGACGATCTTTAGTCGGGCCACCTTCTCTCAGTATGTTAAGCGGGGGATTGAGCTAATTACTCACCCTGCTCCATTTTAGCTTTCAATGCAGCCAAAGCGTCGTTGTCGCCCAAGCTGTTGCTTGCTATCTGGTTTTGGATTTGCGTTGATTCTTCCTTCTTCGCATTGTGGCGAGCTGCTTTGCGCTCTGCACGCTGCGGATCTTCGAATGTGCGGCTGTGAGAAAGGATCACGCGCTTATTGTCCTTATTGAACTCGATCACCTTGAAAGGTAAAGTTTCGCCAAGCTGAACGCGGCTGCCATCTTCTTTTACCAAGTGTTTCGGCGTTGCGAAGCCTTCTACACCTTCTTCGAGTTGGATTACTGCGCCCTTGTCCAAAATTTCTACAACTTTTCCTTCGTGGATTGAACCATCTTCGAAGAGGCCTTCAAACTTATCCCAAGGATTCTCTTCGAGCTGCTTGTGGCCGAGGCTCAAGCGGCGGTTTGCCTTGTCGATTTCGAGGACAACAACATCAAGCTCTGCGCCCAGTTGGGTGAACTCAGACGGGTGCTTAACTTTCTTCGTCCAAGAAAGGTCAGAGATGTGTACGAGACCATCAACGCCTTCTTCCAATTCAACGAATACGCCGAAGTTGGTGAAGTTGCGTACCTTGCCTTGGTGCTTAGAACCAACAGGGTATTTCACTTCGATGTCCTTCCAAGGATCTTCTTTGAGCTGCTTGATGCCGAGCGACATCTTGCGCTCTTGGCGGTCGAGTGTAAGGATTACAGCCTCAACTTCGTCGCCTACCTTGAGGAAGTCTTGCGCTGAGCGTAAGTGTTGGCTCCAGCTCATTTCGCTAACGTGGATCAAGCCTTCTACACCCGGAGCGATCTCTACGAATGCGCCGTAGTCGGCCATCACGACAACCTTGCCTTGAACCTTGTCGCCCACCTTCAATTCAGGTGCTAAAGCGTCCCAAGGATGCGGCGTGAGTTGCTTCAAGCCAAGCGCGATGCGCTTCTTCTCTTCGTCGAAGTCGAGGATAACGACGTTGAGCTTCTGGTCGAGCTGAACGACTTCGTGCGGATCGTTTACGCGACCCCAAGAAAGGTCTGTGATGTGGATCAAGCCATCTACGCCGCCCAAGTCGATGAATACGCCGTAAGAAGTGATGTTCTTAACCGTACCTTCGAGCACTTGGCCTTTTTGCAACTTAGAGATGATCTCTTGCTTCTGTGCTTCAAGTTCAGCTTCGATAAGTGCCTTGTGGCTAACCACAACGTTCTTGTATTCTTGATTGATCTTAACCACCTGGAACTCCATCGTTTTGCCCACGAAGATGTCATAGTCGCGAATCGGCTTAACATCAATCTGGCTACCCGGCAGGAAGGCTTCGATACCAAATACGTCTACAATCATACCGCCCTTCGTGCGGCATTTGATAAAGCCCTTGATCGTTTCTTTGTCTTGCAATGCTTGGTTAATGCGGTCCCAAGCTTTGCTCAAGCGAGCTTTTTTGTGAGAAAGAACAAGCTGTCCTTTTTTGTCTTCCTGATTTTCAATGTAAACTTCTACTTTGTCACCTACTTGAAGTTCAGGATTGTAACGGAATTCGCTTACGGGGACGATGCCGTCGCTCTTGAAGCCGATGCTTACAACTACTTCGCGCTTGTTGATTGAAATGACTGTGCCTTCGACTACGTCATTTTCAGTTACATTGCCAAGCGTTTTGTCGTAAGATGCTTCTTGCTCTTGCTGGTTTTCTCCGCCTTCGACTGTGCCTCTTTCAAATGCTTCCCAGTCAAACTCGGACAGCGGTTGAATGTTCTTGTAATTCTCCATTTAAATTTTAAAAGGATTAATATTGTTAGAAAAGTGAATTATATCGCGGCAAAGTTACAGTTTTCCATTGAGTAACAAGCGATAGAACAAGAAATAATTTGTACTTTAGCCGCTCAAAATATGTTTTTTATGAAGAAAGCGATAGTTTTTCTTACGCTCTTAGCGCTCGTAAGCTGCAAAGAGCGCAAGGCACAAACCAATCAGCAGGCGGCGACGCCAACGGATAGTGTGGCGCAAGTAACAGCACTCCCCGACTCAACCATCTATGGTAAAGCGGATGACGATTTATATGGTATGTCGACTTTTGCCGTGATCACGACAAAGGGCGATACGTTGGAACTTGACCGCACGTATGAACTCGATGGCAAAGATGGCGTCTTCTATGGCGACATCAACGGTGGCGACGATTACGCCTTGACCGTACGCGGCAAAGGAACGGACTATCAGGCGGTGGGTGTAGCAGTCAATCTCTCACAGTTGCGCCGCTTCGTCAAAGACTTTACGATCTTCAATGCGCGTCCGATTATTAATGGCGACACGGTGCGCATCCTCTCGCTCGACGATAAGGTCTTTAAGGCCGAAGGCAAGCAGCAATATTTCATTCAGAAAAAGTAAACGATATGTTTAGTGGTATAGTAGAAAGCACGGCGCGCCTCGTCGCTGTGGAAAGAGATAGGACAAACATTCACTTCACCTTTACATGCGATTTTGCGCACGAGCTCAGCATCGACCAGAGCGTGGCGCACAATGGGGTTTGCCTTACGGTTGTTTCGCAAACGGGAGATCAGTATGTCGTTACGGCGATGGACGAAACTTTGCAGCGCTCTAATTTAGGCTTGCTGCAGCCGGGCGATGAAGTGAACGTAGAGCGATCGATGCTGATGAACGGGCGCTTGGACGGACACATCGTGCAAGGACACGTGGATACGACAGCCATTTGCAAAAAGGTGGAAAACGTCGATGGCAGCTATATTTTCACCTTTGCCTACGAGGCGGATCGCGCGAAGGCTTTGCAGGGCTATTTTACCGTAGAGAAAGGCAGCGTCACGGTCAATGGCGTTAGTCTGACCGTTTGCCGCCCGACGGACAATACTTTTGAGGTCTGCATCATTCCTTATACCTATGAGCACACCAACTTCCACAATATAAAAGAAGGCTCTGTCGTTAATCTCGAATTTGATATTCTGGGGAAGTATATGGCACGCCTCAGACATTTTGAGGAATGAAGAAGCAGGAACTTTTTGACACGGTCTTAGGCACCTTGGCGCCTAAGTATGGCGACGTAGAAACCGAACTCCATTTCACTACGCCCTTCCAACTGCTCGTAGCCGTGGTGCTATCAGCTCAATGCACCGACAAGCGGGTCAATATGATTACGCCGGCGCTCTTCGAGGCATATCCCGACGCAGACGCGATGGCACAAGCTACGCCGGAAGAACTGTTGGAATACATCAAGAGCGTGAGTTATCCTAACTCGAAAGCCAAACACTTGGCCGGCTTAGCGCAAATGCTCGTCGAAGCGTTCAATGGCGAAGTGCCGACTACGCTTGAAGAGCTCACCCGCCTGCCGGGCGTGGGGCGTAAGACGGCCAACGTCGTGCAAGCCGTAGCCTTCCACAAAGCGGCATTAGCCGTCGATACGCACGTCTTCCGCGTCAGTCATCGCTTAGGCTTAGTGCCGAAGACGGCCAATACGCCCTACAAGGTAGAGATGGCGCTCAAAAAATACATTCCCGAAGAGAAAGTAGCCCCCAGCCACTTCTGGCTGCTGCTTCACGGGCGCTATGTCTGCACGGCGCTACGCCCAAAGTGCGACAAATGCGATCTGCGCGGCTTGTGCAAAGGGCCACTGCAAATTAAGAAGAGATAAAAGCAAAGAATATGAGGTCGTATCAAGTATATTCTGTAAATTTGCAACACAGATAACTGACGACTTATATAAACTATTGATTATGACAATTGACAATTGCAACTTCAACGGAAAGAAAGTAATCGTTCGCGTTGACTTTAACGTGCCTCTCGACGAAAACGGACTTGTAACAGACAATACCCGCATACGCGGCGCACTGCCTACATTAAAGAAAGTATTAAACGACGGCGGCGCTTTGATTATGATGAGCCATATGGGCAAGCCTAAAGGCAAGGTAAACCCGAAACTCTCACTCAGCCAAATCGTAAAGAACGTCTCTGAAGCTTTGGGCGTTGACGTGAAGTTTGCCCCCGATTGCGGCAAGGCTGAACAGGAAGTGGCTGCGCTCCGTCCGGGCGAAGCGCTTCTGCTCGAGAACCTCCGTTTCTATCCGGAAGAGGAGGGTAAGCCCGTAGGCATTGACAAGGCCGATCCGGCTTACGATGCTGCAAAGAAAGAAATGAAGGCGCGCCAAGCTGAATTTGCCCGCAAGTTGGCTTCTTATGCTGATTACTATATCAATGATGCCTTTGGCACGGCTCACCGTCGCCACGCTTCTACGGCCGTTATTGCTGACGACTTCGACAAGGATCATAAGATGCTTGGCTATCTGATGGAGAAGGAAGTAAAAGCCATCGAAAACGTTATGCATAACGCGCAGCGCCCGTTTACGGCCATTATCGGCGGTAGCAAGGTTAGCTCAAAACTCGGCGTGATCAAGAATCTGTTGGACAAGGTTGATAACCTCATTATCGGCGGAGGTATGGGCTATACTTTTGTAAAGGCTTTAGGCGGCAACATTGGGCTGTCACTCCACGAAGACGATTTGATGCCCGAAGCGCTTAACGTAATGGCAGCGGCCAAGGAGAAGGATGTTAATATCTACTTGTCGGTAGAGAGTGTCTGCGGACAAGCGTTTAAGAACGACACGCCGAGGAAAGTCTTCCCCATTAACGAGATTCCCGATGATTGGGAAGGTATGGACGCCGGTCCTGCATCGCTCGAAATTTGGAAGAAGGTAATTCTCGGTTCTAAAACCATCTTGTGGAATGGTCCGGTCGGCGTCTTCGAGTTGCCCAACTTCGCTGTGGGCACAGGCGAAATTGCCAAGTATGTAGCCGAGGCTACGAAGCGAGGCGCTTACAGCCTTGTAGGTGGTGGCGACTCCGTTGCCGCAGTCAACAAGTTCGGTTTGGCGGATCAAGTATCCTATGTATCAACCGGCGGCGGCGCTATGTTGGAAGCCATCGAAGGGAAAGAACTCCCTGGCGTAACGGCAATCAAGGGCTGATCCTCTTTGACAATTATATAAAGCTAAAAGGGCGCGTCTAAGCAGACGCGCCCTTTCTCGTTTGATAGAGACGTTTTTTGCATAGGAAGCATTGCAATCTTTTCGATGAAAAACTCAGAAACTTCCATAAAGAATACCGATATACTTATTATAACGAGACACGCACCTCACAACCGTTTCGCCGAATCCGACAAAACAACTCATGATACGCATTAAGCTTGAAACGCTGCACTTCCATCTTTCACAGCCAAAGGCCCAAGCCGCCCAAGCTAAGCTTGAAGCAGACATAAGAAGAAACATTCGTTTATGTTGGTTTATTACAAACCAATCCCCTCGAAAACCAACTCGCGACTACTACTCTCTATGACGCCTTTTTTCTATCGGCTTATATGCTCATTCAAAATCAGTCACACCTGTTTTTTACTTTTCAAGCCATTTACCGAACAACCCCAAAGAAGATGCCTTTCAAAGTCCTACGATTGATCATACCATAACGGAAAGTCTTTCCATCTGAAACTTGCCCATAAAATTTTCAAGTTTGAGGGTACTACCAATCATAAGGCGCGAAAAGTCTACAATGCAGTTTGCAACATTTTAGTCGTTGAGTCTTAGTCCGCTCAGTAATGCCGATTTATTTTCAAAGCGCTAAAATGATGTCTCTGCGTGTAGATACAATCGTCTCAACGTGTAGAGACTCGTGTCTCAACGTGCAGAGACGCTCATCTCAACGTGTAGAGACACGAAAAGTTGGCAGTTTATGTTTTTGGTTGACTACATTTAGTCTTATTGTTAATAGTCGTTGATAGAATATTATCTTAATCATATTTGAAGTTTACACATCCTTTCTTTCTCCGGCCCGGCAAGGATTACAACTCAGCTTAGTAAAGCAAAAGCAAGGATCGCAGCAGGCGAAAAGAGACCACTCTTGTCGGTAAAATGTGAAGATTTGTCATTCTCAGTCCCCTGTTTCCCATTTGTAAGGCACGTACCTATAAGAAATTGATTAAAGTTTCTTAAGAGAAAGTTCTTTGAAAAAATCAAAACATCTGCTTATATTTGTCGCCAATATACACATTCCAAATAAGGGAAACGTGCACATTATATTCTTTTGGAGGCTAATTTATAACCAGACGCAAGAGTCTGCCGCAAAACCCTTACAAGAATAGCAGATTTGGAGGCAACTGATAACAAAGTCACATCTACACAAAGAGAGTCTGTAAGAACATTGAGAGCGCATATCGTCGCCCCGTCATAAGTTACCCTCCCCTTGCGGTTATCCAAATAGATTTCGTGTAAAAGTAAGCGTTAAGTTTTCCCGCATATCTACTTAGGAAATTCTTTAATTGCCGTATCCTTACCCAGGCCTTCGTAGCCTTTTGTTTGGATAGGAGGGCTGTAAACAACTAAAAAAGGAATAATACAAAAAAGTTTGCGACCAACGCAGACAACATAGAATCTTCAATAATTATCCACAAATGAAAAAGTTCACCCTTTTCTTTCTGTTCTCACTGATTGCCTCGACCTTTGGCATCAAAGCACAGAATATTCAAGATGGCGTGCTTATAGGCTGGCCAATGGCATCGGGAGATATTAAAATCCCTGATGGCGTAGTTGAAATTGCCCCGAACTGTTTCCACGAAAGTGGTGGCGGCGACTGGGGCGGTGATGATGATTGGGATGGGGCTCCTGCTTTTGGGAAATCGCTCCGTTCTTCAAACGACGAGATCACCTCTGTCGACTTCAACCAAGTAAAGAAGATCGGCAAAGAAGCCTTTAAGGAATGCAAAGGTATTAAGTCGGTAAAGATGCCGAATGTAGAGGAAATCGGCGAAGAAGCCTTTGCTTCTTGCGACAACGACGGCTTCACGACGCTCGACTTGCCGGCCATCAAACGCATTGGCAAGAACGCATTCTTCAGTTGCTCCTCACTCCAAAAGGTGACTATAGGCGGCGCTTTGGCAGAGATCGAAAAGAATCCTTTCAACAACGACCCGAACATTACGGAATTCAAGATCACTAACGCGCAAGCAGGCTATGTGGTTGCTGACGGCGCTGTACTTACAAAAGACAAGACGGAGGCCGTTATCATTCTCCCTCAATTTACGAAGATCACGTTACCCGACGAAACGACGAGCATTGCAGCCTGCGCGGGCCAGAACGTGAAGATGCTGCAAACGATCATTGGTAAATCCGTAAAAAGCATTGGAGAAACCAGCTTCCTCTCTGCAGATGCTTTGGAAAGCATCTATCTGCCCAAGCTTGAAAGCGTTGGCTTCCTATCATTCGGCCAAATCGGCGGCATAAAGCTCATTGACATTCATGAAAGTGAGCAGTTTACCGCTTTTGGCAACTACAACAACGGAGGCCCGGGCGACAACACTTCGATGACGATCTACGTGGCCAATGAAACGGTTAAAACGGCCTTGGCAAAACATTATAATAAGGCGAAGATTATCGTCGGTGCGCCTGAAGGCGAACTGAAGAAATATCGCGTAAACTTCAAGGTTGAACCGGAAGGTTCAGGCTTTATCGAGGCTTGGACTACGGGCCCTGTTACTGTAGAAAACGGCGGCGAAGTGGCCAAAGGCAGTACGCTCAAGATGGAATGCCGCTACAAATTCACGACTTACGAATTTTCTCACTGGATGGTTAACGGCAAGAAAGTCGACGGCGATCCTCAAAACCCGAAAGTGCTTGAGATTAAGTCGGTCGACGAAGATCTTAACATCGTAGCGCATTGCAACAAACTCCCTGAAGGTAACCGCATATTCTTCAAGTCGGCCAATGCTGCCGGTGGTACGGTGACGGGCGTAATGGATGGCAAAGAATTCAAGAGCAGCGATATCGTACCCACAGGCAAGAGTGTGACTTTCACCGCTACGCCGGTCAAAGGTTATAAAGTCACGGATTGGCTCTTTGAAAATAGTGACGGCAAATACATCGAAAATGAGGAGCTGAAAGGCAAAACAACTTGGACGGTAACGCCAACTAAGACGATCGACTTCCTCGTTCGTTTCGAGCGCAACGAAGGCACTGTAGTCATTAATTATAAAGAGCTCAGCGGCAATGGTTCCGTATCAGCTCGCACCGCAGAAGGCGCACCTGTAGCCAACGGCGAGGCTGTAGCAAGCGGCAAAGATATCATCTTCACGGCTGCTCCCAATGCCGGCTATAAGGTAGGCACTTGGATCGTTAACGATGAGGAGAAAACGGAAAAAGATAAAGAGTTGCGCGTCAACAATGTTACGAGCGACCTCACCGTACACTTGGTTTGCGAGGAAGAAGGACACCAAGGTGGCGACCACGCCCCCGTAATCGAAGGCAACACACTGGTTAAGTGGGATGCCGTAGGCGATGTAGTCATCCCCAACAATGTTAAGCATATTGCAGACTTCGCCTTTAAGGGCTCCAGCCTGACGGGCTTGACGATTTCTGCCCAAGTAGAAAGCATCGGAGAACTTCCCTTTATGTTCTGCGGCCAGTTGAAGAAGTTGGTTGTCGTTGCTGAAAACCAACACTTCACGTCTACCGACAACGCAATCTATTCAAAAGATGGCAAAGAGTTGGTACAAGTAGCTACGGCTTACCCGCAAGAAACGTTCTCACTCCCTGCTTCTGTAGAAAAGGTGCGAACGGGCGCATTCACTTTCGCTATTCCAATCAAGAAGATTGAGGGCGGCAACGATTTCTTCGAAACACTCAACGGTATGCTCATTCGCAAGGCTGACCGTGCCTTGATGCACTACCCCTCATTCGTACAACCGGGACAAGAGGCTAAGCCGATCGAACTCCCGAACGATATTAAGAAGATTGAAAAATATGCCTTTGCTTTCAACTTCCATCCTCAAAAGCTTGTGCTTCCGGCGAATGTGGAAGTATTGGAAAACTATGCTTTCATCGGCGCAGCCAACTTGGTAGATCTTAAGATCGATCACTGCAAAGCGCTCAAACGCATCGGCGACTTCTGCTTTAAGGCTTGTTTCAGATTAGCAAGTTTCGACCTTCCCCAAGAAGGCGTCACTTACATTGGTGAGCAAGCACTGCAAGGCTCGGCTATTGTTACGCTCAACGTTCCGAAGGACGTAACCATCGGAGCCAGTGCATTCAGAGGCTGCCAATCTATCGCTAAGGTATACTCTTACAGCACGACGCCTCCCGCACTTGATGATTTGGCTTTCGCAGACATCACAGACATCGAAGCAGCTACGTTGTACGTACCCAAAGGCACGAAAGCAGCTTACAGTCAAGCTCCGGGTTGGAAGGCCTTTACGCATATCGAAGAGCTTGAATTGGTATCAGTAGCCAACGTCGCACTCGACAACGTGCGCTTCACTACGCAGGGAGAAGTTCTAAACATCTCCGGCCTCAACAACGCGCGCATCCTTGTATATGGCACGGATGGCAAGAAACTCATAGAAAAGAAAGCGCACGATTCCATCTCCTTCTCTCTCGCTCACGGCAACTACATCGTAGTTGTAAATCAAGAGGGCAGGCGCATCGTGAAGAAATTAGCGCTTTAATCAACGCTTCTCTCTTCGAGCTAAACACTTACCTCGAAGAGTAGCTGAGAACTTCCTTTAAGCAGTCGGTATATTTCTCCTTAATATGGAGATTTATACCGACTGTTTTTATGGCGGAACAAACAGCGCGCAACGTATTTTGAAGCCGAACGAGCAGAGAAATATACAAAAGCAGAAATGGCCAATAAAGAGCGTAAGGTCGTAAGGAATTATCTACATAATGCACAAGAGCAAAGGAGTTTAGGCTCTCAAATAGGCTGGCATAAAACAGCGCTCTACATCATCCTTTTTTATCTCATCCTATTTATTTTCCAAAGGAAATTTGTTTCATTGAAAAGTTATCTATACTTTTGCACAACTTTCCAATGGAAAATAAAATTTAGAACTGAATAATTCTCAAAAATAAAAGAAGACATGAGCGTACAAAACTTAACGATGGCCGATTTCAAGAAGCAAATTATGGACTTTGAAGCAAATCCGCAGGAATGGAAATATCTTGGCGACAAACCAGCCATTATTGATTTCTACGCCACTTGGTGTGGCCCTTGCAAAGCTACGGCGCCGGTGCTAGAAAAGATAGCGGAAAAATACGATGGACGTATCAATGTGTTTAAGGTCGATGTTGATAAAGAGCAAGAACTTGCTGCTCTCTTTGGCGTCCGATCTATTCCCTCCTTGTTGTTCATTCCGATGAGTGAGAAGCCTCAGATGGCAACCGGCGCAATGATGCAAAACGATTTTGAACGTGCGATTGCAGATATTCTTCTGAAAGAGGAACACTGAAAACATAGCAGAGATATGAAACATCTTATCATTGGCGGTGTTGCGGGCGGTGCAACAGCAGCAGCCCGCATCCGCCGCATCGACGAACAAGCGGAGATTGTCCTTTTAGAAAAGGGACCACATATTTCGTATGCAAATTGCGGTCTTCCTTATTATATAGGTGGCGTGATTGCCCATCGCGAAAAACTCTTTGTCCAAACTCCTGAAGCTTTCGGACAACAATTTAATGTAGATGTACGCATTTGCAGCGAGGCCATAGCTATTCATCCCGAAAAGAAGACAGTAACGGTGCGTAAAGCCGATGGCTCTTGTTATGAAGAAGGCTATGACCGCCTCTTACTCTCACCCGGTGCTACGCCTGTGCGTCCACCACTAAAAGGAATAGACCTTGAGGGAATCTTCACACTCCGAAATGTAGAAGACACCGACCGCATCAAGAGCTACCTTCAAGAGCACGAAGTGAAAAGTGCAGTTGTTGTGGGTGGAGGTTTCATTGGCTTGGAAATGGCCGAAAACCTTCAAGAAGCAGGAGCAAAGGTTTCGATTGTCGAAATGGCTAATCAAGTTATGGCGCCTATCGATTTCTCTATGGCTTCATACGTTCATCGCCATTTAACAGATAAAGGCGTAGACCTCTATCTCGAAAAAGGCGTAGACCATTTTGAGCAAGTCGATCATCGTATCCGTGTCTGCTTAGCAAATGGCGAGAACTTAGATGCCGACCTCGTACTGCTCTCCATCGGCGTTCGCCCTTCCACGAATATAGCCACCGAAGCCGGCATTCGCGTGGGGCGTGGCATTCAAGTTGACGAGTATTTGGAGACATCCGTCCCCGACATCTTCGCCGTGGGAGATGCGATTGAATATCCTCACCCCGTTACAGGAGAAAGCTGGCTCAACTACTTAGCTGGTCCTGCCAATAGGCAAGCACGCATTGTGGCTGACAATATGGTGCGAGGCAAACAAGAAAAATACGAGGGTTCTATAGGTACTGCCATTGCAAAGGTGTTCGACCTCACGGTAGCTACGACCGGATTACCGGCAAAGCGCTTAAAGCAAGCAGGTATCGCCTATGCTAGTTCCACAACCGTTTCGGCGGCGCACGCCGGCTACTATCCCGGTTCATTCCGCCTAACTACCAAACTGACTTTTGACCCCCAAACGGGGCGCTTATTGGGCGCACAATGTGTGGGAAATGATGGTGTAGACAAACGGATTGATCAAATTGCACTAATCATCAAGCAAGGGGGCACGGTGCAAGACCTCATTCGCATAGAGCAAGCTTATGCACCGCCTTTCTCTTCTGCAAAAGATCCCATAGCCATTGCCGGCTATGTGGCACATAATATCATTAGTGGCGCGATGCCTGCCATTTATTGGAGAGACATAGATAATCTTGACCGCAATAAGACGCTCCTGCTCGACGTCAGAACGCCGAACGAATATGAGTTGGGTACGATTCAAGGGGCAATAAACATCCCGCTGGAAAAACTACGTGAGCGCCTCAACGAACTACCCAAGGACAAAGACATCGTAGTTTTCTGCGCCGTCGGACTTCGTGGTTATTTGGCCATACGCATCCTCCAAGGCCACGGCTTTAAGAACGTATGTAATCTCTCCGGTGGTTATCAGATTTACGCCCTCGCGACAGCGCCCATCACAAATAAGGCCACGCCCAAGCAGCAGCCGGAAGTCAACACGACAAAGCCCTGCATATCTACGCTTAAAATAGATGCGTGCGGACTGCAATGCCCGGGCCCTATTATGAAACTAAAAAATGCGATGGACCAAGCGCAAACAGGCGAACGTATCGAGGTCGTAGCCACAGATGCAGGCTTCTCCCGCGATGCCGAGGCGTGGTGCCAAACAACGGGCAATAGTCTCATTACAAAATCTATACAGAATGGTTATCATACAGTAGTGATTGAGAAAAACGATCCGCAAGAAACTACGCCGAACGCTACCGGCAATAGCAAAAACAAAACGCTGATCATGTTTAGCGACGACCTCGACAAAGCCCTTGCAACCTTTGTACTGGCCAATGGAGCAGCAGCTACGGGGCATAAGGTCTCCATCTTCTTTACATTTTGGGGACTCAACGTGATTAAGCGCGAACGAAAGCCTAAAGTAAAGAAAGATATCTTCGGTAAGATGTTTTCGTGGATGCTCCCCAAAAGCTCCCAAAGCCTACACCTATCTAAGATGAGTATGCTGGGTATAGGGGATCGACTCATGCGCCACATCATGCGGAAGAAAAACATCAGTTCGCTCGAAGACTTGCGCGATCAAGCGCGCGCCAATGGTGTAGAGTTTATTGCGTGCCAAATGTCAATGGACATGATGGGAATTGACAAAAACGAACTCATAGATGGAGTAAGCATAGGTGGTGTTGCCACTTATATGCAACGCGCTGAAGATGCAAACGTTAATCTCTTTATTTAAGAAACAAATATGGACAAAACCTGTATTTGCCACTTACGCGACATCTATCGTGCCATTTCAGCTTTAGAACAAGAAATGCAAAAGCTTCATGGCGTGAACATCAACGAGGGAATGCTCCTGTGCCTGCTTTCCGAAAATAAAAGTTTAACTGCTGGCGAAATTGCTGAAGCCTTAGGCCTAACCTGCTCCAACACGTCAAAGATTATCTGCGCTGTTGAGAAGAAAGCTCTGATCTCACGTGTCATGGGAAAGGTCGACAAACGCGAAATGTATTTCTCACTATCGACAGCAGGCAAAACCCTGCTCGAGCAAATGAAAGCGTGCAATTGGGAGCTACCTGAAATTCTCGCCCAAATTCTGAAAGATACAAACAAAGAATAGGCTGCAAAAGCCTGCTTAAAGAAAAGGATGACAAGTCCGGACTTTATTGTCAGTGCCTTTCAGTCTATTATCCCCAACACTTGGTCGTTTACAAAACGCTCAACGCCCTTCCACGCTCTGTCCGCAACGCCCAACAATCGGCGTTGCGGACTTTTCCGGAAAGCACATCCCCTACTATTATAACCTTCTAAGCGTAAAAAATTTCGGGCGAGCTTACTTCAGCTTCACTTATAACTTCCTTTTCCTGCCCGCCTAAAGCAAAAGTCTCGACACGCGCAACAGCATAGAGCAGAAAGAGCGCTGAAGAAAGACAAAAATAATGCTGATTATCAACACTATATATCCTCTTCAAACTTTCCTATAAGAGAAGAAAAATTGTCTTATAGGACAATTTTTACGATCATAGGAGACAATTTTCCCGATCACCTAAGAGAATTTTTCCGATCACCTAAGAAAGTTTAGACACTCCTCTGAGCTATTTTTTCGGTACTGCGGAGAGGCGGAAAACATTAACGACAACAACTCGCCCGACAAGTCTCTTTTTTCCTCGAAAGTTGGCGTCATTTTCATCTTTTTAATATCTTTGAAGCGAATATACTAGCGTAAAAACCCAAGTAAGGGAGAATTAACCTTTTATTTTTCATTAAACATTTCAAGTTATGGGACGAATGATAAAAATATGGCTTATCGTACTTTTAGCCTCTTTTATGTGTACGGAAAGTCAAGCGCAGCTCGGGAGAATACTTAGTAATGCTTCTAAAGCTGCAGGTTCCGGACTGTTCTCTAAGAAGAAAAAAGGCAAAGAGATTGAGGTAAAAGATCCCAAGACCGGTAAGATGAAAACAATCAGATACACTTACCAAGATTGGAAAACGGAGGAAATCTATGCCAAGCGGGGCAATTGGATAGTTGAAAGTCCATACGAAGGCAACAGTTTCTCTGGCAACTTCAACATAGGCTGGGGCAGACCTCTATAGCGCGCGGTTTAATGTTTCACTAAGCGATTGGACAAGGACAGCCAAAGACTCATTACCACAAAAGTATAAGGCTATGTATGGCTCGACAATACTGAAAGAATCCTCGTTCATTCAAAGTATGACTACTTGATAATCTTTGAGGAGAAAACTAATAAACGAAAGCAAATACGTTAACAATTAAAAACTGATCAAGAATGGCTTCTAATCCTGATTTTGTACAGTACGTTGCCGACCAATGTGCTGATGCCGGAGAAATAATCACAAAGAAAATGTTTGGCGACTATGGTATTTACTGCGACAACAAGATTTTCGGCCTCATTTGCGACAACCGGTTCTATATAAAACCAACGGAAGCAGGGCGAAAACTCCTGCGCACGGAGCAGCTTAGACCGCCATACAAAGGCGCTAAAAACTATTTTTATATCGAAGAACTCGATGATCACGAATACATAGCTGCTCTCGTGCGATCCACTTGCAAAGAACTACCCGAACCAAAGCCCAAGAAGAGAAAGACAACTTAATGGACACTACTAAAAAAGGAGCGCAAGAGTATTTAGCCCATCTGATAAAGCTCAACAACGAATATCGCCATCCGCCCGATAGTGGTCATTTAGCAGAGTCGTGTCGGAGCAAATGCAATGAAGAGCAAAAAGCAACGGTGGGCAACAAGCTCAAAGGATGAAGTAACAAACAGAAATAATGATACGAGCAATCATATTCATACTATTCGCCATAATGTGCAACGCAACACAGCTTGTACCCACAAAACTCCCGAAGCCGCTGTTCGAGCAACGAAACCTGAACGTATGTTTGGAGAGCGACCAAGATGGCAAGACCTACCTGAAGCTTGTAGCCCTCTACGCCCCCGTAAACTCGGCCTATTTTTTATGTGGGTCGGAAATGGAAGAAGACATGTTTAGGGAACTCAACCCCGAGTTCTCCCTCTATTGGGAATACCGCAGAGTGAGGAGCAAAGACGGCGAAGAATGCAGCGTCGTAGCCCACTTTGTCAAAGACACAGAGACGGGACACTACAAAATCTACGAGGCATCATTCCTCGACAATTGGTGGGAAATGGTAGGAGCGCCCCAAATCGACACAGACAGTCCTACGAACTACTTGCCCCAACAGATAAGTTTCGACCCCAAAAAGGGCGAGTACAGATACGCAGGCCGTTCAGACAACGACAAACTGCTCGCCGTAAAAGTGTGGAAATATGTGCAGCAAAAAAGGGCCGAGCGCAGGAAGCCGAAAGCCGCCGGAACAGGCACGAGGAAGAAAAGAGGAAAACGATAATATAAAGGAGGTGAAATAATAAAGCGCGCTGCTCCCCCTCCGTCCGCGTCCACGCCAAGAGGCGAAGAAGAGCATTTGTTCGCGCGTCTCTCTTCAAACACCACATTCGCCTCGAAAAGAAGAAAAAACTTCCATTTAATAAGTCGGCATATTTCTCCTTAATTTGGAGGAATATACCAACTATTTTTATAGCTCCACAAACAACGCACAGCCCACAATGCCCCAGAACCGGCAGAAGACTTAATATAATCAATATCACCCACACAACGACTACGCTACGACTAACTCCCCCCACCTATAAGCCCTTAGACTTTTCCTTTTAGAGAATAAGGCATTAGAGCAAAGCGACAACACAAGCCTATAGCACGCCGCAAGAAAGAAAGCCCTTAGGCTTGGTCTTTCAAATTACCCCGCGTACAAGAACAAGGAGGTTTTGAAAGACCAACCCTAAGAAGTTATCATTAAGCCCAATAATCCGAGGCCGCACTGACGTACAATGACGCATTATAGACGCAACTTCAAGTAAAAAGAAAATAGGAAGAAGAAAATAAAAAAGCGGTAGTTTTCCCTTTCTCCGGTTTAGCTCAGCACTTCCATACGATAAAGACTCTTAACTATCAAGGTTTTCCGCTCCTTAACACCAGTGAAAGGACAATGCAAATATTGAATGTTCTCACGACTATGGCAAGGAAATGACCACAAAACCTTTGAAATATACCGCAAAAAGTGGTGTTATGTCCTTCTTCTACATCAAACCACAACCTACATAGACCCCTCGTGGAAAAGCAAGAAGTTGTGTTATATCCTTCTTCTACATCAAACCACAACTGCTATACGCTTACTCCAAAGCTCATAATTGTTGTGTTATATCCTTCTTCTACATCAAACCACAACTGTACTACATCGTAAGCGTCGCCGCCTGCTGTTGTGTTATATCCTTCTTCTACATCAAACCACAACACCTGGATGAGGGATAACCAGGAACGATATGTTGTGTTATATCCTTCTTCTACATCAAACCACAACTTGGCCGTTGCGCTGGCAGTATCGGTGTCTGTTGTGTTATATCCTTCTTCTACATCAAACCACAACACGCGCTATTATGACCTGAATTTTGTAGAAGTTGTGTTATATCCTTCTTCTACATCAAACCACAACTAACGCCCGTTAGTGTACTCATTACGGCTGTTGTGTTATATCCTTCTTCTACATCAAACCACAACCAACCACTCCCGCCGCTGGGCGCCCTCTCGTTGTGTTATATCCTTCTTCTACATCAAACCACAACCCCCAATACCTCAATCTTATCTCAATAGTGGTTGTGTTATATCCTTCTTCTACATCAAACCACAACATGCCGCAGTGTCGCATCACCGAGAGAAATGTTGTGTTATATCCTTCTTCTACATCAAACCACAACCCTGCGAGCAATGATATTGCCCCCTTTCTCGTTGTGTTATATCCTTCTTCTACATCAAACCACAACTGTAGTGATGAGATTTTAAAGAAGTTGTTAGTTGTGTTATATCCTTCTTCTACATCAAACCACAACCGTCAATTGGATTTTTGGAATAGGCAGAACGTTGTGTTATATCCTTCTTCTACATCAAACCACAACCCACAAAAATAGCGACTGCGTATGGGTCGGTTGTGTTATATCCTTCTTCTACATCAAACCACAACAATTGTCGTCCACAAATGATGTTTCACCTGTTGTGTTATATCCTTCTTCTACATCAAACCACAACAGCCGTTATAGAAAAGATTCAGGTAATCGCGTTGTGTTATATCCTTCTTCTACATCAAACCACAACATATGGCCAACCTCGGCGAGCAAGAAATCTGTTGTGTTATATCCTTCTTCTACATCAAACCACAACATTACCAAGAAGAAGATTGCAGAGATCTTGTTGTGTTATATCCTTCTTCTACATCAAACCACAACTTGCTGACGAGTTATTAGATGAGAAACCAGGTTGTGTTATATCCTTCTTCTACATCAAACCACAACATTTGGTAGAACGATATCTTGCTGGCGAACGTTGTGTTATATCCTTCTTCTACATCAAACCACAACAACAAAGCCAGAATCAGTTATACGAATGCTGTTGTGTTATATCCTTCTTCTACATCAAACCACAACCCGTCTAAGGTCCGTGTAAAAGTTAATGGGTTGTGTTATATCCTTCTTCTACATCAAACCACAACTAAGAACAGATAGTAGTATCTGCTTCTCCAGTTGTGTTATATCCTTCTTCTACATCAAACCACAACCTTGACTTAGCGCCAACAACTCGGCATAAGGTTGTGTTATATCCTTCTTCTACATCAAACCACAACTGAAACTTTCGCCGCGAAAATTTATCGTAAGTTGTGTTATATCCTTCTTCTACATCAAACCACAACTATAGATGGTGATGAGTTTGCAGAAGCAGAGTTGTGTTATATCCTTCTTCTACATCAAACCACAACCAAAATCCAATCCATTGATACAATATCGTGGTTGTGTTATATCCTTCTTCTACATCAAACCACAACTTGAGCCAACGGAGCAATTCTACGCTCAAAGTTGTGTTATATCCTTCTTCTACATCAAACCACAACCTATATGAGATAATCCATTGAGATGGAAGCCTTTGAAGGGCTCTTTTGTGTATAGGAAATGGTGTTGATGTGTAACTTCCTATGGGCAAAAGTACTAAAATAGTTCTAATTGCAGGGGCGTAGAGGGTAGCTTTTGACTTTCTGCACCCCAAAAGTTGATGATGCCGGCGTATTGCTTGTCGGTAATGGAGAGAATGCTGACAGATCCTTTTGCCGGTAAGTTGGATCTTACGCGCTTTATGTGTACATCGGCACTTTCTTTTGAGGCACAATGGCGGATATAGACGCTGAATTGATGCATTGAGAAGCCATCTTTTTCAAGTTGCTTCCGAAAGAGGGCAGAAGCTTTGCGATCTTTCTTGGTCATCGTAGGCAAGTCGAACATCACAAAGAGCCACATAATATGATAAGCGTTTAATCTGACTTCACTCATTTTAATAACGGGACGACCAACTTCTTTTGCTCCTTGGCATAGCACTTGGCTAAAGAAGCCATCGTCATACTTAAGCCCACGGATAGGGGGCGTGTTACTTTGGAAAAGTAAGTGTCGACGTATAGCACGCGGATCAGGCGGCTTTTGGTCGCTGTGCTTAGTTCCGTCTCGTCTTGGGTCGTAAGTTCAAATACAATCTCGTCCACAAAAGGTCGGAAAGGCTCCATCAAGTCGTCAGACAATGGAAAGGCATTGCTGCGATGATGGTGAAAGATGCCCAATGCCGGAAACAAGCCGGAGGAGACCAAGGCTCGCGTAACGGCTGCTCGTAAGACCGAGTAGCCATAGTTTAAGAGCGAATTGATACCCGGTATGTTCCGATCGCGGATGAAATCGCGGCCAAACAAGGCGGTCCAATACAATCTGGCCGCGATGCCTTCCCGATTATCGCTGTCTCCACTTTTTACATTCGTATAAAGGGGCTTTAAGATGCTACCCTCTTTGCCCATCTTGTTTAAAAGTGCAGCCTGATTCTTTATTTTAGTTTCGATGATCTGTTTCCAAAGCGTCTTTTTGAGTACCTCGCCGGCTTCGAGTTGGTTGCGTAAGGTTTCTCCCTGCGTGGTGTTGCCCTGCAAATTGTAGAGCATCGAGGCAGGCATACCTTTCTCATTGCAGAAGATGACTGCCACGTTTTGCTCCGTCAAAGCATTTAGGAGAGGGATGGTTAGGCTTACCATCGCGTGGTTGATCATCACCAAACCAATGTCTTCAATGGGCACGGTAAGGTTATCATCAGGAATTTCTTTTCTGATGATAACCATTTGCCCATTTCGTAAAGATAAGGCTGCCGGATGCATAAAGACAAGGCTGCGCTTGAGCATAAGGCTATGGCCGTTTTAGTGTGATTTTACCCGTGATGTCCAAATCAAAATCTTGCCCTTCTACCAAAGCATTTAATTGGGTGTGCAATAATAGCATCGCTGGAAGTGAGGGTTCTCTGTTTTTGAATGATTTGTTTAGGAACTTTAGTTCTCCAGATGGCCTAGCTTCTTGGTGATAGCGAAGCTTTATAATTCCATATGTATTTTTGCCACTAAGAGTCTTCATTCCAACCACCTTATACAATCGTTTGGCAACATCTTTAGGATCAGAGAAGTCTATTTCGCTTGGAGAAGTCTCATAGAGCAATACTAACGTTCCTATTTTTAATGTTTGCTTTAAAGGGAATCCACTGTCGCTCTTTTCCGGCAAGAGGGGTAGGCCTTGCGCCCGATTATTTCCTTTCCTAAAGAACTCGGCGGCTTCAATGTTGTTGACCAAGTCAAACTCGCGCTTGGTCTTGCCTTTTACGACTCCTTCGTAGATGGCCATCATGTAATTGCTTTCGTTGGTTACGTAAACTTTACGTTTGTGCTCCTTTTGAGATTGGTCGCGCAGCGAGCGTAGGGTAAGCGGCTGCGTTAGACGAGTGAAGATCCTCACCCGCTTAATCAAGATCCCCTTCTCCTTATTCATATATATACCATCGGCAAGGGCTTCCTTCAAACTGCCTTTGGCCTCAACCGCGCCTTTGACGATGCCCTTAACCGTTTCATCGACAATTTTATCTAAGTCCTTTTCAGTTAAACTATCCAGCGGCTTTCTTACGACATATTTTATGTTGCCATCGTAGTTAATGGCGCCATAATACGTTTCTTGATGCAGCCTGCCGCGTGCGGAGTCGCCGCCTGTGAGGAACTTCCCGCGCGGCGTCTTTACTTTTCGCCGATCTCGCTTGCCCAGTTTGTCAGTAGTTTGATGCACTATGAGCAACTCCTCTTGCAGTTTCAGCAAGTCTTCCGTAAACGTGGGCCAAGGTTTCTCAAACTGCGGCTTTTCACGGCGCCTCCCATACTTGAACTCCTCTTCGCTCCGATAATATGCAGCTAAGGCAGCGTACTCGCACGGCCCAATGCAAGCGATGGTGTAAGCATCAATGCAATGGTGCGTATGATTCTCACGCGATTTCGCCTCATCGGCTTGCTGCAAGCCCCATAGTTTGCGGAACTCAGCCGTAATAGCGCCTTTGACGACATAGACGTTGGAGCGATTTGGGTTTTTCGGGTCCTTAAAGAGCGACTTCAAGAAGAGCCCGGCATATTTTGAAATCAAGCCGATGCCCGCACCTTGACGCCGACTGAAGCCTTCGGGAACTTCTTTCATCGTAAACCGATCATATTTCCCCTTCAAGTAGCCGTATTCTAAGCCCACAAGATGGCGTCTTCGAATCTTAGAATCCTTTATGCTCTTCTCCAGGCCCGAATGCGTGCGGATGCCGTCTCGTTTTAGCTTCAGCGCGTAGCACTGCTTCTTCCAATGCTCGATGCGCGCTAAGATTTCTTCATAGTTGGCTAATTCTGTGGGCAGCTTGTCACGTTTGATGTCGCGGTTGAACTTACTCTCGCAAAGCGTTAAGTTCTCTTGTGTGCTATCGCCGCCTCGGCTGCGCGGGATAGTGTGCTCGATGTCAAACTTCGGATTTGCGCCCAAGAAGTCTGCGATGCCGATCTTTTTACCTGTGTACAAGCAGACGTGTTTCTGCTCCTCCCAGAGTTGATATTTTAAGATGTCCGTCTTTATTGGCTCAATCTCTGAACCCGTTTCTTCCTTGTATAGTTTCTGAATGTTTTTCGCATATTCTGTGTGCCGTTTGCTTAGTTCGCGTTGCCAGTCGGCAATAGCTTGGCGCTTATTAGCGTCATTCAGTTCGCGCGCATATTCAATGTGTATTTCTGTCTTCTCATCAATGATATGCTTGCGCAGCAAGTGGTTGATTACTTTACGCACCATATGCAGCGAGCGCATAGCCATCGGATTGCGCACAGCGTTCGTCTTCGGAGAGCCCAGTTGGTAGCAATCGAAGCGCTCGTTTCGCTTGGCGTCCGGATAGGCCTCAATCATTGAGGGGTGATACAGTAAATCGATCGGCGCATCAGGCACTTCTGCCGCCACTGCCGCTTTGATGCGCTCTGCGATTGTGCGATGCTCTTCTGCATCGTCCTCTTCTTGCGGGTGAAGGGCTACATCGACTTTATATAGCAAGCGAGAGCGTCGCTCAATGTTGCTCCATATTTCTTCACCGACAATTGTTGGGATGTTTGCTAAAAAGATAGCCTTCGAATAGTCTTCGCCTGTGCGCAAGAAGAACAGAATTTTGCGTATTGCCTTCAAACTTAGCGAGGTAAAGTCGCGCGCTAGGCGAATTTCCGAGAAGGCTTTGGCTTGCGCTTCATCCAGTTGCAGTTTCTTTAACCCGAACTCCTTCAGCTTTTCTTTTGAAGAAAAAGAATAGAGCACGTTCCAAATGTCCGTGCAAATCTCATCTTCCGTTTTTAACGTCCCGTCCTGCTTGGCGCTCATTGTGTAAGTTTCAGCCAATGCTGCTTTCCAATCTTCGCCAAATACCTTTATTAGTTGTGCAGTTGTGGGACAAGCCGGCGCCTCTTGCGTCATGCGATAATTAAATTGGTAGGGCCAATTCTCCTCATCTCTTATCCAGCCAAAAGGCGTTTTTCCTGCGAGCTTTTTAGCAATCTTTTTGAAGTCGAAGTTGCTTTTTTGGTAGAAGAGGGGAGTGATTTTCTCTCGCTCTTCCGCATTTAATGGACGCAAACGATCATCCGATGGCGTTTTGATGCGGATATTGTTGAGGTAACAGAGCATGCGGTATTCCTCATATAAAGGATGCGAGACGGCGCAGCGCGAATGGCCTTTCTCCATCGTGCATTTGCCTACGCCTTGGCGCTGGGATTTTAGCGGGCGCTGAAAGAAAATCGTCTTCTCCAGCGCTTTTGCCAGATCCTTGTCCAATTCTTGTACGCGGCAGATCTCCTTAAACTCTTGCAAATAATGCTTTTCTCGGTCCGTATAGCGGGAACGGATGCGCACACGGTTGCCTTCCGTGCGATAGAGTAGGTAAAAGTAATCGCCCAAGAACTCACATCCCGCCTCCTTCATCTCTTTGCCCAATTCGGAGATAGCAGATTTTACTTTGCCCGTCTCTTCCGCCTCCTCGTTTTGGTCAAGTCGGTTGCTCAAGAAGCCGCGGCGCTGCGTCAAGTGATAGAGTGCGCGCCCCAGCGTATAGCGATCCGCCTGAGAATCTTTCAAGTTCAACTTGCGGTGCAAGCAAATGTGACGGTCGTGATAAGGATTCTTATTATCAGCTTCGCTCGTGCGCTGCCAAAGTATGAAGTCCTCATCAAGCGGATATTCTTTTTTCGTATGCCAACGGTTGAGCGCTTCATCAGAAAGCGGCGGGCACAACTTATGCTTCACCAAAACTTTCAGCACTTCTACTTTGCGCAGACGCCGGCGGAAGTAATGGCGCCGCGAAGCGCGATAAGAAGTTCTTTCGGCAGCCAAAGAAAATTCGATGCCTTTTTCTTGCTTCACGCCTTCCGTGAAGATTAAATCTCCGCGGCAGATGGGCGTATATTGGTTGTTTTCATCACGATCTACAACTGCCCAACCTAAGCTGTTGGTACCGGTATCGAGACCTAATATTCGGGTTTTCATAAGGTAAGTTTGTAAATTTTCTGTAAAAATAGACCAAAAATTTGGCATGTACAAATGAAATTCTTAAATTTGCCTCAGAAAAAGGATATTCTACATCATATCACAATAAGGCTATATGCCGAAGGATTTTATTCCCATGGCCTCTCTTCGGAGAGGCTTTCTTTTTTTCGTTTACGTAAATCTGTTGCTTGTTTGCCTATAATAGGCTTGCGCATCGTTCGCGCTACCTTAGTAAAATAAAAGGCTGTATCGAGGCGTAAGTTAGTCTTGATACGACAGACGTGCATATGATTTCCGCTTAAGAATGCCTACGCTTAAAGCAGCTGCATATTTACGATTGCGCCGCCCAAACTTGTTCCTGTTCGTTTCGGATAGGGCCATACGTTTGGGCGGCGCAATCGTATTTGAAAAGTTGCGACTTGGTCGTAGTGTTTCGTTTGCTTTGCGAGTCGGCCGACTGTGATAAACTGACGCCGCACTGATCAAGTGGAGGCGAATATAGATCTATCAACGAAAAAAGAGGCTTATCGCAGGATAAGCCTCTTTTTCTTGGTGTGATCCGCTTGGGGCTCGAACCCAAGACCCCAACATTAAAAGTGTTGTGCTCTACCAGCTGAGCTAGCGGATCTACCTAATTGCCGTTAAGCGAGTGCAAAGGTAGAATGATTTTTTGGTTTGCCAAATACTTTGTGCACTTTTTTTCTGTTCAAGGCTTCCTTTTCCGCTTATTTCGTTTGATGCCTTGGTGCTGAAGCGGCCTTTTGGCAGAGCGAGCAGTCGTTTCTCGGGGTAAGTCCTCGATTATTCGCCGTCTTTGTATGGGCTGTGATAGATTTTCTTTGCATTGTGCTTGCGGAGGAAAAGTAAGGCGGGACGTTCGGTGCGCCGGACGGTGGGCAGGTCTCCTTTGTTCGTGCTTCTGCTCTGATTTTTGCATTGTTCGCCTTTGTTTGTTTATTGTTTGCTGCCGCCAAACCATCGTTTGCCGGGAACAAACTATGGTTTGGTGGGGCCAAACTATTGTTTGCCGGCACCAAACGAAAACGAAAGCCGCCTTCTTGCGGTCATTTTTGCATTTCAAGCGTCGCCATTTAAGGCGTTGAGTGTAGAAAGAAGAGGAGGAGAAGGGATAGTAGGGGACTAAATGTATCAAACTTTGACTTGTCGCCATAGTTTGTGCCTTTGCGTGGCGGTAAAAGTTGATCCTTTACGCGCCAATAACTGCCGGTAGCATGCAAAGGTCGGACGCTATCAGCGCTATCGGCCGTTTGTCGGCCGTCAGTAAAAAGTGAACAATTATAAAGAGGGGCGAACAAAACTGTCGCTGCGGTGGAGGCGGCGCAGATACGTGAGCCGGTTGCGCAAAGGTTGCAGCCAAGCGTAGGCAATCAGCATCCCGCCAAAGCGGCGCTCACCCAGAGTCCGCGTAGCCTTGCGCATCAAGCGGATCGGAAGGATGATGGCCGTGATGAGCAGGAGCAAGAAGGGCAGATCCGTGGCCAAATCTTGGATAAAGTAAACTGATTGTTGTAAAATATAAAATGTACGCTCACCGATATAAGTCAGCGTCAGCAGGAAAAACAGGAAGAAAAAGCAGGAAGCCCACGCTTCGCGCGCAGCATACAGTCGGCGGCGGCGACTGCTGCGGTTGGTGATCTCCGCCGTATAGATCCGCTCGTCGGAAAGCCGGTGGTGAGCGGGTAGTTGCTGGCAAATCGTGGCGTCAGGATGCCAAGTCAGGCGGAAATTTTCAGGCGTAGCATAGGCATCCACAAACAATTCCTCCTCCCCAAAGGGCAGTAGCAGACTGTTGGCAAAGCCCTCCTGTGTCATAAAAAAGGCTTTCTTGACGGCCAGGTTGCAGGGGTCGGCATAAACGGGGCGTCCGCTCCGAGCTGCTCGCGCCAAACGCAACTGCAAACGCAGACGTTCGAAGATCGGGCGGCGTGCTTGGCGCGTCTCATCGTTGAGATAGTTGGCATAGCCTCCGACCATCTCTACGCCGGGTGCAAACTGCTCCGCCAGTCGCGAGAGCCAGTCGGGCGAAGCCGGTTGGCAGTCGGCCCGCGTAAAGATCACCCAAGGAAAACGCGCGGATCGCACGCCCAACGTCAAAGCCAGTTTTGTCAATTCTATGTGGCGCGCCGAGCGCGGTACGGACAAGTAGCGCAGCCGCTTATCTTCGGCCGATAGGCGCTTGAGCACATCAGGCGTATTGTCGGTCGAGGCCTTGTCGACTACGATAATCTCAAACGCAGGATAGTCTTGCTGCAAGAAAACCGGCAGATACTCGGCCAAATAGTCGCCCTGGTCGAGCGCCGGAATGATAATCGAGATCGCAGGTTGCTCCGTCGATTCGGCTGTTTCGGACCAGCGTGCCGGCAGAGAATAATCGCGCCAGCGAAAGCGCCAAAGGGCGAGCAGGCAGAGCAGCATCGTTGCCAACAAGCTTATGTTAATGAGGAGGAGTAGGTTCATTGTTTAGTAATTTCTTCGTCTGAATTCGGCGCAAATGATGGCTGTGGCCATCGCAACATTGAGGCTCTCGCTGCCCGTTGCGTCGAGGGGGAAGCGAGGTATGAACAAGCGCTTTGAAACGAAACGCTCGACGGCGGGCGATATGCCTTGGCCTTCGTTGCCCATTATGATGAGGCCTTTCGTATCCAATGTTTGCTCGTAAATATTCGATCCGTTGAGAGATGTTCCGTAAATCGGTGTCTCCACAGGCAACTTAGCGAGCACTTCGCAGAGATCTACGTAGTGGAGATTGACACGACCGAGTGCGCCCATCGTAGCTTGCACCACTTTTGGCGCGAACGCGTCGGCCGTCGTTGGGCTACACAATATATTATGTATGCCGAACCAGTCGGCTAATCGGATAATCGTCCCCACATTGCCCGGATCTTGCACGCCATCTAAAGCCAAAGCCAGTTCGTCTGTGGGTTGCCAAGGCGCCGGCGTGGGCTTTTCAAAAACGGCAACGACCTGCTGCGGCGCCTGCAAGAGCGAAACGCGCGACAGTTCCGACGACGACAGCTCGCGCACCTCTGCGGCGGGCCATTGCGCCTTGCTTTGTAGAAAATCAGCCGTTGCTAAGAGCAGTCGGCAAGGGAGCAAGGCCAGCAGATCTCCGACTACCTTCGGCCCTTCTGCGATGAAGAGGCCTTCAGCATCGCGCTGCCGCTTGCGCGTCAGGCCGTGCAGCCATTTTATCTCAGCTCTTGTCAGCATCTTATGGATTTTTCGGCAAAATTACAAAGACAGAAGCTAATGAAGTAGTATATTTGCTTCAAAATTGAAGCCTTTGAACCGTCACGTTTCTCTATCCCTGCTCTTCGCAGGACTTACTTTGCTGCTTTTTTTGCTGCAATCGTGCTCGCCTACACGCTATTTGGCGGGCGATGAGGCGATGCTGAGCGACGTCAAAGTGGTATCTGTAACTAAGCAAGTCAAAACTGCCGACTATATTAAATATGTGCGTCAGCAGCCAAATGCGCGCTGGTTTAATCTGGTTAAGGTGCCGCTCAGCATTTATTGCCTCTCGCCGGCCGATACGACAAAGCGCCGCGGCCGTTTCTTTCGCCGCCTCGGCGAAGCGCCTGTCGTTTATGATACGGCGTCGACTGTTGCTTCGCGCGCTGCGCTGCTCGCTGCTCTCCAATCGCGGGGCTATCTGCACGCAGCGGTAGATACGCTCACACAAAAGCGCCGGCGGCGCGTCCGACTTACGTATAAGTTGCGGCCGGGTGTGCGCTATGTTGTCGATTCTTTGGCCTACCGCTTCGATGATCCGCGTTTGGAGCGCGCCGTATCGGCTTTGCGCACTAAAAGTTTGCTTCACGTGGGTATGCCTTTGGACGTTTCGGTGCTGAATGAAGAGCGCAATCGTGTGATCACAGCCCTGCAGAACCAAGGTTACTATCGCATCAACCGCGATTTTGTCGGTTACGACGCCGATACCGTTGCCGGCAGTGACCGTGTGGCGCTGACTTTCGTCTTTTCCCGTCCGCCCGGCATCGATTCGGTGCGGGCTTATCAGCCTTACCGTTTTCGTACGATCAAAATATGGGATTCGCCGAGCCTGGGTGCGGACAAGTTGGCCTTTCGTAAACATCTCTACAAAAATCATCTGTTAATCCGGCCCGATAGTTTGTTCCGCGAAGAAGACGTTCAAGACAGCTATTCGGCAATGAACGGTTTGTCGGCAGTGCGCTATACGACGATAAAGTTTAACGAGCCGCCCGGCGATTCTGCTTTGCTCGATGCCGACGTTACGATTGTGCGCAACAAGCCCAATGCAGTCAGTCTCGAGCTTGAAGGGACGAATACCAGTGGCGACTTAGGCGCGGCTTTGGCCCTTTCCTTTACGAATCGTAACTTATTTAAGGGCGCCGAACGCTTGCTTTTGAAGGGAAGAATGGCTTACGAGGCAATCAGGGGCTTGGAAGGCTACGGCAACGAAAACTACTTAGAGTTTAGCGGCGAGGCTTCGCTCCGTTTTCCCACCTTTCGCCTGCCTTTTGCGCGACAATCGGCGCGCCAGCGCTTAAAGGCAACGAGCGACCTCAGCTTTATGTATAATTCGCAAAACAGGCCGGAGTTTCATCGGCGTGTAGTCACGGGCAACTGGGCCTATCGCTGGAGTTATCATGCCCATCCCGGCTTTCAGCATCGTTTTGATATGATCAGCCTCAACTATGTCTTTATGCCCTGGATTTCCAATACGTTTAGGCGCGATTATCTTAACAACGCTGACCCTCGATATTCGATTTTGCGAGCCAGTTATGCGGATCTCTTCATTATGAATACGGGCTACAGTTTCGTATATAACTCCCAGCAAGACAAGGAACGAGGCAGCGTAACATTCTCTCCGCTTACCGGCCAACTGACAAAGGGCTGGCAAGTGAAGTTTGGCGTCGAAGCAGCCGGCAATCTGCTGCACGGAATATCCAAAATCGTCAGAGCAAGTAAGAATGAAGCGGGCCAACACAGGCTGTTTAATATTGCCTATTCCCAATATGTAAAGGTCGATTTCGATTTTGTGCGCAGTTTGCGTATAGATAGCCGCAACACCTTCGCGTTTCACGCCGCCTTTGGTTTGGCTATTCCCTACGGAAACTCTGCAGTAATCCCCTACGAGAAGCGCTATTTTGCCGGTGGGGCCAACAGCGTGCGCGGCTGGAATGTGCGTTCGCTCGGCCCGGGCAATTATGTGGAGAAGGATGGCAAAGTAGATTTCATCAACCAAACGGGAAATATGAAGCTCGATTTGAGTTTTGAATGGCGAACGGCGCTTTTCTGGAAATTCAATGGTGCTTTCTTCGTAGATGCCGGTAATGTGTGGAACACGCGGCGCTATGAAAATCTTTCAGGAAGCCGATTCCACCTGCGTTCTTTCTATAAGCAGTTGGCCGTGGCCTATGGTTTGGGCCTCCGCCTCAACCTTGATTATTTTATCTTGCGTTTAGATGGCGGCATGAAGGCCGTTGACCCCGCTTATCCCTCAGGTCGCGGTCACTATCCGCTGATTCACCCCAAATTTTCTCGCGATTTCGTCCTCCATTTTGCCGTTGGCTTGCCCTTCTGATGCGGCGCGCGGCCCTTGAGATATGGAATAAAACTAAAAAAGCGGGGCGCTTCGTCAGAAGTGCTCCGCTTTGTAGAGGTACCTAGCAGATTCGAACTGCTGTACACGGTTTTGCAGACCGCTACCTAGCCACTCGGTCAAGGTACCCTTTTGTTTGCGCTTGCAAAGGTAGGAGTTTATTTTAATTCTGCAAATTATTTGGGCGCATTTTACGCAGAATCCTATGCTTCTTTCCCCTTTTTCGCTCGTTTCGTGCGCGTTGTACTCCGCCGATGGTGCATCTTTGCGCGCCTAAGTGCCCTGCCGGTGCCCGATCAGTTGAGCGAGGGCGCACGCGGATTATTATACAAAGGCCGCCGATGGAAAGTGGCGTGCCAATAACCCGACAACCTGCCAAACCGGCTTACAATTTTAGCGTTTTTTCGGCTTTACGCCGCAATTCCTTTTGAAAAAATGCGGCCCACGTGCGTGTTATTGCTTATTTTTGCCCAAAATAAGAATGATTACAATGCAAAATACATCCTTTCGCATCCGTTTATGCTGCAATGTGTGGCAGCGCGTAGCGCTCGTGTTGCCGCTTCTGCTTGCCGGCGTCTGCCTGTTTCAGGCTTGCAGCAATGACGATACTTCCTATGCCGATAAGCGCAAACGGGAGCGTCGACAAGTGCAAAATTTCCTCAAGAAAGGCGCGAAGGTAGTCGATACAGAGTCGGGGTTATACCTGCTTGATGTGCCCGGAAACATCAAAGTCATCTCCGAAGAGCAATTTTACAAGCAAGATTCTACGACTAACGTAGCCCAAAACGAGTACGTACTCTTTGCCGGATCGGGCGTCTATATGCAGATTCTGCGCAAGGGCCAACCCGGTAAGATTGCGTCGGGCAAAAGCGCCCCTGTCGTTTGCCGTTACCTTGAATACAATTTGGCTACCGACAGCTTGCAGTCAGGCAACAACGTCTTAGCCAACGAGGATAGGCCGGATGTGATGACCGTGACCAATCGTTACGGCATCTATAGTGGACTTTTTAATAGCGGCGTGATGAAGAGCCTTTACGGAGCTGCCGTTCCCTCGGGCTGGTTGTTTCCCCTGCCGTTCATCGGTTTAGGTCGGCAAACGACGCCGACGGGCGAAATAGCCAAAGTGCGCCTGATCGTGCCCAGCACAGAAGGACATCAACTCTCGAAAGGCGCGGTTCGGCCGTGCTTCTATGAGATAACGTATCAATTCGGTCGATAAATAGTTTGGCTCAATTACCTTTGCCAAGGTAAAAATATAGTTTTAGTGCCGCCTGTCTCCCTTTGGAGGCAGGCTTTTTTTGTTTTAATCGGCCGAGGCTCATCGGCGCTCTGCGGCAGAGCCTGTTTCATTGTCGGTGTGCCCACTTTTTAATCGGCCTGCCCCCAACTTGCAACCGCCGCCCGTCTGCTTCTTTTGTTTACGCTCGTGAGCGCAAACCTTTTTTCTCGTGAGGTGAAGCCTTTTTTATCACGAGCGCAAACCTTTTTTCTCGTGATGAAAAACGTCAGCGGTCGACTGCTGTGGTTATGCAATGACTAAAAAGGCGGAAGAAATACTTGATCTCCGCAAAAAAAATCCCGCCCAAAGCCTCCGTAGATGCTTTGAGCGGGACGATGATTGCGCCCTTTGTGCCTCAGGCTTAGGCGTCGCCTTCGGGAGCGTAGACGGCTTCTATTTCGCAGACATATACGTCGTGCAAATTTCCTTCTTTGGGGCTGTAATGACGATCGTAAGGTTGTGCGTCTATAAACTCGTCGGCGCGCAGAGTCGACTTGTAGAGTTTGCGACAAACCAAAACCAAACGGGCTTCAGCGAAGGTGACGAGATCGTCGGGTAGCGTCGCCGGGTGGAGGCCCGCTGCGGCCGTCTTATCCAGATCCCGCCCCGATTTTGAACCACAGATTTTGTAGGCTTCGCGATGATCGCCGAGCAGACTCAGCGTCAGGCGGTCTGTAGTCTCGACAAAGTCGTGCGTATATCGCTCCGGACGGATGAAAATCGTAGCCACGGGCTTGTTCCAAAGGATGCCCAGCATCCCCCAACTGGCCGTCATCATATTATAATGTGTCGGTGTGCCGGCCGTAATCAGTAACCATTCGTGGCCGATGGCTTGAAAGGGATCTTCGCGGCCTACGAGGCTGAGATCCATGCGCTTAAATGTCTTGTTCATCAGTGTCGCTATTTGAAAGTTGGGCGGCCGCCGTATGACGGGCCGCTTGTGTTGATCTTAAAATTGCTCCCAGTCGAAGGATTTGTCTTCGCGCCGCTGCGCTTTCAGCGTCTCGAAGAAGCGCTGCTGCTTCTTGGCGCCGATATATCGCTTGGCGAAGACGGAAGGCACGGCCACGCCTAAGGCGATGCAGAAGATCATGAGCGAAGCGTTGATGCCGTTGATGCCGGCCAGCGACATCATATCGACCAATTGGGTCTCCGTGCGCGTCATCATTAAGAAGGAGTAGAGACTGCGATACATCAGCACGCCGGGCACCATCGGGATGACGCTACAGATAGCCAGAATCTGCATCGGAGCGTGGACGCGGTGAGCCATACGCAACATAATCAAACTGATTAAGACGGAAGCGGCCAGCGAACCCAATACGCCGCCCCAGCCTAAGCTGAATTGGCATAATTCGTCGGGCTGCAAACTGACCAGATTGCGGGTGCAGACGGCTATGGCTGCGCCCACGGCAGCGACCCACAGGAGGCGCTTCGGGATATTAAAGATCATCGAGAAACCCATACCGGAGATGGCGGCCGCGATGGCGTATTCCCAATAGTTGTGGTGGGGGACCATCGAGATGCCCATAATATCGGGTTGAAAATTGAAGGCCCATAGGCAGAATTTGAGGGCGAGAAGGATGCCGAAAGCCATAGCTATCATCATCATCATCGTATTGGCCGCTCGCACAAGTCCGGTTTGGATGTTGTTGTCTAACATATCGTCGACAAAATTTATGAGCGGGACGCCCGGCACAATGAACAAGGCGCAGGCTAAGAGGGGATGGAGAGGCGTAGAAGTCCAGCTTGCGGGTAAATACGTGGTCAGCCAAGCCACAACGGTTGAGGCAAAGGCCGCACAGGCAATAGCCATATAGATATTAAGACCAAATTCGATCAGCCGATAGCGTAGGCGGAAACCCAAAAAGGCAGCAAGCGTGGCGTAGAGAAAAGCGACCCAATCGCAACCAAACTGTATGCAGAAGCCGCCGCAGGCAAAGGCGGCTCCAACGGCCGTCAAGAGTGGCGAATAGTTGCGCTCGCGGTTGGCAATCTCGTCGAGCGCAGCTTCATATTGCGCCAAAGAGTAGTTTTCATTCGCCGCTCGATACGTCAGTTTGCTAACGGCGGAAATAGCCGTGAAGTTGATGCCGTGCTTATCGCAGCGCTGAAATTTAGAAAAGGAGAGTTCGGTGTTGTGAATGTTGACCATCAACATATTATAGTCGATGTGGATGTGCAGATTCTTCTCCGGCAATCCCAAATAAGCCGCCGCGCGCTTCATATTGCGCATAATGCGGCTGGTATCAGCAGAGCTTTCTAACAGAATTTGTCCTGTGCGCAATAGAGAGTCGAGTTTGCGCTGTAAAAGGCGCCTTGCGTCTGTCGTGTGCATCATCATCGTGTGAGAGTTTAGCTATTTGACTACAAAATTACAAATTCCGGTTTTTTTAGATTGCTTTTCCGTCGCTTGTCTTTTCCGTTTTTTATCCTCATTGCTGCATTTTAGCGAAAACAAAGTGCGACCTTATTTTTCGTATTTACAATTATTAATGGCAAACATTCGGGTTTTATGGCTGTAGTTTGTGCGGTTTGTATTATTTTTGCAACAAATCGGCTACTTTCTTTCAGCTCTGCTCAATGCGATGCCGGATGAAAGTGTACGATCTCTTATTATGTATAACGATAAACAAGATTAAACTATGATGAAGAAGTATGTAGTATTTTTATTGCTGGCTGCGGTCTGCGTAGGATCTACTGCACAGCGCCCCAAGAAGCGTCGTCCGGCAAAGAAGGCAAAGACGGTGCGCGTAGAGAAGCAAACAGAGCGTTTCGTAACGGAACCGGCTTACCGTAATAGCAAAGTAACTGTCAGCAAAACGGCGAATGGAAATGTTGGTACTATAACATCGGCTGAGTTGCGCCAACAGATGATCAATAAAGAAAAGAGATTGGGCAACAATCTCACGCCTTGTGATAATGGCGAAGCGTGTTCGCAGAACGGAAAGCAGACTGAATGTAAAAAGCAAGCGACAAATTGTCGCGAAAATATGGCTGCCGGCGACTGCAAACAAGGAACCGGCGATTGCCAACGGAGAATGAGTGATTGCAAGCAAAACTCTGAGGCTTGCGGAGCGCAAAAGAATTGCTGCAGACAAGGAGCTGCGCAGGGAGAGTGTCGTTCTTCGGAAAACTGTTCGCAACAATCGGGCGTAAAACTTTCGGCTGAAAAAGGTTGGATCTCACGTTTGGATATTCGTGTTAAGAATTTGCAAGAATTGCGTGAGAAAACAGATTTCATCATCGTGGTTGACGGCAAAGAAATCACAGATAACGCCGCTTTAGCTGCGATAAAAAGTTCGGATATCGCTTCTGTGCAACTTCTACAAGGTGAGGACGCGACTGCAAAATACGGCGAACGCGGTAAGAAAGGCGTCTTGCTGCTCAAAACGCGCCAAGTAGAGGCCAACGTGAAGGCTGAAAGCGATTGCTCTAAGCAATAAACAACACATTGCGGCGCTCTTTTCGCCCATTAAAACCGAGTGCGCTGTTCGCAAGCCTGATTGCTGCGAGCGGCGCACTTGTTGTTGGGCGCTGGCGGCTTATTGTCGATATATAATAATGTGTCTTCAGCGACGGAGCACGCGGGAATAGCAATTTTGAGTGCGTAATGGCGAGAAAACAAACAGATTTTTCAGAGATTATTAGGCCTAATTATGAAAGAGTGCCTAACTTTGGGCGTAAAAATTGCACAGTTCTTGCAAAATAATTGTTAATTTGGGGCATGTAGCTGTATAAAACGAGAGATTTAGTGAGGCTTTCGATACGGCATTGGGGCTTTTCTCAGCGAAGAAGAAGCATTTTTTGCGTCTTTTCGTGCAATGGCGAGAGAGTATGCTGCAGAAAAAGTTTGCCCACTCGTCTTTTGTGCTTATCAGAATCAAACACAGGCCCCACAGGTCCGATAACCCTGTCGCCTAAGTGCGATATTGTTTAGTAAAAAATGAAGAAAAAGAAATCATTACTCCTTATCTTGATCCTCTTATGCGCTTTCTCGCTTGCGGCGCAGCAGCTTCCGAAGCGCGAATTTCGAGGCGCGTGGATCCAAGCCGTTAACGGGCAGTTTCAGGGCTTGAAGCGCGAAGCTATGCAAGCCAATCTGACCCGCCAACTCAACGCCCTTAAAGCCTGCGGCGTGAATACGATTATCTTCCAAGTGAGAGTGGAAGGCGATGCCCTGTATAATAGTCCCTATGAGCCTTGGAGCCGTTACCTTACGGGGCGTCAGGGCGTGGCGCCCTCGCCTTATTGGGACCCTTTGGCGTGGATGGTGGAGCAATGCCACTTGCGCGGGATGGAGCTGCACGCGTGGATCAATCCTTTCCGTGCGAAGACGAAAGGCACGAGCGCTTTGGCGGCTAATCACCCTGCGAAGTTGAATCCCGATCGTTGTTTCCCGTATGACGGCCTTTTGATTTTCGATCCCGGTAAAGCTGAAAACCGTCATTATATCTGTCAAGTGGCTGCCGATATTGTGCGCCGCTACGACATCGATGGCTTCCACATCGACGATTATTTCTATCCTTACCCCAACGGTACGCCTATTCCCGACGATGCTACCTTTGCTGCTTACGGCAACGGCTATCGTGATCGCGGCGATTGGCGGCGGTACAACGTCAACTTGTTTGTCAGCGAGTTGCACGATACGATTCGCGCCATCAAGCCGTGGGTGAAGTTTGGCATCTCGCCTTTCGGTATCTACCACAATGCCACGACTTCTACACTCCCCGGCTCGGCTACGAAGGGTTTGCAAAATTATGACGATCTCTACGCTGATGTGCTCTACTGGGTGAATCAGGGTTGGGTGGATTATATTGTGCCGCAACTCTATTGGGAAATAGGTCACAAGGCGGCCGATTATGCTACTTTGATCAAATGGTGGAGCAAGTATGCTTCTAAGCGACCGCTTGTTATCGGACAAGACGTCGAGCGCACCGTGCGCGCCGCCGATTTGGAGCAGCCTACGATCAATCAGCAGCCCGCCAAATTCGCCTTGCTGCGGAGTTTGCCCGGCGTAGTCGGTAGTTGCTTATGGTATAGCGCCGTCGTTGTCGATAATGTAGGCAATTACGCTACGGCGCTCCGCACAACATATCATAAGTATCCGGCTTTGAGTCCTGACTACTCATTTATCTACAAGAAGGCGCCGAAGAAGCCCAAGCGCCTCAAAGCCCTGTGGATGCCCGATGGATATTATCTTTTCTGGAGTACATCATCGACCAACGATGAAATGAATAAGGCTACGCGCTACGTAATCTACCGCTTCGAGAAAGGGCAAGAGCGCGACCTCGATAATCCTGCGAATATCGTAGCCATAACGAGCGATCCGCTGTATCGGTTGCCTTACGACGGCGGTCTGCATAAATACGTCTACGTCGTGACGGCGCTCAACCGCATTCAAAACGAGTCGAAGCCGGCTAAGAAGAGCGTCAAGCTGTGATAAGTTTCTGCGTATGTTCGCTTGAGGGCGAAGACGCATAACTTAGAAAAACGACTTTTTAACAAAGAAAAGAAGAAAAGCTTGTTGCAAAAACGCTTTCGCAGCGTTATATAAGTAGCGGCCTCGATTGGAAGAAATCCCGCCGAGGCCGCTATTTCGTTTGATAAATCTGAAGATAAACCAAAAAGATCTATTATGAAACAAGTAATGTTTACGCTTGCCGCCCTGCTGAATGCGTTTGTGCTTTCGGCTTGTTCAATCAACATCGGTGCCGATCGTTCGTCCGGCCGTTATGAAAGAGATGCCGCCAGCTACGGCGCAAATGACGGCGTCGTAGAGCGCTCGCTGAGCGTTCAGTCTTTTACGAAATTCGAGTGTCGTCTGCCGGTGGCTGTCACCTATGTACAGACGAATGGCCAAGCGCCAAAGGTCGTGCTCAAAGGTGCGTCTACGATGGTTGAGCGTTGCGTAGTGGATGTGCGCGACGGAAAATTGCTGCTCCGCCTGGCTCAAAACACGGAGCAAAACCGAAAACGCTTTTCGAAATCGCGGGATAAATTAAAGATTACGGTCTATGGCGGCCAACTGACATCGCTTGAGATGATGACTGCGTGCACTTTTTATGCCGCACAACTGGAGGCGACGCAACTATCGCTGGCCAACTCCGGCGCATCCATCATAAATGTGGGCCGATTGGTCGCACAGCAGTTGACGCTGTCGTGCTCCGGTGCGAGTTCAACCCGCCTCGGCGGTAGCGTTGGCAAACTTACGATGAGCATCACAGGTGCTGCGAACCTCGGGGCACAAGACTTAGTGGCGCAAGAGCTGAAAGCCGAAATGAAAGGGTCAACATTGGGCAAACTTGCCGTGCAAGGATCAGCCAAAGTTGACGTATCAGGGGCCAGTTCGCTCACGTTGAGCGGTACGGCCGACTTGTTTACGATCAATTGTGTGGGGGCAAGCAGCGTGAAGGCCGCAGCTCTTAAGGCGCAAAATGTTGTGGTCGAGGTTTCCGGTGCCTCCAGCGTGAAGTGTTATGCCGAGCGGAGTATTAAGGGAATTGTAAGTAACGGCAGCCTGACGTATGGCGGCCATCCGACCTTATTTAATGTAGAACGGCAGAACACATCCGCTTCGATCAAAGCTGTAGATTAAATGGTTTAGTCGGCTTTTCGACCGGCCACGTTGTTTTTTAGTGAGATGCCGCCTTGCAATGATTTTGTTGCAGGGCGGATTTTTTTGCTTCCGTCCGGCGAACTTCTTTCGGCGTCCCATTGCTGCTTCAGCGTGTTTGCTGCCGGCTTGCGTTTGCCCTGAATGACTATGCCGCCCGTTGCGGCGCAGTTCGCTTTCGCGCACTTGGCCGCTCTTTCGGCCTTTAGTGGTTGTCGGCCGTCCCTATTATATTATATAATGTATCGGCATTTGCTGCCGAACGTGGCCTTTTCTTTGCTGCCGGACGCCTTCTTGTTTTGTTTGCTGCCAGCAAACTATCGTTTGCCGGGAACAAACTATGGTTTGGTGGCAGCAAACGATGGTTTGGTCGGGCCAAACGATTGTAGAGCGCCGCATTCGTTGTCGTTAGTTGGTCGCGAAGCGCCGTAAAAGAGGAATGAAAAGAGGAAAAGTAGCGCGGAGTAGCCGTCACGAAAGACAAGGCGAGCGCTCGTCCTTCTGTTCTAAA
>ERZ772960.172-NODE-172-length-62827-cov-7.187313_pt1 | contig 62827 bp, 65 predicted proteins | sample MGYA00580678_ERZ772960 | MGnify/ENA primary metagenome ERZ772960 (study PRJEB29015, sample SAMEA2737930) | human oral metagenome | biome: human oral; feature: human-associated habitat; material: dental | place: China | collected 2059 ...
AGAGGACAGTGCAGATATGCGAAGATGGGCGGCTGAATTAATCAGCGCTTCCTTAGCAATTAAGATACAGAAAAGCCCCCGCTCTACGGAGCGGGGGCTTTTCTGTATGTTCACCGAACTCTCTCTGATGCCAGATCCTCTGCTATGAGGGATTCCAATAATCCCTGCGTCATGTCCTTTTCCGAGTAGACGCGTATGCCGTTTGCCATGAGAAGCGCCGTCGTGACGCCCGTCCCTCTCACCTTCCGTCCAAGAAACGAGCCGTCGTATATCGTATGCACGCCGCACGACGGGCTGCTCTCCTTCAAAATGGCAACCCGCACGCGATAGGCCTGCGCCATTTGAAGCACCTGCCGCGCCCCTTCAAGAAAGTACGCGGTCGTATCCTGTCCGTTCACATCAGCGACCCTCGCCTTGCCAGACAAGACTTTCTTGCCTGTCCTCCCTTGGATCTCCATGGGCGGGCGCGGGACGGGAAGATGTGCCATGCACTCCGGGCAGACGGCGAGAAATCGGCCGCGCGCATTGTACTGCACCAAGAGCGCATGCGCGTTTTCGCCGCCGTCGTACTTGACCTTATGCCCGAGCAGGCAAGCGCTTACGAGAATCATCCGGCTCATCTTCTTTCTTTATCCAGTCACGCAAATGGATAAATGCGGACGCCGATGCGGTGCGCAAACGTGCGGAACGATTCATCTGCCCCGCCTGCCGACGCGCGCAGCGGAATCTCCGCACACGCCTTGGCGTCCTCCAGCGCATCGTGATGACGAAATTTCAGATTCAAATGGTCTGCAACCGTATTGAGCTTATGGTTTTCGAGCTGCGGCCATGCGCGCCGCGCAATCGCCACCGTGTCGCAGTACGCAAACGACGGCCATTCCAAATCGTAGCGGACGAGGCACGCGCGCAGGACGCCCATATCGAACCGCACATTGTGCGCAAGGACGAGCTGCCCCTCAAGGCGCGCCATGAGCGCCTCCCAGATCGCGGAAAAGTCCGGCGCGCTCTCCGTATCTTCTGCGGTAATGCCGTGAATCTCGATATTGAACGCATTGTAGCGATTCTCCGGCGGGCGAATCAGCGTATGATAGGCGTCCACCTGCTGGCCGCCGCGAACCTCGACGACGGCGACGCTGCACGCCGAGTCGCGCGCCCCCGTCGCCGTCTCAAAATCAATCGCAACGAAATCCATCCTTTGCCTCCTCTGCCCACGACACGATCATTTCGCGAAAACGCCTTCCAGATACGCCGCAAGATTCGTCTTGATCGGCATGAAATAGACGCTCGCCCCTTCCTTTTCCGCAAACGATATGACCGCGCGCGAAAAGGCAACGCTCCACGCGAGCGTCGGCTCAAAGGCGCGCGGGAACACAACCTTGTTCTTGCGCTCCCAGTAGCTCTGCGAGCGCACGCTCATGACGGGCGAGACGCCCCAGTAGACATCGAGCCCCGTGAGCATGTCGGCGTAGAGCAACAGGAATCGCATATCGAAAAAGGGCTGCGTGAAGAAGCCCGCCGCGCCTGCCTGCACCTTGCGGCGCACGCGGTATAGCTCCTTTGCCATCGAGCCGCGGTACTGGTCGATGCCTGCGTAGACCTTCACGCCCGGCATCTCCTCGCGGAACTTCCGAATGACGTCGACGCTCATCGTCGGGTAGACCTCATGCGCCATATCCTGCGGCGGGTCGCCCTCGATGACGAGCACCTCGCGAATCCCATGCTCCTCCAGATAAGATTTCATGGGGAGCGGCTGGCTGAGGTCAATATCCATCGCGCGGATATGCGGCATCACGGCGGGGAAATATGCCTGCGCAAGCGCCGCCCCCTCCCAGCTGCGCATGGGAAGGCGCAGGAGATCGGGCACATTGATTACATCAATCTGGTCGGCATACGCCTTGACCAGGTCGAGCTCGGCGCGAAGCGCCTCCTCATCACGCGGCACAAGCTCCACGGATATGCGTCTCATGGAAAACCTCCGTTACATTCATCTCCAAATACATTATGCCCCTATTCTAAAAGGTTTCACAAGGTTTGGCAAGAGTACGCCGGAAGAAAAGGGATGGCATAACCGTTTTACAGCACAAGTCCGAGCCATTTCCAGTACGTATTCGTCAAAAGAAGGATCACGGCATAGGCAATGAGCGTGAGCGGCACGCCCGTCTTGATGAAGTCGGCGACTTCAAACGTCTCCGTGCCGTAGGCGATCATGTTCTGCGGCGCGTTGACGGGCAGGATGAAGCCGAAGCAGATCACGTACTGAAGGATCATCACCATGCCGACGACGTTGAGCGCCGTATGCTCCGACGCGCCCTGCAGGACGGAAATGCAGATTGGGATCATCGCGGCAGCAAGCGCCGTCGCGCTCGCGAAGCCGAGGTGAATGAGAATGAGGAAGAGCGCGAGGATCGCGATGATGTAGACGGCCGTCGCATCGTATAGCCCAAATACCTGCACGATTTCCTGCGCGATCCAGTCCGCCGCCTTCGTCGAAAGGATGGCAGAGCCGAGGCTGATGCCGACGCCGAAGAGCATGAGCGTGCCCCAGCTGATGCGCTCCTGCACTTCCTTCCACGTCATAATGCCAATGCCCGGCATCATCATGAGCGTGACGGCGGCGAGCGTCGTCGAGGACGTATCGAAGGGATGCAGGATCTTCTCCGTCGACCAGAAGAAGAGCAGGACGATGGAGATGACAAGCAGCTTTTTCTCATCGGCGTGCATGGGGCCGAGCGCGGCGATCTCGCGCTCGAGTTTCTCCTGCCCGCCCGGCACTTCCTCCATCTCGGGCGGAATGAGCCAAAGGAGCACGAAGTAGAGCACGACGCTCATAATGACGGCGAACGGCGCGGCGGCGATGAACCAGTCGAGCCAGCTGATTGTCGTGCCAAGCTGCTTTTCGATGAAGCCGAGCGCGACCATGTTCTGCGCGGCTGCCGTCTTGATACCGACATTCCAGATGCTGTCCGCCTGTGCAATCGCGATCATCATGACGGCGGAAAAGCGGCTCTTGAGCGGCACGCCAAACGCCGCAATGATGCCCATGACGATGGGGACCATGCACGAAACGCGCGCCGTCGTGCTCGGCACAAAGAAGCTCAAGACGAAGCCGACGAAAATGACGCCCGCGAGCACGCGATTCGTCCGCGCGCCGATCTTCGAGAGGACGACGAGTGCAATGCGCCGATCCAGCCCTGTCTTCATCATGGCCGCCGATATGAGGAGCGCCGCGCCGACGAGCGCGAGCGCCGTGCTCGAAAATCCTGCGAGCGCGAGCTTCAGCGCGCCTGCCGTCCCTAAGAGCTTGTTCGGGTTGCCCATGTCAGGTGCAGTCCCTAATAGGAACGCCATGAGCGTCATGACGACGCCTGCCGAAATGGGGTAAGAGACCGCCTCCGTCATCCAGATGAGGATGGAGAAGACGAGGATTGCGAGCATACGATGGCCTGCCGTCGAGAGTTCGGGCGGCGTCGGCAGAAGAAGCAGGGCGATGAGCGCCGCAAAGGCGAGCGCCAGCCCGGCATGACCAATTTTCTTTTTCAATGCATTTCCCTCCCAAAAAGACACACGAAGGCAGTCCCCGCCTGCGGAAACTGCCTTCAGTTGCTTGCGTCGTCTGTGCGCCATTGCACAGTATACCGAAATCGGTATATAAAACATGATTTATTTTTATGGTTTTTAGCTTACAGGAAAGATCGCCATTTGTCAAGCCCTTTCCACTCCCATGCGACAAACGAACACGAACGAACGCAAAAAGGCCGCCCTACGGGCAGCCTTAATCGGTCAAATCGCGAAAGCGTCAGAACAAGCCTTTTATCTTTCCATCCTTGTCGATGTCCATATTTTCTGCCGCAGGATGCTTCGGCAGGCCTGGCATCGTGAGGATGCTCCCCGTCAGCGCGACGAGGAAGCCCGCGCCTGCACTGATGCGAAGCTCGCGCACGGTGACGGTAAATCCATGCGGGCGGCCGAGCTTTTCGGGGTCGTCCGAGAGGGAATACTGCGTCTTTGCCATGCATACGGGCATCTTGTCAAAGCCGAGCCGCTCGATTTCCGCGAGCTGCTTTTGCGCCTCTGCCGTGAACGACACGCCGTCCGCGCCGTAGATCTCGCGGGCGATCGCGCCGATCTTCTCGGGCACGCTCCGGTTCTCGTCGTAGATGAAACGGAAATCTGCCGGCTTTTCGGTTGCCTGCTCGACTTTTTCGGCGAGCGCGAAGCCGCCTGCACCGCCCTTCGCCCAGACCTCTGAGAGCGCGACCTCCGCGCCGAGCGCCTTGCACTTTTCCTCGACGAAATCGAGCTCTTCCTTCGTGTCGGTGGGGAACGCATTGATCGCGACGACGGCGGGAAGGCCGTACTTATGAATGTTTTCGATGTGCTTCGTGAGATTCGCGAGGCCTTTTTCAAGCGCCTTCATATCGACCGTTTCAAGTTCCTTTTTCGAAAGGCCGCCGTGCATCTTGAGCGCGCGCACCGTCGCGACGATGACGACGGCATCGGGATGGAATCCCGCGAAGCGGCACTTGATGTCGAGGAATTTCTCCGCGCCGAGGTCTGCGCCGAAGCCTGCCTCCGTCACGACATAATCGGCGAACTTCAGCGCGAATTTCGTCGCCATGATGCTGTTGCAGCCGTGCGCGATATTGGCAAACGGGCCGCCGTGTATAAAGGCGGGCGTCCCCTCGAGGGTCTGCACGAGGTTCGGTTTGATCGCGTCCTTGAAGAGCAGCGTCAGCGCGCCCGTGACGCCGAGCTCGTCGGCGCGGACGGCGCGCCCGTCGTACGTGTAGGCGACGACGATGCGCCCAAGGCGCTGCTTCATGTCCTCCAGATCGGAAGCGAGGCAGAGGATCGCCATCATTTCCGAAGCGACCGTGATGTCAAAGCCCGTCTCGCGCGGCACGCCGTGCGCCTTGCCGCCAAGGCCGATGACGACGTGGCGCAGCGCGCGGTCATTGAGATCGAGCACCCGCTTCCAGACGACACGGCGCACGTCGATGCCGAGCGTGTTGCCCTGCTGGATATGGTTGTCGAGGCAGGCGGCGAGGAGGTTGTGCGCTGTCGTGATCGCGTGGAAGTCGCCCGTGAAATGGAGGTTGATGTCCTCCATGGGGACGACCTGCGCGTAGCCGCCGCCCGCCGCGCCGCCCTTGAGCCCGAAGCAAGGGCCGAGCGACGGCTCGCGCAGTGCCGCCGCCGTCTTATGCCCGCGCAGGGAAAGCGCGTCGGCAAGCCCGACGCTCGTCGTCGTCTTGCCCTCGCCCGCCGGCGTCGGATTGATTGCCGTCACGAGTATGAGCTTGCCATTCGGGCGGTCCTTGACGCGCTGCCACGCGTCCAAGGATATTTTCGCCTTGTATTTGCCGTAGAGTTCCAGCTCAGCGTCCTCGATGGCGAGCTTCTCGGCGATCTTCCCAATCGGCTGCATTTGCGCTTCCTGCGCGATTTCCACATCGGTTTTCATGGCTTTCCTCCCTCTCCCTATACAGCACGCGTCACGCCTGCAGAATGCTCAGCGCCGCGCTTTTTCAGCGAGCTGTGCCTCTGCCGCCTTGACGACGTTTTCCATCAGCATGGCAACGGTGAGCAGACCTACGCCGCCCGGCACGGGCGTAATCGCGCCCGCGACTTCCTTGACCGCGTCAAAGTCGACGTCGCCGATAAGCTTCTTCGGCGCGATTCGGTTGATGCCGACGTCGATGACCGTCGCGCCCGGCTTCACCATATCCGCTGTGACGAAGCGCGGCTTGCCGATTGCCGCGACGAGGACATCTGCCTCGCGCGTGATTGCGGCGAGATCCTTCGTATGGCTGTGGCAGATCGTGACGGTCGCGTTCTTCCCCATCAGCAAGTGAAGCATCGGTTTGCCGACGATGTTGCTGCGCCCGATGATGACGGCGCGCGCGCCGTCCATTGGAATATCCGCCAGCTCGAGCATACGCAGGCAGCCATACGGCGTGCATGGCACAAGCCCGTCCTCGCCCGTCACGAGGCGTCCGACGTTCACGGGGTGGAAGCCGTCGACGTCCTTTGCGGGCGAAATGCGGTTCAAGATCTCCGATTCGCTTGCCGCGATTGCCGCCGGAAGCGGAAGCTGGACGAGAATGCCGTGAATCTTCGCATCGCCATTGAGCGCATCAATTTTCGCAAGCAGCTTCTCCTTCGTCGTGCTCTCCGGCATCGCGACGACCTCCGAGTAGATGCCGAGCTCCTCGCATGACTTGTGCTTGTTGCGCACATAGACCTCCGATGCGGGATTCGAGCCGACGATGATGACGGCAAGCCCTGGCGTGACACCTGTCGCTTCCTTCAGTGCACGCGCGCGCTCCTTTGCGTCCGCGCGGAACTTCGCCGCGAACTCCTTGCCCTCTAAAATACGTGCCGACAAACGAGTCACCCTTTCCTTAAACATAGAAACTGAGCCACGTGCATACGAAAATCGCAATCGACACAATGCCGTTTCGCATGAAGTAGCGCTGCGTCACGCGCGAGAAGTCCGTCGGGCTCACGATGCGATGCTGATAGACGAGCGTCCCCGCCGCAATGCCGACGCCGATGAAGTAGAGCGCCCCGAGGTGCATCATGACGCCGACGGCGAAGAAGCACGCGACGCAGACGATGTGGAGCGCCGCCGATATGCGGAACGCGCCCGCCGCGCCGTAGCTCACGGCGAGCGAATGCAGCCCCTGGCTGCGGTCAAAATCCTCGTCCTGCGCGCCATACATCGCGTCAAACGCGCCAATCCAGAGCGCGACGGCAATGCAGAGGAGCGTCATCGGCGCCGTGACCGCGCCGCTCACGGCGACCCAGCCGCCCGCCGGCGCCATCGCAATCGCAAGCCCCAGAAAGAGGTGCACCCACCCCGTCACGCGCTTCATAAACGGGTAAATCACAAACGGAATCGCCGCGACGGGCAACAAATAGAGACAGATTGGCTTCAGCTGCATGACGGAGGCGATCATCAAGGCGAGGCAGAGGGCGATAAAGACCTTCGCCTCGCGCTTTGAGATGCGCCCCGCGACCATCGCGCGGTACGCCATGCGCGGCTGCTGACTGTCGTATTTGAGATCGGCGAGGTTGTCGATCGTCATTGCCGCCGCGCGCGCCGTCGTCATCGCCATCGCGATCCAAAAGAGATCGTATAGGGAAGGATGCCCATTTGCCGCGAGCACCGCTCCCATGAAGGCAAACGGCAGGTCAAAGATCGTATGGTGAAGGGCGATATTGTTGATATGCGCCTTGATGGAAATCAATCGAGGCCCAGCTCCTTCCACTTCGCGTCGACGCGTGCCTTGATGGCGTCCGTCATGCGGATCTCATCGGGCCATTCGCGCGCGTGCCCTTCTTCCGGCCACGTCTTCGTCGCGTCGACGCCGAGCTTCGCACCCCACTTCGCCATCGGCGAGGAGTGGTCGAGCACGTCGAGCGGCCCTTCGACGATCTCAAGGTCGTGCTTCGCGTCGATGTTGTTGAACACGCGCCACGCGACTTCGCTGATATTCTGCACGTCGACGTGGTCGTCGACGACGATGATCATCTTGACATTCATCATCTGCCCCATACCCCAGAGCGCGTGCATGACCTTGCGCGCCTGCATCGGGTACTGCTTTTTGATGGAGACGATGCAGCAGTCGTGGAACACGCCCTCGAGCGGCATATTGATGTCGCGGATTTCGGGCTGCATCTGCTGCAGGAGCGGCAGGAAGATGCGCTCCGTCGCCTTCGCGAGGTAGCAGTCCTCCATGGGGGGCTTGCCGACGACCGTCGAGAAATAGATGGAATCCTTGCGGTGCGTGATCGCCGTGATATGGAAGACGGGATAGTCGTCAGCGAGCGAGTAGTAGCCCGTATGGTCGCCAAACGGTCCTTCACGGCGCACTTCATTCGTCAGCACATAGCCCTCGAGAATGATTTCCGCCGTCGCGGGCACTTCGATGTCGACCGTCTTGCACTTGACCAGCTCGACGGACTTATGGCGCAGGAAGCCTGCGAAGACCATCTCGTCGATGTCGCGCGGCAGCGGAGCCGTCGCCGCGTAAGTGATGACGGGATCCGTGCCGATGGCGACTGCCGCCTCGATGCGCCCCTCGCCTGCCGCGCGCGCGGCGCGGAAGTTTTCCGCGCCGTTCTTATGGATATGCCAATGCATTCCCGTCGTGCGGCTGTCGTATTTCTGGAGGCGGTACATGCCGACGTTGCGCTTGCCTGTCTTCGGGTTCTTCGTGAAGGTCAGCGGCAACGTCACGAACGGGCCGCCGTCATCTGGCCAGCACTTCAAGATGGGGAGCTCGTCGAGATTCGGGTTCTCCGTCTCGACGACCTCCTGACACGGCGCGTTCTTGACGTACTTCGGGAAGTTCACTGCGCGCTTTATCATCGGGATCATCGTGACGACGCTCATCTTGTTCTGGAGCGATACATACGGCAGCTTCATCATTTCGCGCAGCTCGTCCGCGATGTCGTCGAGTTTTTCGACGCCGAGCGCCATTGCCATGCGCTCGTAGCTGCCGAAGGCGTTCATGAGGACGGGCATCTTCGAGCCCTTCACATTCTCGAAGAGGAGCGCGACGTTCTTCTCGCCTTCCATCTTGGAGACGCGGTCGGTGATTTCCGTGATCTCAAGCGCCGGGTCAACCTCCGTCTTGATGCGGCGAAGCAGCCCCTTCCCCTCAAGATCGGCGATAAATTCGCGCAAGTCCTTGTATGCCATTTCCATTCCTCACTTTCTGAGCACATAGCGGACGATCAGATAGCCGACCTCGTAGAGCACGAACATCGGCAGGGCGATCATCGACTGCGTAAAGACGTCGGGCGTCGGCGTGATGATCGCGCCGAGCACGAACGCGAGAAAAAACACGATGCGCTGGTACTTCTGCAGGAACTTCGAGGTCAGTATGCCCATCTTGCCAAGAATCGTGATGACGAGCGGCAGCTCAAAGATAAAGCCAAACGGCAGGATGAACATGATGACGAACTCAAAATACTTGTTGACCGAAAAGAGCGCCTCCAGCTCCGCGTTGCCGAATCCCATGAAAAAGCGCAGTCCTGCGGGAAGCACGAGAAAGAACGAGAACGCGAGCCCCGCGAAAAAGAGCAGCACGGACGTCGGCACGACGACCGCGACGACGGCGCGCTCCTTGCTCGTGAGCGCGGGCAGGAAAAAGCGCCAGACGTGGTAAAAGACGACGGGCAGCGCGAGCAAAAAGCCCGCGACGACGGCAACCTTCAGATAGGTGAAAAACGCCTCCGATGGCTGCATATAGTACAGCTTGCCTGCGGGAAGCGTCAAGTAGTGCATGATCTCATCGATGAAGTAGTAGCCGACGCAGCTGCCGAGCGCGACGGCGATGAGGCTCTTGATGAGGCGGCTGCGAAGCTCCGTCAGATGGGCGATCAGCGACATGCTGCCGTCGTCGGGAAGCGGCTGTATCGTCCCCGCTGGCGTCGTCGCAGGCGCGAGTGCGGGCGCAGACGCCCCGCCCGCCTCCGGTTTCGTTGTATCTTCTGCCATGGGTTACTTCTTCTCGTCCTTCTTCTCTTCCAGTTCCTTTGGCGCGGGCGTCACATTGACCATCGCATCGGACTTCTCGTCCGCCCCCGTCTCCTTGTTCGCCTGCTTGAATTCACGGATGCTCTTGCCGAGCGCCTTGCCGACATCGGGCAATTTCCCCGGGCCAAAGATGACGAGCCCGATGACGAGTATGATGAGCAGCTCTGGTACGCCAAGACCAAACATAAATGAATCCTCCTAGCCTTATATTCAACTGTTTATTTCGTTTCCTTATTCTGCGCGCTTTCCGCCCCCGCCTGCTGCGCGGCGATTTGCGCCTTGACGCTCTCCTGCGTCGGCGGCACATAGGCTGGCGCGGGCTTTTCGTCCACGTCGCCTGCCTTCATTTCCTTCTCGACGGGCTTTTCTGCCGTCGTCGCCGCTGCTGTCGTTGCAGCTGCTGTCGTTGCGGCTGCCGCAGTCGCTGCCGGCTGCGCTGCAGGCGCTTGCGGCTGCACAGGTGCAGGCGGCGGCTCTGGCGCATTCATCGCCTGCGTCAGGGCGTTCGATGCCTTGCGGAACTCGCGCAGCCCCTTTCCGAGCGTGCGCCCCATTTCCGGCAGCTTGCCAGGGCCAAAGACGATAAGCCCAACGACCAGGATCAAGATGAGCTCCGGCGCTCCAATTCCAAACATAAATGCCTCCTATTTTACTGCATGACATTCTCAAGGAAGCACTGATTAATTCAGCCGCCCATCTTCACACATCTGCACTGTCCTCTCGTCGTCGACAAATCCGCGGCGTAGCACCACTACGCCTGTGGTTTGTCTCCTAGATAGATACAGCGCATCCGTGTGAATCTGAGCAACTTCATTTAATCAGCACTTCCTCAAAAATCACGGTCGCCGATAAAATCCGCAACCATTTCATACGCCTCGCGAATCTCCCTCGGAAGCGTCTTCGGTATGACTTCCTTTGCGCGCGTGAGATAGGCATCTACGCGCTCCATCGCAAAATCCACGCCATCCGTCGCGCGGATGATCGAAAGGGCGCGCGCTACGTCCGCGTCCGTCATCTTGCGGTTCGTGACGATCTTCTCAAGCTCCGCTGCGTCAGGGCTGACCGTGAGCGCGCGAATGACGGGAAGCGTGACGATGCCCTGCCGTATGTCGTTGCCGACTGGCTTTCCGATATGCTCCGCCGTCTGCAGGACGTCGAGTATGTCGTCCGTAATCTGGAATGCCATGCCGATGGAGTGCCCATACTCGGCGAGTGCATCTGTGTCTTCTTTGGGAAGCCCGCCGACGATTGCGCCGAGCTCACAGCAGATTTCGAAGAAGTCCGCCGTCTTCTTCTGGATGCGCTCATAGTAGGCATCCATATCGCGCGATGCCTTGTAGACGATCTCATTCTGGATGATTTCGCCGACGCTCAGATTGCAGACGAGCTCCGAGAGGCGCTTCAGTATGCAGCCGTCATAGCCCTCAGTCGCGATGAGCGTGAAGGCGCGCGCAAAGATGTAGTCGCCGGAAAGGATCGCGATCTGACTGCCCCAGCGCGCATTTGCCGTATCCGAGCCGCGCCGCGCCCCCGCGCCGTCGATGACGTCGTCATGCACGAGCGACGCCGTATGGATAAGCTCGAGCGCCTCGGCAAGAGGCAGGACGCGCGCGAGCGAAAAATCCTTACCGCCGCGCGCCGAGAGAATACAAAGGCCGGGACGGATCCGTTTTCCGCCCGCGTTCACGAGATGCGTGCCGATCTCCTCCACGAGCGCATGGGACGAGCCGACCGCTTCGAGCAGTCCCTCCTCCAATACCTCGAGGTCGCCCTTCAGCACATCAAACATCGGGTTTGACAAAATTCATCACCTACAACATCTTACTTGTCGGAAATGCGGCGGCGCCGCCTCCCGCTTCTTTCGTACTGTACAAATTATGATGCATAACGCATTTTATAAGTTTACTACAAATCTCTCCTTTTGTCATGGTTAACTTTCTGTGTAGATTGCAAGTTTTATACAACCTGCGCACTACACAACCATAAAAACCGTTCGGCACAGCTATGCCAAACGGTTTTCTTGCCACGATATAGAAAAGGCGTCGCGCTTCTTACTTCGCACCGTCCACCTTGATGTCCTGTATGCCAAAGTACTTGCAAAGCCCGTCCTTCGTCACGCCGTTGTCAAAATCGACGAAGAACACATGACGAAGCGCGCGGTTTTTCCGCTCGATCGGCTCCATATAAGCGACTGCCTCGCCGCGTGCCGCCGCTTCTTGGACGATAGCGATGCGCGCCGCATTCGCCTCGTGCATTTCCGCCGTGATGAGGAGTGCCGATCCAGCCGTGAACGCCCCCAGCCCGAGTGCCGCCATGACGAGCACGCGCCCTGCGCGCGCGCGAAGCGGCGTTGCAATCACGGGATCGCGCAGAACAGCGAGCGTCGCAATCAGAATCAAAACCGTAGAGCCGAATGTCGCGCGCGCGGGAAAGGTCGGCGCGGCAACCATGACGAAATTATTCAGCAAGGCGACTGCAACGAGACATGCCCCATAGCGCGCGGCAGGGAACTGCGCGAGGACGGTGCGCCACCCAATCGGTGCAAGCGCGCGAACGCGACGCGCCGTCGCGCCAAGGCGCTCCCGTACAAAGGAATAGACGAGGAAAATCGCGAGCCAGTAAATCGCCATTTCCTCAAAGCCGCGCATGACATTGTCGAAGTGGTCGAGCGTACGCGGGCGGTCAAGCCCGAGAGGCGTCAAGACGTGTGCGACCAGAAAATCGCGGATCGTCCACGCGACAAAGCCGCCGTTGAAGTAGGAGTAAACGAGCAGGAGGATGAGCGCAAGCAGTGCATAGCGCCCCCAGCCGCCCCCAGACGCGCGCGCCATCCCCGTCTCGCCCGCAAGCGCGAGGCGATAGAGCCGCCACGCGAGCAGCAAGAGGAGCACGGCGGGAAGTATATAGAGGAGCATTTCCCCATTCCCCGCGAACTGATTGCCGATATGCGTCAAAAAGCCTTTGCCGCTCCCCTGCTGCCCATAGCGGACGAAATTGCCCGGTGCAGCGACGAGCCCCACAAGCCCAAGGAATGCGCCGACCGCCCCTGCCGGCATCCAAGCAGCCATCTGCCCCTTGCGATGTGCATAGATGGAGGCAGAGACAGCAAGCGCCACCGTCGTGACCGCAAGATTCTCGACTGACCAGCCCGCCATGACGCCGAGCAAAAACATTGGCAGGACGAGCAAGCGCCCGCCGATTCCATCCTCCGCGAGCCGCTTCATCTGGAGATTATACGGCAGCAGAAACAGGAGCACAGGGACGCAGGACCAAAGATAGACCGTCGACCCGCTTTTCCAGACGGCGACCTCGCCGAAGTGCGGCAGGCAGAGCCATGTGAGAATCCCCGCCGCCGCGAATAGGCGCGGCTCGTGCCAAAAGGCGACGCCACGCCGTGCGTGCATCGCCATGAGCACGAGGAGCGCGACGAACAGCAGAGCATTGGCGAAATCAAATGCTCCTTTTCCAAGCCACAGGAAGAAATCGAGGAAAAAGACCGTCACGGCGCGCCCGCCGTGCAGCATGTAGTGGCGCACGACCGAGTCAACCACATCGGAAAAAGAGGTGATATGCACCCCCGTCATCCAGACCATCGAATAATCATAGTCATCCCGATGCAGCGGCATGAGCGTGTTGAGTGCATAGAGAAGTGCAAACAGCGCAAGAGCCGCCAGCAGCGTAAGCCGCACACGATGTTCCCGCATTTTGGTATCCTTTCCTGTTTTTCCAATCCATTTCACACATTCGATTGCTCTGCGCTCAGGCTTTTTCCACGGATTTTGTCGCATCGTCCGCCACATGCAGCACAGGCGCATCGTAGATCATCCGCTTGCCGTCCATTCGATCAATGAGATAGGCAGGCCTGCGCTTGCTCTCCGTGAACACGCGTCCGAGGTATTCGCCGATGATGCCGAGCGAGAGAAGCTGCACCCCGCCCAAAAAGAGAAGCACCGTCATCAACGTCGGATAGCCCGCCACGGGATCGCCATACAGGGTGGCGTTCACGAGCACAAAGAGCATATAGAAGATCGCCAGCGCGGAGACGAACAGCCCGAAAATCGTCGTCAGGCGAAGTGGCGCGGTCGTAAAGGACGTGATTCCCTCAAGTGCGAGATTCGCGAGCGCAAAGTAGCTCCACGTCGTCTCGCCGCCCGCGCGCGGCTGCACCGTGAAAGGGATCTCCTTCTTGTGAAAGCCAATCCAAGTAAACATGCCCTTCGTGAAGCGCTGATTCTCACGCATGAGGCGAAGCGCCGCGACGCAGCGACGGTCGAGCAACCGAAAATCCCCGACATCGCGCTGCACCTCGTAGCGGCTGACCGCACAAGAGATTCGGTAAAAGAGATTCGCCATCGTGCGCTTCAGCCACGTTTCCCCTGCCCGATCCGTCCGCTTGCCGCAGACATCGTCATAGCCCTTGCGCCACCAGGAAATCATTTCTGGAATCAACGCCGGCGGGTGCTGCAAATCCGCGTCCATGAGAACGACGGCATCCCCATCGGCGTAATCGAGCCCCGCCATCATCGCCGCCTCCTTGCCGAAATTCCGCGTGAAGCGAATATAGGAAACGCGTGCGTCCTTCGTTGCAAACGCCTCCAGAACGGCAGGCGTATCATCGCTGCTGCCGTCATCGACAAAGAGATAGGAGAAAACAATGTCTGCCATACCGTCAAGGACGCGCGCCGTCTCCTCGTAAAAGGCGGGCAAGACCTCCTGCTCATTGTAGCAGGGCACGACAAGCGTTATCTTGTCCACGCGTGCGCCTCCCCTCGTCTCACTAGCGCACGGAAGTTCACAGGCTCGATGCCTTCTTCCTCCATGATGCGCTTCGTTTCCTCGCTGCAAACGGCATGAAGCTCCGCCTCGAAGTCGTGCGCCCATGCGCAGTCTGCCGAAAGGCGCGCCGTATCCGTCCCCGGATGCAGCATGACCTCCGTCGTGCCCTCCCCCATTGTGCGAAGAACGGCGCAGAGCGCCGCTTCGCTGACCGCCTCGCCCGCGACGATGCCTGCAAAGTGGTTGGGCACGGCAATCCCGCGCCGCTTCGCCGCGTGCACTGCACGCGTGCCCAAGAAACGAAGCCCCGCACGCCCGACGAATTGCCCGACGCCGCCGAACGCGCCCGCAAAGAGCGGCGCGCGCGGCGCGCGCATGGCAGGGATATTCCCCTCTTTTAGGAGATCCAGGACGATGTCCAAGATTCCGGGCAGGACGTGCAAATGCTGATGGCTGTCCGCGTGCGTGAGCGCGATTCCCGCAAGCTCGACCTTCTCAAGCTGTGCGCCAAGCTCGGCACGCACTTCCTCAAGGCGTATCTTCCCCGCGAAAAACCGCTTGATGAACGCCCCATAGTCCGCATGAAACGTGCCCATCTCCGTCACGAGCGACGGAATCTCATCGGGTGCGAGGACGGGCGTGCCATTTGCGAGCGTGAAGTGAATGCCGACGCCGAGCGCGGCCGTGCGATGCGCGATGCCGACCGCGTCCACAAACGCCACCCCGCCCGGCATCAGCGTCGCCGAGCGCAAAATGCCATCGGCGACGCCCTGCTCGACGGCGCGGTTGATGAGCACGTGCCGCCCAAAGTCATCCGCATTCACAAGAATTTGCTTCAATGCTTCTTTCCTCCATACAAGATGATTCTATCATTATACCGTAAACATGCGGAAAATCAAACGATTTCACACACAAACAGCCCGCCCGCTCACCCTGCTCTCACGCGTCAAACGCGCAAGCATTCAGGGAAAGCGGGCGGGCATCAACCAAAGGGAAGGGGATTCTTACTCGCCCGATTCAATCAGGCCGTAATTTCCGTCGGTACGGCGGTACACAACATTCACATCTTCCGTCTCCGCATCGCGGAATACGAAGAAATTATGATTGAGGAGGTTCATCTGCATGATGGCTTCCTGCACGTCCATCGGCTTTACGACGAAGCGCTTCGTCTTGACGACGGCGTATTCCTCGCTCTCGTCTCGCTTATCGGGAAGCGGCTCGGCGCTGATCGCTTCCGCCTTGAAGCCGCCCTGGCGGAATCGCCGCTCGAGCTTCGTCTTTTGCTTGCGGATCTGGCGTTCCAGCTTCTCCACGACGAGGTCGATCGACGTATACATATCCATCGTCGCCTCTTCGCCACGCAGGAGCACGCCGCCCTGCACGGGCACCGTGACCTCGACGATGTGCCGGCCTTTATTGACCGTCAGCAGGACGGAGATTTCGCCGACCTTGTCGAAGTACTTCGTGACCTTGCCTACCCGCTTCTCCACGTATTCGCGCAGCGAAGGAGTAATCTCGATGTTCTTGCCTCTTACTGTGAATGTTGCCATACGACACATCCCCTTTCCTATTTTTTGCACCGGTGAATCCAGTGCATAGAATCGAGTGAATAAAGGAATCTTTTGGATTCTTTTGATATTCTATATATTCGGCGCATGGCGCGTAATCCCTTCTTTGTTTTCACCTTTACATGAAAAAATCTGAAATTTTATTCCTCGCCACATCGGCAAAAAAAGATGCCCGGCACAAGCGCACCGAGCATCTTCCATTGAATCAAGGACAACATCAAGCGGATTTGATGACATTCGAAGCCTGCGGTCCGCGCGCGCCTTCGACGATGTCGAACGTCACGCCCTGACCCTCGTTGAGGTTTTTGAAGCCATCACCCTGAATCGCGGAGAAATGTACGAATACATCATCCCCGCCCGTGCGGGCAATAAAGCCGTAGCCCTTTTCCGCACTGAACCATTTCACTTTGCCAACCATAACCATTCCTCCCAGAAATACTGCCCCGGCGGGATTTCCCCGCCTTTCCAAAAGAATTTTCGGAGGAAGATGTACGCATATCCTATCATTTGGAATGAGTCGGATACGATCCATCTCCTTACAATTATTATATATCCACAGAGGACAGTTGTCAATGAAATGCGGTTGGAACTGTCATAACACTTTTGAAAGAAACGCCTTCGTGCGCTCTTCCTGCGGGTGCTCGAAGACGTCCTTCGGCGCGCCCTGCTCGATGATACGCCCGTCGTCGACGAAGAGCAGGCGGTCGCCGACCTCGCGCGCAAAGCCCATCTCATGCGTGACGATGACCATCGTCATGCCTTCCTCGGCAAGGCTGCGCATGACGTCGAGCACCTCGCCGACCATCTCCGGGTCGAGCGCGGACGTCGGCTCGTCGAAGAGCATGACCTTTGGCTTCATCGCGAGCGCCCGCGCGATTGCGACGCGCTGCTGCTGTCCGCCCGAGAGCTGGCTCGGATAGGCGTCCGCCTTGTCCGCAAGCCCGACGCGCGTGAGAAGCGCGCGTGCCGTCTGCTCCGCCTCGCCTGCTGCGACGTGGCGCACCTTCATCGGGGCGAGCATGATATTCGCGAGCACTGTCATGTGCGGAAAGAGGTTGAAGCGCTGGAAGACCATGCCAACCTCCTCGCGCACCTTGTTGATGTTCGCCTCGCCATCGAGGACGATGCCATCGACGGCGACCGTGCCCGCCGTCGGCTCTTCGAGGTAGTTCATGCAGCGAAGCAGCGTGCTCTTTCCCGAGCCGGACGGCCCGATGATGACGACGACTTCCTTTTCCTTTACGGTGAGGTCGATGCCCTTCAGCACATCGACCTCGCCAAATGCTTTTTTGAGCCCGTCAATGCTTATCATCGGCATTGAACCTCCTCTCTAGGTACGCGACAAAGCGCGAAATCGTCAGCGTCATCACGAGATAGATGAGCGCGACGGAAAGCCAGATCTCCAGCGATCCATACGTCTTGGCAATGATGAGCTGCCCGCGGCGCGTCAGCTCCTCGAACCCGATGACCGAGACGAGCGAGGAATCCTTGAGCAGCGCGATGAACTCGTTGCCGAGCGGCGGAATGACGCGGTTGAACGCCTGCGGCACGATGATGTAGCGCATCGTCTGTCCCCACGTCATGCCGAGCGAGCGCCCTGCCTCCATCTGCCCTGCGTCAATCGACTGAATGCCCGCGCGAAAGATCTCCGCGATATATGCGCCCGAATTGATGCCGCACGCGCCGATTGCGGCGACGAACGGATCGACGCGCTGCCCCGTCACGACGGGAAGCGCGAAGTAGACGAGGAAGATCTGCACGAGGAGCGGCGTCCCGCGGAAGAAATCGACGTAGACGGCGCTGACCGCGCGCAAAAGCCGAATGTTCGATATGCGGGCAATGCCCGCAAAGAGGCCGATCACGACGCCGAGCGCCACGGAGAGCGCCGTGATCTTGATGGTGATGCCCGCGCCCAGGAGCAGGAGCGGAAACGAGTTCACCATCAGGTCGACATTAAAATTCATTCCATTCACCTTGCCATTCCGAAATAGTAGGATAAAATCACTATCCATTATAACGCCACAGTCCTAATTTGACCATAGAAAGCTTATCCACTTTGTGGACATTGTGCACCGCCCTTGATGAAAGCAGCCAATCAGCCTGCGCCTTTGGCTTGCCTTCTTGGGCTTTCATGGCAAACTTTATCCGATACCACAAAAGCCTTCCCTGTTTCGGGAAGGCTTTCGCTTATTGGTGCAATATAGATGTTATAGCGAGCCTTTGACGACGGCGTTCGTCAGCTCGATTGCCTGATGTGCCTTGTCAATCGAGAGACCGAGCGTCCTCAGTGCACGGTCGGGGTTGTGGAAGCCCATGCCGTTCGAGGCGGACACCCAATCCCAGTACCACTGCGCTTCGCGGAGTGCGAGGCGCGGTGCAGCAAGCTGCTCGTCCGTTGCGCCGGCATCCATCGCCGCCTTGATCGTCAGATGTGCCTTTGCGACCGTTTCGCCCGCGATCTTCTGGACCTTGAACGTGTTGTCGCCGATCGTCTTCACGCGTGCCGTGAGCGTCTGCGCGCTCTCATCGTGGCACTTCAGGCAGGCGTCGTCGATGTAGTTCAGCGGGTTGCCCATGTAGTGCGATGTGTACTTCTGTCCGTTCTTGCGCATATACGGCATGTGGCAGTCCACGCAAGTGACGCCTGCGTCCGCATGAACGCTCGTCGCCCACATCTGGAAGTCCGGATGCTGTGCTTTCAGCATGGGGGTCTTCGAGTCGGGGTGTACCCAGTCCTGCGTGAATGCGCCAGCCTGACCGGACTGATAGAACTGGAACTCTTCCTCTGCGCCAAGCCCGTTATCCCACGGATGGTTGACGCGCCCATCTTCCTTCATGAAGTAGTACTCGTTGTGGCACTGTGCGCATACGTAAGCGCGCATATCATTGTGCGAGGCGTTGTTCACGTCGATGCCACGGCGTGCCATCGCGTCGATGAAGCCCTGCTGATAGACGCGAAGTTCCATCGTGTCGGGATCGTGGCAGGACGAGCAGCCGAACCACTCGTCGTCTGCAATCGGCGCCATGATGTCCTGAATGGGCTTCGTCGCGTAGTCCCAACCGCTCTGCTTGTAATAGACGTCGTACATGTACGAGCCCTTGCAGGTGATGCACGCGCCCTTCTGCCCCGGCAGGCGTTTCGTTTCCTTCAAGTCGACGCCCGCGTAGGTATGGCCGCGGTTGTCATCGAACTGCTTGGAGAATGCATAACCCTTGAAGTTCTCACGCGAGGCCGGCTCCATGTCGAGGCGCGAGTTGCCCGGCATCGAGCCGCCGTAGCCAGTCGGCGAGGTCATCCCCTCGTTATTCTTCATGAAAGATTCGTACTCGAGCGGATAGGCATCCTTGTATGCTTCCTTGCCGAGTTTCTTGTCCTCGGGGATTTTGGCGAGCTTGACCGTCGCGTCATTCGGCGCCGCCGTGATGCGAACCACGACAAAGCCGAAGAACAGAACGCATACCGCCACCACCCCGGCGATGATTTTCTGTAACTTACTCAACTTTTATCCCTCCCTCGAGATGGTTCGAACCGTGTGCAATGCTGCTGTGACACTTCAGGCAATCGCCGCCCGTGTCCATTGGTACACCAACGGACGCGTGAACCTCGCCCATCGTCGTCTTGTGGCAGCGCAGGCAGTTGTCATTGACGAGCTGATGCCCATCTGCCGAGATCTTGATGCGTGCCGGATAGTCGCGCAGCACCTCATGGTACGTGTCGAGCATTCCTGTCCGCCCTTTCTCGACGATGTAATGCACCATGTTGTCGTGTGGCAGGTGGCAGTCCGTACATTCGAGATTGCGGTGGCTTGACTCTGCAAACGTCCAAGCCTCGTGCTTCATCGAATGGCAAGTGCCGCAGAACACGGGCGAGCCCGAGAAGGACATCATCCCCGCGCCAATGCCGCAAGCGGCGACGCCGATGACGAAGCCCCCCGCAAGGCAGGCCAGCGTATGCTTCTGAAATAACTCCTTCAGCTCCACCATGAGTCCCCTCCTCTCTCTCACTTCGCTTGATTTGCTCTTAGTATAGCATGGAAAGAAACTGAAAGGTGTTGCGCGAGCAACCTTTTATAAATATTTTATATGTCGGTATAAATAAAAACAATGAATCACATTCATGTTTGGAGCGGATTCAGAAAATAAAAGGAAGCGCCTCGCATCCATTCCTTTGCTTGGCGCTTCCCGTATTCTGCTTGCTTCCGTTCACCCTTGCGTGCGGAACTTCCCGATGCTCTCGCGCAGGGAATCCGAGCACGCAGAGAGCGTGCCGCTCGCCTTGGCGCACTCCTCCGAGACGGTGGCATTCGTTTCCGTCACGCGCAGGACGTCGTCCGAGAGGCGGCTGACCTCTGCCATGTGCTCCTGCTGCTCGCGGCTTCTCGCGCTGATCTTCGCGACGGCGCCGCTCATCGCCTCGGTGTTTTCCGTGATGCCAAGAAGCGATTCCGCTGCCGTGCGCATGACGCCCGACCCGCTCTCAATCTTCTCCGCCGTGCGGTTGATGAGCTCGTCGATGTGCTGGGTCGATGCTTCGGACGCCTCGGCGAGCTTCCGCACCTCCTCGGCGACGACGGCGAACCCGCGCCCCGACTCGCCTGCGCGCGCCGCCTCGATGGAGGCGTTGAGCGAGAGGAGCGCCGTCTGGTGCGTGATCTCATTGATGCTCACGAGAATCGCGCGGATCTCCGCCGAGGACTCGCTGATCTCCCGCATGGCGGCGACGGCGTCCTCCATGCGCCCCTTGCTCTCCTCGATGCTCGCGTTCGTCTTCCGGCGGAAGGCGTTCGCCTCATCGACGTCGGCCTTCGCTTTTTCCGTCTCCGCCATGACGGCCTGCAGCTTCGCCTGCAGCGCCTTGATGCTCTCCGTCTGGGACTTCGCGCCGCCCTTCAGACGGCTCGAGATCTCCGCTATCGTATCGGCGCTTCCCGCAACGTCGGTTGCGAATGTGCCGAGCCGCTGCATCTCCGCGCTCAGCGTCGCGCGGATATGCTGGATGTTCTCGCGGATCTTCCGGTAGTCGCCGACGTACTCCATGTCGGACGCCGTGACGAAGTCGCCCTGCGCCATCGTGCCGAGGTTCTTCTCGATGTCGCGGACGTAGCTGAGGAGCACCTTGCTCGTCTCGTCGATGAGGTGGTAGATCGCACCGAAGCGCCCTGCGTCCCCCGCGTCCGCCTTCTGTGAGAGATTGCCCTTCGAGAGCTGCTGCATACGGCCTTGCAGCGTTTCCAGCGGCGCGACGACGCGCGTGAGGAACATCTGGTAAATGCTTTTTAGGATCAGTCCCGAAAGCGCGACGAAGACGAGCAGGACGACGTAGAGGACGATTGCCATGACGTTGAACACACCCTGCGCCGCGTCGACCATTTCATTCGTCTTGGCAAAATACGTTTCGCTCGCTTCAAGAAGTGCCCGCGCGTCGCCCGTCTCACGGTACGCCTGCATGGCGGGCTTTACCTCGCTCGTCCAGTATGTCGCGGCATTCGTCCGTTTCTCGCTGAAGCTGCCAAAAAAAATGCGCCCGTCGAGCTTGCCGAGCACGCCCTCGACTGCGGCAGTCGTCTTATCCGCGTCCGCGCCCGCAAGCACCTGCTTGACGACGCGCTGGCTTCCGCCGCGCACGATGCCCGCTTCATTGACGACGGCGGCATAGTCCATAAAGAGGTACAGGCTCACGCCGATGATGACGGCCGCCCCCACGATAAGCGCAAAGACGCGCGTGAGCAGCTGGCGGATTGCATCCGCAACGGTTCCGGATTGATTCATGACAGAGATTCCTTCCTTTCTATGGAAGCGCTGATTAAAATGAAGTTACCCGGATTTGCACGGATGCGCTGTATCTATCTAGGAGACAAACCACAGGCGTAGTGGTGCTACGCCGCGGATTGAAGGGCGACGAAAGGACAGTGCAGATGTGCGAAGATAAGCAGACGCTTAGCACTTTAGTGCTTAGCGGTCGCTTATGCAGGGCTGGGTGGCTGAATGAATCAGTGCTTCCCTACACACTTGCGAGCATTATAGCACAATAAGAATATTTCCGAAAGAAGAAATCTGCGATTACGTTCTCTCAATCTGCTCCAAAATGAACGGATCTTTGATCTTCCCGTCCTCCGCAAAGAGCACGATCTTCGACAGGATCTCCGCTGTCTTGGGATCTTCGTCGACGAACGGAAGGAAGAGCCGCCCGCGGTGCTGGCTGTGGACGGGCAGGACGTTTATCATCGCGCCGTCCTTCTGCTGGCGCTGCCGAGGTGGACGGTGTAATCGCCGAGCGTCCCCGCGATATGCGCTTGCGTTCCTTCGAGGCGGACGTTCTTCAGCTTCGCGGGGATGGACTTCAGCGCCTTGCCCTTTTTCGCGCAGCAGAGGGATGCCGTGCCGTCCGGGGCGACGGTGAGCTGCAGCTCCGTTTCCTCGATGATCTTTGGCTCGAAATATGCGGCGATTTCCTTGAACAGCCCCGTTTCCGCCGTCCAGACGAGACGCGTCACGTCGGTGAAGCCGCAGTTGCGCGCGAGATTGGACAGCGCGATCTCGACGGCCTTTGCCTCGCTCGCGCGCCGCTGTGCGCCGAACTGCTTGCTCTCTTTCAAAAATTTTTGCAGAAACTTTTAGTGGAGCGTAAGACGCGCTTTCTCGTTGGAGGGAAATCTTCTGCCAAACGTGCTGCCGATGTCAACGAAGTTATGTTGATCGCATTGGAAGGACATCCTGTAAAATCTATCAGGAGATGTTTGATAAATTAAATCGACGTCCACGCAAATGCCTAGGATACAGAACTCCCTACGAGGTCTATGATTCAAAGACGTTGCACTTGACTTGACAATTCGCGGTCTTTGTAAAGTAGTTTTGCGATAAAATAAGTCTAAAGCGAAGAGAAAAAATCTGGTTTCAACTTTATGTCATTCTCGTTTGAACTATCTTTTATCCCTCGACAAGCGGCACAAAATACGCCTCCGTCCCCGCAATCGCTTCGGGCGAGAAGCGGCAGCCGACGGCGGACGGCGTGCCGAGGAGCATGAAGCACGATAGCGTAAGACAGCCCTCCTTCGTTCCGCTGTCGACGGTATGCGTGAAGGGTTTCTGCCGGATGAAGTCCTGATACATGGCCTTCCGGCTCTCGCGGCAGACGATTTCATCATAGTGGTCGACGAGCTTTTTCACTGTCATGACCGAAGATTCGCCTCGCTTTTGCATGACGCAGACGTTCCGCCCCTCGCGCCCCCAGATCTCCTTTCGGATGTAGTCGCCGTCCGGCAGCCCCGCAAAGTCGCGCTCGAAGTACGATGGCGCAAGGTAGCGCGCGAGGATCTCGCGCTCCTCGTCCGAGAAGAACTGATTCGTCAGACAGAGCGCCCAGACGAGCGCCATGAAGGACTTGTTTTGCAGGATGATGGATTCGGGCGGGTTGAAGAGGAAAAACCGCCCCACGCGGTAGAGGTCGAGGAACATCTCGCCGAGCGGCTCGCCGTCGGGCGTCTGCTCGTCGATGAGGATTTCGAGCGGGTGGAGGCGGTAGAGCGAGGACGCGTGCGCACCGTCCGCGAGCACAATGCCGTCCCTGTCGATCTCCATATCGTAGAACGACAGGAATCGTATGTCCTCGCCGGGACACGCCTCCTGCATGGCGCGCATCAGAAACTGCGTCGTCGCGAGGTCTTCCGGGTAGTCATCAAAGCAGCTGAATACGAAGGGACGGCTCAGGAAGTCTCGCGTGCGCATATTGACGACGGGGCGGTTCAGTGCGCGGTGCATTTTTGCGAGGAAGGTGCGCAGCTGTTCCATCGCGCCCGCATTCGGATCGCGCCTGCCGAGATAGTCCGCCGCGACGCCATTGGCGTAGTAGCTCTCGACGATAAAGCAGGGCGTATCGGCATTGATCTCCACCATATGAGGCCTTTCTGCCTCGTCGAGCACGAAGTCAAAACGAGAGAGCCACGTCGGCATGCAGAGCGGATTCGGCGTGTGCAGGTATGGAATCAGGTTTTCGGGCATATCCATGTCGCGCGCGAAGTCGTCGGGCGCTTTTTGGAATACCGTTGCCGCCTTGCAGAAAATCTGGAAAAGCGCGCGCGAGGCATCGCGTATCTCGTCGTAAAACGCAGCGGGAAATTCCTGCACGGACTGTGCCGGATAGCGGTCTGCGTAGTCGCCGTACTGAATGAATGAAAAAATCGAGGGGTCGAGCGCGTCGATGTAGGATCTCATAGCATTTCTCCTGCTTGTCAAAATTCGCGGCAGTTGCGGAAGATAGATACATCACAGCTCACGAGCCGCCCGAGCGCGCGCCTGCGCTGCCGAAGCCGGACTTCCTGCCGGCAAAGCTCGCGCGGCTACTCTTTTGCGTCTCGTAACTTCTCGATGAACTGCCCCCGTGATTCGTCAAGAAGATATGTGTTGTCCCACTTCGCTGTTGGGCGGGCGGAACGTAAGGCATCATGGGCGAGCCGACGCGGTACGTCATCGTGGCGAGATCCATGCGCCCCCTAGGCGCGGCAAATCCATGAAAGGCATAATAGCCTGCGGCAATCGTTGGGATGAGGCTCGCCGCCCCCGCCTCCCACACGAGGCTTCCGCTGTCATCGCGGCGGAAGGTGACGGAACGCTCGTCGTCGTAGAGCGCCGTTTCCGTCCCGTTTCCGTTATTGAGCAGCGTGTAGCGCGTGCCTTGGTCATCGGCAAGCCGCGCCTCGCCCGCATTTTTCTCTGGGAATGCGACGTCGCAGATAGCAAAGGAAATATCTTCCCAGTACGCATACGTCCCGATTGCGGCGACAGAGACAAATGCCGCCGCGATATAGAGCGTCTTTTTGCTTGGCTTATACATAGGTATCGTTCACCCTTCTCAATGCACCGCACCGCTCACGACGAGCGAAAGCCCGACGAATATGCCGAATACGAGAATGCCAGCCGCCGTGTTGCCGTTCATGATCTCCTCGGATAGGTTGTATTTCCGATGCCAAAAATTGATGAAGAAATAGCCCGCGACGAAAAAGAGAATGCCGATTGCGGCATAGACGAGGCTTGCGACGACGCCGTGCACGAATGTCGTATCGGACGAGGCGGCGCTCGGCGACAGAATGACGGCGCGCAGGATCTCGCCGATGCCGATGAACGAGCCGGCCGAGAGCCACGCGACAGCGCGGTTTCCCTTTCGGATCTCCTCGCCAAAGTCGCCGGGGATAAAAAAGTCGATCATCGTATTTGCCGTAATCATCAGGACGATGCCAAAGCAGGCGTAAAATGCGGTGAGCAAAACATCGGGCAGGTAAATCATGTCATGTCCTCCTTACTGTGAAACCGGATTCGATGCGCTCGTTTGTTGCTGTTCCTCGGGCAGGAGCGCCTTCCTTCCCTTCGTGTCGCCCGTGCGCACCTGCTGGGCGTAGCGCTCGAGCAAGCGGCTCGTTTGCTCCACCGCATCGTAGCGCATTCCTTCGTCCGCGGTGGACAGCGCGCCAAGCGCGCCGATCTCGACGCGGGTCAGACCGTTCACTTCATGAATCAGGCAAACTTCCTTGCGTGTGCGTATCACGATGCGCGCGTCCTCTCCGCTCTTGTCCTGCACGACACCCACGACGTCGCCGCCGATTGCCTCAATGAGATCCATCGCGACGGCAGCGGGATCGCGGCGTGACTCGTAGACCGAAACGCCTTCTGCCGCTCCCGTTTCCTTGACCGTATCGTAGGAATCGGAATCTGCTAGGCGCTCTTCCATCGTGTAGGGAAATCCAATCTCGGCACGCATATCATGCCATGAACCACCGTCCGGCCAGAGGGCAAATACGAGCAGAAAAAGCCCTCCCACCACATATAGCACGCCCTTTTGCAGCAAATTCTTATGCCGTTCCCTGCGCAGATCGCGTCCCATCGAAAGCGACGCCGCGTCGCTGCACAGGCGAATATCGGCAGGAGGGATTCGCATTCCCGACGCGCAGAATCTTTGCCCCGCGTGCGGCGTGTCCTCGTCGCCCCGCCACGTCTCGATGAAGAAGCGGAAATCCCCCTTCTCGTTTGCGTACTCCAGATAGTCCGCCACGTCGCCCACCGATGCGTCCGTCGTCCCCTCGGTACGCGTGACGACCTGCACGCCCTTGCCGCGCAGGCGAAATCCCTGCGGCGGTTTCGCGCGGCTGACCGTCTGGGAGAGCGTGCAGGATGCGCCGCCCTCCGCGACGGTCAGATGCCACTTGCCGCTGCCCTTGGCTGGCTTCAGCCCGTACTCCTGCCACCGATCCGCTTCCCCTTTCTCCCGATAGAAGAGTTTCTCGACGATGGCGTATTTCTGACCGTGTATTTCGAGCACATCGAAGCATTTGTACTCCATAGCCCGCTCCTTTCCCGTTCTCATTTGAATCTTATTATACATGGCATTTATGAGAACTCAGCGAGAAAAAGAAAATAAAACAGCCACTGCATGGATTGCGTGCAATGGCTGTCCGAATGGTTACGTTATTTCTTTATGGCAACGAGCGTGCCGACAGTCACGACGACAGTGCCGAGCCAGAGAATCCAGATATACGGCTTCGTGCTGACGGAGGCGGTGACGGGCTGCATACTCTCCTCCTCGATGGAAGGGAGCACCTCGAGACGCGCCATGCGGTCGTCACCCGATATGCCCGTGAGACGGATGCGCTTCTTGCCGCTGAATACCTCGATGGGCGAGGATGTTCCGCCGTCCGCCGTCGCGAGGATGGCCGGATGGGCGTGCTCGACAGTTTCGCCATCCGTCACGGCGATGTCTGCCGTGACGAGCGTATTACCTCCCTGCGGCTCCATCGTCACGCCTTCATAGCGATAAGCGAAGAAATCGTCCATCTCAAACTTGCCCTGTTTCAGCGTGATTTCCATGACGCCCGCTTTTTTCGGCGGTGTCGGCGCGATATAGATGTCGCCGCCGAGCGTCTTGGCAATCGCCGGCTCGCGTGCCGCGTCCTCGCCGTTCTTGTGGAGCTTCGTCATGGCTTGGACGGTGACGCCGTCCACCTCGTAGGTATAGTATTTCGCCGTGCCGTCCTCCTCGAACTCCTGTCCGCGGTAGGTGATGGTATGGCCGAGAACCTCCGTCGGTTCATTCGGCGTAAATTCCATTGAAGCAGACTGGCTGCCCGTGCCTGCGAGCACCATTGCGACGAAGGAAAGCCCGACGCCGACGTGGGAGATCAGCGCGCCAAGCCCTATCTTATGTTCGCGGAAGCTGACGACCGACGCGCCGGCGGCGAACATCGAGACGGCGGCGAGCACGACGGGCATCACCTCGCGGATTCCCGTCGTGAGCGTGACGAAAACGCCGATGCCGAGCAGCACCGAGGGCAGGATCGTCTTTGGAAGCTTGCCCTCCGCACCGTAGCGGCGCATGCTCGCGAACGCCATCGCGAGCATGAGGACGATGGCAAGCGGCATCGTCGTCCGCACGTAGAATGCGGTATCGACGGTGGCAGGATTCCCTACGAGCTGCGAGAGCAGCGGCATCGACATGCCGATGAAGATGATTACCGTGATGAATACGAGGATCATCGCGCCGAGCAGCATGACGAACTCACGGCTCGAATGCGAGGGATATACCTCGCCTTTCGGCAGCGTATTCGCCTTTGCCGCGAGGAGGACGAGCCCCGCGACGAGCACGAGCGCATTGGCGACGGCGAGTGTCAGCCCGATGCTCGTCCCCGAAAACGAATGAACGGAGAAGTCGCCGAGGATGCCGCTTCGCGTCAAAAATGTGCCGTAAATGACGAGCGCATACGTAAAGATAATCGAAAGATGCAGTACGGAGACGGCCGCCTCGCGCACGCGCGCGACGCGCAGGATGTGAAGGAAGGCCGCCGCGAGCAGCCACGGCACGAGCGAAGAGTTCTCGACGGGGTCCCAGCCCCAGTAGCCGCCCCAACCGAGCACCTTGTACGCCCAGTAGCCGCCCATGAAGATGCCTGCGCCGAGGAAGCTCCACGCGACGAGTCCCCATTTGCGCGCGCTTTCCAGCCACGTCTTCGCGCTCGCGCCTGAGAGCAGCGCGCCTGCCGCATAGGCAAACGGCACGGCAAAGAGCGCATAGCCAATGAAGATGATCGGCGGGTGGAACGCCATCCACGGGTCTTGCAGCAGGGGATTGAGCCCCGTGCCGTTCTGCACGCCCACCTCTGCTGGCACAAACGGGCTTTTCGCGAGGACGAGCACCGTGAGGAGCGCCTGAAGCGTCATGTAGACGGCGATTCCGTAGCGCCCCATGCCTTTTTCATTCGCCTCCGCATCATTGGCGCGCGCTTCGCCTATATGGCGCGCGAGAATGACGCCTGCCGCCGCATGGATGAAGAGCCAGAGCAGGAACGATCCCTGCTGCCCTGCCCAGAATGCCGAGAACTTGTAGAACGAGGAAAGCTCACGCGAGGAATAGCTCGCGACATAGGCGAGGTCAAAGCGATTTTCAAAAATCGCCATCATCAGATAGACGCTTGCCGCAAGCGTCGAGAGAAATGAGAGCGTGATGCACACGCGCCCGTAGCGCGCATATCCGTCGCCGCGCACGCAGAACGCAATGCCGGCAAAGAGTGCAAAGAAAAGCGCCACCCCAAGGGCGATTGTACCAAACATAATTGCAGTTTCTCCTTATTTCTGGGATTCATATTTCGACGGGCATTTAATCAGCAATTTATCCGCCTCAAAAACACCGTCCTTCGCCTTGCCGATTGCGACGATGTGATGCGCCTCGTCGAATTGGTCCGGCTTCGTGCCGTGGTAACGCACGGGAAGCGTCTCGCCCGTCTCCTCGTCCTGGAGCGTGAAGACGAAATCCTTTCCCTCTGCGTGCGGCGCAGGCGCATCCGCTGCGAGCAGTCCCTTGACCTGCACAGAGGATGTGCTCGCCTTCGCCTCCTTGATCCCGACGTACGGCGTCACCGAATCCATAAAGCTCCAGCCCGCATAGCCGACGAAGGCGAGCACGAGTGCGATGAGGATGATCTTGCGGTTCATCTTGATTCCTCCTTCTTCTCCTGTGCGCCACGGCGCAGCAAGGCGATATAGATGAGCGTCGCATCGACGAGTGCGGCGAGAAGCGTCCAAACCATGACGGCATCCATGTCAAGGCGCCCGTCGCCATTCAAGACGGGCGTCGGATGGAGCGAAAAGTAAAGGCGCGGGATGATAAAGACGAGAAACGGAACGGTCAGAAACGAAAAGAGCGAGTAGACCGCCGAGACGCGCGCGCGCCTCGCTTCGTCGGCAATCGCCGCGCGAAGCGTCAAATACGCGCCGTAGATGAGCAGGAGGACGAAAATCGTCGTCTGCCGCGGATCCCAGTTCCAGTACGCGCCCCATGTCAGCTTGGAAAAGACAGCTCCGCTCCCCGTCGCGAGCACGGTGAAGATTAGCCCCAGCCGCGCCGAGCACGCACTGAGCGCATCCGCGCGCGCCGACGGGCGGCGCAGGTAGCGCACCCCGTAGAACGCGGCGACGAAAAAAGCGATGACCGCCACCCACGCGACGGGGATATGAAAGAACGCGATGCGCACGAGCGCCCCCAGCCCCATTGCCTCCGGCACGATGAAAAACACCGCGCAGAGCGTACCGAGCGTGAGCAGAGCGATTGCGCCCCACAAATACGAATCCCGCATAAGCATTACCTCAAAACTGAAAATCAGTCCTCATACCAAAGATAGTCAAAGAGCACCGACGCGCCGACGAGAAGGATCGCGTCGTAGAGTGCCATCGCGCCGAGATACGAAAGCCCTGCGCCATCTGCGCCGAAAGCGGAGGCCGTCAGCGTGATGGCGGGCAGGAAGACGGGCAGGATAATCGGCAGCATCAGGACGGAGAAGAGTCCGCTATGGACGCTCGCATCCGTCGTCAGCGCCGCAATCAGCGTGCCCGCCGCCGCGATCCCCGCCGTGCCCAAAAAGAGCGTCGCAAAAAATACGAGCGGCATAGTGACCGCCACGTCGAGAAATACGAGAAAGAGCGGCACGGTGAATGCAGCGAGCACGGTGAGCAGGAAGAGCGTGTAGAGGAACTTCCCGAAGAGCACGGCCTGCGACGCGCCGTAGATGCGAAGCGCGAGCAGCGTTCCCGCCGTCGCCTCATCGGCAAAGACGCGATCCGCGCCCGCCATCGAGGCGAAAAAGAGAATGATCCAGAGGAGCGCCGCCTGCAGGCGCGGCTCCAAGATGCCGCCCTGCAGCGCCATGCTGACGCAGGCGAGCGTCGTCAGGGCGAACATGAGCATCGCCGCCCACGCCGCGCGGAAGCGCAGCCCCGCGACGAGTTCCTTACGAAAGACGAGGCACGCGCCCTGCCAAGCAGATGGTTTCATCGGCTGCCGCCTCCTCTCCGCTGTCGTTCGTCGCCCATAAAATCAGCGTGCCGCGCGTTGCGGCCGCGCGCGCCTCCGCGAAGAGAAATGCGCGCCCCGCATCGTCGAGATTCGCACCCGGCTCATCGAGCAGCCAGATTGGCGCTTCCGTGCCAAGGAGCGCCGCGAGCTTTAGCCGCTGGCGCATCCCCGTCGAAAAGCCGCCGACGAGCGTCCCTTCTATCTTCTTTGCCGAGAGCCCGACGCGTGCGGTTAGCGCATGGTACGAGGTTTCCGTCACCGCGCGCCCGCGCGCGCCGAGCAGAAACGAGAGATTTTCCCATGCCGTGAGGCGCGGGTAAAACAAGAGCTCCGGCGTCACGAGCGCCAATGATTCGCGCAGGGCGGCGCGGCGCACCTCCTCGCCATCTATGCGGACATACACCTTGCCTTCCTCCGGCATGAGGAGGTGCGCCGCGAGCTTCAGCAGCGTCGACTTGCCGCTGCCATTTGTGCCCGTAACCGCCGTGATGCGCCCGCCGCGCACCGTTTCCGTCAGCCCTTCGAGCACCGTACGCGAGCCGAAACGCTTCGTCACGCCTGCAAAGGCGATTTCCGCTCTTTCCTTCGCCCCTGCCATCACTCGGCATCCTTTTGGAGCAGGCGCATCCAGCCCGTGCCGCATTCGAGCACGCCTTCATCGCGCATCTGGTTGACCTCGCGCGTCAGCGCGCTGCGGTTGCATTCAATTTCCTTCGCGAGCTGGACGCGCCCCGGCACCTTCACGCGATCCTCGCCCTGCCGCTCCTCGCGCTGCAGGAGGTAGAGAATCAGCCGCTCGCGCAGGGTCTTCTGGGCAAGCAGCTCGATCTTTTGCATCATGTAAATGCTCTTGATGCAGAATGCCTCGAGGAGATTTTTCATCACGATGCCGTGAATCTTTCCGAGCTTCGGGCCGGCTGTGAGGAGCGAGCGGTACGGAACCCAGAGCACGAGCACGTCCGTAACGGCCTCGACGCTCGTGTGGTTGGAGAACTGCGGCATGATGGCCGACGTGCTGCCAAACATCGAGCCGCGCCCAAGCTCATGGCTCACCGACTCATTGCCGAAACGGTCCTCGGCGAGGACGAGCGCCTCGCCCTCGACGAGAATCGCGATCTGCGCATTCGGCTCGTAAGCCGCGAGGACGCGCGTCCCCTTGCAATAGCGTTTGACGAGCGCGCCCGTATTCTTGATGAACTGCTCGACTTCCCCCGGCTGCAAACCGTGAAAAAACGGCAGCTCCTGCAAATCCAAATCAAAAATCTGCATGATTCCTCCGATCTCTTTATGCTTGCATATACAGATATTATAGCACGCATAATTTTGAATGCTGTTGCAAGAGCAACCTATCTTGCATTCTTTTGTAACACGGAGCCCGTATTGCAAGCACAAGAACGCCCCGCCCTTGCACGCGGCAGGGACGGAGCGTCCATCGATGGAGAGGGGAAACAGGGAATACGGCGTATCCGAATCAGCCGATCATCGTCTTGATGTCCTCCTCGACCGTCGCGATCGTGCCGATGCCAAAGTTCTCGACAAGAACCTTTGCGACATTCGGGGAGAGGAAGCCGGGGAGCGTCGGTCCGAGGTGGATGTTCTTGACGCCGAGGTGGAGGAGCGCGAGGAGGACGATGACCGCCTTCTGCTCATACCAGGCGATGTTGAATACGATCGGCAGCTTGTTGATGTCGTCGAGACCGAACACCTCCTTCAGCTTCAGCGCGATGACGGCGAGGCTGTAGCTGTCGTTGCACTGGCCTGCATCGAGGACGCGCGGAATGCCGCCGATGTCGCCAAGGCCGAGCTTGATGTACTTGTACTTCGCGCAGCCGGCCGTCAGGATGACCGTGTCCTTCGGCAGCGCCTTCGCGAACTCCGCATAGTAGTTGCGGCTCTTCATGCGGCCGTCGCAGCCCGCCATGACGACGAATTTCTTGATCGCGCCGCTCTTGACCGCCTCGACGACCTTGTCCGCAAGTGCAAACACCTGATTGTGCGCGAAGCCGCCGACAATCTCGCCCGTCTCCAACTCCGTCGGGGGCTGGCACTTCTTCGCCGCCTCAATGACAGCGGAGAAGTCCTTCGTGCCGTCCGCCTTTACTTCGATGTGCTTACAGCCGGGGAAGCCTACTGCGCCCGTCGTGAAGATGCGGTCCTTGTAGCTGTCCTTCGGCGGGACGAGGCAGTTCGTCGTGAAGAGCACGGGACCATTGAACTTCTCGAACTCTTCCTTCTGCTGCCACCAAGCGTTGCCGTAGTTGCCTGCAAAATGCTTGTAGTGCTTGAACTTCGGATAATACTGCGCGGGAAGCATTTCGCCGTGCGTGTAGACATCGACGCCCGTGCCTTCCGTCTGGTCCAGGAGCATCTCGAGATCGCGCAGGTCATGCCCCGTGATGAGGATGCCCGGATTCTTGCGGACGCCGAGATCGACCTTCGTGATCTCCGGATTGCCGTATGCCGCCGTATTCGCGTGGTCGAGCATCGCCATGCCGTCGACGCCGAACTTGCCCGTCTCGAGGACGAGAGCCGTGAGGTCGTCGCCTGAGAGCGAGTCGTCGAGCAGCTTCGCGAGTGCCTGCTGAATGAATGCGTCGATTGCCTCATTCTCCTCGCCGATGCGGTTCGCGTGCTCCACGTAGGCCGCAAGCCCCTTAAGCCCATACGTCGTGAGCTCGCGCAGGCTGCGCACGTCCTCGTTCTCCGTCGCAAGGACGCCGACCGTCGCCGCCTTCGCGTCGAAGCTCTCCTTCGCATCGTTCCAGAGCGCCGCCGTCGGCAGCTCGTCACGGCTCGAAAGCGAGGCAAGGAGCTCACCCTTGACCTTCAACGTGTTTTCGATGCGCTCGATGATCGCGTCGCGGTCGAAGTTCGCATTCGTGATCGTGACGAAGAGATTGACCGTCACGAGATGGTTGGTCTCCACGGAGACTGGCTTGCCCTCAGCGCGCAGGCGCGTCGTGACGGCAGAAAGCCCCTTCGTCACATAGATGAGCAGATCCTGCATCGAAGCGACTTCCGGCTTCTTGCCGCATACGCCGACCTGCGTGCACCCTTTGCCGCCCGCCGTCTCCTGGCACTGGAAGCAAAACATCTTGTTTTCCATCGTGTTACTCTCCTTTAGTATCTACATCCCATAATACACACACTGCTAGACTGTCGTTACCAGCCGTCTTTCATAGGATAGCAAAAAATCGTTATCCATTCCGTAACCGATGTTACAAAAAAATCCCACGCCTTACGAAGCGTGGGATTTTCGTATGACACTTATGCAGCAAAGTTGACGTTTGCTCCAACGGGCGACTTCATCTGCTTGGCCGTCTCGTAGGCCTGCTGCGCAATGCGCTTTATCGGCGCGGATGCTTCCTGCATAGCCTTCGATGTGGCCTGCTCGCCGAGCTGGTCACTCTCTTTGTTCGCCTGCTGGAACTTGCTCGACCCGATCTTCGTCTCCGTGCCGAAGTTCGATACGGTATAAGGCTGCTTCGCCTTATCCATGATCCTCGCGGTCTTTTCCTCGCCAATGCTTACGATCGTCTTATTGCCCTGTTGGAAGGGGCTCGATCCGATCTTCGTCTCCGTACCGAAATTCGATACCTTGGAATACGACGCAGCCTTTTGGGTAATCTGCGTCGCGACCTGCTGCCCTTCTGCGCGCACGCCCTGGTTCAGCGGAATAATCGCCTGGCGGCTGACTGCGCCAACACCCGAAACTCCCATGCGTTTTCCCTCGCTTTCTGCGGAAAACTTTAATCCGTTTTCCATCAATCCTTTTCAAAATTTCATTCCTTGCTTATATTATACGCATGAAAGTAGCATTTGACAAGAAAAATCCCTTCATCTGAGCAGTTCCCAGACCTGCTTGCCAATCAGCACCGCCGTCATGACGATGAAGAGCGGGCGCACATAGGAGACGCCCTTTGCGAGCGCCATGCGCGCGCCGCACCATGCGCCGGCGATCATCGAAAGCCCCATCGGCACGGCGTAGGAAAAATTCACTTCGCCGAGACAGGCGAAGAGAATTGCCGCCGCGATATTGCTCGCGAAATTGAGTGCGCGCGCGTTCGCCGCCGCCCCCAGGAAATCAAAGCCAACCATCAAAAAAGCAAAGAGCAGGAACGACCCGGTCCCCGGACCGAAAAAGCCATCGTAGAAGCCGAACGCGAACGCGACGAGTCCCGAGCAGAGGAGCAGGCGCGTGCTCATGCCGGCATACGTCGCGTCCTTGCCCCATTCCTTCCTGCACACGCTGTATACGAGCACGAAGAGCAGCATGACGACGACGAGCGGACGCAGAAACTCCGACGGGACGAGGCGCACGGCAAAGACGCCGAGCGCAGAGCCTGCGAGCGAGATGGGAAAGAGGCGGCGGATCAGCCAGCCATCGACCTTCCCTGAGCGCACGAACGCCACAAAGCTCGTCAGCGCGCCCATGACGGCAGCCGCCTTGTTCGTGCCGAGCACCGTGACGGGCGGAAGCCCCGTCCACATCAGGGCAGGGACGGAGATCAGCCCGCCCCCGCCGACGACCGAGTCGATGAAAGAGGCCATAAAGCCAAAGAATACGAGAAACGCAAATGTATGAATGTCGATTAGTTCCATGCCATTTCCCCGAATAAAATATGAAAGGCCGTAAAAAAGCCGGCACCATGCCCCGCGCAGACGAGCGCTTTTCTTGATGCCAGCTTCCTCTTCTCTTATTTCGCGGCTTTCGTCTCCGTTGCAGCTGCGACCTTCGCCTCTTCTTCAGGCTTTTCCGTCGCTCCTGACTTGAACGCCTTGATGCTCTCCCCAAGCGACTTGCCGACCTGCGGCAGCTTGCCAGGACCAAAGATAAGAAGCCCGATTGCGAGAATCAAGAGCAGCTTCGGAACGGTAAGACCCATCAACATATACGCGCACTCCTTCTATCAAGCGATAATACACGATACCATTATAGCACACAGTTTGCCAAGCCAACAAATTTGTTTATGCGAACTTCATATCCTTCATGCCATCGATGCAGCACTGCATGACCTCACCGGGCTCCATGCCCAGCATCGCAAAGCCCTTCTGGATAATCGTGCGGTCGCACTTCGCGGCGAAACGCTTGTCCTTGAATTTCTTCTTCAAGGACTTCACCGCCATGCCGTCCATGCCCTCGGGGCGCATGAGCGCATACGCCTGCACGATGCCCGTCAGCTCATCGACGGTAAAGAGGCTCTTCATCAGATCCGTCGTCGGCTCGACCTCATCCGTCGTAACGCCCCAGCCATGCGAAATGATCGCCTGTATGTCCGCTTCGTCCACGCCTTCCGGCGCAAGGAGCTCGCGGACGTGATGGCAGTGCTCATCGGGGTACTGCTCATAATCGACGTCGTGCAGATAGCCGATCGCCTCCCAATGCTCCTTGTCCGCGCCAAAATGCTCCGCCATCGCGCCCATCGCCGCGCTTACCGACGCGGCGTGCGTGAAAAGATGCGCTTCCGTCGTGTGCTTTGCGAGGATTTCCTTTGCCCTTTCAAGTGTCAGTTTTCCCATTTCTCGCTCCTAGTCCAGTGTCCGGCCGATGCAGCCAATCCCATCGCCGTAATTGATCTCCATGAAATGCGGCTCGCCCATCTTCACGCCGACCGTCGCCTTGACCCATGTGTCGTTTAGCAGAAGCTCGACCGTATCGCCAACGTTGATTGGCAGAAGATGCGCATCCCCATCCTTAAAGTACTGAAGCATGTACTGGTTCTTGCGCCAAACGATTTCGCCTTCCATAACACTGCTCCTTTCTTTTACTTGACCGTGCCTTCCGCAACGCCAATGCGTCGATCCGCGCCCTTGATATGAAACGTGAGCCATTTCGCGAGGAAATCGAGGATTTCGAGGATATAGTCGTTCTGGCTTTCATCAATCGCGCTCATATCGACTTCTTCCAGCTTCTGCACGAAAAGCTTATGCGCACGGCGTTCGCTCCAAATGTGCTGGAATCCCATCTTCTCCATATACGCCTCTTCATTCGCGAAATGCGTCTTCGTGTACTCGCGAAGCTCGTCCATCACCTCGATGATGCGGTCGTATTTATCGGCTACAAGATCGTCCATCAAGAGATCGTAAACTTGATTCGTCAGTTCAAAAAGGCGAGCGTGCTCCGCATCAATCGAAGCAATCCCCGTCAAATAATCTTCCGTAAACTCGTATTTCTTCCCCTCCGCCATAAGGCTGACGTTCCTCCCTTATCTCAGGAAGCACTGATTCATTCAGCCGCCCATCTTCGCACATCTGCACTGTCCTTTCGTTGTCGACAAATCCGCGGCGTAGCACCACTACGCCTGTGGTTTGTCTCCTAGATAGGAACAGCGCATCTATGCAAATCTGGGCAACTTCATTTAATCAGCGCTTCCCTGATTCGTTTTCATATACTGCAATAAATCTATATGCTATATTCGACCTTTTCATGCGGATTCCTTTTTTCAAAATCCACTTGTAAAAAATAAGAAAGGCCGCGAGCAAAACGATTCCTCGTTTCGTCGCAGCCCCCTCGCCTTCGGCTTCCACTCCAAAAGCGAAATAGAGAAGTGTCCTATAAGAATAGAACGGAATGAAAAGTATGAGCAACTCCCCTTGCCAAAGGGCAAGGGAAAACTTTTTGACGGATTTTTTAGCTTTCCCAAACAAAACTGCCGCATAGGGACGAATCGCCTCGACGGCAACCTTCCTGCATGCGGCAGAACAAAGCTTGATCTATGCAGCATAACAAAAAAACTCGGCTACTGCCGAGACTTGGTATGCGCGCATATCCAAATCCCCTTCCCATCGCTCGCAGGTCAAACGGTGATTGTCAACTAGGCAGTTCTCCTGGCTTCAGTTCATCGCTCCCTTGCGCCTTCCCAAGGCTTAGCCCCAGTGACATATTGCAAGTTCGCTCGCTGCTACAGTGGCGGGACCGCTCCGGCATAAGACCGGATTCCCTATTAAGTCTTTCGACACCTAATCCAAAATCAATATGAAGTTATCTTATGGGTGTATCATAGCATATCGAAAGTCGTTTGTCAAATGAAAAAAGTCCATATCGCAGCAGTCAGCTTGAGACAGATAAACAGCTGGCGGCGTCCCTCTTTCTCAGAAAAGGAAATACACTGCCAGCTGCTTGCCGCCGTTACTTGAGGAAGCACTGATTAATTCAGGCGCCCATCTTCGCACATCTGCACTGTCCTCTCGTCGTCGACAAATCCGCGGCGTAGCACCACTACGCCTGTGGTTTGTCTCCTAGATAGGAACAGCGCATCTATACAAATCTGGGCAACTTCATTTAATCAGCACTTCCTTGACCGTGCCCGCCGCGACGCCGATGCGCCGGTCTGCGTGCTTGATGTGCGCCGTGAGCCACTTGGCGAGGAAGTCGAGCACCTCCACGATATAGGCGTCCTGGCTCTCGTCAATCGTGCTGAGATCGACTTCTTCGAGCTTCTTGACAAACAGCTTGTGCGCGCGCCGCTCGCTCCAGATATGCTGGAAGTCCATCTTCTCCATGTACTCCTCTTCGTGCGCGAAATGCGTCTTCGTGTACTCGCGCAGCTCGTCCAAGAGCTCGACGATGCGGTCGTACTTGTCCGTTATCATATCGTCCGTCAAAAGGTCGTAGACCTCATTTGCTATCTCAAACAGGCGCGCGTGCTCCTCGTCCACGAAATCAATGCCCGTCAAATAATCATCGGTAAACTCGTATTTCTTCCCTTCCGCCATGCAGTAGATTCCTCCCTTTTAATCCGATCTCACGCCAAAAAATCCCGACATACGTCGAGATTTTCTGACCTATCATCCTTGAAGCTTTTCCAAGACCTCCGCAGCGCTCATCTTGTTCTTTAGCATGAAGTCCTCCAGCTCCTGATGGCCTTCGTTCGCCTTTTTCGCCTTGACCTCCGAAAGCTGTGCTTTCAGCTTCTTCAGGTCTTCCTTTTTCTTCTCGATTTTCGCCTCAAGGACGGCAATCTTCTCGTCGTAATTCGCCTTTCTCGCCATTTCGCAATCCCTCCGATACTCATAATCTCTGCCGCTATTATACCGTATCCATTTTCTTTTTTCAATCAAAAACGATGAAATCGTCTTTATTTTGCAATCGCGCAAAATACCATTATAGCGATTCCTGTTTTTTCTCGACAACGCGCAGGCGGATCGCAAGGAATATCGCGCCGACAAAGACGCCGCCGATGAGCCCGATCCAATAGCCATAAGCGCCAAATCCCATGAAATGCGCCGCAAAAAAGCCGAGCGGCAGGCCGATGATCCAATAGGAAAGAACGGCGAGCAAAAGCGTCACGCGAACATCCTTATAGCCGCGCAGTGCGCCTTGAAGCGGCGCATTGACACTGTCGGCAAATTGCATGAATACGGCAAAGACAAGAAACTCCGGCAGGACAGCGAGCACGTGCGGGCTTGACGTGTAAAGCGATGCGATTACTTCGCGGTTCATCGTGAGCCAGAGCGCCACCGCGCCCTCAAAGAGAAACGTCAGCACGCGCCCAAGGCGGATATATTCCCGCGCATCACCAAAGCGCTTCGCACCGACTTCAAAGCCGACGAGAATCGTCAGTGTCATGCTCGCCGCGAGCGGGATCATGTAGACAACCGTCGTGAAATTCATCGCCGCCTGGTGCGCCGCGACAACTGCCGTTCCGTACCCGGTCATCAAGAGACCGACCGCGCCGAAAATGCTCTGCTCGCAGAACATCGTGCTGCCGATCGGAATCCCGACGCCGAGCTGCTTCTTCCACGCGGCGAAATCAGGACGCGGCAAACGATGAAAAATCCGATATTCCCGAAAGGGCGATACGTGCGTCACGACGATGGAATAAAGGAGCAGGCTGAGCAAAAACGTAATCGCAGAGCCAATCCCCGCCCCCGCGCCGCCAAAAGCCGGAAGGCCAAAGAGCCCGTACATCAAGACGTAGTTGCACGCGATATTGACGGGCACGGTCACGAGCGTAATGCCCATCGAGGTGCGCGTATACCCATGCGCCTCGATGAAATTCCGAAGGACGGCCGCTAAGAATACGGGCACGATGCCAAAGGAAACGGCCTGCAAATAATCGCGCGTAATTCCCTCGACGCGCGGCTCCAGCGCAAGCTGAGGCAAGATGAGCGGCACGAGCGCATAGCCTGCTGCGATAAAGAGAGCGGCAAGCGCCGCCGCCCAATAAAAGCCCTGCTTGACAATCGCGCCGACCTTGTCAGCCCGCCCTGCACCATGAAGCTGCGCAATAACGGGCGTCAGCCCCGATATGACGCCTAAAATCGAGCCGAAAAAGGGCATAAAGAGATTGACGCCGACCGAGACGCCGGCCAGATCCTGCTCGCTGATCTGCCCTGCCATGATCGTATTGAAAAAACCCGTCACCATGAGCGAAAGTTGCGTGACAAGAATGGGAAGCAGCACTGCAAAGAACTGCTTCCCCTTTTGCCAATAGCCGTGCGTCTGCTTCATCGTATCGCACCGGGCGCAAACCAGACGAGCGCGCCGTCTTCCATCCCGCACGACGCCATGCCAATGCCGCGCAGCACGGCGGGCACGTCCTTTCCCGTCCGTCCTCCCGGCAGCTTATGACGGTAGAGCGCTTTTCCCCGCTCCTCGGCGCTCTCCTTTGCCAGCTGCTCCATGCTCTTTTCCGCTTCCCGTGCGTCCTGCTTGTCGTCTTTCAAGTGATAAATTCTTTCCTGTTCCCATTGTCAGCCGAAGTAATCGGCGATTCCGTCGGCGATTCCCTGCGCCGCCTTCTTGATTCCATCTTCGCTGTCCAGCAATTTCTCTTCATCGGGGTTCGAGACAAACGCCACCTCGACGAGCGTCGCCGGCATGTCCGTATGCTTGACGACGTAGAAATCCGCCCCCTTCGTGCCGCGGCTCGACGTGCCGATCTGGTCGATTACGCCCTGCCGCACGCAGTCCGCGAGCTTCTTCGACGCAGCCGAGCCCTTCGTGTAGTAATAGCCCGTCGTCCCCTTCGCGCTCCTGTCCGTGAACGAGTCCATGTGAATCGAAATAAAAATATCCGAATTGTGCTGATTGGCCACGTCGCAGCGCGCCTGCAGCTCCTCGACAGCCGTCGCCGCCGCGCCCTTCGGCGAGACCTCCGTGTCCGCCGTGCGCGTCATGTAGACCGTCGCGCCCTCCTGCACGAGCAGACGGCGAAGCTCGTTGGCTATGCGGATCACGATGCTCTTTTCCATGACGCCCGTCGGGCCAATCGCGCCGCTGTCGTTGCCGCCGTGACCGGGGTCAATCGTGATCTTGCGCCCCTTTAGCCCCGTCAGCTCCGCGATACCAGAATCCGTATCATTTTCCGCCGCTTTGCCCTTGTCGCTCGTCTCCGTCTCCGTATTCGGTGTCGGGTGTTTCGGGCGATCCGTCTGCGGCTTCGTTTCCTTCGGTGTCACGGGGTGCGTTGCGGGCTGGGTCGTTGCGGGCTGGGACTTCGTCTCCTGTGGCTTGACATCGGGAAGGGCAATCGTCCGCCCCGCGCTCCCCTCGCCGAGACTGCCGAAATCGAGCACGACGCGCCCCGGGACGGGACCGCCCTTTAGCGTAAACACCTTGTAATTATTCTTCCCGACCTTCGTTTCGACGACGATGCGCACCGTCGTCTTATTGAACTGCGCAACGCGCACCTCATCGACGAAGCGGTTGTCGAGATCCAGCGAGCGCTTGACCTTCGGCGAAAGCCACGCATTCAAAATGTCGACGACGATGCGATCCGGCGAGGAGAGCACCATCTGCTTGATCGTGACCGCCTTGTCTGCGTCGACGACGATGCGCGTCTTGTCCGCGCCGCTCGCTACGCGAACCCCCGTAATCTCTGTCAAATTTTCCGTGTGGCCGCCAAAATCGCCCTCTGCCGCAAACGCCTGCGTCATCGGCAGAAAAAGCGAGATAGCAGCAAGCAAAAGAAAGAAATATCGCCTCATCAAAAGTCTCCCATCCAATCAAATGAAATGCTACGCTATATTATCGCCGTTTATACAAGAAAATGCAAGGGAGCTGGCATGAAATCGGCGCAAAGAGAAAGGCAGCCATTGCCCGAAAGTACCAGCTGCCCTTGATTCAAACGCACGGATTCCCGAAAACGCGGATTCATTTCTTCGGCAAAATCTCGATCCAGTACCCGTCCGGGTCGCTGATGAAATAGATGCCCATCGCGGGATTCTCGTAGCAGATGCAGCCCATTTCCTTGTGGCGGGCGTGCGCTGCCTCGTAGTCGTCTGCCACGAGCGCAAGGTGAAATTCGTTGTCGCCGAGGTTGTACGGCTCCTTGCGGTCCGCGAGCCACGTGAGTTCCAGAAGATGCGGTGTGTCGCCGCCGCCCTGGAGGTAAACGAGCTTGAAGCCTTCGCCATTTAGCGTGCGCACAGGCTTCAAGTCGAGCGCGTCCGCGTAAAATTTCAGGCTGCGCTCCAAATCGAGTACATTGAAATTATTATGCACAAATTGAAATTCCATTTTTATATTCCTTTCGAGCAAATTTAATTGGGGAAAGACTGCGCTTTACTGCCAGCCCTTCATCGTCCAGTAATCCTCGATAGCCTTGACAACGGGCGGGAAGCCCTCCTCGACATTCGTCACGCGCGTCACCATGTAATGGCCGTCCTCCTGTGCGTCGAGGCGCACCTTGAGTGCGAGCTTCGGCAGCAACTTCCCGTAGTCGCTGTCGTCGCCCGTGATGGTGAGATCGGCGGTCGCAGACTCGCCCTCCTGATGCATGCCGTCCATGAGCTCCGCGAGCGCATACGCCGGCGTGCGCTCATTTTGATAGCTGCAGCCACTCGCGCCAATCGCAACGAGCAACAAGACGAGCAGGACTAGAACGCCTCTTTTTATTTTCATGCAAGCACCCCATTTCGATCCATAACGTGCTTCGTATCGCTCTTATTTTACGCATCTTTGCATCGCTATGCAAGGGGACTTTGTTCTTACAGGCAAGCTTTAACCTTGCTTCTTCTGCAGGCGGTTCGTGATCCACGGGAAATGCCCCGCGAGATATGCGCCAATCGTCTCGCCGATGTACTTCTTGCCGAAGTAGTCGGGGTGAAGCCCGTCCGTCGTGTAGTCCGCGCGCAGGAGGCCGCGCCCGTCCGCAAGCGCAGAGGCGACGTTGATCGCATACGGCTGCTCCATGATCCAATGATTGATGTACGCCTGATGCGTCCGCCAATCAGAAGGCGGCGCTTCGATATGCCCGCGCTCAATCATAAGCGAGGGATTGATCGGCGTCGGCGTCACGAATACGGGGATAATCCCATAGGCATCGCACTTGTCGCGTATGGCGGCGAGATTCTCGACCGTCGTCGATCCATACGTCCCGGCGCGGTAATCGTTTACACCGCCCATGATGACGAGCACGCGCGGGGAAAACGGCAGGACATCGCGCTCGAAGCGAGCCAGCATCTCCTCCGTCGTGTTGCCGCTGCAGCCGAGATTCTTGACGGGCACGGCAGAATACGTCTCCCAATTATAAAGCGTCATGCTGGGCGGAATGCTCATGACGCCGCCGCCGTGCGTGATGCTGTCGCCGAGCGCAGCGATCGGCGTAGGAGCCGTGACGGTGAAGCGGCTCGCCTCCGACCAGTCGCTGACGGGCGCGCCAGCAGCGGTAACGGCGCGGACGCGCCAACTGTACGTGCCGGGCGTCGTAAAGCCCGCCGTCTCATAGACGTCGTACTCATCGGCCGTCAGGCGGTGCAGCACCTTTGCGCCGCTCGCCGTCTCGCGGCGCACCTCGACCTCATGGTGCTTCGCCCCGGGCGTCGGAATCCACGAATAGACGGGATAGACGGGCATGTAGTCCATCTTGTCGTACTGTGTAGTCGGCGTAGGCGCCGAGGGGTTGAATACGCCCGTCTCGGCAATCGGCTGCGGCGTGCTGAAGGGCTGCATCGCCTGCCCCGTGTAGTCGAGCGGGCACACCTTCCAATAGAAGCCCCTCGCCTCCTCGCCAAACGCGACGAGCGAGAGATCGACGCCGCCCGAATAGATCCAGTCGCGCGTCATCACGATGTTTTCTGACGTGTCCTCCGCCGCGCGCAGCAGGACGACCTGATAGCGCACCGCTCCCGGCACGACGGGCCACGTCAGGCGCACGCTAAGCGGTGCCTCCTGCCCGGACGATGCTTTCGCTTCAACGGGCTTTGCCGCAGACGAGGCCGCGCCAGACGGATTCTGCCCTGCCGCGCTCCCTGCCGTCGGAATCACTGCCCCTGCCAGTAGGCAAAGCCCCAAAAGACCTGCCCATTTCAAACTCTTCATGCTGCTAACCGCTCCTTTTCCATGCATAAACATAAATACCATCTTAGCCACCAAGAGCGGGGAAGTCAAGCCATGCAGCGGCAACTTTCTTCAATAAATTTTATCCATAGCAATCCTTACTATTTCATATTGGAACTGGTGAGAAAAATGCGTTATGATGAACGCGTAATCGAAGGATATTCCCCTTCTCCATCTGCGTGCAGGAATCCCTGCAAAAGGAGGATCTATCATGCTGGAAAAAATAGAGTGGAACGGTTTCGCTGGCGACCTTTGGCGCGAGGAAATCAACGTCCGCGACTTCATTCAGAAGAACTATACGCCATACGATGGCGCAGAGGATTTTCTCACCGCGCCGACCGAGGCGACAAACAAGCTCTGGGGACGCCTGCAGGAGCTCCAGAAGGCAGAGCGCGAGAAGGGCGGCGTCCTCGACATGGACACGGACATCGTAGCCGGGCTGACCTCGCACGCGCCCGGCTACATCGACGAAGGAATGAAAGATCTCGAGAAGATCGTCGGCCTCCAGACCGACAAGCCACTGAAGCGTGCCTTCATGCCCTACGGCGGCATCAAGATGGCGGAGCAGGCGTGCAAAAATTACGGCTACGAGCCGAGCGCGAAGTTGCATGAGATCTTCACGCGGTATCACAAGACGCACAACCAAGCCGTATTCGACGCCTACACGCCCGAGATCCGCCTCGCGCGCCATAGCCATATCATCACGGGACTGCCGGACACCTACGGACGCGGGCGCATCGTCGGCGATTACCGCCGCGTCGCGCTCTACGGCATCGACCAGCTCATCACCTTCAAGCAGGAAGACCTCTCGCACGTCGGCGCGGACGGCGTCATGACCGACGACGTCATCCGCCTGCGCGAGGAAATCGCGGAGCAGATCAAGGCGCTGAAGGGCATGAAGGAAATGGCGGCAAGCTACGGCTTCGACATCGCCGCCCCCGCAAAGAACGCGCGTGAAGCGGTGCAGTGGCTCTACTTCGGCTACCTCGCCGCGATCAAGACGCAAAATGGCGCAGCGATGAGCGTCGGGCGCGTTTCGACCTTCCTCGACATCTACATCGAGCGCGACCTCGAGCAAGGTCTGCTCACCGAGAGCGAAGCGCAGGAGCTCATCGACCACCTCGTGATGAAATTCCGCATGGTAAAATTCGCGCGTATCACGAGCTACAACGAGCTCTTCTCGGGCGATCCCGTCTGGGCGACGCTCGAAGTCGCAGGCATCGGCATGGACGGTCGCTCGATGGTCACGAAAAATGACTACCGCTTCTTGCACACGCTTGAGAACATGGGGCCTTCCCCCGAGCCGAACCTCACCGTCCTCTACTCCTCGGCGCTCCCCGATACCTTCAAGCAGTACGCCGCGAAGATCTCCGTCACGACGAGCTCCATCCAGTACGAGAACGACGACGTGATGAAGCCCGCTTGGGGCGACGACTACTCGATTTGCTGCTGCGTGTCAGCAACGCAGACGGGCAAAGAAATGCAGTTCTTCGGCGCGCGCGCAAACCTCGCGAAATGCCTGCTCTACGCGATAAACGGTGGCATCGACGAAAAGACGGGCGAGCAGATCGGGCCTGAAGCGCGCCCCGTCACGGGCGACATCCTCGAATACAACGACGTGCTGCACAAGTTCGATGCCATGATGGACTGGCTCGCGGGGCTCTATGTCAACACGCTGAACCTCATCCAGTACATGCACGACAAGTATTACTACGAGGCGGCGGAAATGGCGCTCATCGACACCGACGTGCGCCGCACCTTCGCGACGGGCATTGCAGGATTCTCTCACGTCGTCGACTCGCTCGCCGCGATCCGCTACGCGAAAGTCCGCGCCATACGCAACGAGGCAGGCATCGTGACGGACTACGAGACGACGGGCGACTTCCCGCGCTACGGCAACGACGACGACCGCGCCGACGAGATCGCAAAGTGGCTCCTAAAGTCCTTCATCGACAAGATCAAGAGCCGCCACACCTATCGCAACTCCGAGGCGACGACCTCGATCCTCACCATCACCTCGAACGTCGTCTACGGCAAGTACACGGGCGCGATGCCAGACGGCAGAAAGGCAGGCGTGCCGCTCTCCCCGGGCGCAAATCCCTCCTATGGCGCGGAGCAAAGCGGCCTGCTCGCCTCGCTGAACTCCGTCGCGAAGCTGCCGTATGAGTGGGCGCTCGACGGCATATCGAACACGCAGAGCATGAATCCCGAGGCGCTCGGCCACAGCGAAGCAGAGCGCGCAAGCCAGCTCGCAAATGTCCTCGACGGCTACTTCGACCAAGGCGCGCACCATCTCAACGTCAACGTGTTCGGGCGCGAAATGCTCCTCGACGCGATGGAGCACCCCGAAAAAGAAGAATACGCGAACTTCACGATCCGCGTCTCGGGCTACGCCGTGAAATTCATCAGCCTGACGCGCGAACAGCAGCTGGACGTCATCTCGAGAACCTTCCATGCAGCGCTCTGATCGAATGCAGAAGAACGCTGCCGCCACGGTGACCGGGCGCGTAAGCTCCGTCGAGACCTTCGGCTCAGTCGACGGCCCCGGCATCCGCTTCGTCGCCTTCCTCGCGGGCTGCCCGCTGCGCTGCCTCTACTGCCATAACCCGGAGACGTGGGAGCCCATCCGCGGCACAGAGCGCACGGCGCCCGACCTGCTAAGGCAAGCGCTCCGCTACCGCCCCTACTGGAAGGGCGGCGGCGGGCTCACCGTATCGGGCGGCGAGCCGATGGCGCAGATGCCCTTCGTCACGGAACTCTTCCGCCTCGCGAAGGAGGCGGGCGTATCGACGTGTCTCGACACATCGGGCGCGCTCTTCTCGCGCGAAGGAACGACATTCGTCGCCGTGCAGTCGCTCCTCGCCGTCACGGATCTCGTCCTGCTCGACCTGAAGCACATCGACCCTGCCCGCCATGAGCAGCTGACGGGGCTGCGAAACGAGCACATCCTCGATTTCGCCCAGTACCTTTCGGAGATCCAAAAGCCCGTTTGGATTCGCCATGTGCTCGTGCCGGGACATACCGACGACGCGACGAGCCTCCAGCTGCTCGCGCGCTTTATCGCGGGGCTAAAAAACGTCGCGCGCGTCGAAGTTTTGCCCTATCACCGCATGGCCGTCCATAAGTACGCCGATATGGCGCTTCCCTACCGCCTTGGCGACACGCCGGAGCCGAGCGAGGAAAGCATCCGGCGCGCCGAAGCGATTCTGCGCGTCGCTGACTATGGCGGATACAAGAAGCATTGAACAAATGAAAAACGGCTTTCCCCATGCATCATGCTGAGGGAAGCCGTTTTGTTCTGCGATTTTTACAGCTGGATATTCGTGATGATGCGTCCGATGCGCGTGCCGGAGAAGAGATTCCAAGTCCACTTCACCGCGACGGTGAAATTCGTATGCGTGCCCGCAAGGCGAATGAGGTGGACGAACATCCACGCGCACCACGCGATAAATCCCGTGAGCTGCGGATTAAGGCTCGTCTTGTCGACGACGGCCTCGCCACGTCCAATCGTCGCCATTGAGCCGAGATCCTTGTAATGGAAGTCCTTCAGCTCGCTCTCTCCCTTGATGAGACGCATGATGTTCTCATAGGCGACCTTTGCCTGCTGCGTCGCGACAGGCGCGACCGTCGGAAGCGGGCGCTCCGTGCCATGCTGGAAATGCGCGCAGTCGCCAATCGCAAAGACGCAATCGCTCCCCTCGACCTGCAGCTTCTCATTGACAACGACACGCCCTGCGCGGTCGACCTCTCCACCGCACTGCGCGATGAACGGCACCGCCTTGACGCCCGCTGCCCAGATGACCGTATTCGTCGGGATAACAGAGCCGTCCTTGAGCTTCAGATCCCTGCCATCGTAGTCGACGACCTGCGTATTCAGCCTGACGTCGACGCCTTTGCCCTCCAAGACCTTCACCGTATAATCGCGCAGGTTCTGTGCGACCATCGGCAGGACGCTGTCCATCGCCTCGAGCAGCTTGACGCTGACCTTCGAGAAATCGAGATGATGGAATTCCTTGCGCTGGATCTCAATGAGCTCGGTCAGTGCGCCCGATTCCTCGATGCCCGTCGGGCCGCCGCCGACGACGACAAACGTCAACATACGGCGATACTCTTCCGATTCGGGGTCTAGCTTGTTCGCGCGCTCGAACATATGGAGGACGTGATTGCGGATATGGATTGCTTCCTGAAGCGTTTTCATTCCATAGGTGTATTTTTCTAGGTTCTCCATGCCAAAGAAATTCGTCGTCGCGCCTGCGGCAAGGACGAGATAATCATATGCGACCTCGCCATGATTCGTCAGAACGACCTTCCGTGCCTGGTCAACGCCCTCCGCTTTCGCCATGAAGAGCTCGACATTGCGATTGTCGCGGAAAAAGGAACGAATCGGATAAGCGATCTCATCCGTCGCGAGCACGGCCGTTGAGACTTGGTAGAGAAGCGGCTGAAAGAGGTGGAAGTTATGCCGGTCGATGATTGTGACCGCGACATCCTCCTTCGCGAACAACTTTGCAAGCTTGACCCCGCCAAAGCCTGCCCCGATGATAACGATGCGCTTCTTCTCCGCCATAATAACAGCCTCCATTTATATAAGTGAAAAAAAATAACATTCATTACGTTTCTTATCATACTATACTTTTTTCGTTTTGCAAGTGATTTGTACTTTTTTTCACAATATAAATTCACGGATTACGGCACGAAGATTTGCAACTCTGGAATTACACGCTGGAAATACGCGAAGTGCTTGTCATTCGACCAGATGCTTGCTCCGTTGCAGATGGCGGTGCTGGCTATCAGCACGTCCTGGAACGGCATAGTAATGCCGTGTGAGCGCAGAAGGTAGAGGTTGCGACCTACGAAATCCCAATCCTGCTCTCCAAAAGATAGACAGGGAATACCTGCCAGAGCCTCCAGGATGCGCTGGCAGTCCTCCTCGCTTTTCGCACCATGCAGTATTTCCGCCTTGATGACGCCGCAAATGCCGACCTTCTCTGTCTGAAAGATGTGCATTGTCTTCTCATCCGGACGACGCCAGAAGCGAATGATGATATTCGTATCTGCTATTATCATCAGATCATGCTCTCCTCACGTAGTTTATGGACTGCTTGTTCGTCGATGTCGATTTTTCCAGCCAAGGACAGGAATCCATTAACTGGTTCAGACTGCTTCATTTGGCGGATAGAATGCTGCTGGCGAAATAGAAGGAAGTCAATAAATTCCGCCACCGCCTGCAAATCCACATCATTCAAGGTGCTTAATTTCTTTTCCAACTCTGCAATAGCCATAGGATCGCCTCCCCATAATGCCGTGCAAAAGCGCATAGCGTTTTTCTGCTTCTTCAGCGGTTAATCTCATGTTACAACAAGAACATACTTTTGCAAATACCTCTGCCAAGTTTTTTCACGTTTTGACGAAGATCAAGATGGCAAACTCCTTCTCCAAACCAATATCCGCAAGAATTGCGATGTATCTGATTAAGGCTGTTGATTATGAAATTTGGTTCTGTTGAACTGTGCTGCGTGGATGCAGATACAAACGGGAAGAAGGATAAAAAAGAGGCCAGCTGCTTTTAGCGACTGACCTCCAAAAAAACCTACACCACGATATTCGAGAAATACCCGTTTACCGCATCAGTTGATGCGAATCTCATGGTCTGCCGCCTTTGCCTCGGCAAGCTTCGGCATCGTGACCTTCAGCACGCCGTCCTTGAAGGACGCATCCGCGCCGTGCTCGTCGATGTCGTTGATGTAGAAGGAGCGGCTCATGCTGCCGTAGCTGCGCTCGCGGCGAATGTAATTGCCCTTGTCGTCCTTCTCGTCGTTCTCCGCCTTCTTCTCGGCGGCAATCGTCAGATAGCCGTTCTCGTAGGAAAGACGCACGTCCTCCTTCGCCATTCCCGGCAGATCGGCCGTCAGCTCGTAGTGATCGCCGTTATCCTTGACGTCGACCTTGAACGCGCCGCTGTCAAAGCCAGTAAAGAACGGCTCATGGAATACGTCGAACAGGCGATCGAACGCATCATCTCTCTTCGCAAGACCTTTACCCATGCCAAATGGAACTAACCCAAACATAATCTCGATCCCCTTTCTGATTCGTTGTAAAATGTTTGTCGCTTGGGGGCTTTCTCTTTCTTTTCCCCCTTGCACTTATTATGATACCACAAAAAATCAAAAAGTCAATAGGTCAAAAAGATAAAAAGTGAAAAAATTATTCCACTTTATACTGCGCGCGAAGCGAGCGGCGCGTCCACCAGAAGGCAATCGCAAGCGGCACGCACGAACCAAGCCACGCCATCGGGCTTGCCATGCACGCGCCGAGGTATCCGAGCCAGTCGCAGAGGGCGAGCGCAGCGGCGGCGCGCATGACGAGCTCCATGATGCCCGCGACCGTCGGCACGACGCTCTGCCCAAGCCCCTGAAGCGTATAGCGGAACACGAAGAGCAGCGAGAGAATCCAGTAGCAGACGCCGTTGACGATGAGGTATTCCTGCCCGTAGTCGATGATCTCCTGCTCGCCCGCGCCGACAAAGAGCGCAATCAGTGAGGGGCCGAACGTGATGAGCACGAGCGCGACAGCGACGCTGAACGCGACCGACATCATGCAGCACTTCTTCACGCCATCCTCGATGCGGTGGAACTTCCGCGCGCCGTAGTTCTGCGCCGTGTATGCCGCCATTGCGATGCCGAACGACATCATCGGCATCATCGCAATCGACTCGACTTTCTGCGAGGCCGCATACGCCGCAATCGCCGCAGGGCCGAAGCCATTGAGCGCGACCTGCAGGATTACTGCGCCGCTTGCGATAATCGTCGCCTGAAAGCCCATCGGGAGCGCAATGCGCAGGTGCTCCCAATAGACCTTGCGCGAGAATATCCAGTCCCTGCGCCGCGTGTGGAGCGCGGGCATCTTTTTCCAGATGTAGGCAAGCCCGACGAGATTCACGACGAACTGCGAGGCGATCGTTGCCGCAGCAGCCCCTGGAATCCCCCACCCCATCACGGGAATCGCGACGAGCTCGAAGAGGATATTGAGGACGATGCCGACGGCCATGAGCACCGTCGGCGTCTGGCTGTTGCCGAGCGCGCGCATGAGGTTCAGCTGCGCCTGCAAAAAGACGAACATCGCGATCCCGCCGTAGATGATGCTGATGAACGCATAAGCGCCATCTAAGATTTCGGGCGGTGTCTGCATGAAGACGAGCAGCGCACGGCACGACAGCAGCCCGATTGCCGTCAGCACGATGGACATCCAGAGCGAGAGTATTGCGCACGTCGCCGCGCTGCGCCGGACGCCTGCCTTGTCGCCCGCGCCAAAGCGCTGCCCCGTGTAGATCGTAAGCCCCGAGGAAAAGCCGATGATGAAGCCTAAAATGAGGAACATCAGCGCGCCCGTGCAGCCGACGGCCGCAAGCGCCCCGACACCGAGAAAACGCCCGACAATGAGCGTGTCGATGAGCGCATAGAGCTGCTGAAAGATATTGCCCGCGATAAGCGGCACGGTGAAGAAGAAAATGAGCTTTGCAGGCTCGCCTTCCGTCAGGTTCTTCGTCATTCCAAATACCTCGTCACAAAGGTGCGCAGGCACTCCTGCAGGACCGTCACATTATCGAGCAGGGCTTCCGTCTGCGGGCGCAGCTTCGTGTAGTGGAACACGGGGTGATGCGATACGAGATAGTCCGCCGGGTACGGCTCGACCACCACGCCCTGCTTCTCGAAATTCAGCACTGAGCGGTTCATGTGGAAGGCGCTCGTCACGAGAATCGGATGCGAAAGCCCATGCGCGCGCAAAATCTCTGCCGAAAACTGCGCATTCTGGCGCGTGTTGATGCTCCGCGTCTCCACGAGGATCTTGTCCTCCGGAACGCCGAGGCTCAGGAGGATTCGCTTTGCGATCTTCGCCTCCGCGCCCGTGTCCTCGTAGACCTGCCCGCCCGAAAGCAGGATTGGCACGTCGAGCATACGCTGAAGGCGGACGGCCGTCAAAAGACGATTTGCAGGGCTCGCACAAAGCGCCCCCTCACCGTCGACGTCTGGCGCGTCCGCCATTGCGCCGCCGCCGAGCATGATGATGACGTCGCCCGTCGGCCGCTCCGGCGGCTCATAGCACGATTCGAGCGCGCCCATCGTCCGCTCGGCGACAAATCCCGTGCAGAGGAGATAGAATGCAAATGTAATCCCCGCGAGGATCGCCGCTGCCCGCTTCTCCCCGCGCCGCCGCCAAAGCCAGACGGCGAGCGCAAAGAGCGCAAGAATGAAGATGCCCGGCGGCAAGACCCAACTCGCGCCGAATTTCAGAAAGTAAACCATGAAATCTCCCAATAAACAAAAAAGAAAAAGCGCAAATTCCCTCGACAAAAAGGAATCCCCGCAAATTGAGCGAAACTAACAATATATACGACTGCGCTATCATCCATTGTAGCAAAGTCACGCGAGATTTTCAACGCAAACCAAAGGAGAGCATATCATGGCATTCATCGAAGCAGATCCCATCCAAGCAGCAAACAAGGCAGGCGGAAACGGCACGATCACGATTGTCAAGCTGCTGACCCCGGCAGAGCTTGACGGCAAGTGCGATATGTACGCAAAGGTCATCCTGCCCCCGCTGACGTCCATCGGCGTCCACGCGCACAAGGGCAATACCGAGACGTACCATATCCTAAGCGGCAAGGCGCTCTACAACGACAATGGCAAGGAAGTCACCATCGGCGCAGGCGCGACGACCTTCTGCCCCGACGGCGAGAAGCACGGCATCGCCAACCCGTCCAAGACGGAAAACCTCGTCTTTATGGCGCTCATCATAAAAAAATGAGCAGCTGACCTGCAAGAATATCGCACGAAAAAAGAATCGGTGTGCCGGATATGGCATGCCGATTCTTTTTCGTGCGTGGCGACTCAAAACGTATTACCCGAACATCGTTGTTTCAAAAAAATATGTGTCCAATCCCTCATCCTTCATATACGCATAAAGCGCGTCTATAAATCCCTCCGAGTGATTCGTGTGGAGCGACGTCCAGCGCGCCGCGTCGAGAATGGCCTGCTGCACGGGCGTAAGCGCACCTTCTGCCCCGTCCCCATCCTCCATAAGACGAGCGTCGGCGAGCACGAGGAACTCCGTCAATTTTGCGAGCACGACGAACACCTGATAATTCAAGATGAGGCTCGTGCCGCCCATCAGCGGGTAATGCTCAAGATAAAACTCATTGACGAAGTAATTTTCGAGCATATATGCGTATGGCACGAGGACGCGCGAACGGTACTGCGCCAAGCGCCCAGTAAATGCCTCCACTGACCCATCTGCACCAAACGTCTCCCCTATGCGCGCGAGCACAGCCTTCGTCTCGGGGATCGTGTCCCTGCACGCCGCCGCGACAGACAAAATAAGCTGCCGAAAGAACTGCATGGACTGATACGGGTTGAGCGGCGCGTCCTGAAGGAGAGACGGAACGGCGCGAAGCGACGCAGCAGCAAGCGCGACGCGATCTGCCTCGACAGACGACGCATTCCCATCCGCAAGGCGCGTTTCCACCTCGCTCAGGAATATTCCGAGCGCTGCAAGGCGATGGTTGAGCGAAGCGCTGCGCTCCTGCAGGATTACGATCGCGATGCGACGAACGGCAAAGAACGCCGCCTCGCCGAGCGGCGCAGCCTCAGCCCTTTCGTAATACTGCGGGCGCGAAAGCTCCTCCTGCCTCTCCTCGAAGCGCATTGGCTCTTCCGACAAAAGCGCCGCCTTTGCCGCGACAGGGCACGTCATGCAAAGCCCACGCTCGATGCGCGTCTCAAAGACGTGCGTCTTGCGTGGGTACTCCGCGCAGACATCGGGCAACGCGACCGAGCCGAACCGCCGATGCAGCGAGCAAAGCCCGTCCTCGCGCAGAAAGACGCACGCCCCTTTGCGCTGGCGCAAGACCCAATTCCCGGACGCCTCCATGCGCATGACGCCTTGGCGAAGTTCCTCGCCGATCCTGCCGGCTGCGCTCTGGTAACGGGCAAGCGTATCGTCGTCGACGACGGCGCGCCAATCCTGGCAGCAAAGCGAGCCGCACTGCGCGCCGTCACAGGCAAAGGACGCATAGTACGACGGCTGGATCACGCGCCGAATATCCTCTTTCTCCTGACCAAACTGAAACATGATACTCCCCTATTCACAATACTCGTATTGTAAACAGTATAGCACAAAGTCAAAAAAAGCGCGATTCCGTGCAAACAATTATAACGCCGCCTCGACCGCATCAAAATGCTCGAATAGCCAGACGACGAGATCGTCCTCCGCGCGGCAACCGACGAGATCCGCCGACTGCTTCAGCGATTCATGCGCATTTCCAGACGCGATGCCGACATCGGCGAGCGCGAGCATTTCCGCGTCGTTCATGTAGTCGCCGAGCGCAAGGATCTTGCGCCCTGCGCAATCGGGACGGCGCCGAATCGCCTCGATCATCGTGCCCTTTGAGATGCCGCGCGCGACGAAGTCATGGTAATTCGCCTCCGAGTAGAAATGATTGCTGAGCGAGGAAATGCCACGCTGATTCGCGAGGCGTTCGAGGCGATGGAGCGCAGGGGGAGCGTCGCAGACGAAGAACTTCAGCCACGGCGTCTTTTCCATATCGAAAACGTCTGCAAGCGTCGTATGGCGGACATTATAGTATTCCTTCACGAGGCGCGGGTCGTCGTTTTTCGCCGGGCTGATAATATTGCAGCTCGTCTCCGTGTAGACCTCGATGCATGCCTTGGGGAACATCACGAGGCATTCTGCCGCAAAATCCGCCCAGATATTCGGCGCTTCTTCCGTCCCATGAAGTGGGCGCGTTTCAAGCACCGCTTCCTTTTGCCAGTCGTAGAGCATCGCGCCATTGAAAAAGACGCTCGGCGCCGTGATCGCAATGCCCTCGACGTACCCTGCCGCCGCATCCGGCGTGCGCCCCGTCGCAATGCCAAAGAGGCCGCCGCCCGCCGTAAACGCCGCAATCGCCTCCCGATTCGCCGCCGAGATCGGCTTCCCGCGTGGCACGATCGTGCCATCCAGATCGCTGATGAGCAAATAATCCTCGTATCGTCTCGCCATTTTTTATTCCTTTCCGACGCCCGAACGCCACTGAATGAACATATGGCGAAGCGTCATAACTGGGTGGCGCAGCATCATGCGCGGCCCGGCATAGCGCATGACCTCCTTGATCCGTGCCCGCTCCTCCCTGCCATAACAATGAATCGGACAGACGGCGCAGAAGGTCTTCTCCTTCATGCGCGGGCATTTTTCAATGCGCTGGAGCGCGTAGGCAAGCAGCGCCTCGCAGTCGGGGCAGAGCGTCCCGCTACACCCGTGGTGCTTGCCCCTGCAGTAAATCGCGAGAATCTCCCGCATCGTCGCCATCTCTTCCCGCCGCTTCGCCTCTACATCCATTTCCATATACGCTCCTTCCATTTCGTATGGTAAAAGCGTACCATAAAAGAGAATAACACGCATTAACAAATGCTACTTGAACGCTTTCATGCGAAAGATGATCCTCCATTAAAGGAAGCGCTGATCCACGCACCTGCGTCAAGAAAACGACCCGCGTTGCCCATTCTGTTTTTCTGCCCCTTGTTCGATTGGCATGATTTGCGTTTTTTTCATCGCAGTATCCATCAACCCTTTTCCTCATACTTTTCTGTTGCAATTTTCCCGTGCAATTTCTCCGACAAAAAAGAAGGACGTGGGCAAGATGTTTTTGCACTTTGCCACGCCCTCTTTTCTGATTGGAACGCCACGAACTTACTTCGCCATAAGCTTTGCGAGCTTATTCGCAAATTCGACGGGATTTTCCGGCAGGATGCCCTCGATGAGCAGCGCCTGCGTGTAGAGGAGCTCGCAGTATTCCTTGAAGTCCGCGCTTTCCTTCCCTGCCGCGTGCAGATCCTTGAGCTTTTCAAAGAGCGCATGGTGCGGGTTGATCTCGAGGATGCGCTGCGCCTTGAACATCGGGTTCTTCATCTCCGCGAAGGTCTGCTCCATCGAGAGCGAGGGGCCCGCCTCATCGGCGACAAGGCAGACGGCGCTCGACTTCAGTCGTGCGGAAATCTTGACATCGGAAACCTTGCCGCCGAGCGCTTCCTTGACGTCCTTGATGAAGTCGTCATTTTCCTTCTGGATGTTCTCCGCTTCCTTGCGAACTTCCTCGCTCTCGGCGTCGTCGAGCCCGAGGTCGCCGCGGCTGATGGAGTGGAACGGCTTGCCGTCGTACTCGCGCAGCGTCTCAATCGTGAATTCGTCGACGGGGTCGAGCAGGTAAAGCACCTCGATGCCCTTGTCGCGCAGCGTTTCCATCTGCGGAAGCTGCTCGATCGTCTCCTTGTCGCGCGCCGTCGCGTAGTAGATTTTTTTCTGGCTTTCGGGCACGCGCTCCGCGTACTCCTTGAGCGTGACGAGCTTGCCCTCCTTCGAGCTCACGAAGAGCAGGAGGTCTTTGAGTTTTTCGATCGTGTCGCTGCCCGAATACATGCTGTTGTAGACACCGATCTTCAGCGACTTGCCGAACTCGTTCCAGAACTTCTCGTAGTCCTCGCGGCTGTTCTTCAGCTTCTTCGCGAGGCTCTTCAGGATGTTCTTCTCGAGCGCACGCCCGATCGTCTTGAGCTCGCGGCTCTGCTGTAGAAGCTCGCGCGAGATGTTGAGCGAAAGGTCCGGCGAGTCGACAAGCCCCTTCATGAAGCGCAGGTAGTCCGGCAGGAGATCCTTGCACTTGTCCATGATGAAGACGTGGCGGCTGTAAAGCTGGAGTCCCGGCTCATAGTCCGTCTGATAAAGGTTGAATGGCGCGTGTGCCGGGATCGCGAGCAATGCCGTGTATTCGACCGCGCCCTCGACCTTCGTATGGAAGACCTCCATCGGGTTTTCCCATTCGTGGAACTGGTGTTTGAAAAATTCGTTGTATTCCTCGTCCTTGATGTCGCTCTTGTTTTTCGTCCAGAGCGGCTGCATGGAGTTCAGCGTGCGCAGTTCGACGCGCTGCACCTTCTCCGCGCCCTCGATCGCCTTGCCGTCCGCGTCCTTCGGCGTCTCCTCGTACGTGAAATTCATCTTGATGGGATAGCGGACGTAATCGCTGTACTTCTTGACAAGGCGCTCAATCGTATAGGTGTCCGTGAAGTCGTCCTCGCCGTCTCCCGCATACTCCTTCGCGAGCGTCAGCGTGATCGACGTGCCGCGCTTCTCCTTCTCGCACTCCTCAATGGTGAATGAGCCGTCTGCCGCTGATTCCCACTTGTACGCCTGCGTCTCGCCCGCCTTGCGCGTCACGATTGTGACCTTCTCCGCGACCATGAACGCCGAATAGAAGCCGACGCCGAACTGCCCGATCATGTCCTTGTCCGTGACCGCCTCGTTCGCTTCCTTCGCCTTTTTGAGCTCCTCGAGGAACGCCTTCGTGCCCGACTTTGCAATCGTGCCGATGTTCTCGATGACCTCCTCGCGGTTCATGCCGATGCCGTTGTCGGAAATCGTCAGCGTGCGGCTCTCCTTGTCGGGAACGAGGAAAATCTCGTAGTTCTCATCGCCCTCCAAAAGGTCGCGGTTTGTGAGTCCCTCGAAATGAAGCTTGTCCATCGCATCCGACGCATTGGAAATGAGCTCGCGCAGAAAAATCTCATGGTTCGTATAGATCGAATGGATCATCAGATCCAAAAGCTGGCGGGTCTCCGCTTGAAATTCATGTGTTTCTTTTGCCATTTTGTCTGCTTTACCTCCATCGAAACATTTCGCTTTTAGCACTCAAGTAGACCGAGTGCTAAGGTACGTTATGTACTATACTACGGAAAGGGCAAAATGTCAAATTTATTCTCGTTCCAAAATCGCAGCGACAGCCGCGCCGACAGCTGCCGTATTCGCCGTGCCGCCGAGATCCGGTGTCAGCGTCTTTTTCTCGACGAGCAGCGTCTCAATCGCCGAAATGACCTTCTTCCCCCACGCGGGCTGTCCAAAGAAATCGAGCATCTGGCTGACCGACCAAATCGATGCCAAGGGATTGGCAAGACCTTTTCCTGCAATATCGGGCGCACTTCCATGGATTGGCTCGAACATCGACGGGAACTTCTTCTCTGGATTGAGGTTTGCCCCTGCCGCAAGCCCCATGCCACCCGCAATCGCCGCGCCGAGATCCGTCAGGATATCGCCGAAGAGATTGCTCGTCACGACGATCTCAAAGCGCGCGGGATCTTTGACGAAGAACATGCTCGCCGCATCGACGAGCAGCTTATGCGTTTCGACCTCTGGGTATTCTTTCCCGATTTCCTCGAAAATTTCGTCCCAGAAGACCATCGAATAGCCGAGCGCATTGCTCTTCGAGATAGAGGTCAGCGTCTTTCCCTCACGCTTTGCAAGCTCGTATGCATAGCGCATGACACGCTCACACCCCTTGCGCGAGAACACGCCCGTCTGGAGCGCGACTTCCTGCTCCGTGCCGGGAAAGAGGCGCGCGCCGACATTGGCGTACTCGCCCTCGCTGTTCTCGCGGATGACCGTCATGTCAATATCCTCGCGGCGCACCCCCGCGAGCGGGCACGGCGCACCCGCGAGCAGCTTCACGGGACGCAGATTGATGTACGTATCAAAGCCGCGGCGGATTTTGAGGAGCAGATCGCCGAGCGAAATGTGGTCGGGCACGCCGGGATAGCCAACCGCGCCGAGATAGATCGCATCAAAGTCCTTCAGCTTTTCCAGTCCGTCTGCCGGCATCATCTCGCCTGTCTTCAGGTAATACTCGCAGCCCCATGGGAAATCCGTAAACGCAAATCGGAAGCTCCCGTCGAGCGCCGCGACCTTCTCCAAGATCTTCTTGCCCTCGCCGATAACCTCCGGACCAATGCCATCACCCGCAATGACTGCAATTTTATACGTTTGCATGACTAGCGCTCCTTTCTATATGATAAAAATCAAAACGCCGCATCTCACGCGCGAAGCAGCTTCTCCACTGCGCCCTCTACATACGTCTCCTCCACCGTCTCGATCTGCCCGGTGTCGCACTCGGCGGCGAGCTTTGGCTCGATGGGAATGTGGGCGAGGACGTCGAGCTGATACGCTTTCGCGATTTCCTCGATATGGCTCTTGCCGTAAATCGCATGGCGCTTGCCGCAGTCGGGGCATTCGAAGTAGCTCATGTTTTCGATGAGTCCCAAGATAGGCACTTGCATGAGACTTGCCATTTTGACCGCCTTTTCGACGATCATGGAGACGAGCTCCTGCGGGCTCGTGACGACGAGGATGCCGTCAAGGCGAATGGACTGCATGACGGTGAGCGGCACGTCGCCCGTTCCCGGAGGCATATCGACGAACATATAGTCGACGTCCTCCCAGATGAAGTCATGCCAGAACTGCTTGACGACGCCGCTGATGACAGGGCCGCGCCAGACGACGGGATCGCTCGCGTTCTCTAGGAGCAGATTCATGCTGACGATGTCGACGCCGCGCGCGGACTTCACGGGACAGGCGCCCTTCTCACTGCCGACGACCTCGCCCTTTACGCCGAACATTTTCGGAATCGAAGGTCCCGTGATGTCGGCGTCGAGGATGCCGACGTGCTTGCCCTTGCGGCTCATCGCGACGGCCATGAGCCCCGTGACGAGCGACTTTCCGACGCCGCCCTTGCCGCTGACGACGGCGATGACGTGGCGGATCGTACTGAGCTCATGCGGCGCTTCGTGGAAGTCTTTCTTCCGCGTGTCCTGCCCACAGGTCGAACCGCAAGATGAACAATCATGCGTACAACTTTCAGCCATAATAAATGCCTCCCATGTAGAATACATCGTTATAGAACACACCATGATACAGCAAAATGAACGGTCAGCCTCATTCGTAACGGGATGTGGCGCGCTGCCCATAAGCGAACCGTCATGGAGCAAGCGTAAAGAAGCCCTCCCATTCCACCCCGCCTTGTTTCCATCGTCCAAGCGTAGCGCGTTTTGGAAACGAGGCGGTATTTAGGGAAGCACTGATTAATTCAGCCGCCCATCTTCGCACATCTGCACTGTCCTCTCGTCGTCGACAAATCCGCGGCGTAGCACCACTACGCCTGTGGTTTGTCTCCTAGATAGGAACAGCGCATCTATGCAAATCTGGGCAACTTCATTTAATCAGCGCTTCCTTAGTGGAATGGGAGGGCTTTAGCTTGCGCAATAATAGGTGAGCGTTGGGCATTGCGTCACATCAACGGATTGCCGCAAGCTCCCCTTTCTATTTCATGGATCGTCAAGCCCCTGTTGTTTCGTCCTCAGCCACCATCTCGCTGTCTTCCACTACCGGCGGTTTTGGGTCATTGTCGACGACCTTCAGGTTGCGGTAGCGGTTGATGCCCGTGCCTGCGGGGATGAGCTTGCCGATGATGACGTTCTCCTTGAGACCGATGAGCGGATCGACTTTGCCCTTGATGGCGGCATCGGTGAGGACGCGCGTCGTCTCCTGGAAGGACGCGGCGGAGAGGAACGAGTCGGTCGCAAGCGATGCTTTCGTGATGCCAAGCAGGATCGGCTTTGCAACAGCCGGCTCGCCCGCTTCCTCGATGGCCTTCGTGTTCGCCGCCTCGAACGCATTGATGTCGATGTACTCGCCAGGCAGTAAGTCGGTCGTGCCCGACTCCTCGATCTTCACCTTGTGGAGCATCTGGCGGACCATGACCTCGATATGCTTGTCGTTGATCTCAACGCCCTGCGACTTGTAGACCTTCTGCACCTCGTAGACGAGGTAGCGCTGCGTCGCCTGCAGGCCGCAGACGCGCAGGATGTCGTGCGGGTTGACCGAGCCTTCGGTGAGGCGGTCGCCCAGCGCAAGGTGCATCCCGTCCTTGACGTGCATACGCGCGCCGTACGGAATCGCGTACTCGCGCGGCTCGCCCTCCTCGGGGCGGATCGTGACCTTTCGCATGCCCTTGCCCGTGTCCTCGACCTCGGCATCGCCTTCGATCTCGGCAATGATGGCATGGTGCTTCGGCTTGCGTGCCTCGAAAAGCTCCTCGACGCGCGGCAGGCCCTGTGTGATGTCGTCGCCCGCGACGCCGCCCGAGTGGAACGTGCGCATCGTGAGCTGCGTGCCAGGCTCGCCGATGGACTGTGCGGCAATCGTGCCGACTGCCTCGCCGATCTCGACCTCGGACTGGTTCGCGAGGTCACGGCCATAGCACTTGACGCAGACGCCGAACTGCGACTTGCACGTCAGTACGCTGCGGATCGAGACGCGGTCGCGCACCTTCTCGATGCGCTTCGCGAGGGCGTCGTCGACCATGTCGTTGACGGAAGCGATGCGCTCGCCCGTTGCCGGATCGTCGATATTCTCGGCGAGGAAGCGGCCGACGATGCGCTCTGCGAGCGATTCGATGACGCCGTCGCCTTCCTTGATCGCTTCGACCTCGATGCCGCGCACGTTGTTGTTGCGGACGTGGATCTCCTTCGCGTCGCAGTCAAGGACGCGCTGAATGGCCTCATCATCGAGCGTGCTGCCAGCGGCGACGATGACTTCGCCAGTGCTGCTGACGACGTCGCGCGTGACTTCCTTGCCGCCCATTTCCTTGAACATCGCGGCGCGGATCTTCTCGCGCTCCGCTTCGTCAGGCTCGCCGAGCGAGACGACTTCCGTGACCATCGCATTTGAGTACGCCGCCTCAGAGGCAAGCGACGAGCCGCGCACCATGATTTCCTTGACGCCCTTCTCGCCGATTGCCGCGAGCTCGTCGATGCCGAGGATCGTGTCGCGTGCAAATAGCTTCTCCTGCGTCTCGGGATCGTAGACGTCTGCACCGAGCAAGCGCCCGAGCAGGCTGTCGTTCAAGATCTCGAGTGCGTCGAACGTCGACGGCACAAGGCGCGCACGCGACTGGACGAGGTTCAGCGCCTGCACGTCGCAATCCTCCTCGCGGACGATGACGTCCTGCGCGACGTCGACGAGACGGCGCGTCAGATATCCGGAGTCCGCCGTGCGCAGTGCCGTATCGGCAAGGCCCTTGCGGGCGCCGTGCGACGAGATGAAGTAATCGGAAACAGAGAGTCCTTCGCGGAAGTTCGCCGTAATCGGCAGGTCGATGATCTTGCCGGACGGATCGGCCATGAGGCCGCGCATTCCCGCGAGCTGGCGCATCTGCTGCTTGTTGCCGCGCGCGCCGGAGTCCGCCATCATAAAGATCGGGTTGAACGCGTCCATGTTGTCCATCATGGCGTCCGCGACGTCGTCCGTCGCCTTCGACCAGAGATCGACGACCTTGTGATAGCGTTCGTCTTCGGTGATAAGACCGCGGTTGAACTGGCGCTCGACCTTATTGACGACCTGCTGCGTATCGGCGATGATCTCCTTCTTCTTCGGTGGCACGATGACGTCGGAAATCGCGACGGTCATGCCTGCGATGCAGGCGTAGTGATAGCCGAGATTCTTGACGCTGTCGATGACCTCTGCCGTCTTCGTCGCGCCGAAATGGTTGTAGCAGTTCGCGACGAGCTTGCCGAGCTCTTTCTTATTCATCAGGATGCCGAGCGACCACTCGCCCGTTTCCTTGTCCTGCCGATAGTAACGGAGCTCCTGCGGCAGGATCTCGTTGAAGATCATGCGGCCGAGCGACGTGTTGACGAGTCCGTAGCCCTCGATGCGGCACTTGATTGACGCCTGCAGCTCCAGATCGTGCTGCTGGTAAGCGAGCAGTGCCTCTGCGATGCCCGTGACGACCTTGCCCTCGCCCTGCGCGCCTTGGCGCAGGATCGTGAGGTAGTACGAGCCGAGCACCATGTCCTGTGTTGGGACGATGATGGGCTTACCGTCCTTCGGTGCGAGAATGTGGTTCGCGGCGAGCATGAGGATGCGCGCCTCGGTCTGCGCCTCGGCGGAGAGCGGCAGATGAATGGCCATCTGGTCGCCGTCGAAGTCGGCGTTGTACGCCGTGCAGGCGAGTGGATGAAGCTTCAGTGCATGACCCTCGGTGAGCACCGGCTCAAATGCCTGGATGCCGAGGCGATGAAGCGTCGGGGCGCGGTTGAGGAGAACGGGGTGCTCGCGGATGACGCCTTCGAGCACATCCCAGACCTCGTCCTTTGCGCGCTCGACCATGCGCTTTGCCGACTTGATGTTATGCGCCGCGCCAGAGGCGACGAGCTTCTTCATGACGAACGGCTTGAAGAGCTCGAGCGCCATGGCCTTTGGCAGGCCGCACTGGTGCAGCTTGAGTTCCGGACCTACGACGATAACGGAACGTCCCGAGTAATCGACGCGCTTGCCAAGGAGGTTCTGACGGAAGCGCCCCTGCTTGCCCTTGAGCATATCGGAGAGCGACTTCAGCGGGCGGTTGCCCGGTCCCGTGACGGGGCGGCCGCGGCGGCCAT
>ERZ772960.173-NODE-173-length-62700-cov-3.793136_pt1 | contig 62700 bp, 60 predicted proteins | sample MGYA00580678_ERZ772960 | MGnify/ENA primary metagenome ERZ772960 (study PRJEB29015, sample SAMEA2737930) | human oral metagenome | biome: human oral; feature: human-associated habitat; material: dental | place: China | collected 2059 ...
CAGCTTATATGGATATTCTCCGCCCAGGGCGAGGTATGGCAGATATTCTTCCGGAGGGGCTGGCGGCAGCAGGCGCACGCGGCATAGTTATTAATCATTGTGAAAAACCAATGAGTCTTTCGCAGATGAAAAGAACGATTGAGAGGGCAAGAGAACTGGACTTTTTAGTTTTTGCCTGTGCAGATTCTATTGCAGAGGCAAAAGCGATTGCACAACTCCATCCGGACATCTTAAATCCTGAGCCGTCAGAGTTAATCGGAGGATCTGGTGGGGGGATCAGTGATCTGGCCTATGTGAGAGAAAATCTGCGGGAGATAAAATCAATTTACCCTGATATTATGGTTGAACAGGCGGCTGGAATTTCAAATGGGAACCAGATCTATGATGATTTGATGGCCGGGTCTGAGGGCGCAGGAGCGGCATCTGGGATCTGTAACGCAAAGAATCCAATTGCAATGATTGAGGAGATGGTTGCTGCGACTAGACGTGCTGCGAATGACTTGCGAAGGCAGAAGGAGGTTGGCTGTGGTTTATAAGAAATTTTTTAAAGTAGAATCTAAAAATCGTGCAGTCAGCTTTCATGATGTTACAGATCAGACAAAAGAAATTGTCAGAAAATCACAAATAAGGGATGGAATCGTTGTGGTCTATTCACATCACACGACCTGTTCTGTAATCACACAGGAATGTGCCTTCGATTATTCTATGACCGGATTAGAGACCCTGCAGCAGGATCTGGTGAATGTGATGGAAAAACAGATTCCGACTTGTACAACAGAGGGGATGTATCTTCATCCTGGTCCTAAGGCCTTGAAGTTTGCCGAAGAACATGGTGAGGATAACTTTGGTTGTCATAATACGGATGCGCACCTTCGTTCTTCTGTTATTGGCAGAAATGTGACAATCGTCCTCAACGATGGAGAGATGGATTTGGGTGATTACGGGCGAATACATTTTATTGATTGGGATCAGACACGAGGTAGAAGCAGAACGGTTGCGGTCATGATCATCGGAGAATAAAACATCAAAAACGTCAATATATTTGTAGGGGAAGAGCTCTTATACACAGGAGGTGATACGATGGAGTTCAAAGTTGTTCAGAAGGAAATTGAAGTGCAGTCAAGAGGATGGATTCCGACCTTTCATGATATTTCTAGAGAGGTGCAAATGATTGTTGAGCGATCTGGAGTCAGGAATGGAACGGTTGTGATTGCATCCCATCATACGACTTGTTCGGTGATGATTCAGGAAACCTCCCATGATATTGACAACTTTAATTTGGAGTATTTACAGCATGATTTACTTGATATTATGAGAAAGCTGATTCCTGATTTCCGGGAAGAGGGAATGTACCGTCATCCGGGACCGGTGCATCTGCAGTTTGGGCGCTATGTTGATGAGCCGGGAGACTATACTTCGTACAATACGGACGGACATCTTCGTTCTGCTTTCTTTGGTCGTAGCGAGACACTTACGATTAAGGACGGAATTCTGGATGGGGGAGAGTTCGCACATATTTACTTTATTGATTGGGATCAAGTTCGCGCAAGAAGACGCCAGATCAATGTCACGATCATGGGAACGACAGAGGATGTCGAAGACAGAAAATACAATAATGGTGATGTCGTAAATACTCTTGCAAAATTTACGGATGAGGACAAAGCATATAATGAGCGCTTTGACCTTCAGCTGAAGGAGAGAAAGTGAGAAAAATTTCAAAGCCATTTCTTCTTGTGAATCCAAAGTCATATTTGTATGGAGAGCAGAGTCTCATGCTTGCAAGGGCTGCTGATGCGGCTGCTTTCAGAGAAAATATAGATGTTTTCTTCACATGTTCATATACTGACCTGAGAATGATAAAGGATAATACCCGTCATATCATTGTGACGGCACAGCATATGGATTCCATTCGTCCGGGAAGGGGACAGGGTTACGTTCTTCCAGAAGCAATTAAAGATACCGGTGCAGAGGCGGTCTATATGAATCACACGGAGCATGCACTGACGCTGGAGGAACTATACAAGACAATGTTACGGGCAAAAGAGTTGGATTTAATCAGTATTGTCTGTGTTAATTCTGTTTCGGAGGGTATTGCAGTTGCGACGATGAATCCGCAGATTCTTGTCTGTGAACCAAGCGATCTGATCGGAACAGGGAAGATAGCAGATGATATTTATATGCGGCAAGCAGTAGATCAGATTCATGAAATCAACTCGGATGTGCTTGTTGTCATCGGAGCAAGCATTTCTTCCGGTACTGACTGCGTAAAAGTTGTTCGTGCGGGGGCCGACGGAACAGGGGCGACCAGTGGAATTGTCAAGGCCCTGGATCCCTGCCTGAAAGTTAAGGAGATGGTAGGGGCGCTTGCAGACTTCAAAGAGAATGAAATGTGAGTGGTAGGATGGATATGAAGATATATAAAAAAACGATAGAGCTGTTCTCTCATGGAGGAAGACCATCTTATTTTAATATTACATCGGAGGTGAAGGCGGCAATTGAAGCGAGTGGAATTGAGGACGGTCTATGTTTTGTTATTTCTCTCCACACAACATGTTCTGTTTTCTTTGAGGAGTATATACACGATTACACAGAGGAAGGGGACGAATATCTGCAGGCGGATTTAAATGATGTGCTTGAGAAGATAGTTCCAACACATAAGACATCCGAGCAGTATCGTTACCCTGGGCCCAGGCATTTTGAGGAAGTTTTCAGTTGGCCGGAGGAGAAAATCCGTTCTTTCTTGCCCCATATGCAGAAGAGTGAATGCTATAACGCAGATGGACATCTTCGTTCAACGCTGATTGGTAATAGTGTAACTTTGGATGTGGAGAAGGGAAAATTGGGTGTGGGATTGACAGGATATATCTATTTTGTTGATTTTGATTGTACGCATGAGAGAAAACGCCACTGTAAAATTATAGTCTTTGGCAAGTGCAGGAATGAAGCAAAATGCGAGAAATGTATTTAGAAGATGACGGTATAAAACTGCATGTCAAGTTAGAGAAACCAAGTCAGTTTGAAAGCCATGAATTTATCAGTGATTTATCCGAAAAAAAATATCCATTAGTCATTATCATTCACGGATTATCCGGACATATGGAAGAGAAACATATTGTTGCCGTCTCCCAAACGGTAAGAAGAATAGGAATGATGTCTCTTCGTGTCGACTTGTATGGGCATGGAAAAAGCGGTGGGGAATTTGAGAGACATACACTTTTCAAATGGCTTTCTAATATCAACCTCATTGTTGACTGGGCAAAGAAGCTGCCTATGGTGTCAGAGATTTATCTGGCTGGGCATTCGCAGGGTGGATTACTGGTTATGTTGCTTGCTGGAATGCGTCCAGATGATTTTAAGGCGATTATCCCTATGTCGCCGGCGATCTGTATTACAGATGGTGCGCGAAGCGGAAGTGTTCTTGGAATGTCTTTTGATCCACTACGGATACCGGATGCAATCTCCTACTTAGAATATAAGCTTTGTTCATCTTATTTCAGAGCGGCGCAGATGCTTTATGTGGATCCTGCAATTGATCGTTATAGAAAACCGGTTCTTATTGTGCACAGCAATGCAGATGAAGCAGTTCCGATTAAGGATTCTATAATGGCAGCAAAACGCTATGAGAATTGCAGGATGGCCACAATTCCAGGCGATACGCATTGCTTTGATATTCATTTGGATCGGGTTCAAATAACACTACGTAATTTTTTGATGATTCAAAAAACGAATAATTAGAAACAGAAAAATAAAAAATTAATGGAGGAAACAAAATGCTTGCAAATTTGAATGATGTTCTTATTCCGGCAAAAAAAAATCACTATGCGGTAGGACTTTTCAATGCGGTTAATATTGAGTTGGCGCGTGGAATTATTAGCGCAGCTGAGAGTACAAAATCCCCTGTCATTATAGGAACTGCAGAGGTTTTGTTCCCCTATGGTCCCTTGGATGATGTCTCCTATTATCTTATTCCGATGGCAAAGAAAGCGAGCGTGCCGGTCGTTGTTCATTTGGACCATGGTTTAGATAGAGAAACTTGTTTGAAAGCTCTTGATTTGGGGTTTACTTCTATTATGTATGATTGCTCTACAGATCCATATGAAGAGAACGTCAAAAAAGTAAGAGAACTATCAGCGATTGCTCACGAAAGAGGAGCTACCATTGAGGGGGAGCTGGGGCATGTTGGTGATAATGGTGATGGCAAAGATCCAACGCTCTATTACACACAACCAGATATGGCCAAGGACTTTGTTGACAGGACTGGAATAGATGCGCTTGCTATTGCAGTTGGAAATGCACATGGGGCATATAAATTACCTCCAAAGCTGGATTTCGAGCGAATTCGAACCATTGCCCAAACAGTGGATGTTCCGCTGGTTCTTCACGGAGGTTCAGGGCTTACGAAATCTGATTTCAGAACAGCGATTCAAGAGGGAATCAGCAAAGTAAATATTTTCACAGACATTAATATTGCTGCAGCCAAGGCTGCATATCAAGGTTTTGATGGAAGTGACAAGGGAATAACAGATCTAATCCCAGCGATTGTTGAAGCTGTCAAAAGAGAGTCCGTAGAGAAGATGACGCTATTTGGAAGCAATGGCGCCGCGCGGTCTTAATTCGCATCGAAGATGACTCCGTCCTCGGTAAATTCCAGGATCTTCGCCTGGGAGTACACTTCGTAGCCCATCGCGCGGTACTTATCGCCGCCGCCCTGGAAGGCCTTTTCGATGGCAATACCAATGCCTGCTACCTGGGCATGGGCCTGATCACAGAGGTCGATCAGACCGCCTAAAGCCTGGCCGACTGCCAGGAAGTCGTCAATGATGAGAACCCTGTCTCCGTCAGCCAGGAATTTTTTGTCGACGCGGATGGTGTATTCTCTCTTCTTGGTGTAAGAATAAACCTTAGAACTATAAACATTGTCTCCCAGGGTGACGGAGGCAATTTTTTTTGCGAAAACCAGGGGGACCTTCAGGGAATAGGCGGCCGTCAAAGCCATGGCGATCCCGGAGACTTCCAGGGTCAGGACCCTGGTGATCTGCCGATCCTGAAAGTGTTCGGCAAAGTCATGCCCCATAGCCATCATAAGCTGCGGATCTACCTGGTGGTTGAGAAAATGGTCTACCTTCAGAATGTTTCCGGGGAGAATTCGTCCCTCGTCTGTGATGCGGTCTTCTAAGAGTTTCATGCATTTTCCTTTCTCGCGGGCAGAATAACGTTGAGGATCAGAGCGGCCAGGGTTCCGGTGGAAATGCCGGAAGAGAAAATCATCTGCAGAGCCTGGGGCAGGTTCTTGAGAATCTCGGGACGAACCGTCACACCGATTCCCAGGGCAAGTGAGACGGAAATGATCAAAAGCTCACGGTCGCCCAGATGGATGGAGGAAAGGGTTTTGATCCCCTGCGCGGCAACCAGACCGAACATGATGACGCCGGCGCCGCCCAGAACAGGCTGGGGCATTACAGAGATCAGGGCGGCGAATTTGGGGAGAACACCCATGACAGCCAGAAGAATTCCGGACAGCATCATGACTCTTCTGGAGGCGACCTTGGTCAGGGTGATCAGGCCGACATTCTGAGAGAAGGAAGTGTTGGGGCCGGCGCCAAAGAGGCCGGAGATGGCGGAACCGACCCCGTCCGCCAGGACGCCTGCGGCGACGCGGTCAGAGGAGAGACGGCTGTGTGAGGATTCTCCGATGGCGATCACGATGCCGACCGTTCCAATGGTGGATACCAGATAGGCGGGAACGAAGGCCAGGGTTGAAGCCAGGTCAAAATGAAAGCCATAGCGGAAAATCATAGGGATGGAGAACCAGGAGGCGGATGTGACCTGTCCCAGATCAACCATTCCCAGGGGGATACAGATCAGGTAGCCGAAGACCATGCCGACGAAGACCGCGGCGGACTTGAGAATTCCCTTGCCGAAGTGGTTTAAGAAGAGGGTAAAGAGCATGACGACAAGGGCGACAGCCAGATTGCGCAGGGAGGCATAGTCTGCGGCTCCGGATCCTCCCGCGGCCCAGTCCATGCTGACAGGGAGCAAGGTGATTCCGATCAGAGAGACGACGGTTCCGGTAATGAGGGGAGGGAAAAAACGCATCAGCGGTCTGATAAAGCGACTCAGGATGATCTCGACGGCAGATCCGGTTATGGTCGCGGCCACAATGCCCGCGATCCCGAACTGTGCCCCCACGGAAATCGTCGGATTGACAAAGGTGAAGTCGGTCCCCATCATGCCGGAGACCCGGGAGCCGACAGGTCCGATCCCCTTGGACTGAATGAAAGTCGTGAGCCCCGACGCGAAAATTGTCGCGGAAACCATGATCGTTGTCTGCTCGACAGAGAAATTGAGGGCATTACAGACTACCAGGGGGACGGCAATGATCCCGGCGAAGGCGGCCAGAATGTGCTGGAAGGCAAGAAGGAAAGAGAGGCCGAGGGGAGGATTGTCTTCGATGCCGTAGAGAAGCTCATCCTGGTTCTGATTCATAGGACCTTCATCTCGATTCTGATTCATAAGAACTCCTTTTTCTGTAACTAACTGCTGCTGACAGATTCATTTGACAACCGGCTCACTGACCGAGAAGAAGCTGCAGACTTCGATAAAAACCGGGGTAGGAGACGCTGACACAGTCCGGATCATCCAGATGAACCGGGCCGTCGGCGAGCAGAGAGGCGATAGCGAAGGTCATGGCGATCCGATGATCGTGGCAGGTGACAATATCAGCCCCCCTGAGTGACGCGCCGCCGCAAATCACCATGCCGTCATCCGTACCTGTCACAGATACTCCCATGGCGGAAAGGTTTTTTACCATGGACTCAATGCGGTCGGACTCCTTGACGCGAAGCTCGTGGGCGTCGGCAATGGTGGTCTCACCCTCGGCACAGGCCGCCATGAGTGCGATGACGGGGATCTCATCGATCAGTCTTGGGATGATGGGGCCGTCGACTCTGGTGCCATGCAGCCCGGCAGAGCGGACGAAAAGATCCGCCACCGGCTCCTGCGAGACGGTGTGAGGATTGATTTCTTCAATGTCAGCCCCCATTGCCCTGGCAATATGCAAAATCCCGTCCCGGGTCGGATTGATGTTGACATTTTCGATGATGATTTCCGAACCCGGGATGATCGAGGCTGCCGCGATCCAGTAGGCGGCGGAAGAGATATCTCCGGGCACATGGATCTTTTGGCCGGTCAGGTCTGGATTCGGGGATATGCTCACCGTCAGTCCGTCTTCGATCAAATCGGCGCCGAAGGCGCGGAGCATGCGCTCAGAGTGGTCTCTGGACTTGGCGGGCTCTGTCACAGAGGTCTTTCCCTGGGCGTAGAGTCCGGCCAAAAGGACAGAGGACTTGACCTGGGCGGAGGCAAGGGGAGAGAGATAGGCAAGTCCTCTCAGTGCGGAGGGCTCGATATCCAGGGGGGCGCAGCCGTCGTCCCCGCGCGATCTTATCCTGGCTCCCATGGCATGCAGAGGATCAATAATACGGGTCATAGGCCGCCTCCGAATCGAGGCGTCGCCAGTCAGAGAGGAGGGAAAGCTCTGCCCGGCCAGAATGCCGGACATGAGGCGGGCTGTGGTGCCGGAATTGCCCACATTCAGAATTTCTTTGGGCTGCTGCAGACCGTGAAGGCCCCCGCCTAAGATACGGATGTGATCCCCATCCTGGATGATATCAACCCCCAGCTGACGAAAGCACGCGATAGAGGACCGGCAGTCCGCTCCATCTAAGAAGCCAAAGAGCTCCGTCATCCCCCGGGCGATAGAACCGAGCATGATCCCCCGGTGAGAGATGGACTTGTCTCCCGGAATTCTGATCCTGCCGTGAAGTGACTGTGGCATATCCTGTCCTTTCTCTCAGCGCCTGTGAATGGTGTAGTGATGGGCGGCGAGCAGCCGCATGGCCTGCTCCATGGCGTCCTCGTCATAGAACTCGAGCTTTAATACGCCGTCCGAGAACTCGCGGTTGTGTACAATACCAATATTGCGGATACTGATTCTGCCTGCGCTCAGGATGGATGCGACGGAGGCAATACCGCCGATCTCGTCGATCAGATCGCAGTAGAATTCATAGATATCCGGGAGAGCGCCCTTGCCACGGATGGGGAGGGAGTCCCGGTATTCCTTGGCATCCGCGAAGAGTCTGCGGATCTGCTCCCCGTCCCCCGCGGCAATTCTCTCCCGGAACTGGTCCAGCTGCCTGCGATAAGCCTCGAAAAGGACAAGAATCTCATCCCGATTGGCCAGGCAGATATGCTCCCACATGAGGGGGGAGGAGGAGGAGATGCGGGTGATATCCCGAAAGCCGCCGGAGGCAATGGCCTTGAGCGTATTCTTATCATCGTCGGACGCCTGGACAAAGTTGACAAGAGACGCGGAGATGATATGGGGCAGGTGGGAAATGGCCGCAGTCGCGTGATCGTGCTCTCTGGGATCCATGAGCATGATTTTGGCGCCGAGGGACTTGATAAAGGAAGAAAATTCTCTGACCCGATCGGATCGGATATCGTCTGTGTGCGTGATCAGATAGTACGCGTTCTCAAGCAGATTGTCTTTGGCGTGTTCATAGCCGATCAGCTCCGCCCCCGCCATAGGGTGGCCGCCGATGAAGTTGGCGCTTAAGCCCTCCTCGGTGACAGCCTTTCGGATCTGGCCCTTGACAGAGGAGACGTCCGTGATGATACTGTCGGCTTGAATCAGGTCCTTAAGCTGCCTTAAGTAGGAGATGTTCACACCGACGGGAGCACAGAGAAAAATCAGGTCACACTGGCCGAAAGCAGAGAGGGGAAGGGCTTGTCCGTTGCGGATAATCCCCTCTTTATGGGCCATGGCAAGAGACGCGGCATTCGGATCATTGGCGATGATCTCGATTGTTGGGTGTTTTTTGCGAATGGTCTTGGCAATGGATCCTCCGATCAGACCCAGGCCCAGAAAACCGATCATTTGATAGCTCATGATTCTCTCCTTAACTTTACTTATCCTAGCAGAAAACCACATTCTCTTCTATATAAGACTTTCCCCTGTCAGATTTTTTCCTGTCGGTAAAATATCAGATAATTTTCTGCTGATTTGCTTGTCTGCCTTTTGTTCATTCAATATAGACAAATTACATTGCGCAGGCGAAGAGAAATGAGTAAAATTTAACTATAAAATTTCAAATAAGGAGGGTGCTGTATGAGGGTTTTTACCAGTGATAAAATTCGCAACGTCGTTCTGCTGGGCCACGGAGGTTCCGGCAAAACCTCTCTGGCGGAGTCCATGGCCTACTTATCCGGTCTCAAGGACAAGGCGGGGAGCGTCGAGGCGGGCAATACCATCAGCGACTATGACGGGGTCGAAAAGAAGCATAAGTTTTCCGTGCACTTGTCCCTGTTGCCCCTGATCTGGGGGGAGACCAAGATCAATCTTTTAGATACTCCCGGCTACCCCGACTTTGTGGGAGAGGTAGAGGAGGCGGTCTCTGTCGCTGACGCCGCGGTTATCGTAGTCTCCGGGAAAAACGGAATTGAAGTCGGCACCAGGAAGGCCTGGAATCTCTGTGAGAAATATCACCTGCCAAGAATTATTTTCGTGACTGATATGGACATTGATGAGGCCTCTTACCGTCAGGTGATTGAAGACCTGCAGGCCCTCTACGGCAAGAAGATCGCCCCCTTCCACCTCCCTATCCGGGAGAACGGTCAATTCGTCGGATATGTCAACATCATCCAGCAGAAGGCAAAGCGCTGGAACGCGACCGGCGGCATTGACAAGATGGATGTGCCGGACTATTCCTACGAGAATCTGGACCAGTTCCGCGAGGTTCTTCTGGAGGCGGTTGCGGAGACCTCTGAGACCTACATGGACCGCTATTTCAACGGGGATACCTTCTCGGAGGATGAAATCCGTCAGGCCATGCGGGTCAGTGTGATTGACGGCTCTGTCGTTCCGGTCATGATGGGATCGAATCTGAGTCACCGGGGGATGTACACTCTGATGGCGGACATCGTGAAATACTTCCCCTCACCGGATCGCAGATCCTGTGTGGGCATTGACCCGAAGACGAATGAAGCCTTTGAGGCCGACTACGACTTCTCCAAGCCCAAGAGCGCCTATGTGTTTAAGACCCTGGTAGATCCTTTTGTGGGACAGTACTCTATGATCAAGGTGAACTCCGGCGTCCTCAAGACAGATGATCTGCTCTACAACGCGGGCAGGGACAGAGAGGATAAGATCGGCAAGATCTATCTTTTGACCGGATCCAAGGCCCAGGAGGTTCCTGAGCTGCACGCCGGAGATATTGGGGCTTTAAGCAGGGTCGCCGACCTGTCCACAGGAGACAGTCTCTCGACAAGGGCGCATCCTGTCACCTATCTGCGTCCGGTCATCAGCAAGCCCTACTGTTATCTGGCCTATCAGGCAGAGAAGTCGGGAGATGATGACAAGCTGCAGCAGGCCCTGCAGAAGATAGCCAGAGAGGATCTGACCCTGCGCACGCAGGGCGATCCGGCGAATCATCAGTCGCTGATTTATGGGATTTCCAGAGCTCACCTGGAGCTGATTGCAGAGATTTTAGCGGATAAATACAAGCTGACCATGCTTCTCGACAAGCCCCTGGTCGCTTACCGGGAGACCATTTTAGGCAAGTCCGACGTTGAGTATAAGCATAAGAAGCAGACGGGCGGACACGGCCAGTACGGACATGTCAAGATGACCTTTGAGCCATCCGGTGATCTGTCTGTTCCATTCGTCTTTGAGGAGAAGGTTGTGGGAGGATCTGTTCCCAAGAACTATTTCCCGGCTGTAGAGAAGGGGCTGGTCGAACGGGTTTTAGAGGGACCGCTTGCCGGCTACCCGATTTACGGAGTCAAGGCGACCCTCTATGACGGTTCCTACCATCCGGTTGATTCCTCCGAGGCGGCCTTTAAGACGGCAGCGTCCATGGCTATGAAGGAGGGCATCCTGCAGGCGAAGCCCATCCTCTTAGAGCCGATTGCCTCTCTTGAGGTCACCGTGGCGGATGAGCGCATCGGAGATGTGATGGGGGATTTGAACAAGCGAAGGGGAAGGGTTATGTCCCTGGATCCTATCGAGGGAGGCTATCAGGTTGTCCGCGCGGAAGTACCCTATTCCGCCCTCTATGAGTATGGAACCAACCTGCGTTCTCTGACCTCAGGGGACGCGAGCTATTGCTACGAGTTCCTGCGCTATGATCCCTGCCCGGCTGACGTGCAGGAGGCGCAGATCAGCATCCGGTCGGCTCAAAATGCTTGAAAAAAGACTTTCCTGTGTTAAAATTTCTACAAGCGTTTGATTGATGATCAGGCAGCCATTCGCTGCCTGATTTTTTTGAAGGAGACAGCTATGGCAAGAATTCAGATGACGACGCCTCTGGTGGAAATGGACGGCGATGAGATGACCAGAGTCCTCTGGAAGATGATCAAGGAGGAGTTGATCCTTCCCTATATTGAGCTCAAGTCAGATTACTACGATCTTGGCCTTGTCAACCGGGATCAGACCGACGATCAGGTCACCGTTGATTCCGCGAAAGCTAGTCTGAAGTACGGAGTTGCGGTCAAGTGCGCGACCATTACCCCAAATGCTGCCCGTGTCCAGGAGTATAAGCTCAAGCGGATGTACAAGAGCCCAAACGGAACGATTCGGGCGATTCTGGATGGAACCGTCTTTCGCGCTCCCATCCTGGTCAAGGGAATCAGCCCCAATGTCAGAAGCTGGAACAAGCCCATTACCATTGCCCGTCATGCCTATGGAGATGTCTACAAGGCCTCTGAGATGAAGATCCCTGGACCCGGCAGGGTGGAACTGGTTTATACCTCCTCAGACGGTCATGAAAAGCGGGTTCTGGTGCACGACTTTGACGGACCGGGTCTGGTGCAGGGACAGCATAATCTCATCGCCTCAATCGAGTCCTTTGCCAGAGCCTGCTTCACATTCGCTCTCGACAGGAGACAGGATTTGTGGTTCGCGACCAAGGACACCATCTCCAAGCAATACGACCACAGCTTTAAGGATATTTTTCAGTCAATTTATGACAGAGACTACAAGGAGGCCTTCGAACAGGCGGGGATTGAGTACTTCTACACCCTGATTGACGACGCGGTTGCCCGTGTCATGAAGTCGGAGGGAGGTTTTATCTGGGCCTGCAAAAACTACGACGGCGATGTCATGAGCGATATGGTCTCTTCCGCCTTTGGTTCTCTTGCCATGATGACCTCTGTATTGGTGTCCCCCGGGGGCATCTATGAGTACGAGGCTGCTCACGGAACCGTCCAGCGTCATTACTACAGATATCTGAAGGGAGAGGCCACCTCGACCAATCCCATCGCGACCATCTTCGCCTGGACCGGCGCTCTGAGAAAGAGGGGAGAACTGGATCATATTCCGGATCTGGTCGCCTATGCCGACCGGATGGAGGCGGCATCTTTGGCCACGATCGAATCAGGACAGATGACCGGAGACCTGGCGAGGATCACGGATCTTACGGATCCTCAGGTGCTCGACTCAAGGTCATTTATCCGGGCGATTCGAGCGAATTACGAGAAGCAGAACTGAGGAGTGTCTTCATGATCCTTTCCTGTCAGAATCTCTCCAAGTCCTTTGGAGAGGAAGTTATCCTGGACAGAGTCTCCTTTCAGATGGAAGCCGGCGAAAAATACGCGATCGTGGGCCCGAACGGCTGCGGCAAGTCGACTCTGCTCAAAATTATCGTCGGCCAGATGACCGCGGACGGTGGAAATATCACCTTTGCCAGAGAGGCAAGTTTTGGCTATCTGGCCCAGTATCAGAAGGACTCCCTGGAGGGGAGCGTACTGGATATCGTTTTGGACTCCTGCCGCGAGCTGATTGAAGAGGAGGACAAATTAAGAGTGATGGAAGCCGGGATGTCCCGGCTGAAGGGAGAGGAGTTAAACCGACTCTTAGAGGACTACCAGACGGCCTCCGAGTCCTTTGAGCGGAAGGGAGGGCTGACCTTTCGCTCCGAGGCGGCCGGTATTTTAAAGGGACTTGGCTTCGGCGAGGAGGACTTTGACAAGAGACCGGATCAGTTATCCGGCGGGCAGCTGACAAGGGTATTTTTAGCCAGGCTGCTCCTCTTAAAACCTGATCTTCTGATTCTTGACGAGCCCATTAATCACCTGGATTTGACTTCCATTCAGTGGCTGGAGACCTTCCTCGTCAATTATCGGGGAGGGCTTTTGATCGTGGCCCATGACCGCTATTTTTTAAACCGGATTGCGGACCATGTGCTTGATCTGTCGAATCACTCCTGTCACTGTTACAGGGGGAATTACAGCTCTTTTGCCGCCCAGAGGGAATTGATCATGGAAACCCGACGGCGGGAGTATGAGAGACAGCAGAAGGCGATTGAGCATCAGGAGGCTGTGATCGATAAGCTCAAACAGTTTAATCGGGAGAAATCGATCCGACGGGCGGAGAGTCGGCAGAAAGCCCTGGATAAGATGGAGACGGTGCAAGAGCCCCTGGAGGAAAAACATGCGATGCGGCTGGAGCTTGCGCCCGAGGAAGAATCCGGCAAAGACGTCCTTGAAATCGAGAACCTGTCTATGGGTTTTGGGGATCAGGAGCTCTTTTGCGGGCTGAACCTCCTGCTTCGGCGAGGGGAGCGGCTGGCGATACTGGGAGACAACGGCAGCGGCAAGACGACCCTGCTTAAGATCATCAACCAAAAGCTCACGGCCAGAACCGGACGGATCCGGCTCGGAGCCAGGGTCTTCATCGGTTATTATGATCAGGCGCAGCAGGAGCTGGATGATACCAAGACTCTCTTTGAAGAGATGTCGGACGCCTATCCCGGTCTGACCAACACCAGAATTCGAAATGTTCTCGCCGCCTTCCTCTTTACAGGAGACCAGGTCTACAAGAAGATTTCCACTCTCTCCGGCGGGGAGCGGGGTCGCCTGTCACTGGCGAAACTGATGCTGTCCGGGGCCAATTTTCTGATTTTAGACGAGCCGACCAATCACCTGGATATGGAGTCTAAGGATATCTTGGAGCGGGCTTTAAACGCCTATCAGGGAACCCTTCTCTATGTCTCCCATGACCGCTACTTTGTCAACCGTACGGCGAGCCGAATCCTGGAGCTGGAAGAGGGGCATTTCACAGAGTATTTGGGCAATTATGATTACTTTCTGGCCAAGAAGCAGGAGCTGCAGGGAGAGAATCACAGTGACCGCGGGCAGGCAGATTCTTCCGCTGACGATTCCGGGGACAGCGCTAAGGAGGGTGGCAGGTCAGATTGGGCCGAGCAGAAGAAGCTGGCCGCCGCCCGGCGAAAGCTGGAAAATTCCAGGGCCAAATTGGAGGAAGAGATCTCCGGCAAGGAGGAGCGGGTGATAGAGATCATGCGGCTCTTTGAGGATCCGGATATCGCGAGCAACTCCGCCAAACTCAATGAGCTCTCTGCTGAGCAGGAGAGACTTCAGAATCAGATTGACAGCCTCTATGAGGCCTGGGCCTCCTTAGATGAGGATTGAGAGGAAGAAGAATGGAGAAGAAGACGATTTCCCCGGCGGTGATCCGCCGGCTTCCAAGATATTATCGCTATCTGGGGGAACTGCTGGATCAGGGGGTGGAGGGCATATCCTCCTATGAGCTCTCCAAGCGGATGCACTCAACGGCATCGCAGATCCGGCAGGATCTCAATAATTTTGACAACTTCGGTCATCTGGGTTACGGATATGATGTTAAGAATCTGCGCGACAAAATCGGAGAGATTCTGGGACTGGACCAGTCCCGCAATCTGATTGTGATCGGGGCAGGCCACCTCGGGCAGGCCATCGCCAACTATGCTCAATTCGAGCGCATGGGCTTTACCCTGACCGGTCTCTTCGATATCAATCCCGACCTGGCGGGGAAAAAGGTGCGCGGAATTCCAATTCTGATGCTGGATGATTTAGACCGCTTTGCCCTGGAACACAGAGTGGACATTGCGGCCTTAACCATTCCCAAAAGTGCCGCGCAATCTGTCGCCAGGCGGCTGACAGGACTGGGTGTTCCCGCGATCTGGAATTTTGCCCATGTGGATCTGGAGGTGGGAGAGAAGACGGTTGTGGAAAATGTCCACCTGTCCGATTCTCTCATGGAGCTCTCCTACAATCTGATGAGCCGCAGTCGAGATTCGAAATGAGCAGGCAAGGGGGGAAAATACGCGACATGAAGAGAATATATACGGGCAGTCAGGCCAGAGAAGCCGATGTCAGAACCAGTCAATTGCATAAAATTCCCGGGCTTGTTTTGATGGAGCGGGCTGCCCTGTCAGTTTCGGACTACATTGAGGACAAATATGCAAAGCGGACGCGTATTTTATGTCTGGCGGGAACAGGAAACAATGGGGGAGACGCCATGGCCCTCTGCCGCATTCTCTTTGTCAGGGGCTTTGATGTCAGCTACTGCCTCCTGGGGCCGGAGTCCAGGCTGAGTGAGTCGGCGAGGATCCAGTACCAGTCCCTGCTCAGCTACGGTCTGTCTTCCCTGGCTGTTGAAGAGACTGATTTTAAGAGCTTTGACCTGATTGTCGACGGGATTTTTGGAATCGGTCTCTCCAGGGACATTCAAAATCCTCTTGCCAGGCTGATCGGAAAGGTTAACGCGTCGGGCAGGCCGGTAATCGCGATGGACATTCCATCCGGTCTGAACGCGGACACAGGCGCTGTTATGGGAGCCTGTATCCGGGCGGGCGAGACCTTCAGCTTTCAGTTTTTAAAGCCCGGGATTCTGCTGGGACAGGGAAGAAGCGTTTGCGGACGGGTGCATTTGCCCGAGATCGGCATCGACGCGCTCGAGACAGGCGCCACCCCTCCCGTCCGTCTGGCACTGGAGAGAGAAGATCTGGACGGATTTCTTACTGACAGGGACGCGACCGGGAACAAGGGAAGCTTCGGCAAAGTTCTGGTCGTCGCCGGATCAGAGGAGATCTGCGGCGCCGCGGTCCTGTCCTCTCAGGCGGCCCTGCTCTCAGGAGCCGGGATGGTTCGTCTATATACGCATGAGAAGAACCGGACAGTGATTGGAGCCGCCTTTCCGGAGGCCCTGATCACGACCTATGGGAATTCGTGGAGCAGGGACGAGATCAAAGAGGCTATGGATTGGGCCGACAGCATTTTGATCGGGCCGGGGATAGGAAGGTCCGATCGGGTGCGGGAAATACTCGACTTCGTCCTGTCCGGCCCGGCGCTTCCCGCAGTGATCGATGCCGATGCCTTAAATCTGCTCTCTGAGGAGCCCAACCGCCTCTTAAAGCCCCATGGCAAGTGGATTCTGACCCCACATATGGGGGAGATGGCCCGACTGACCGGGAAAGGCATTTCATGGCTCAAAGAGCACGCGCTGGAAGCGGCGGAGACATTTGCCCGAGATTACCAGGTCGATCTGATTCTCAAGGACGCGACAACAGTCACTGCCCTTCCCTGCGGAAGGACCTATCTCAACAGCAGCGGAAACAGCGGCATGGCGACGGCCGGAAGTGGTGACGTTCTGGCCGGCTTGTGCGCCGGCTATCTGGCTCAGAAGAAAAATCCTGAGGAGGTCGCCGCATACGCCGTCTTCATCCACGGTATGGCCGGGGATCTGGCCGCAGCCAAAAAGGGAAAAGGGGCCATGATCGCCGGAGATATATTGGAGGCTTTGCCCCAGATCACAAGGGATGGCGGGGCAATGGCCGCAGTTTGATAAAGAGGTTTTCTATGGATCACAAGCGTGTTTGGATGGATATTGATTTGGATGCCGTGCAGGCCAACGTGGACGCCATGTTCGATCGTATGCGGCCGGACTGCAGGATGATGGCTGTCGTAAAGGCAGACGCCTACGGGCATGGGGCGCGGGAGATTGCCGCTCTTCTGGAGTCGGATCAGCGGGTCTTCGGCTATGCTGTCGCCACCGTGGACGAGGCCTATGAGCTGCGCCGCCATCAGATTTCAAAGCCGATTTTGATTCTGGGTTACAGCTTTCCGGAGGAATATCCGGCGATGGTTCGGCTGGGAATACGGCCCGCGATTTTTTCCTATGAGTCAGCGTTTGCCTTTGACCGGGCGGCTTCTCAGGCGGGGATGATTGCCCCTGTCCACATCAAGATCGATACAGGGATGAGCAGGATCGGCTTTCAGGTCAACGAGGAAGACCTGTCGCAGGCTGCCAGGATTGCGCAATTGAAGCATCTGAGAATGGAGGGGATTTTCACCCACTTTGCCAGGGCGGATGAGAAGGACAAGAGCCACGCGTACGCGCAGGCAGAACTCTTTCAGCAGGCGATCGACCGACTTGAGAGGGCCGGTGTGGAGTTTGAGATACGCCACTGCTCCAATTCCGCCTCAATTATGGAACTGCCCGAGCTGAATATGGATATGGTCCGGGCGGGCATCAGTCTGTACGGACTCTGGCCCTCAGAGGAGATGGATCCGAATTTCCCCCTGTCCGCGGCCATGTCCCTCGGATCTCATATTACGCATATCAAGACCTTGGGGGAGGGCAGGTGTATCTCCTATGGGGGGACCTATCAGGTCAAGGAAAAGGCAAAAATCGCGACCATTCCCGTCGGCTATGCGGATGGCTATGCCCGCGGCCTGTCAAACAGGGGATATGTGCTGATTCAGGGTAAAAGAGCTCCGATTGTCGGCCGCATCTGCATGGATCAGTTTATGGTGGATGTCAGCGCCTTTGACCATATCGCCGTCGGCGAGAAAGTCACCCTCTTAGGCAAAGACGGAAAAGAGCGAATCAGCCTTGAAGAGCTGGGCCGCCTGTCCGGACGATTTAACTATGAGTTTGCCTGTCTGCTGGGGAATCGGAGAATCCCAAAGGTCTTTCATCGAAAGGGTCAGGTGGTCTCTGTCCGTGAGGATTTGCGGTAGGACAGCTCCCGTCTCTTCCTGAAGTAAGTCGGAGGGTGACCTTTTTGGAGCAGACGGAGGGGGAATTTCAGCAGGATGTTCCTGAGATATGTGAATTGGGGATTTCAGCATTGAGAGGAGATCAAATGGATCCGGATGACAGCAGTAAAAACAAATTTTTCTCCCGTCTCTTTCACAGGGATGAAGCGTTAAGCGAGGACGAATTTGAGGAGGATCTGATCTCCAAGATCAGGGAGGGACATGAGCAGGGAGTTCTGTCCGCCCGCGAGGTGACGATGATTCGCAATATCTTTGCCTTCGCGGACAAGGACGTCAAGGACATCATGCAGCATCGGTCCAACATTGTCGCGATTGACGGAGAGAGTACCATGCAGGAGGCGGTGGAGCAGATGATTGAGAATCACTACTCCCGCTATCCGGTTTACATCAAAAATCTGGACAACATTATAGGTCTTGTCCACATCAAGGACACCCTGCGCTATGTCGCGGAAGGGCATGACATGTCGGTCAAGCTCCGCGATCTGGAGTATATGGTTCGCCGGGTAATCTTCGTTCCGCAGACGCACTCGATCGATACGCTTTTAGCGCAGATGCAGCACAGGAAGAATCACATGATCCTCGTGCAGGACGAGTACGGACAGACCTGCGGCCTGCTCTCCATGGAGGATGTCATCGAGGAAATCGTCGGCAATATTCAGGATGAATATGATGATGAAGATGAACTTGTCGCCAGACTGGGAGACGGAGCCTACATGATGCAGGGGCCTACCCCTCTGGATACTGTGGCGGACACACTGGGCATCGACCTGTCAGATGAGGAAGCGGAGACTCTAAACGGCTTTCTTCTGGAAAAACTGGGCCGGATTCCGCAGGACCATGAGTCCTTCGACGTCACAGCCAAGGGGTATCACTTTCATGTGATCGATGTGGAGCACATGGTGGCCCTTGGAGTCAGGATCAGCAGGGAGGCCTCCCTTGAAGACGGGGCACCGGCGTGATAAAATAGATTGAAAATTTTATCTGGAAAGGGATATTTCAAACCATGTCAGGACATTCAAAATTCGCCAATATCAAGCATAAAAAAGAGAAGAATGATGCGGCTAAGGGCAAGATATTTACGGTCATCGGACGTGAGATCGCGGTCGCTGTCAAGGAGGGGGGGCCTGATCCGGGCAATAACAGCAAGCTGCGCGATGTCATCGCCAAGGCCAAGGCGAACAATGTTCCCAATGATACCATAGAACGCGGGATCAAGAAGGCTGCGGGAGACGCGGATTCCGTCAACTATATTCAGGCCACCTATGAGGGCTATGGTCCCAGCGGTACAGCTATTATTGTGCAGTGTCTGACCGACAACAAGAATCGGACCGCGGCCGATGTCCGCAATGCCTTCAGCAAGGGGCAGGGATCCGTCGGAACACCGGGCTGCGTGTCCTATATGTTCGACGAGAGGGGACAGATTATTGTCGACAAGGAAGCGACGGATATGAGCGCCGACGACATCATGATGATGGCCCTTGACGCCGGCGCCGATGATGTGGAGGAAGAGGACGATTCTTTTGTAATCACAAGCTCTCCCGCGGATTTCTCGGCTGTCAGAGAGGCTCTGGAGAAAGAGGGACTTCCTATGGCAGATGCCTCTGTCACAATGGTTCCCCAGACATATGTACAGCTGACCTCTGAGGAGGACATCCGAAACATTAACCGGATCCTGGACCTGCTGGATGAGAGCGACGATGTGCAGGAGGTCTATCACAACTGGGAAGAGTAAGAGCCGATCATCCGAAGCTGCCGGATCTTTGCGAGGAACAGGGGATATGCGCCTTGCGAATATCCCGCGATTATGAATCAGGAAAGAATGACAAAACCAGGAGGTCGGTCAGGTCTCCTGGTTTATTCATAGGGAATGAACATCAGGGTATGGCAAATCAGAAAAAAAAGCGAACAAGTGCATCGGCGAAGTCATCCGCCGGCAGGAAGAGGGCTGACAAGAGGACTTCTGCGACAGGCAGAAAATCCTCTTCCCCTGTCCCAAAGAGCGATCTGTCCGAGATTATCCTCTGGATTATGATTGCGCTTTCTGCGCTGATGTTCATTTCCTGTATCGGCGTCGGGGGAGTCTTCGGATCCTATCTGTCGACCTTCCTCTTTGGAATTTTCGGGCTTGTGGCCTATGTTTTCCCGATTTTTCTCCTTTTTTTGACATTCTTTCTTCTGGCGAATCCGGAGAATTCCTTCGCCTTAAAGAGGGGGCTGGGGTTGGGGCTGATTCTTCTGGATCTGGACATTGTCCTGGAATTGCTGCGCGAAGGTTCCTTCCCGTCCGGCGCGCTGGCCGCCATGCAGTATGCCAGATCCTATCATACGGGCGGAGGCCTGATCGGAGGTTTTTTTACGGCCTATTCGGTTCGCTTTCTGGGGCTGGCGGGAGCCTATATCTTTGTCTTGCTTCTCCTGGCCATCTCCCTGATTCTCGTCACAAAGAAGTCCATCCTGGATAAGCTCCGCGAGGGACAGTCCCGCCTGTCTGTAAGGGCTGAGGACACAAGCAGGGAATACCGGATTCGCAGGCAGATCCGTCTGGAGGAGAAGAAGACCAAGAGGGAAGAGCATCTGGCGGAGCTGGAAGCTCGCCAGACCCAGGCAATGGAAGAGGCTCAGGCGGCAAGAGAAGCCCGCAGACAGACCTCCAGGGACGCTATGCTCCATGATATGACGGTAACAAAAAAAGGAACAGGAGACGGCCGATTCAGCCGCAAGGCAGAGGGGGTCGATTTCAAGAATGCCAGGGTGGATGCTCCCCAGGCCAATCAGGAGTTAAAGACCGATGAAGTCAGGGAAGTGCATATCAATATCTTTGATGAGAACGACCGGACCCAGGTGGACCGCCTGTCGCTGACCTCGCAAGACGCTTTGTCCAAACAGCCTCTGACGATCCACGAGGAAGAAGACGCGCCCGCCTCCAATGAAGAGGTCATTTTCCATACATCCGGGGCATCCGCTGTCAAGATGGACCGGGGCTCTTCCCATACATCCAAGGCATCCGCTGCCAACAGGGACGAGAATCCTGTCAAGTTGACTGAGTTGAATTCGGGGTCAGAGCAAGATGACGAAGACAGCTTGGGGGATGATTATGCCGACGCGCAGGCTGTCAGCCCGGAGCGGCTTATGGCCAAGCCCGGTTCGGCTTCTTCAGACAGGGGAAGAAAAGAGATTCCCGGTGCGGACCTGCCCGGAGCTCTGTCCTCCGGGGCCGCGGGATCTTTGGCCGCGATTCGCCATGAGGACGCTGTTTTGGAGGAAAGCAAAGCGAAATTGCCGCGGGAGGCCTATTCTTTTCCTCCGATCAGTCTTTTGTCCAGGGACAAGTCCGGTCCGTCCGGGAATCGGAGAACGGGACTGGAGAAGACTGCGCACAAGCTGGAGACCGTCCTGCACAACTTCGGGGTGAACGCGCATGTGACGGATGTCTCCGTCGGTCCTGCTGTCACCCGCTATGAAATTCAGCCGGAGATCGGAGTCAAGGTCTCGAAGATCGTCAATCTGGCGGATGATATCAAGCTGAATATGGCTGCCTCCGACATTCGCATTGAGGCCCCCATTCCGGGGAAGGCCGCGGTCGGCATTGAAGTTCCCAACAAGGAGACGCAGCTGGTTTCCTTCCGCGATCTCATGGAATCGCAGGAGTTTCGCAGGGAGAAATCCAATATTGCCTTTGCCCTGGGAAGAGACATCGGCGGAAAGGTGATGATCTCCAATATCGCCAAAATGCCCCATCTTCTGATTGCCGGGGCTACCGGCTCCGGTAAGTCCGTCTGCATCAACACCATTATTATGAGTATCCTCTACAAGGCGCATCCGGACGACGTCAAATTTATTATGATTGATCCGAAGGTGGTAGAGCTGTCTGTCTACAACGGGATCCCCCATCTTCTGATTCCGGTTGTGACCGATCCCAAGAAGGCTGCCGGCGCTCTCAACTGGGCGGTCAGGGAGATGACCGACCGCTACCAGAAGTTCGCGGACGCGGGCGTTCGGGACATCAAGGGCTATAATTCGCATATCAGAAACGGAAAGATCACGCAGGTGATCAACGGGCAGGAGATAGAGGTCGTCACAGAGAAAATGCCTCAGATTGTGGTCATTGTCGACGAGCTGGCAGACCTGATGATGGTCGCTTCCTCCGAGGTCGAGGAGGCGATCTGCCGTCTGGCTCAGCTGGCCCGTGCCGCCGGAATTCACCTGATCATCGCCACCCAGAGACCGTCGGTCAATGTCATTACCGGACTGATCAAGGCCAACATGCCCTCCCGTGTGGCCTTTGCCGTAACCAGCGGGGTCGATTCCAGAACCATTTTAGATATGGTGGGAGCGGAGAAGCTTCTGGGCAAGGGAGATATGCTCTATTTTCCCCAGGGAATTCCCAAGCCCCTTCGCGTCCAGGGAGCCTTCGTCCCCGACGACGATGTGGCCAGGGTCGTAGACTATATTACCAGTCACAATGAGAAGACTCAGGGAATGGAAGAGGAGATCCAGAGACAGATTGAGGAGAATCCGGGGATGACGGCAATTGACGGCAATGGTTCCCCGGAAGACGATCGGGATCCTCTGTTAGAGGAGGCGGGCCGCATCATCATTCAGTCCGGACGCGCCACGGCGGGCGGACTGCAGCGCCAGCTCAAGATCGGCTTCAACCGGGCGGCCCGCATTATGGATCAGCTGGCTGAGGAGGGCGTGATCGGAGAATCTGAGGGAACCAAGGCCCGCAAGGTCCTGATGTCGATGGATGAATTTGATCAGCTCTTTCCCCTGTCATAGATCTCATTAACTCGCACAGAATCAAGTGCTCTTGTGATAAAGGAGGTTTTCCATGAAGACAGATATCCAGATTGCCCAGGAGGCCAGGATGCTCCCGATTCGCGATGTCGCCGCCGGACTCGGCATCGAGGAGGAGGACCTGGAACTCTATGGCAGGTACAAGGCCAAGCTCTCTGACCAGTATATGAGAGGACTGAAGAAAGAGAAGGACGGCAAGCTCATCCTCGTGACCGCGATCAATCCGACTCCTGCGGGAGAGGGGAAGACTACGGTTTCAGTCGGTCTCGGACAGGCCTTTGGCCGGCTGGGCAAGAGGGCGATTCTGGCTCTTCGCGAGCCCTCTTTGGGGCCGTGCTTTGGCATTAAGGGCGGCGCTGCGGGCGGCGGCTATTCCCAGGTGCTTCCCATGGAGGACCTGAATCTGCATTTCACCGGTGATTTTCACGCGATCACCTCCGCCAACAATCTTCTGGCCGCTCTTTTGGATAATCATATCCAGCAGGGCAATTCCCTGCAGATCGATTCCAGGCAGGTCGTCTGGAAGCGCTGCCTGGATATGAACGACCGGGTCCTTCGCAATGTGGTGGTGGGCCTGGGAGCGAAGGCGGACGGCTTTGTCAGAGAGGATCATTTCGTCATCACGGTGGCTTCTGAGATCATGGCGATTCTCTGTCTGGCCAGAGATATGGCTGATCTCAAGGATCGCTTAAGCCGTGTGATTGTCGCCTATAACCTGTCCGGAGAGCCCGTGACTGCGGGTGATCTTAAGGCTGTCGGGGCCATGGCAGCTCTCTTAAAGGACGCCATGAAGCCCAACCTTGTACAGACCTTAGAGCATACGCCAGCTCTGGTTCACGGGGGACCTTTTGCCAATATCGCCCATGGATGCAATTCTGTCCGGGCCACCGCGATGGGACTCAAGATGGCTGACTATGTCATTACGGAAGCTGGCTTTGGGGCTGACCTGGGAGCCGAGAAATTCCTGGATATTAAGGCCCCCATGGCCGGCCTGCATCCCGACTGCGTTGTCCTGGTGGCGACCGTGCGCGCCCTCAAGTATAACGGCGGACTTCCAAAGGATCAGCTGACCGAGGAAAACCTGGCGGCGCTGGAGAGGGGAATCGCCAATCTGGACAAGCACATTGAGAACCTGCACAGCTTCGGTCTGCCCATCGTGGTGACCCTCAATTCCTTTTTGACGGATACGCCCGCGGAGACAGACCTGGTCCGGGACTTCTGCCAGAAGAAGGGCTGTGACTTCGCCCTGTCGCAAGTGTGGGCCAAGGGCGGAGAGGGAGGAATCCACCTGGCCGAGAAGGTCCTTGAAGTTCTTGAGAATAAGAAGAGCGAGTATCATCCTCTCTATGAGCCTTCTCTTCCCGTTGAGGAGAAGATCAAAAGGATCGCCGAGAAGATCTACGGGGCTGACGGTGTCGACTACAGTCCGGCTGCCCGGCGCCAATTGCAGAAGATTGTCTCCATGGGTATGAACCATTTCGCTGTCTGTATGGCAAAGACCCAGTATTCCCTGTCCGATGATGCCGGAAAACTGGGCCGCCCCGAGCACTTCCGTGTCACTGTAAGAGAGATCTATCCCGCTGCCGGCGCCGGTTTTGTCGTCGTTGTTCTCGGCAATATCATGACCATGCCCGGTCTTCCCCGGGTTCCCGCAGCCAATCATATTGACGTGACGGATGACAGTGTGATTACAGGTCTCTTCTAAGTGAGGTTTTTATGGCTAAGATCATTGACGGAAGGGCAATTTCCGCGCAGATCAAAGAGGAAGTAAAACAGGAGGCAAAGGCCCTGGCAGCCAGGGGGATCAAAGCCTGTCTGGCAGTCGTACAGGTGGGAGATCATCCCGCCTCATCGGTCTATGTCAGGAATAAGCACAGGGCCTGTGCGGCCTGCGGGATCAATTCTCTGGAATTTCATCTGCCAGAGAGCTGCGGTCAGGAGGATCTCCTGAGGCAGATCCGCGATCTCAATGCCCGGGAGGATGTGGACGGGATCCTGGTTCAATTGCCCTTGCCCCGACAGATTGACGCGGACGCTGTCATTGAGGCGATCGACCCGGCCAAGGATGTGGACGGTTTCCTCCCTGAGAACCTGGGCAGGCTCTTGATCGGCCAGGACGGCTTTTTGCCCTGTACCCCAGCCGGCATTCTCGAATTGTTAAAAAGGAGTCATATCCCCTTGGAAGGAAAGGAATGTCTGGTTCTGGGGAGAAGCAATATTGTGGGCAAGCCGGTCGCCCTTCTGATGTTAAGAGAGCACGCGACCGTGACGATTGCCCATTCCCGTACCGCGAATTTGAAGGAGCTTATGCGACGGGCGGATATTCTTATCGCAGCCATCGGCCGGGCGGATTTTGTCAAGGGGGCTGACCTCAAGGAGGGAGCGGTTGTCATAGACGTTGGAATCAACCGCATGGAGGACGGAAGCCTGCATGGGGATGTGGATTACGAAGATGCCTTTGACAGGGTGTCCGCGATCACACCTGTACCCGGCGGGGTCGGGCCCATGACCATTGCGATGCTGATGAAGAACTGCCTTCGGGCCGCCCGGGTCAGGAGAAGTTGATGGGACCGAGAATTCGCCTGCTCTGCGTGGGCAGAATCAAGGAGAAATTTTTCAGAGATGCCGTCTCAGAATACAGCAAGCGGCTGAGTCGTTACTGCAGTCTGGAGATCACAGAGCTGGCGGATGAGAAGATCCCGGAGGGTGCCTCCCGGGCGCAGGAAGAGCAGATCCTCAAAAGAGAAGGGGACCGCCTTCTTGCCGCCATCCGGGAGAGGGACTATGTCGTCGCCCTGGCCATCGACGGGCGGATGATGGATTCGGTTCAGCTGGCAGAGCATTTGGATCAGCTGAGTCTGGGAGGACAGTCGTCAATCACACTGGTCATCGGAGCTTCCCTGGGCCTGTCCGAGGAGCTTCTTGCCAGGGCGGATGAAAAGCTTTCTTTTTCGCCCCTGACCTTTCCCCATCAGCTCATGCGGGTGATTGTACTGGAACAGATTTACCGGGCTTTTCGCATCAGCAGAGGGGAACCCTACCACAAGTAGAAAGGATCGGAATTGAGTCTAATTGAAGGATCTATCGATATTCCACTGGATCACCTGGAGAATATCTTCGGCCAGTTTGACCGAAACATCAAACTCATCGAGCAGACCTTCGCGGTCAGTCTGATCGCCCGCGGCGATTCCATCAAGATTATCGGGGAGAGAAATGGCGTCGAGCGCGCCAGAGATGTCCTGGACTCCCTTTTGGCTCTCTCAAAGAGCGGAGAGAGTATCCAGGAGCAGAATGTCCGCTACGCCATGTCTCTGCATGAGGATGGGATGAATCCCGTACAGACCATCTTAAAGGTCGACGGAGATGTCATCGCGCACACGGTTGCCGGCAAGCCGATCAAGCCGAAGACGCTGGGTCAGAAGGCCTACGTCGACGCCATCCGGCAGAAGATGATTGTCTTCGGCCTGGGCCCGGCCGGGACCGGAAAGACCTACCTGGCTATGGCCATGGCCATTATGGCTTTTCAGAGAGAGGAGGTCTCGCGCATCATCCTGACCAGACCCGCAATTGAGGCCGGTGAGAAGCTAGGCTTCCTACCGGGTGACCTGCAGAGTAAGATTGATCCTTACCTGCGTCCGCTTTACGATGCCCTCTATGAGATCATGGGCGCCGAAAGCTATCAGCGCAATATGGAAAAGGGTTTGATTGAGGTGGCTCCCCTGGCCTACATGCGGGGGAGGACTTTGGATAATGCCTTCATCATCTTAGATGAAGCGCAGAATACGACGCCGGCGCAGATGAAGATGTTTCTGACCAGGATCGGCTTCGGCTCCAAGGCGGTGATCACCGGAGACGCCAGCCAGAAGGATCTGTCAGCCGACCAGAAGTCCGGTCTGGATGTCGCGGCCAAAGTCCTTTCGGGTATTGATGATATCGCGGTCTGTCAGCTGACCGGCAAGGATGTCGTGCGTCATCCTCTGGTGCAGAAGATCGTCAATGCCTACGAGGAGTATGAGAAGAAAGAGACGAGGATACGCAGGGACGCCATGCGAATCGGCAGCAAGACGGGTCCCGCAAGAAGAGGACACAGGGCATGACCATTCATTTAGAAGAAGAGTGCGGGCTTGATCTGCCCTTTGACTACAAAAAGCTGCTGGAGACTGTGATCCGAAAGGCCCTGGATTATGAGCGCTTTCCCTTTGAGGCGGAAGTCTCTGTGACATTGGTCGATCTGGATCGTATGCAACAGATCAATCGGGAATACCGGCAGATTGACCGGCCGACGGATGTCTTGTCTTTTCCCTTCATCGACTATCCGGCCCCCGGAGATTTCTCGGAAATAGAGAAGACAGACGATTTCTTTAACCCGGACAGCGGAGAGGCTGTTCTGGGAGATATCGTCCTCTGTATTCCAAGGCTGGTCTCCCAGGCTCAGGACTATGGCCACTCGACCAGGCGGGAATTCGCCTTCCTGATCGCTCACAGTATGTTACACTTAATGGGCTATGACCACATGACAGATGCAGAAAGGATTGACATGGAGCGCCGTCAGTCCGAGATGCTGGACCAGTTGGGGATCCACCGATAGAGAGAAGGCGTATGGGTAATGAGCAGCAGAACAAGTTGAGAAAGAGCGACAGCTCTTTTTTGATGCAGGGATCCATCCTGGCGATCGCCTCCATTGTCAGCAGGATCATAGGCCTGATCTACCGGATTCCCCTGACCAACATCATAGGGAAAATGGGCAATGACTACTATGGCACGGCATATGAGATCTATAATCTGCTCTTGATCATTTCGTCCTACAGCATTCCACTCGCCGTCTCTAAGGTGGTCGCCGCCAGGATGGCCAATCAGGAGCACAGAAATGCCTTTCGCGTTCTCAAGGGGGCTCTGGCTTTTGCCGCTGTGTCCGGAGGCCTGGCCGGCCTCATCGTCTATTTTGGCGCGGATTTTCTGACCGGTGAGCTTTTAAAGACCCCCTATGCCGCGATCGCTCTGCGCGTGCTGGCGCCGACCCTCTTTATTGTCGCCATTGTCGGTGTCCTGCGGGGATTTTTCCAGGGACTCGGCTCCATGATTCCCTCCGCTGTCTCTCAGATCATGGAGCAGATCGTCAACGCCATCATATCCGTCGCGGCCGCCTACACCCTTTTTTCCTTTGGAGGCCGCGTCGCCGCAGACCGATCTGATACCGCCCAGGTTGCTGCCGCCTATGGAGCGGCCGGCGGAACCTTGGGAACGACTTCCGGATCCGTCATGGCTCTGCTGGTCATGCTCTTTATCTTTCTGGCCTTTTTACCCGGCTTTTTCCGTCGCATGGCAAGAGAGAAGACGGGGACGGTCAGCCCCTACAGCGGGATCATGCGGACACTGGTTCTGACCATTGTCCCGGTTCTGCTCTCCACGACCATCTACAATATTGTTCTGATCATCGATCAGGGAATTTTCAAAAACCTGGCTGTCCTGCAGGGGATTCCGCGCGAGCAGATCTCCTCCTGGTGGGGAGTCTATACCGGAGAGTATCGGGTCATACAGAATGTGCCCATCTCGATCGCCTCCGCCATCGGCGCCTCCGCGGTTCCGACCCTGACCATGGCCTTTCACGCCGGGAAGATGGATCTGGTCAAAAGGCAGCTGGAAAATGCCACCCGTTTTGTCATGCTGGTGGCCATTCCCTCAGCGGTGGGTCTGGCCGTTTTGGCCAGGCCGATTATGCTTCTTCTCTTTCGGGATTCCGATCCGACCTCAGCCATGATGATGGTGGTGGGAGGGCTGACGATCGTCTTCGTCTGTCTCTCGACCCTGTCCAACAGTCTTCTGCAGGGGATCGATCACCTGAATCTGCCGATCATTCATTCCCTGATCGCGACAGGAGTGCAGGCGCTCTTTTTGGTTGTGGCCATGCTGGTTTTCCATCTGGGAATCTACGGTCTGATCATGGCATACACGGTGGACGCGCTTCTGATTTCCTATCTCAATCACCGGTCTATCATGAAATACGCCGCTCCCCGTCCCCTCTTAAAGGAGACTTACATCCTGCCTCTGGCGGCCTCAGCCATTATGGGACTGGCGGTTTTTTTAGCCTATCGGCTGGCCATGCTTTCCCACAGCAATTTGCTGGCGACCTTCTTTGCGGTAGTCGTCGGGGCTTTTGTCTATTTTATCGCGATCATCCGGCTGGGGGCGATCAATGAGGAGACCCTCCTTCGTTTCCCCAAGGGCAGCCTTTTGGTTCGCCTTGCTAAAAAGATGCATTTGATGTGAGGAGTTTTCCATGCAGGCCTATGATCTGATTGTAATCGGCGCCGGCGCTTCCGGTATGGCAGCCGCGATCGCGGCCGCTTCGCGCGGCGCCTCGGTACTGATCCTGGAGAAAAACAAGCAAGTCGGCAGAAAGATTCGCATGACCGGCAACGGCAAGTGCAATTTCAGCAATTTGAGGCAGGGTCGCTTCGCTTATTGCGGAGCAGACCCTGACTTTGCTGTCAGGGCCATGGAGAAATTCGGGCTGAAAGAGACCCTGGACTTTTTCTTTGACCTGGGAATTCTCCCCTACGAGAGGGAGGGCTGTCTCTATCCGTCCACGCAGGAGGCCGTCTCTGTGCAGAAAGCTCTGCTTTGCCGTCTTTTGAAGCTGGGCGTGTCCATTCATACCGGGGAGTCCTGCCGGGGCTTTGCAGCCGTCCGACAGAAGGATTTCCGTTACCGGGTCACTTCCGTCGACCTGAAAAGTCAGAGCAAGGGGGACTATCTCTGCCGCAGTCTTCTTCTGGCCAGTGGGGGAAAGGCTGCCCCTGCCAGCGGATCTACGGGGGATGGCTACTATTGGGCCGAGAAGCTCGGACACAGGATTATTCCTCCGGCGCCGGCTCTGGTTTCTCTGAAGTCCGACTGGCCTCTCCTTGAGGATCTGGCCGGTCTTCGTCTGCAGGCAGGGATTCAGCTTCTGATCGATGGACGAGAAGCTGCTTATGACCAGGGGGAGATCCAGTGTAATCGAGACGGCATCTCCGGCATACCGGTCCTTCAGGTCAGCCGCGATGCCTCATACGCCTTGGACGACGGCTCTTTGGTCAGCGCCCGTCTTCTGATCCTCCCCTGGCTTGCCATGGAGCAGAGAAAAGAGAAGCTGTCTGAAATCCTTTTTGGAATGCAAAAAGAGAGCCTGGAAAGCTGTCTTCAGGGGATCCTTCCCGGCCGTCTTCTTGGCCTTCTGAAAGAATGGACCGGCTATTCTTTGGACAGGAGAGTGGGAGGACTGGATGCGCGTGAAAGAGAAGATTTGCTGAGCAGACTTCTTTCCCTTGAGATTCCGATTGTGGGGACCGGCGGTTATCAGCAGGCGCAGACAACCGCCGGCGGCCTGGCTACCGACCAGTTTTCATCAGACAGCATGGAGTCTTTGCTTTCTCCCGGCTTCTATGCCGCCGGAGAGGTCTTGGACATCGACGGAATCTGCGGAGGCTACAATCTGCAGTGGGCCTGGACCTCCGGCTGTCTGGCAGGCGCGGACATCGCAGGAGAGAGGCATTTATGATTCGATTGACACAGCTTCATCTGCCCGTTTTGTCAGAGGGCCAGGACAAAGAGGAAGAGAGAAGGGCTCTGCGAAAGAAAACAGCCTCTCTTCTTGGAATTCCGGAAGAGAGAATCAAGACGCTGCGGATTCTTCGCCGGTCGATCGACGCCAGGAAGAAGCCCCGGCTCTTTTACAGCTACAGTCTCGCTGTTTCCTGCGGGAAGGAGGAGAAGCTTCTCAGGCGGCACGCAGGGGACAAGCGAATCAGCGCCTATCATCCTCAGCGCTACCTTCTGCCTGACCCAATCGTGGGCCGGCGCGTATCAGGCCGGGCAGAGGAGGGAACCGTGATCATCGGAAGCGGTCCCGCGGGGATCTTTGCCGCTTACCTCCTGGCCCTGGCGGGCTTACGGCCTCTGGTGATTGAACGTGGCAAGACTGTGGACGAGCGGATGGCGGATGTGGAGGCCTTCTGGAGAACAGGCCGTCTGGATCCCTCGTCCAATGTCCAGTTCGGAGAGGGAGGGGCGGGGACTTTCTCAGACGGAAAACTCAACACGCAGGTCAGAGACTCTCTCGGGAGGAATCGATTTGTCCTCGAGACACTGGCTGCCTGCGGCGCTCCGCAGGAAATCCTGATCGATGCCAAACCCCATATCGGAACGGATATTCTTGTCCTTGTCATGCGAAATCTCAGGCAGAAGATCATCGATCTCGGCGGCAGTTTTCGCTTTCAGACCAGGATGACGCGGCCTCTGATTCGGGAGGGGAGAATCGAGGGATTCTATTTTCGCAAAGAATCCTCTTCGGACCGGGAGGAAGAATTTCTTCCCTGCAGCCGCCTTGTCCTGGCCATCGGCCACTCCGCCAGAGACAGCTTTGAGACCCTGTACAAAGAGCAGGTGCCCATGGAGGCCAAGCCCTTTGCCCTGGGATTTCGCGTCGAACACCCGCAGAAGATGATCGACGACTCCCAATACGGCAAGACAGGCAGGCCGCCGGTTCCCGCCTCCTATAAACTTGCCAGGAGCTTACCGGGCAGAAGAGGTGTATACTCATTTTGCATGTGCCCCGGCGGATATGTGGTCAACGCCTCTTCTGAGACAGGACGCCTGGCGGTCAACGGGATGTCTTATGCCGATCGGGGAAGCGCCAATGCCAATTCAGCCATCGTTCTCACCGTGGGAAAGAGGGAATTTGACATGCGTGATCCGCTGGCGGGAATGGCCTATCAGAGAGAGATGGAAGAGAGAGCCTATGCCCTTGGCCAGGGATCGATTCCCCAGCAGCTCTGGGGAGACTATCTGGCCAATCGCCCGTCCTCGTCCTATGGAAGCTTTGCCAGCTGCGCCAGGGGGGACTGCAGACTGACCAATCTCCGCGGTTTCTTATCGGAGGACATGGAGGCAGACCTGATTGATGCTATGTCTTTCTTTGGGAAAAAGATCTCGGGTTTTGACGATGAAAACGCCATCTTGAGCGCCGTAGAGAGCCGGACATCCTCACCGGTTCGCATTTTGCGGGGAGAGAACTTTCAGTCGAAGATTAAGGGGCTCTATCCCTGCGGGGAGGGGGCCGGCTACGCGGGAGGAATCACTTCAGCGGCAATGGACGGGCTGAAGGTGGCGGAGGCGATCATCAGAGAGTATGCTGATACTGTGACCTGACGCATCGGATTTTAATAAGATGTATCCGTTTTTATAAAATGAAAGTGTTTCTATGCTGACATACAGTGATCTGGAAAAAAACCCACAGTTCCTCAAGGATCTGACCCCTATGATGGAACACTATATTGCCACCAAGAGGGAGAATCCGACCTGCATTCTCTTCTACCGCCTTGGTGACTTTTACGAGATGTTCTTTGACGACGCGATCTCTGTCTCCAGGGAATTGGAGCTGACTCTGACCGGCAAGGCCTGCGGCCTTCCGGAGCGCGCTCCCATGTGCGGAGTCCCCTATCACGCGGTGGAGTCATATCTCAACCGACTGGTGCAAAAGGGCTACAAGGTTGCCATCTGCGATCAGCTGGAGGATCCCAGGGAGGCAAAGGGGATGGTGAAACGGGGCGTCACCCGCATTGTAACCCCCGGAACCAATATGAACGCGTCCTCGCTCGAGGAGGGGAAGAACAACTATATTCTCAGTATCATCTATGTGGGCAATACCTTCGGTCTTTCGGCGGCGGATGTGTCCACCGGGGATTTCTTCGTCACGGAACTGGATTCTGACCGAAAGCTCATGGATGAGTTGTCCAAGTATCATCCGTCGGAGCTGGTCTGCAATGATTCCATGTCCATGTGCGGACTTGACTTAGATGCCCTGAGGGATCGCTTCCATATGGCGATCAGCCCCCTGGAATCCTATTTCTTTGAGGATGAGGCCTGCCTGAACCTGCTCAGAGAGCATTTTCATGTATCAGACCTGACAGCCCTGGGCCTTAAGGATTTCCCGATCGGGAGCATTGCGGCCGGAGCCCTGCTTAAGTATCTGATTGAGACGCAGAAGTCAGATCTGGCAAACATGTCCGCCATCTCACCCTACCGGGGTGGAAACTACATGCTGCTTGATGCCGCCACCCGCCGCAACTTAGAGCTTGTGGAGACCTTGAGAGAGAAGGAGAAGAGGGGATCTTTGCTCTGGGTCCTGGACAAGACCAGGACGGCGATGGGGGCCAGGATGCTTCGCTCCCGTATTGAACAGCCATTGATTGACGAAGAGGAAATTATAAACCGCTATGACGCCCTGGATGAAATGCTCTCGGACATGATCAGCCGCGAGGAGATCCGGGAGTACTTAAATCCGGTCTATGACCTGGAACGGCTGATCACAAGGATCACCTATCAGACGGCCAATCCGAGAGACCTGGTCGCCTTCGCGTCCTCTGTCGCCGTCCTCCCGGCCATCCGTGCCCTTCTGGCGGATTTCTCATCCCGGAATATGAAGCGGATTCTCGACGACATGGATCCGCTGGAAGACATAAAGACTTTGATTTCGTCAGCCATCGCGGAGGAACCGCCGATCTCCTCCCATGAGGGGGGCATCATCCGAGCGGGCTACAACCAGGAGATCGATCGGCTCAGAGCCGCGGCCACAGACGGCAAGCAGTGGCTGGCGGAGTTAGAGACCAAGGAGCGTGAGAAGACAGGAATCAAGAATCTGCGCATCAAGTACAACAGGGTCTTCGGATACTATCTGGAGGTCACCAATTCTTACCTGAATCTGGTTCCCGACTACTTCATCCGAAAGCAGACTCTGACCAACGCGGAGCGCTTCTATACACCGGAGCTCAAGGAGCTGGAGAATACGATCCTGGGATCCGCTGACCGCCTTCTCGCCCTGGAAAATGAGCTATTTTGTCAGGTGCGCGACCGCGTCGGCCAGGAGGTCGTCCGCATTCAGAAGACGGCGAGGGCTATCGCCTCCTTGGACTTCTACCAGTCTCTTGCCAAGGTGGCGGAGGACAACCGTTTCTGCAGGCCGCGGCTGAACAAAAGAGGGATCTTGGAAATCAAGAACGGGCGTCATCCGGTAGTGGAGAAGATGCTGCGCGACGGAGATTTTATTGCCAACGACACTTATCTGGACAACAAGAGCCACCGGCTCTCTATCATCACCGGTCCCAACATGGCCGGCAAATCCACATATATGCGCCAGAACGCCATTATTGTCCTCATGGCTCAGGTCGGTTCCTTCGTGCCTGCAGAGGCTGCCAACATTTCAGTGGTGGACCGTATCTTCACCCGCGTCGGCGCGTCAGACGATCTGGCCAGCGGACAATCGACCTTTATGGTAGAGATGAGCGAGGTCGCGAATATTCTCCGAAACGCGACCTCAAAATCTCTTCTGATCCTGGATGAAATCGGGAGGGGGACCTCCACCTTTGACGGCCTGTCCATTGCCTGGGCCATGGTGGAATATATTGCCAACAGCAGACTGATCGGGGCAAAGACCCTCTTTGCCACCCACTATCATGAGCTGACAGAGCTTGAGGGGAGGATCGACGGGGTCAATAACTACTGCGTCGCCGTCAAGGAAAAGGGGGACGAGATCGTCTTCCTCAGGAAAATTGTTCCCGGCGGAGCCGACCGAAGTTATGGAATTCAGGTGGCCAAGCTGGCCGGAGTACCGGACGGGGTCATCGAGCGGGCAAAGGAAATTTCTGAAGAACTGTCCGATCATGACATCACTCTGATCGCCGCGAATATTCTGCCGGATGCGAAGAGAGGGGCCAGAAAACCGCCATCTTCCCTGGACGAGGTTGATATGGGCCAGATGAGTCTCTTTGACACCATAAAGGATGATGATATCATCAGAGAACTGCGCGATATGGATATCTCCAATCTCACGCCTCTGGAGGCTTTAAACCGTCTGAATGAGATGCAGAACAAGGTGAAAAATCGCTGGTAAATATATGCGAGGGTGCGCTTATGGATAGACAAGATATCGCTCTTTTGAGCCAGGAGACAATTGATAAGATTTCCGCGGGAGAGGTGATCGAGCGCCCGGCCTCCGTCGTCAAAGAACTGACGGAAAATGCCATTGACGCCGGGGCGACGGCCATTTCGGTAGAGATCAAGGAGGGGGGCATTGACTATATTCGCGTCACAGATAACGGATGCGGCATCCCCAGGGAGCAGATCTCTCTGGCCTTCCTGCCCCATTCCACATCAAAAATCAGGTCGTCGGAAGACCTTTTAGCCATTCATTCGCTGGGCTTTCGAGGAGAGGCGCTCTCGTCAATCGCCGCGGTCTCCAGAGTAGAGCTGATCAGCAAGACTTCCGAGTCCCTGACCGGGTCCCGCTATGTCATTGAGGGGGCAAAAGAAATCTCACTGACAGAAATCGGAGCCCCGGACGGGACGACCTTTATTGTCAGGCAGCTCTTCTTCAACACGCCTGCCCGCCGCAAATTCCTAAGAACGGCCGCCACAGAGGGCAATTACATCTCCGACATCATGGAACGCCTCGCCCTGTCTCATCCCGGGATCTCATTTCGCTTTATCTCCAATGGAAAGCAGAAGATGGCGACGGCGGGAAAGGGAAGTCTTAAGGACGCAATCTATCAGATCTACGGAAGAAGCGTCGCAATGGACCTTCTTCCTGTCCGCTGTGAGAGAGAAACATATACCCTGGAGGGATTTATTGGCAAACCCTCTTTAACCAGAGGAAATCGCAGCTTCGAAAATTTTTTCATCAATGGCCGCTATGTGAGAAGTCAGCTCTTATCGAAAGCCCTAGAAGAGGGATACAAGGGTTATATGATGCAGCACCAGTACCCCTTCTGCGTCCTGGAGCTGACCTTCCCGGACGGAAGCGTGGATGTCAATGTCCATCCGACCAAGATGGAGGTTCGCTTCGACGACGCGGACAAAGTGTATGCCGGCCTTGCGTCCGCTGTTTCCCAGAGACTGCTTATGCGCGAAGACATCTCCAATATTCCCATTCAGAGCCAGAAGCCGGTCAGGACGCCGGCCCCGTCGGCAAAAGCGGCAGGGGCTGAGCCCTTCGAGCGGTCCCGTCTGGAAGAGATCCGCCGTCAGATTATGGATGATATCAAAAATGACTCCCCCTACGAGAAGCAGTATGATCGCCCGATCAGCGCAAGCCATACAGATGACGCGAGATGTAAAGACAAGGGAATCCATAAAGATGATGCGAGCTATAAAGACGACGGAAGCCCAACAGATCTCTCAGATCAAAAGAAAAGGAAGCTGAGGGAAGAACCTTCGGGCCGGGAGATGAATCTTTCAGAGAGGGCCCAAAAGGGCTTTGGCGATTATACGCAGCCCAAATTTTTCAGCCAGGAGGCCAGAGAGAGCTTTACGATCGTGGGACAGGTCTTCGGCACCTATTGGATCATTCAGTATGCCGACAAAATGTATATCATCGATCAGCATGCCGCCCACGAAAAAGTCCTCTATGAGCGCACGATGGCTCAACTGAAGGACAAGGAGATGACCTCGCAGCTGCTCTCTCCCCCGATCATCGTCAGCCTCTCCCCCCTGGAGCAGGAGGCTTATGACAGGTGCTCCGATGCCTTTTACCGCATCGGATTTCGCCTGGAGCCCTTTGGAGGCAAGGAGTATGCCATCAAGGGGGTTCCGGGAAATCTCTTTCAGATCGATGCCAGGACGCTCTTTTTGGATATGATTGCCCAGGCCTGTGACTTCAAGGCGAACGCCTCCTCCGAGCTTGTCATGGAGAAGGTGGCCTCCATGTCCTGCAAGGCCGCTGTCAAGGGAAACAATAAGCTCTCTCTTGCCGAGATCAAAGAGCTGATCGCAGAGCTTCTGACTCTGGAAAATCCCTATCACTGTCCCCATGGCCGCCCGACGATTATTTCCTTCAGTCACTATGATCTGGATCGCAAATTCAAGAGGATTGTCACATGAAGCCCTTGATTATTATTGCCGGCCCGACCGCGGTCGGAAAGAGCGCCCTCTCAATCAGAATGGCCAAAGAGGTCGGCGGAAGCATCATCTCCGCGGATTCCATGCAGGTATACCAGGGTATGGATATCGGCTCAGCCAAGATCAGAGAAGATGAGATGGAGGGGATCCCCCACTATCTGATCGACTGCGTCAAGCCGGATCAGCCCTGGAATGTTGTTATCTTTCAGGAGAGGGCCAAAAAGGCCATGGCAGAGATCTATGCCTGCGGCCGCGTTCCGATGATCGTGGGAGGGACCGGATTTTACATTCAGGCGATTACCAGAGATATTGATTTCACCTCAATGCAAGAGGATGTGGAGTTTCGACAGAGGATGGAAGCTCTGGCAGAGGAAGGGGGACCCGAATTCCTGCACGAAAAGTTAAAGGCCATTGATCCTTCGGCGGCAGACCAGATCCATTTTAACAATGTAAAGCGTGTTGTGCGCGCCCTGGAATTCTATCATGTCAGCGGCCAGAGAATCTCTGACCACAACGCCCGGGAGAGGGAAAAGAAGAGCCCATACAATCTGGCTTATTTTGTCTTAACGCAGGATCGAAAGACCCTCTATCAGCGCATTGACAAGCGGGTCGATTGCATGATGCAGGAGGGCTTATTAGACGAGGTGGCGGCTTTAAAGAGGGCCGGTTATCATCAGGGAATGGTCTCCATGCAGGGACTGGGTTACAAGGAGATCCTGGAATATTTGGATGGCAGGATCAGTCTGGATCAGGCGGTATATCAGATCAAGAGAGACAGCAGACATTTCGCCAAGCGCCAGCTGACCTGGTTTCGAAGGGAAAAAGACGTTGTCTGGCTGGATAAATCAGCCTGTGGCAATGATGAGGATCTCATCATAAAAAGGGCTATCGAGCTTTTGAAGAAGAGAGGAATTTATGGAGCAGATTGAAGAGATGTACTATAAGCTGGGCATCAGTCCAGCCGTCTGTCATTACGCGCACAGAGTTTTAGACGGCTTGAAAAGCCGTTTTGAGGAAATTGATCGGCTGACGGAATACAATCAGATGAAGGTGATCGCCGCCATGCAGAAGAACCGGGTCTCGGCAGACTGCTTCAACTCCTCCAGCGGCTACGGCTACGATGATCTGGGAAGAGAGACCCTGGAGAAGGTCTACGCGGATACATTCGGCGCGGAGGATGCTCTGGTCCGCTCTCAGATCACCTGCGGAACGCATGCTCTTGCCCTTGCTCTGATGTCTAATCTGCGCCCGGGAGACGAGCTCTTGTCTCCTGTCGGCAAGCCATACGACACCTTGGAAGAGGTGATCGGCATTCGGCCCGCAAGAGGTTCTCTCGCGGAGTATCAGATCAGCTACCGACAGGTGGACCTCCTGGAAAACGGCGATTTTGACTATGAGAGCATCCGCGCCGCAATCAACGAGAAGACCCGCCTGGTGACAATCCAGCGGTCCAAGGGATACCAGACCCGGCCGACCCTGTCCGTGGAGAAAATCGGACAGCTGATCCGCTTTGTCAAGGAGATTAAGCCATCTTTGATCGTCATGGTTGACAATTGCTACGGTGAATTCACGGAGACAATCGAGCCTCTGGATGTGGGAGCGGATATGATGGTCGGCTCCCTGATCAAAAACCCCGGCGGAGGTCTTGCACCGATCGGGGGCTATATTGCCGGAAGCAGGGCCTGTGTGGAAAACGCCGCGTATCGATTGACTTCCCCGGGGCTTGGCAAGGAGGTCGGCGCTTCCCTCGGGGTCATGAGGGACTTCTTCCAGGGCTTTTTTCTGGCGCCGACGGTGACAGGGGCGGCCATGAAGGGGGCAATCTTCGCGGCAAAGCTCTATGAGAGCCTGGGCTTTTCGGTGCTTCCCAACGGAACAGAGAAGAGGCATGATATTATCCAGGCGGTGACCTTCGGAAGGCCGGAGGGCCTGATTGCCTTCTGCCAGGGCATCCAGGCGGCGGCCCCGGTGGATTCTTATGTGAAACCGGAACCCTGGGATATGCCGGGCTATGATGATCCGGTCATTATGGCCGCGGGCGCGTTTGTCCAGGGATCCTCCATCGAGTTGTCCGCGGACGGGCCCCTGCGCCCCCCCTATACAGCCTTTTTTCAGGGAGGCCTGACCTGGCCTCACGCCAAGCTCGGAATCATGATGTCCCTGCAGAAAGTCTATGAGGCTAATCTTGTGACGGATAGTCAATTATGCTAATATATTTTTGGCTGACCGATGATATCGCTCTTGTGCAAGACCAATGAGGCAGGCATGAGGAGCAGGAATCATTTTGACAATAGATACGCTGACAACGCGCCGGATCGAAAGTTGGATCGCTGTGGCTGCGCGGCCTTGACGGACGCGGAGCTGATTGCCATTCTTCTTCGGAGCGGGACAAGAGACTGCGATGTCTTAGCTATGGCTGAGGAGCTTCTTCGTCTGCGACAGCACTCGCTGGCTGATCTGGTCAATATCTCCAGGGATGAACTCATGCTTATCCCCGGTATCGGACCGGTCAAGGCAAGAGAATTGCAGTCTGTTTTCGAGTTGTCCAGGCGAATTGCCAGCAATACGAGGCGCAGGAAGTTAAAACTGACTGAGACCAAATCCATTGCAGGCTATTATATGGAACGGCTGCGACACGAAGACAGTGAACTTCTGGTTGCGGCCTATTTTAATGTGAGAGACGAGCTGGTATTTGAGTCCGTCATCAGCCTGGGGAGCAGTGACCGAACGGATTTTCCCATTCGCAAAATCTTCTCGCTGGCCCTGACGCATCAGGCCAGTCAGCTGGTGCTCCTGCACAATCACCCCAGCGGGGATCCCACCCCTTCGCAGGCCGACTATCTGGCCACGCAGGAGGCCAAGATGGCAGGGCAGTATCTTGAAATCGCCCTGCGGGATCACATTATCATCGGCGATCACCAGTATTACAGTTTCCGTCAGGGGGAACTGATCTAGGAGGAGGAGATCCTATGAGCAACGCATACGGTATTGATTTTGGAACGGGGAATCTCAAGATCTTTTCCAAGGCTTCCAACGACATCACCAATATCAAAGACACCATCGCTCTTGTGAATCGCAATCAGATGTATTCCTACGGCGATGCCGCCTATGCCATGTATGAGAAGGCACCGGCCAATATTGAGGTTTCTTTTCCTATCATCAACGGAGTCATTGCCGACTTCGACAATATGCAGACCATGATCTATGAGGTCTTAGAGACAGATCTAAAGGCCAATATCAAGAGAAGCGATATTGTGGTCGCTGTCCCGAATGATATCACTGAGGTGGAGAAGAAGGCCTTCTTCGATATTTTCGCCAAGGCCAAGGTCAGGCCGCATTCCATTCGAATCTGCGAGAAGCCCCTGGCTGACGCCATCGGCATGGGAGTGGACGTCAATGAGCCCAAGGGCGTCATGGTCGTCGATATGGGAGCCGATACGACGGAGATCTCAGTCGTATCTCTCGGCGGAATCGTAATTTCCGAGCTTCTTCCCATGGGAGGCAACCAGCTGGATGATTCTATCGTCACCTATATTCGCCGGCAGTTTAATCTGGTCATTGGCCGAAAGACCGCCAAGATGCTCAAGGAGGAGATCGGATCCGCCATCGAGGATGCCCAGGGAGCTCTGATGATTGTCGGAAGAGATGTGGTATCCGGACTTCCCATGGAGTTCGAGGTGGACGCAAAGATGGTCTATGAGGGAATGAGAGATGACCTGCAGAATCTGGCGACCGCGATCAAGCTGCTCTTGGAGAAGGTTCCGCCGGAGCTTGCCAAAGACATTGTTCACAGCGGCATTTACCTGACAGGCGGCGGATCCAATATTCGCTCTTTAGACGCCTTCATCAAGTCCATCACAAATATCCAAATGAACGTGGCCGAGCGGGGAGAGGAGACAGTTGTCATGGGACTGAGTTCCGTTGTGACAGATGCCCATTACTCCAGGTTCGGCTATGAGATGAAGTCAAGGAATATCAACTAGGGTTTATTCATGAAGAGACGCAGGCGCAACGCATTATCCGGTCGATTTATTTTTACAAGTCTCCTTTTCATCTGCGGCATTTTGCTCTTTGCGGGCTATTCAGCCAATTTCAACGGAGGCATCTTCACAAGAGCTGCCTCTGCGATCTTTTTGCCCATGCAAAGGGGGATTGATGCCATCGGCAGTCACATCTCGGTGAATACGGAAGAGGCTAAGTCGAGATCTGCCCTGATCGAGGAGAATCAAGAGCTCAGGAGTCAACTGGCGGATGCGCAGGATCAGGTCAGTCAGCTGCAGAGACAAAAGACCCAGCTCAAGGATTTGCAGGAGCTCTATCAGCTGGATCAATCCTACGGACAGTATCCGAAGACAGCCGCGCACGTGATTGCCAGGGATTCCTCCAATTGGTTCAATTCCTTTACAATCGACAAGGGGGCTGCCGACGGAATGAAGGTCAATATGAACGTGATGGCCGGCAAGGGACTGATCGGGATCATTACGGAGGTCGGCACGCATTACGCGATAGTCGACACGATTATCAATGACGCAAGCAGTGTCTCCGCCCAGATTTCCGATAAGGGACAGAATCTGATCACTACCGGGTCGCTCAAGGATATGACAGAGTCGAATGTCATCCGCATCAGTTCTCTGGAGGATCCCTCCGCCAGTGTGGCGGCAGGTGACGCTGTCGTCACCTCCAACATTTCAGACAAGTATCTGCCGGGTATTTTGATCGGCTATGTGACCAATCTGACCAACGATGCCAATAAGCTCACCAGGTCCGGCAGTCTGACCCCGGCAGCGGACTTCAAGAAGCTGCGGGAGGTTTTAGTGATTACGCAGATCAAGGAGACCGGAGATCATGAATGAAACTCTCTATCAGGCGCGCCGTTTCCTTGTGACAGGGCTTATGATTTTCACATGTCTGCTTCTGCAGATGGGGGCTTTGCCTAAACTCAAGCTGGGAATTGTCATGCCGAACCTCATGGTGATTCTGACGTCGACCGCGGGCTTTATGCGCAGCCAGAAACAGGGGATGCTCATGGGCTTTTTCTGCGGGATCGCCTTGGATTTGTTCTCCTCCCAGGTCTTTGGCTACTATGCCCTGATCTATCTTCTGATCGGCAGCTTAAACGGCCTCTTTCGCCATCTCTTTTTCGGGGATGACCTGAAGATGCCTCTGGCCATGATCGCGGCTTCTGACCTGCTCTACGGACTGATGATCTACATCAGCGCCTTCTTCCTTCACGGGAACAGAGAATTTCTGTTTTATCTTCTGAACATTATGATTCCGGAGGCTGTTTATACCGGGGTCATCTCGCTGATTCTTTATCCTCTGATTTATCGCATCTATCGCTGGATGCAGGAGGATAAGCAAAGGAGGCGCAGTCTTGGCTGATTTTTTCCAGAAAATTCGCGATCGGCTGGCCGGTTCCCGGCTGGAAATTCTGCTGACGCTGATGATGATATTCGCCGCGGTACTTTTAGCCAGGCTTTTCTATCTGCAGATCATCCGAGGCGCTTACTATCAGAACAATTACAAGCTGCGTGTCGAGAAGACACAGTTAAAAGACGCCTCCCGGGGGAATATCTATGACCGCAACGGAAACCTCCTTGCCTATAACAAGCTGGCCTACGCCGTCACAATAGAAGATACGGCCTCCTACAAGAATGCCGCAGAGAAGAATCGGACGCTCAATGAAAAGCTGGCCGAAATTATTGAGAAATTAAAGGCAAACAAAGATCACATCAAGAATAATTTCAGCATCTTCATTGACGGGAGTGGAGAATACCAGTTTTCTGTGGAGGGAAGTGCCCTGCAGCGCTTCCGCGCCGATATCTACGGCCGGTCTAATGTCAACGATCTGACCTACAATAAGAAGCTGGGTTACGACGAATCACAGGCGACCGCAAATCAGATTATGGATTACCTGATTCAAAAGCGCTTCTCCATTGACTTAAACCGCTATGACAAGGAGACGGCCTATGAAATCGCTATCCTGCGATTTGAGATGAGCCTTAACTCCTATCAGAAGTACATCGCGACAGAGATCGCCACCAATGTCTCTGACAAGACAGCCGCTTATATCAAGGAAAACGCCAAGTCCCTGCCCGGTGTTGACATCAAGGAAACGACGGTTCGCAATTACGCGGATGCAGAGGCTTTCTCATCAGTCATCGGTTATACAGGAACGATTTCCACGGAGGAATTCAATCGAAAATCCGCGGAGGATAAGACCGTCGCGATTACCGACCAGGTGGGAAAGTCCGGTCTGGAGCAGTCCATGGACGAACAGCTGACCGGAAAGAAGGGGACCAAGACGGTATACGTCGATAATGTCGGAACTCCTCTGCAGGTAGGGGCCTCAAAGGACCCGGTTGCGGGCAACGACGTCTATCTGTCCATTGATAAGGATCTTCAGGTCAAGACCTACAAGCTCTTAGAGCAGGAGGTCGCCGGCGTTATTCTGACCAAAATGAGCAATACCAAGAAGACCAGTACGGATCCGAACGCCGGCAATTATGCCGACAAAATCCTGCCCGTATATGACATCTATATTCAACTGGTCAACAATCACATGATCGATGTGGACAAGCTCAATGCGGAGGGGGCCAGTGATCTGGAGCGGGCAGTCGCCGCTAAATTTGACGATCACCTGCGTCAGAGTCTGGACAGGCTCAAGAGCCAGCTGCAGAGCGATTCGGGGCTGGCCTACCGGTCGCTGGGGGATGAGGGACAGGACTACGCCACCTATATTGTCAAAAAGCTAAAGGCGGACGCTGTCTTTAACGCGGACAAGATCGACAATAAAGACCAGATGCAGCTGCGCTGGGCCAATCAGGATCTGTCGGTCAATGACTACCTCAAGTACGCACTGAAGAAGAACTGGATTGACATCAGCAAAATCCCCGGCTTATCCAAGTATCTGGATACGGACCAGGCTTATCAGGGCCTCATCGAGTACATTTTGGGAAATCTTCAGGCAGACCAGGACTTTGCCGCCCTGTCCAGAAGGTACACCATCTTAAATGATGAGGTCTCTCCCAATGCCCTCTGCGCGATTTTATATGACCAGGGAGTTCTGCCCAGGGATGACAGTACGAGGAACGCTCTGGCGTCCGGCAGTCTCTCCGCCTATGGATTCATTCAGAGCAAGCTTCGCAGTCTGGAGATCCGGCCCGGACAGCTGGGCCTCAATCTCTCCACTGCCTCCGCAGTTGTCACCGATCCCAGGACAGGAGAGATCCTCGCCTGCGTTTCCTATCCGGGATACGACTCCAATCAGCTTGCCAACGCGACAGACTCCTCCTACTACAAGAAGCTGACCCAGTCCTCCTCGCGTCCCCTTTTTAACTACGCGACCCAGCAGAAGACGGCGCCGGGTTCTACCTTTAAGCCGGTCACAACCGTCGCCGGTATTTCCGAGGGAGTCATTACCGCCTCGACAACCATACGGGACGAGGGAGTTTTCACCAAGGTCTCAAATCATCCCAAGTGCTGGTCCTATCCCGCCTTCACACATGGGACGCTCAATGCTCAGGAGGCCATTCGCCATTCCTGCAATTATTTCTTCTATGAAGTCGGCTATCGGCTGGCGTGCAAGAGCGGAGGAGCTTACAATGATGGTGCCGGGATCAATCTGATTCAGAAGTACGCGCAGATGTTTGCCCTGGACCAGAAGACCGGAGTGGAGATTCCGGAAGCGGAGTCTTCCATAGCAACGCAGTATCCGGTAATGGCGGCGATCGGGCAGTCAGACAACAACATGACAACTGTCGCTTTGGCACGCTACGCGACCGCTGTCACCAATAATGGCACGGTCTATCAGATGACCCTCCTGGATCATGTCTCCGACAGCAATGGGAACGTGATTCAGAAGTATAGCCCCACCGTCAAATCGCAAATCACAGCAGTCTCTTCCGACACCTGGAATTTTATCCATGTCGGGATGAGAGAGGTTGTGACCGACATGTCCACGATGCGGAATTTTTCGGTTCCGATCGCCGGCAAGACGGGTACGGCTCAGTCCTCGACAAGCACGGCGTCACACGGGCTTTTCATTGGATTTGCCCCCTATGACAATCCGACCGTCTGTCTGGCGGTGCGGATCCCCTACGCCTATGAGTCCTTCTACGCGGCGGATGTCTCCAGGGATATTATCGGCTGTTATCTGGGAGACGCCGCATCTAATGCGCTTGTCGGAACGGGAGCCATTCAGGCCGGAAGCAGCGGACACGGAGATTAAGAGGAGAGTTAAGGAGAATAAGATGAAGCAGACTGTCATAATCAAGAGCAGCAAATACGGAATGACCTTGTTTTTGGATGACCGGATTCCCTTTGAGGACCTGATACGCGATATCTGTCGCAAGTTCCATGACAGCAAATCCTTTTTTGGCGCCAGCTCCTTTGCCCTGGGCATTGAGGGGCGCAAGATGACAGCCAAAGAGATCCAGGTCGTCGTAGAGGCCATTGAGCTCAATTCAGAGATTCACATTTCCATGCTTCAGGAGACGGACCCTATGACTGACAAGCTCCTGGTCAAGTCTATGGAGGAAGCCAGATTATTAAATATTTACAGGAATGCCATGATTATCAACGGCAGCGTCCGCAGGGAAAAGAAGATCTCTTCCGACACCAGTGTCATTGTCCTGGGAGACCTGTCCGCCAGGGCGAGTATTCAGGCGGCCGGGAATGTCATCGTCATGGGAACCCTTTCGGGTCAGGTGACGGCGGGGTATCCGGATAATGATGACTGCTATATTGTCGCCAATCAGTTCGATAATCATGACCTGACCATTGGAAGCGTCAGCGGAAGCCCAGTGGAAGAGAAGAAGTGGTCCTTCCGCGCCAGAAAGAGCAAAAACCTGCCCAGGGCAGTCGCCGTGTTTGAGGGAGCTCTGATTATGGAGCCCCTTTCCAGCGGTCTTGTGCCCCAGTTGACCGGTCGTAAGCTCAAGGAAGAATAGGTATGTTCTCAAATTTTTTTCGAAATTATCGCTTTCGAGATTACAACTTTCGCCTCCTGATCTCGGTGGTCGCGCTGACCGTCATCGGAATCTTTGTCATCGCTTCCGCCAATCCGGATTTCTTTAGCAAGCAGCTCCTTGGTCTTGGCCTGGGTCTGTTTGTCATGCTGGTTATTTCTCTGGTCGACTATGATTTTCTCCTCAATTTTTCGCGGATCTACTATCTTTTGACCTGCCTTTCTCTTTTGGCCGTCTTCTTCTTTGGAAAGACGACGGGAGGAGCGACCCGGTGGATTCGCCTGAAGGGATTTCAATTCCAGCCCTCTGAGCTGGCTAAGGTTCTGCTTGTCCTCTACTTCGCCAAATATCTGTCCGATCACACCGAGGATATCAATGAGGGAAGAAGACTCTTCATCACCTGTCTTCTGGCAGCCGTCCCATTGATTCTGATCGTGAGAGAACCGGACTTGTCTACGACGATCGTCACCTTTTTGATCATCGTCTCCATGTTGTTTATCGCGGGTTTAAGTCGTAAAATAGTAGCGACAGCTCTTGGAGTCACAGTGCCTGCCATCTCCTTACTGATCTTTTTTATCTATTGGAGAGGACCGGCCCTGGCGGCCAAGGCCGGATATCAGCTGAAGCGCATCTTGGCCTGGCTGCGTCCGAATGAGTTTCCGGAATCCTCCTATCAGCAGCAGAATTCAATCATGGCCATTGCCTCAGGTATTTTCTGGGGGAAGGGAATCAATAATACTGCTGTCGACTCCGTGAAGAATGGCAACTACATCTCAGAGCCGCAGACAGACTTTATCTTTGCGGTTGCGGGGGAAGAACTGGGCTTTGTCGGTTCTCTTGTCATTGTCGGCCTGCTCTTTTTCATTGTCTATCTCTGCTTTCAGACAGGCTCTAAGGCCAAGACCCTGTCGGGGAAGCTGATCTGTGTGGGAATTGGCTCTCTGATTGGCTTTCAGAGCTTTGTCAATATCTGTGTTGTATCGGGTCTGATGCCCAATACGGGTTTGCCCCTGCCCTTTGTTTCCTATGGCTTAACATCACTTGTCACTTTGTACTTTGGCATAGGTCTGGTTCTCAATGTCGGACTGCAATCAGGCCGTCGAAGAGGAGGTTTACGGTTTTGAATATCGGATTAATCGCCCATGACGCGAAGAAAAAACTGATGCAGAATTTCTGTATTGCCTACAGGGGGATCCTTACGCAGAATGAGCTCTATGCGACAGGGACGACCGGGAGACTGATCGAAGAGGTCACAAACCTGAATATCCATAAGTATCTGGCCGGCCACCTGGGCGGAGCACAGCAGCTGGGGGCTCAGATTGAGCAAAACGAGATGGATCTGGTCATTTTTCTTCGCGACCCCCTGACAGCGAAATCCAATGAACCGGACATCAATCCCATTGTTCGCGCTTGTGACGCCAATAATATTCCCCTGGCCACCAATCTGGCGACCGCTGAACTTCTGATTAAATCACTGGATCGAGGAGACCTTGAGTGGCGTGAAATGTACAGGTAAAAAATACATCCCGGTGAAAAAATATATCGCGGCCCTTCTTCTGGTCTGCCTCTTTGTTTTTGTCGCCTGCGGGGACAAAAAGCAGGCCTCTGACTATCGGATCACAGACACATCGACGGATTACGGTCTGACTGCCTCCCGACAGGAAGCCTGTAATCTGCTCTCCGCGGGGACAGTCATTCCCCGCTTAGACGATGTGAACACGGCGACCAATTCACAGGGTTCTGCTTTTCAATCCGCTCTGGTCATCAATGAAACCAGCGGACATGTCCTCTACAGCAAGCAGGCGAACCGCAAGGCCTATCCCGCGTCCATGACCAAGGTTCTGACCTTTCTGACGGCCATGCGCTGCGGTCAGCTGTCAGATACGCTGACAGTGTCAGAGAATGCCCTGCGTGTCATGGAAGGGTCTACGATGGCCGGTCTTCGGGCCGGAGATCAGATCAGTCTGCAGGAGGCCCTCTACGCTATGATCCTTCCCTCCGGGAACGACGCGGCCATCACAATCGCCGAGGGACTGGGCGGGTCAACGGAGCATTTCGCGGAAAAGATGAATGAGACGGCCGCCTCCATCGGGGCGACGCACACGCACTATGTGACGGTCAACGGTCTTCATGATGACAATCACTACACGACCGCCAATGACATGTATCTGATCTTCCATGAGGCTTTAAAATATCCTGTTTTTCGCGATATCATCTCTTCCAAAACTCATACGGGGAGCTTTCAGTCCTCCGGAGGCCTGAAGAGGGCTCTGACCTGGAGGAATACCAATCGCTACCTGCAGGGCAGTGTCCAGTCCCCATCCGATATGACGGTTGTCGGCGGCAAGACCGGAACCACGGATCAGGCAGGAGCCTGTCTGGTTTTGCTCTCAAAAAATGCCAGGGGAGAGGAGATCATCAGCATTATTTTCAAGGCTGACAATCACGCGACCCTCTATAAGCAGATGAACCATCTCCTGGAGGTCTACGGTCAGAACCGCTAAGAAATCCGGAACTGCAAGGAAATCAAGAATCGCAAGGATATCCAGAATCGCCAGGATATCCTGCAGGGATAAGCCGGAGAAATTCCGACGTAAATTCGAGGACAGGATAGGCCGGAAAATTTCAAGACGCATTGTACTTTGGCAGGCCATATACTATAATTTTTTCAGGGTAATACAGATCATTGATATGTATTGGAGGGGTGAATATGGTAGAAATCATTGCAGGAGTCAAGGGTACCGGGAAGACGAGACGCATGCTGGATTCTGCGGAAGAAGATGTTCGCAGTGCCGATGGGCTGGTCGTCTATATCGATAAGAGTGATCAGAGGATGTTGGAACTCAACTCCAAGATCCGCATGATCGATATGAGTCGTTACCCGGTTTCCAATTTAGACGGTTTTGTCGGTTTTCTCTGCGGAAGCCTGTCACAGAACCGGGACATACAGAAGATCTATCTGGATTCTTTTCTGGCCATCGCCCATATCACGGCAGAAGAGGATATCAGCAGGGCTGTTCATTTTCTGGAGCGTGCTTCTGACAAGTTCGACGTCGACTTCATTGTGAGTATTTCAAAGAATCCGGCCGAACTTCCCGGGGACGTGTCTGATCTCGTCTCTGATTGAAATGATTTTGAATGATACAGGAAGCGGGGGTGGCGGATGCGACCTCCGCTTTCCATATAGTAAGGCAGATAGAAAAAATGGCCAAAGTCACACGCTTTCATCGAAATTTACAAATGAATATCGGGCTGATCGTAGGCGTCATCCTTGTTATTTACGTTCTCTTTCATCTTTTCAGCTATGTCACCAAGAAGCATGTGGCAATCTATCAGGTCAACAGCGGAACAATCTCTACCAGCAAGCACTATGAGGCACTGGCGCTTAGGAGCGAGTCCCTGGTCCAGGCGGAGGCGGACGGTCAGATATACCACTTCAAGGCCAACGAAGCTCAGGTCGGCAGTGATTCAATCGTCTATTCTCTGGATCAAAGCGGAGAGATCCAGCAGCTTTTCACACAGGCGCAGCTGAATACTTCCGCGCTCAATGAGACAGAGCAGAGACAAATCGTCAATTCTCTGAGCGACTATGTCAGGACCAAAGATGACAACCGATTCTACAAGGTCTATGATTTCAAGAATCAACTGGAGGCAAATCTCTATGATTCGCTTCAGCAGACCGTCTTCGAGACCTACAAGTCACAGATCAATGAGGCGAAGCAGAGAAATACCTTTCATACGTATCAGGCTCCCTCTCCGGGGCTTTTGGTCTATGCCACAGATGGCGACGAGGGACTGAACCTTGACAACTTCACGCGTGAGTCCTTCGATACATCCAAGTTAGACTACAAGGATCTGAAAAATGTTTCCTCTGTCAAGGCGGGAGATCCTGTCTACAAACTAATCAGCTCAGAGCAGTGGAAGATGCTTGTCGAAGTCGACGATGAGATGGCCTCTCAGATCACTTCATCTTCCAATGTCCAGCTGGTTTTTGACAAGGATCAGCGGTCTGCCTGGGCCGCCGCTTCTGTCATCGAGAAATACGGGAGGAAGTACCTGGTCCTCTCCCTGGATGACTCCATGGAGCGCTATGCGGACCTGCGCTTTGTTGGAGTGACGCTCAATCTGGACCGGGCTTCCGGACTGAAAATTCCCCTTTCCGCGATCACTAAGCAATCCTTCTATAAGATTCCCAAGAGCTATTTTTTCAAGGGAGGCAACAGCAACGATCTTGGCCTGCTCCGCAAGAAGGGCAACGGCAGTGAATTCATTGTTCCGACGATTTTCGCCGAGGATGAGGAGGATTACTTCATCAACGCGGATCAGCTGAAAGAAAGCGATATCCTGATCAAACAGAACAGCAGCGAGAGCTGGCAGGTCAACAGCAAGTCTGAGGAGCTGACCGGAGTCTATCAGGTCAACAAGGGATTCGCGGAATTTAAGCCCATTGAAGTCCAGTTCCAGAACAAGGAGTTTGCCGTTGTCTCATCGACGACTTCTTACGGACTGGTTCTCTACGACCGTATTGCCCTTAACAGCAGTCAGGTCAAGGAAGGGGACATGGTGCAGTAGCCAAAGAGAAGAGGAGGCAAAATGCTTGCAGAAAATTTAAAGACCGTCCGGGAAAATATCACAGAGGCCTGCAGGAGGGCCAACAGAGATCCGTCAGAGGTAACCCTGGTCGCCGTATCAAAGACCAAGCCGGAAGCAGACATTCAGGAGATTTACGGGCAGGGCGTCCGTGATTTCGGCGAGAACTACGTGCAGGAGCTGGTCGAGAAAATTGATCATCTCCCCGGGGATATCCGCTGGCATATGATTGGGCATTTGCAGCGCAACAAGGTGAAGTACCTGGCGCGAAGGGCTGACTCCATCGCCTTGATTCACTCCGTTGACACCTACCGTCTGGCTGAGGAAATCAATATCCAGGCCAAGAAGAATAAGAGAATCATCGATATTCTGGTAGAGGTCAATATTGCCGATGAGGACTCCAAATTCGGGATCAGCAGGGAGGACGCTCTGTCTTTGATCCAGGATATCGCCGGTCTTGACGGTATACATATCAGAGGACTGATGACATCCGCGCCAAATGTCAAAAACGCTGAGGAGAATCGGGCTTACTTCCGGTCGATCAAAGCCCTTGCGGTTGACATCAATTCTCGAAACATTGATAATGTGGAAATGGACATTCTATCTATGGGAATGACCAATGATTATCAGATTGCCATAGAAGAGGGTTCCACCATGGTAAGGGTGGGAACCGCGATTTTCGGAGCAAGAGACTATCACAGGAAGTCATGAGGATATGACCTGTGAGCATGCGATCATTTGAAGTGCTGCAGGCGTGATTTGGGAATGATTCATAATAATGAATAAGAGGTGAAAGATGGGCTTTTTCGATAAGATGTTAGACGCCATGAAATTATCGGATGAAGATGACGAGTACTACGATGATGACATCTATGAAGAGGATGAGAAAAGATCTGCCTCATCCTCCCGCCGCAAGAATTCCGCAAATGACGCTCCTGCCTCTGAGGAGAGCAGCAGGTCCGTGGCCGCGCATTCATCCAAAATTACGCCCATGCGGTCTGCCAGGCGGGGCAGCGTCTCAGGAATGGAAGTCTGCGTGATTAAACCGGCTGTTTTTGAGGACTCCAAAGAAGTCATTGATACGATTCTATCTGAAAAACCGGTGATCATGAATATGGAGGGACTGGATCTCTCCCTGGCCCAGCGCGTCATCGATGTTGTCAGCGGAGCCTGTCTCGCGCTGAACGGAACTCTGCAGAAGGTTTCTTCTTATATCTTTATTGTAACTCCGGCTTCTGTCGACATCTCCGGTGACCTGCAGGGGATCATGGATTCCTTCGACATTTCCGGGATTCAGACAGGATTTTAAGTGATCGTTAATTTTGGGGCGCCTTGAACATTGCTTCAGGGTGCTTTTTTGGAGTAAGCATGCATTATCATCGTCTTCCTGTCTCATATGAGGACAGACATTCCTATGATATTCTGATTGAAGATTCCTTCGGTGCGCTTAAGGCGGAAATTCAAAGACTGCCGAGTCACTATCAGAGGGTCTGCATTGTCACTGACTCAAATGTTTCCCAATTCTATCTGGATCAGCTGAGGCAGGAGCTTCAGGGGATCTTTCAGCAAATCATCGTCCATATTCTTCCCGCGGGTGAGACAAGCAAAAATCTCGCATGCGCGGAAGCTGTCTATGAACAGATGATAGAGGCCCGTTTTGATCGCCACGACCTTCTGATTGCTCTTGGGGGAGGAGTCGTCGGAGATCTGACCGGTTTTGTCGCCGCGACTTATATGCGGGGGATTGACTACATACAGATCCCGACCAGTCTTCTGGCTCAGGTCGATTCCTCTGTCGGAGGCAAAACGGGGATTGATTTTCGAGCCTATAAGAATATGGTAGGAGCCTTTAAGATGCCTGCCCTGGTCTATATGAATATCAGCTGTCTTAAGACGCTTGATCCCCTTCAGTTTACCTGTGGAATGGGAGAGGTGATCAAATACGGCTTTATTCAGGACAAGGGCTTCTACCGGTGGCTTCAGACCAACGTCAAGCGTATTATGAGTCGGGATCTGCCAGCTCTGGCTCAAATGGTCTATACCTCCGCGGATATCAAGAGAAGAATCTGTCAACTGGATCCGAGAGAAGAGGGGATCCGGTCCCATCTCAATTTCGGACATACCATCGGTCATGCTGTAGAGAAGCTTTCCTCTTTTCGGCTCTATCACGGACAATGTGTTTCGATCGGGTCTGCCGCGGCTCTTTATCTGTCCCATAAGCTGGGAAAAATAAGCACTGAGGATCTCAAAGAGGGGATTCAGACTCTGACAGACTTCGGATTGCCTGTATCTGTTGATCCGGGGGACTTTCCGCAGATGACGACAGACAATATTCTGCTCGCCTCAAAGTCCGACAAAAAAATGCAGGGAGACCGAATCCGCTTTGTCATCCTGGACGCGATCGGACAGGCAGATACCTATCTGGATTTTGTCGATGATGATCTGCGAGAGGCGATTGACTTTATTCGCGCGTGATGAGAGTAGACGTGATGGGAGTAGATATGGCGCATTCCGAAAGGACAATAAATTCCATAATCTGGCGGCTGACCGGAGGTCTTTTTATCATTTTTCTCGTCGTCTTCGATCACTGGACCAAAGGACTGGCGCTTGTGAGACTTAGATCAGGAGATCTCGATTTGATCCCGGGAATACTGAAATTGCACTATTTGCAAAATACCGGCGCAGCCTTCTCCATCCTGGAGGGACAGCAGAGCTTTTTCCTGCTTCTGACGCCGCTTTTGATTCTGTGTATTGTTGTTTTTGCTCTGACGACACCGCCTTCAAAGAAATTTTTGCCCTTACATATCACCTATTGTTTTCTGATTTCCGGAGCTGTTGGTAACTTCATTGATCGTGTCGTTCAGGGCTATGTTACAGACTTCATTTATTTCTATCTGATCGATTTTCCTGTCTTTAATGTGGCGGATATCTATGTGACGATATCAATGATCGCCCTGATCCTCCTGGTTCTTTTTGCCTATCAGGATGAGGAGCTGGAAGAGATTCTTCCCTGGAAGAGATGGGGCTTAAAGCGGAAAAAATAAAGACACAAGGGATGGTGGAATAGAAACAGGGGATTGCCATCAGAAAATTGCCGGAATTATCAGAAATTACTGGCAATTTGCGGATCAACCGGCAATGCTATTGATAGATGTGGGATGAAACATGCAGGAATTCAAACTAAACTGCACAGGAGAAGAGAGTGGACTGCGAATTGACCGCTATCTGGCGGATCATTTGGACGGACAGTCCAGAAACAGTATTCAGAAATTGATCGAAGAGGGGCTTGTTTTGGTCAATGGAAACGCCTGCAGAGCCAGCTACAAGCTGCAGGAGAAAGACCAGATCTTTGTTTCCGTTCCAGACGCCGTTTTGACGGAGCTTCGGCCGGAGAGGATTCCCCTGGATATTCTCTATGAGGACGATCAGCTCCTGATTGTCAATAAGCCCAAGGGAATGGTGGTGCACCCTGCTCCCGGGCACAGTACGGGAACTCTGGTCAACGCCATTATGTACTACTGCGGAAAAGAACTCTCCGGAATCAACGGAGAAATCCGCCCGGGGATTGTTCACCGCATTGACATGAATACGACCGGCTCTTTGATTGTATGTAAAACAGACGCTGCCCATCGCTTCATCGCGAGCCAAATCAAAGAACACTCGGTTCATCGCGTCTATCGCGCGATTGTATACGGACATCTCAATCCGACAGAGGGAACCATTCGTACAAGCATAGGCAGGGATCCCAGGGATCGGAAGAAAATGTCTGTCGGCGTGAAAAACGGACGGCAGGCCATAACGCATTACCGTGAACTGGCCCGCCTCAAGAACAATTTCTCTTATGTAGAATTTGAGCTTGAGACAGGACGGACCCATCAGATTCGTGTCCACATGGCCTCTATTGGCCATCCGATTCTCGGCGACCAGGTCTACGGGCCTAAGAAAAGCCCCTATCACCTGGACGGACAGACCCTGCACGCCATGACGATCGGATTTGTACATCCGACAAGCAAAAGATACGTGGAATTCACAGCTCCCCTGCCGGAATATTTTCAACACCTCCTGGCGATCCTGGGAGAAGAATGACCGGCTTGAAAGAAGAGGACTGAAGTGAAAAGAAGATGACCGGTATCAGTAGAAGATGATCGATATCAGCAGAAAAAACCAGGCCTGCGAATTAGGCCTGATGATTGGGATTGATATCTTTTCGATTGAAGTCAACTGCATTGGCGGCCTGACGCTTGTGCTCATCCGCAATTGCCGCGTAGTAATCGATGGTTGTGTTGATATTCTCATGCCCGAGGACGTCCGCGACCAGCCGGATATCACCTGTCTCCCGATAGAGGGCTGTTCCATAGGTTGAGCGAAGCTTGTGTGGCGTAATGTGTTTGCCCGGGACGGCGATTCTGGCGTATTTTTTGACCAGTTTCTCGATGGCGTCGACGGAGATCCGCTTGCCCTGCAGAGAGTAGAAGAGGGCCTGCTGATGGCCTTCCAGAGGACTGATGGTCTGCCGCTCTCCCTCAATATAATCAGACAGGGTTAAATGAACCGGTTTCCCGAAATAGATGATGTCCTGTCCCCCTCCCTTGCGTACAATGACAAGGCTGTTTTCTATCAGATTGACGTCATTTAAGTCCAGGCCCCGGCATTCGGACACACGCATACCGGTATTTAATAAAATTGTCAAAATAGCCAGATCTCTCTGCTGTGTTTTCAGGCAGTATTTTCGCTGACGGTCTGACATCTGCTGGTTGCCGATTGTAATGGTATTTAAGATATCCTGCACCTCATAGTTATTCATGCGGACGATATTCTTGTCCTTCTTGAGTCTGGGCATCGCCACAAGGGCTGTCGGATCCTCCGAAATATGCTTGTGAATCAGCTGATATTTATACATGCCGCGCAGGGCAGACATCTTACGGGCAATGGCTTTCTTGCCATTTTCATGGTATTCCCCATCCACGTTAAGACTTAAATAGCGCTGGTATTCAAGGATATCCTCAGATTGAATCTGCTTTAGGATTTCCAGTTTCATTGACTTCGGATCGATATCCTTTAGCTGGGGATTTTTCTCCCGCAGAAATCGCAGAAAGGTCAGCAGGTCGTAGGAATAAGAAATCAGTGTGGAGGTCTGTGTCGTAAGCTCCTTGGAGTAGATAAAATCAACGCAGAAGTCCGGAAGCTGATCCAGAAGGCTGCGCAGCTTCAGAGTCTGTTTCTTTTGTTTGTCCTTGTAGTATTCAGAGTCCCGGGCCATGGTATCTTGTATATTCCTCCTCAAACAGATATATCATGCGGAAAAACAGATATTTATCCGCTAGATTGATAGAGATAGTCTACTCCTCTTTCAGAACCCTGTCAATCACCGAGATTAAGCATTTTGGGATTGTATCACAGAAACTAACTTAACTATTTGAGACTTGCCATGTATCAGATCACTATCCATTACTTGCCTACTACATCCCCTTATTTTTATAACATAGCTATCAATCTTAAATTTCCCGAAGGCCTTCGGATTTTAGATCTCTATTGAACCTCAGCATAGACCGGTACAACCAGAGACATTCCGGAATAAATATTCTGACTGGTCAAATGATTGGTCTCGATGATCTTGTTCACGTATTGGCGGCGGCTTACCGATGGATCCTTCTTATACTGATCAGCCAGCTTATAGAGCGTGTCGCCCGGATTAATCTCAATGGACCGATAGCACTCCTGATAGGTCTTCTCCTGTGACGCCGACGCAGTCATGGGCCGGTTCAGGAAAAAAATCGCGAGCAGGGCGATGACGATCAAGACAAGGGATATCGCCAGCTCCACTCTGGTCTTATGCCGCTGTCTGGATGATCTGCTCTCTGCCCGGCCGCTTCTGCTATTTCTATCAATGATAAGCTTTTCCTTGGTCCCATATCCGCTAAAACGATTGGTCATCATCTTCTGTCCTCCCATGTTCGATTATCTGTTCGGAACAACTGTTCGATTCATATCCTAGCAAACAGTTGTTCGGGTGTCAAGCATTTGTCGAACATATTTTTGCGAATATGTGTTTGCTTTTTAAAAAGAGCTTTTCTATAATAGAAGTAACTTCATTCAAGAGGATTTCCGACCGCATCAGAGACCAGAGGCTTTTCTGCGGCGATTTCTTTGACAGAATGATGTAACAGGAATTCGATTTTGGAGGTGTTGGCGGTATGTCCTATGGCAAGATCACAGAGAAGCAGATGCAGATTTTGGAGTACATTAAGAATGAGATTTTAAGCTCCGGCTACCCTCCCACGGTTCGCGAGATCTGTGACGCGGTCGGTCTCAAGTCCACCTCTTCTGTCTTCGCCCACCTGGAGAAGCTTGAGAATAACGGCTATATTCGCCGTGATCCGACCAAGCCAAGGGCAATTGAGGTGGTCGATGATAATTTCAACCTGACCCGCAGAGAGGTCGTCAATATTCCCATGCTCGGACAGGTGGCTGCCGGTCAGCCTCTTTTGGCTGTTGAGAATATCAGCAATTATTTTCCTATTCCGGCAGAGTTCATCCCCAAGGAGCAGACATTTATGCTCAAGGTCAAGGGGGAATCCATGATCAATGTCGGCATCTTCGACGGAGATTTTATCATGGTCGAGAAGAGGCCGACCGCCCGCAACGGGGAGATTGTTGTCGCTCTTGTCGATGATTCCGCAACGGTTAAGACCTTCTACAAGGAAGACGGGCATATTCGTCTGCAGCCGGAGAATGATGATATGGACCCCATTCTTGTTCCAGACTGTCAGATCCTCGGTAAGGTTTTCGGCGTGTTGAGACTCTATTGATCCGGCTTTCGACGGTGACCGAGACCGGTTTATTCCATTTCATTATGACTTTTACCAATGCTCATACATCTTTCCGAAAAATTCAGGCCCTCTGAGATAGATCCTCAGAGGGCCTGATTACGGCAAGCACATGCTTGCGGAACATGTATATGACTGTCACAAAACGGGATACCGCGCTTGAAGCTGTCCTTCGGCAAACCAGAGCGGGCGATAGGGGGAAAAGAACAGGAAGTCGCGCCTTCTACTCATCTTCTGCCTGGCCCTTCTTTGAGATACGATATTTTATGATAATAATTACGATACTTAATGGTAGATAGGTTAGCCAGAAGGTCATTATGGTATAGTCTGACATGAATGACCAGAGATTCCTTCTCATTCCCGTAAAAAATTGAACCAAATAGAATCCGATAATCTGTGCACACAAAACAAGCAATATACGTCCTATCAGCTTCTTAAATTCAGCTTTCACATCCATCAATGACCATTCCCCCATCGCTTACTAAATGTCCAGGATCCTACACATTGTGTTCGTGCCCGGTCCAAATAATATCTATTTTCATAGCGCATATATCTCTTACCAGCTACTCAGCTCCTGCTTTGCCCTTCTTTGAAATAAGGTACCATACGATATAAATTACTGTCTTCAATAGTAGATAGAATAGCCAGGAGGCGATAAAAACATAGTCAGACACAAATGACCGGACACTCCTGGCCTCGCCAGTAAAATGGGTGATCAGAAAGTATACGATAATCTGTATACATAACACAAACAATGCGAGTCCTATATCGTTCTGCAAACGCTTCTTCACTGATACCACCTCCCCCGAATTTCTGTCTTCCCTCCTTTATCTTTCCTTCTTCAGGTAAATTCAAAATAGCATGTTTTAAGACTGAAAACAAGATTTGATCACAAACTCTCGATTTCAACCTCTCTCCCATCGGTCCAGATCCGCTCCAGGTCATAGAAGAGACGGTCCTCCTCAGAGAAGATGTGGACGATAAAATCTCCATAATCCATCAGAATCCAGGTGGAATTGCGGTTTCCCTCGACCTTGGGCTGAGCCATGCCGATTTCTCTCATCTTCTGTCCGACAGAATCCTCCATAGCCTGCAGCTGGCTCTGATTGCTGCCGCTTGCCACGATAAAATAGTCGGCAATGGTAGAGATACCGCGAATATCAATGATACGGATATCCTCTGCCTTTTTCTCTTCCAAAGCCTGAAATGCCACTTTTACCTGCTCTTCTATTGTCATGATTGAAATCTCCTTGTCTGAATGATGTCCCGATAGGAATCGAGAGTCTGTCTGCTGCTTATATCGATCTCTGCTCCGGATGCCTCCAGAAACGCGATTGTATCCTCCAGAATCAGAGTCACTGCCAGGTCCAGGTCGTAAAAGGCAAGCTGTCTGATGTCGGACAGGTGAGGAGCCCGGTCCCGTCCCGGCTCAATATAGTCGGCCACAAAGATGATCTTGTCTAAAAGCCCCATGGCAGGACTTCCGGTCGTGTGCAGGCGAATGGCCCGAAGGACAGCCGGGTCCTGCACCCCGTAGATCTCCTCGGCAAAAAGAGCGCCAACCTTCGCGTGAAGCAGCTGAGGTGCCTTCTCTTCTCCCGGACTGATCGAAAGCCCGCGCTTTTTGGCGATTTCTATCAGCTGATCATTGGACAGGTATTTGGCACAATCATGCAGAAGCCCCGCGATCTGCGCTCTTGTCATGGGGTAGCTGTGGGCCATGGACAGAGCGCATGCCGTGTGCATAACTCCCAGGGTATGAGCATAACGATGGGGACTGAGCAGGCTTTGCAGAGACTTCTCAATGGCCACGATATCATACCCTGTGACATTCTGGTAGAGAGCGTGTGTTCGGATGTAATCGACAACCTTAGCCGGCGTATAAGCAGAGATATCCTCTTTTTCTGCGACCATCCGGCGAATCTGTGTCGAGGAGATGTCCATCTGCCCGCAGTCAAGAATATGAAAGGAGCCCTGATATGTGTCAGACAGCCGCTTGATCTTTTTTTGTAAATCTTTCCGGCGCAGCCTGCTCTCTTCCACCTGGAAACTTTTTGTTCCGGCAAAAGAATCCTGCGCCCCTGTGGCAGCTCCCGTTTCCTTCTCTACTCTTCTGGTCAGCGCGGCCGCCTGGTCCCGGCTGATCTGCTGCGAAACAGTGATCGCGTGCAGGGTTTCTTCCGGACTTCGGCAGGCAATGAGAATGGTCGCCATGGCACAGATCCGCTCCGGGTGGACCCAGCTGAAGAAGAGGTCCAAAGAATCCTCTCCAATGATGTAATAGAAGCTGTCGTCAGAAAAACGCTGACGCAATTCCTTCAGACTGAGATAGGTGTAGGATTTCCCGGACCGGCGAATCTCCAGGTCGCTGACCTTTACCCCTCGCATTCCCTGAACCGCCAGTTGACACATGTGAAGGCGGTCATAGCGCCCAAGAGAATCTGTAATCCCCTTGTGGGGCGACTCCCCTGTCGGCATCAGCCAGACCTCGTCCAGGCCGAATTGCTCTCTGGCCTGACGGATGATATTCAGATGGCCATTGTGAATGGGATTGAAGGTTCCTCCCATAATTCCAATCCTGCGCGTCATACATGACTCCGATCTGAAGACTTCTTCCCCGCGGCAACAGCAGATTGCCCTGTCCAAATTTGTGATAACAGGAATCTCATCCTGTCAGTCAGCTGATATTCACCTGGGCAGCTCAATCTTTGGCTTTTTGGCCGGGCGGTAGAGAATGATGATTTTTCCGATTACCCTCACGACAAGAGAGTGACTCCTTTCCGCCAGGATATTGGCAAGCTCCTTGGGGTCATCGAAGCAGTTCTTTAACACGTGAATTTTGATCAGCTCTCTGGCCTCCAGAGCCTCGTCAACAGAGTTTACAATTTCCGGGGTTACTGAAGATTTGCCGATCTGCAGGATTGCGTTCAGAGGGTTCGCCATGGAGGACAGATAGGCCCTCTGCTTGTTGGTCAATGTCAGCATAGTCACTCCTTATAGTAGTCAAATGTCAGCCCATACATGCGAACGGTATCGCCGTCCTTGATTCCCCTGGACTCAAGCTCCTTGAGGATTCCCTCTTTCTTCAGGAACTGCTGGAAGAAGACGAAACCGCGCTCTGACTCGAGATTCGTGTAACCGAGCATCTTGTCAATCTTTGGCCCCTCAACGACATACTCTCCGTCCGCGTTGATCTCTATGCTGTAGGGCTCGTCTGCGCGTATCAGGTCGTTGGGGTCGAACTCAGCATCGTAGACGACAGGTTCTTTGGGGAGGGAGGATAAGAGCTCTGATACCCTGTAGAGCAGTTCTTTTACGCCCCGGCCTGTCACAGCGGAGATTCCATACACTTCGATTCCTTCCGAAGAAAATGCCTCCCGCAATCTGGTCAGAACCTCTTCTCCGCCATCCGGGCAGAGGTCCAGCTTGTTGGCGGCAATGATCTGAGGTTTCTTAAGCAGCTTAGAATGATAGGACTCCAGCTCATGGTTGATGGCCCTGATATCTTCGACAGGATCCCGCCCCTCCACAGAGGCCGCATCGACAAGGTGGACAATCAGCTTGGTCCGTTCGATATGACGAAGGAACTGGTGACCCAGCCCCAGTCCCTCAGAGGCTCCCTCAATCAGACCCGGAATATCAGCGATCACGAAACCGGAAGCCCCCTCCAGATCGACGACGCCCAAATTAGGATTTAGGGTGGTGAAATGGTAGTTGGCGATCTTGGGCCGGGCATTGGTCGCCCGGCTTAAGAAGGTGGATTTGCCCACATTTGGGAATCCGACCAGGCCGACGTCTGCAATTACTTTGAGCTCCAGGATCACTTCAATTTCAACGGCATCCTGTCCTGGCTTGGCGAATTTGGGCGCCTGCATGGTAGATGTGGCAAAATGCATATTGCCAAGTCCGCCATTTCCGCCCCGCAGAACGACCATACGCCGGTTATCTCCGGACATGTCCGCAATCACCTGCCCGGTCTCCGCAGACTTGACAATGGTGCCCTCGGGAACCTTGAGGACAATGTCCTGTCCATTCCTGCCGTGGCATCGCCTCTTGCCGCCCTCTTCTCCGTTGCCGGCCGCAAACTTGTGTCTGTGACGGTAATTGTAGAGAGTGTTCATTCCGTCATCCACCTCGAAGATGACGTCTCCCCCCTTGCCTCCGTCGCCGCCGTCAGGCCCTCCGTCGGGTACGAACTTCTCTCTGCGAAAACTGACATGCCCGTCTCCCCCCTTACCGGAAGCGATCCATATCTTAGCGCGATCTGCAAACATAATTATCCTCCACTTATCCAAGGGAATCGAGGAATCTTATCTTATGAGATTCCCTGATCCCCATAAAGCGTCAATCACTGCACCGTGCAGGAGCATCATAGCCTATCCGACCGGATAGAACAAGAAAGTCCTGAAAGAAAAAACCACCCCGGATCGCATCTGCAAGCTCCAGGCAAGTGCGAAACAGGGTGGTTGATTTTATTCTGACAGAAATGCCCTTTTATTCCGCGTCCGCAAGGGGATAGACAGAAGCGACCTTTTTGTCTCTTCCCTTGCGCTCGAAGCGAAGCACACCGTCAACCTTGGCGAAAAGAGTATCATCGCTGCCAATCCCGACATTCAATCCCGGATGGATTCTGGTGCCGCGCTGTCTGTACAGAATATTCCCGGCCTTTACATGCTGTCCGTCCGCCCTCTTGGCACCCAGTCTCTTGGACTCGGAATCTCTACCGTTCTTGGTAGAACCCATTCCCTTTTTATGAGCGAAGAACTGAAGATTCATCTCTAACATGGATCACACCTCCTGTGTGTTAAATGAGACATAGGTCTCACCATAGCTGTCTATAATTTTTCGGATACCCAGAATCATGGTTTCCATCAACAAATGACTGTCATGGGATACGGTATCTTCAAACTGAAAATCAATCATGCCCCGGCCAGGGTCCTCTCCGATAGAGAAGTGATCCTCAGTAAAAGTCTCAATCGCATTGATGGTATTGAGCACAAGCGCCGAAACCGCTGCACAGACGACATCATCTGTATCGGCGTAGCCCGCATGCCCCAGAAGATAGAGTCTGCGAAACTCGCCCTTTTCCTTTGTGACAGTAACTGAAATCATGGCAGTCAGCCATTGATCTTGTCGATCTTAACCTGCGTGAATGACTGTCTGTGACCATTTTTCTTGTGGTAGCCGGTCTTTCTCTTGAACTTGTAGACAATCACCTTGCGAGCGCGTCCGTTGCGAACGACAGAGGCCTCCACGCTGGCGCCGTCAACCATAGGACTGCCAACCTTTAACCCGTCATTGCTGACTGCTAAAACCTGGTCGAAAGTCACCTTCTCGCCCTCCTCGGCACCGAGCTTCTCAATGCTGATGACGTCTCCCTCAGATACCTTGTACTGCTTACCACCGGTAGCAATAATTGCGTACATGTCTGTACCTCCTCAACATACGCCAGTTTTGGTGTCCCGGGACCATCCCGGAATCTTCATACCTAACTGCGCGACATACCTGATTATATTAGCATCACAGAAAATCGCTGTCAAGCTGGCAGTCGATCCGATCCGATCATAGAGGGGACATGTAGGTTTGTAAATGATGTGATACCAGATGAACAAAGTTAGTAAGCCATGATAGAAGAAATATCACCACCCGTATTGCCGATTGTCAAGTAACTGCTTGCGCTTTTG
>ERZ772960.177-NODE-177-length-61666-cov-4.058285_pt1 | contig 61666 bp, 50 predicted proteins | sample MGYA00580678_ERZ772960 | MGnify/ENA primary metagenome ERZ772960 (study PRJEB29015, sample SAMEA2737930) | human oral metagenome | biome: human oral; feature: human-associated habitat; material: dental | place: China | collected 2059 ...
GTTAATATAGGCGCTGGGTACCAGCCGGTCTTTTTCGTCGCTCATGATACGGAGATAGGACTGTTCTACTTCAGTAAGTCTGCGGTAGAGAATGAAATAGACATTCTGATAGAGCAGGTCTCGAAAATCCCTGCCAATCGTCTCCAGGAGATCGAGATTGATCGGATCTCCCCTGGAACTGTTCTCCCAGAGCAGATGCCCCAGCAGCTGGAAAGCATAGGCGTAGCCATGGACCAGTGCGGTCATATGGAGGAGAGTGTCTTCATCCAGCTTGCGTCCGCCGTCAGTGAAGATGTGGCGGTAGCTGTTCATGACAGCGTAGTCGCCCAGGCGGGAGAGAGAAATACGATTGGCTCGAAGAAGGAAGGTCATAACTTCATGGTTGATGAGGTCACTCACATTCTCCGGGAGACCGGCCAAAAGAAGTGTGATCGGATAGCCGGAGCGAATTAAAACCTGATCATAGGAGGCGAACTCGCGGGTGGAGCGGCTGTTGGTCACTTCATCCAGGGTGACAAGAAGAGAGATCCCCTTTTGCTTAAGCCTGGCTAAGTTCATCTCGATTTTGACTTTCGCTGAGGGCTCAGCCTCTCTGGCCGAGACAGAGGCTGAGAAGCCAAGAGCGCCGATACCGAGTCCCTCTATTTTTTTGTGCCCGCCCAGGTGGGAATGCACAATATAGTCCAGGTAATCAGAGAGATCCTGAATGAGATTCTCAGAGTCAGAGAGGTTGATGCATATCCAGTTCTTCTCCTGAGACAGGATATTCGTCAGATCTGTCATGAAGGTTGTTTTGCCTGATCCCCGCATTCCATAGATCATGTTGGTCTGGCAGAGGGGACTGTGATTTTTGATGGAACGCACAGTCGTAGCAAGAATTTCTTCGCGATCGATATAGACTTCCGGAACGCGTCCAAAGGTGATATCAAATGGGTTGTTCATGATGCCCTCCTTTTTTATTCCTTTGCCAAATCAATTCTATTTTATATTTTATGATATCTCAATATGTATTTTATATTTTATTATATTATTGAGAACTGGCGGAAAAGGATTTATATATTGTTATATTTCGAAAGCATCTTTCCGTGAGAGAAAAAATCGGATAGAGAAGCATGCAGACAGTGTGGCAGATGCAGGCAGATCATGATGACCGTCGTTCGGCGAATAGCAGACACCGAGTATCTTCGCTATAATGGTCGGGTAAAAGCAATGATCATTTGCAGGAAAACAAGGAGGAGAAGATGGCGCTGTTATTCATAGAGTATCCGAAGTGCAGTACCTGTCAGAAGGCGAAAAGGTGGCTGGACAGCAGAGCAATTGCATATGAGGATCGCCATATTGTAGAGGAAAATCCCACGGAAGAGGAGCTGACCGCCTGGATACAGAAGTCTGGTATGCCGATCAAGAAGTTCTGGAATACTTCTGGGCAGCTCTATCGGCAGATGGAATTGTCCAGGAAACTGCCGGAAATGAGTCCGGAGGATCAGATCAAGCTGCTTTCGACCAATGGGATGCTCTGTAAGCGCCCCATTCTGGTAGGAGAAGACTTCGTTTTGACCGGCTTTCGAGAGAAGGAATGGGAAGAGAGAATCAGCCGTTGATAACGCTGTAAAACGATTCTTAAGTGGGGGTAACATATTATAATAGAGACAGGAGGTCTCTTGCTAAAGCAGCTTGACAAACAGCGGAATGCACGCTCTTTGTATCCTGTAGCCATAATGACAGGGGCACTTTTTACAGATTATCTATTACAATAAAAAATCGACCGTCGTATTCTTAGAATAAGAATGTTTTGCGAATATGACGGTCGATTTTTTAATTTAGAACAAGAGAAGGCCCATAAGCCAGGCGCTGATGATCCTCTTTGTATGCAGAATTACTTCTTAAACCCGCTTCTCTTTCTCTGTAAGGGATCCAGGATCTTCTTGCGGATGCGCAGAGACTTGGGAGTGACTTCTAAAAGCTCATCCGTGTCGATGAAATCGATGGCCTGCTCAAGAGACATGATCTTGGGAGGGGTCAGGGTCAGGGCCTCGTCAGCGGAAGAGGACCGGGTATTGGTCAGGTGCTTTTTCTTGCAGACATTGAGCTCAATGTCTTCAGACCGGGAAGACTGGCCGATGACCATGCCGGAGTATACTTTCTCGCCGGCGCCGATGAAGAGGGTGCCTCTGTCCTGGGCAGCGAAGAGGCCGTAAGTGACAGAGATGCCGGTCTCGAAAGAGATGAGGGAGCCGGTGGCCCGGTACTCAATATCCCCCTTGTAGGGCTCGTATCCGGCAAACTCAGTGTTCAAGATGCCGTTGCCCTTGGTGTCAGTCATGAAGTCTCCCCGATAGCCGATCAGACCCCTGGAAGGAATCTTGAACTCCAGACGGGTGTAACCGCCCTGGATGGGATTCATGCCGCGGAGTTCTCCCTTTCTGGCGGACAGCTTCTGGATCACCGCGCCCTGGAATTCGTCGGGGACGTCAATATAGGCGATTTCCATGGGCTCTAATTTCTTGCCCTTTTCGTCCTTCTTATAGAGAACCTCTGCCTTGGAGACGGCGAACTCGAAGCCCTCACGGCGCATCTCCTCAATCAGGACAGACAGGTGCAGCTCACCGCGGCCGGATACCTTGAAGGTATCGGGGGAATCCGTATCCTCCACGCGGAGGGAGACATCGGTGTTGAGCTCGCGCATGAGACGGTCCCGGATGTGGCGGGAGGTGACATACTTGCCCTCCTGTCCGGCCAAAGGAGAGTCATTGACAATGAAGTTCATGGCGATGGTGGGGTCAGAAATTTTCTGGAAAGGAATGGCCTCAGGTTCGCCGTTTGTGCCGCAGATGGTGTCGCCGATGTGCAGGTCGGCGATCCCGGAAATAGCCACGATGGAGCCGATTTTTGCCTCCTCCACCTCGACGCGGTTGAGGCCGTCGAACTCGAAGAGCTTGGTGATGCGGACATTTTGTCTGGCATCGGGATTGTGATGGTTGACGACGACGGCGGACTGATTGAGCTTGAGAGAGCCATTGGAGATCTTGCCGACGCCGATGCGGCCGACGAACTCGTTGTAATCAATCGTAGATACCAGCATCTGTGTGTTGGCATCGGGATCACCGGTTGGGGCGGGAATCTTGTCAATGATTGCGTCAAAGAGGGGAGTCATATCCCTTTTCTCATCGTCAAGATCCGCGATGGCATAGCCCTCGCGGGCAGAGGCGAAGAGGAAGGGGGCGTCCAGCTGATCTTCGGAGGCGTCCAGATCCATGAGAAGCTCCAGGACCTCGTCTTCGACTTCCAGAGGTCTGGCGTCGGGACGATCCAGCTTGTTGACAACCACAACGATGGGAAGGCTCAGAGCCAGAGCCTTGCGCAGGACGAACTTGGTCTGGGGCATGACGCCCTCAAAGGCGTCAACCAGGAGAATCACTCCGTCGACCATTTTCAGGACACGCTCCACCTCGCCGCCGAAATCGGCATGGCCCGGAGTATCGATGATGTTGATCTTGGTATTTTTATAGGTGACGGCGGTATTCTTGGACAGAATGGTGATGCCGCGCTCACGCTCAATATCATTGGAGTCCATGACGCGTTCCTGAACCTCCTGATTTTCTCGGAAGATGCCGGACTGCTTTAAGAGCTCATCAACCAGGGTGGTTTTCCCATGATCGACATGGGCGATGATGGCTACGTTTCGGATGTCGTCTCTGGACTCAATCATTGTGACCTCTTTCTCTGCAGGGCAGATATATAATCGAAGATCGATTTACAGATATGCCGGAAGGTCAAATTCGTATCTCGGAGTAAGAATCCGCATCCGGGAATAAGTCCTTCGCGGGAAATGACTTTCAGCAGGGAATCATATAGGAAAGACTCCTGTAAAATCGACCTTCCTATATTAGCACAATCCTGTGAAACTTCAAGAAATGGTATCTGAGACACAGGAAGAGTGACTGAGATCAGTGGAAGGGAAAGCTAACTTAGACCGGAGGAGAGACGATTCTTGTTTTCTTCTTTTCGCTTTGTCTGCGTTTTCAGACAAAGAAAAACAGCAACCCGACTGATTTGCTGTTTCTCAAATTAGGATATTGAATTGGGGAAATAGGGAGTTACAAATTATGATCTAACCATGCTTTGAGTTCGTCAAAACTGTAATCTCCCTTTAATGCGATGCCGTCTTTGATAATAGAATGTTCGCATTCCCTTTTATAATCTTCAATCATTCTTCCAAAACCGCCTCCGCCATGTGTACAAAAGGGAATAATTGTCTTGCCGTCTAAATCAACCGTTCTTAAAAAGGACCGAACGGGTGGCGCAAATGTTTTAAGCCAATTAGGAGAACCTACAAAAATCACTTCTGCATTCCCAATCGCTTCTGCTCCCTGCATAAGAGGAGGACAATATCCCTTTTCAATTTCTTCTCTCACTTCTTTTACAGCTGTATTATATGAGAAGGAGTAAGGCTGTTGCGGTTGTAATTCTCTCAAATCTCCATCCGTAATCAATGCAATATCTTCTGCTAATCTTCTGGTGATTCCTGAATAGGAATAATATACAATGACGGGTTTCAATAAAATTACCTCTTTACCAATACAAATTTCACTTTCATAATTTAAAGTATCATATCATACTTCATCTAAAGCATCATACCATACCTCCCTGTTTTACAGGTTTAAGCCCTGTTTCTTTATCTGTGCTACAGGTTGACTGAAATCAATTGGGGGACAAGTCGCAAGGGACGGTCATGACCGGTCTTGAGAAGAGGCGGTTGCGGTCAATTGATTCTCACGGGATCTCTGTGATAAAATTTATACAAATTCTTTGCAAATACCTGTTGGCGTTGTGTGACTCTTGAAGGAGCAAAGCAGCGCGAAGATTAATACAGTATATGGTGTGATTCATTTGACAGGAGAGAATATGCAGGAAGGAAAGATAACCGTCTATTACGGTGAGGGTTACGGCAAGACTTCTGCCGCCATCGGCAATGCCATCAAGGTGGCCTCTGCAGGTGGCAGTGCAACAATGATCCAATTTCTTAAGGGTCAGCTGAGCGCGGATTTCTTCAGCCGTCTGGAGCCGGAGATCAAGGTCTTTCGCTTTGAGCAGAATATTGAGGGCTACGATGACCTGACCAGCCAGGAACAGGAAGAGGAGAAGAAGAACTATGAAAATGCCCTCATGTTCGCCAAGAAGGTTCTGACGGTGGACGAGTGTGATCTGCTGGTTCTGGATGAAGTGCTCGGCATCGTGGAGAGAGGGCTGGTTCCGGCAGAAGCTCTGGTAGAAGTCCTTTCTGCCAAGTCTCCACTGGCCTCTGTCATTATGACAGGGGATTGTCTTCCGGAAGAGATACGACAGATCGCAGATACGGTCTATGATATTGTGCCGGAGAAGCTGCCCGGATGAATCTGAGTCAGTGAGCATTTCCCGGATCCCGGGGGCCTGTGGAATAGCTATGATTTTTAATGAAGAAATTCCCGTCACCGGATTTCGGGATCCTGTGGAGTGGCCGCCCTATCTTTTGACGGTTGACATGATCTGGTATCAGAGGGTATATTTCTAGTGTCGAGTCAATCCTCGGCCAACAACTGAATTCTGTCGAAGAATCGACAGCACAAGGTAGAGGTTGCACAGATTATGAGTAACCGGGCGGATGCGGCAGACGCAGATGAAGCCCGGCAAAAGGGATTTGTGCCGAAGGGGTCATTGCTGCGGATGATTCCCTGGGTACAGCTTGAAGAAGGCTGTAACTGTCATCTGATAAGATGGGGCGCTATCAGTGATCATTATGAGAGTGATGACCGGCTGTGCCCCAGCCGGTCTTATTTTTTCATAACAGGGGGATTCGCGGAACGTGTATTCTATTGTTTCTCATAACATGGGGATTTCATGGATCGTGTCCTCAACTGTTTATGAATGAAGAATGCCTGTATAGAGGGTATTCTATGGTCAAGTCTCGTCCGGCAGTGACCGGAGCGAGAGGAAAGGAGAGCATATGCCTGTTTTTACCGGAAGCGGAGTCGCTGTTATTACTCCTATGAATGAGGATCAGACGGTCAATTATTCCAAGCTGGAAGAGCTGATCAACTATCACATTGACCATGGGACAGACGCAATTATCATTACAGGGACGACGGGAGAGAGTCCCACACTCTCCGAGGAGGAGCACAAGGATGTGATCAGGGCCGCGGTTGACTTCACCGCGGGCAGGATCCCCGTCGTCGCGGGTACCGGTTCCAACTCTACCCTGACGGCCATCCAGCTGACCCAGGCGGCCGAAGAAGCAGGCGCTGATGCCGCCCTCGTTGTCACGCCCTATTACAATAAGGCGACTCAGAAGGGATTGATTGAGCACTACGAGGCAATCGCCGATGCTACGAAGCTTCCCATCATCGTCTACAATGTGCCCAGCCGTACCGGGACCAATGTTCTGCCCCAGACCATGGCCAGGCTCTTCCATGACAGGGAGAATATTGTCGGCTTAAAGGAGGCGACCGGAAACATGTCCCAGGCTTCTGAGACTATGCGCCTGTGTGATGGCAAGCTGGAACTCTACTCCGGGGAGGACGGATTGGTGGTTCCCATGCTCTCTATCGGTGGACTCGGCGTCATTTCTGTCATTGCCAACATCGCTCCGCAGCACACCCACGATATGGTGCAGGCATTTTTCGACGGGGATGTGAAGAGGGCGGCCAGGATGCAGCTGGAGTCTTTGGATATGGTGAATTCTCTCTTCTGCGAAGTTAATCCCATCCCGGTCAAGACAGCCATGAATATGCTGGGCGCCGACTGCGGTCCCCTGCGGGCTCCCATGTGTCAGATGGAGCCGGAGAACGCGGCCCGTCTGAAGGCTTCCCTGGATGCCTTCGAGGCATATATTGATCTGTGAGAGGAGGAAAATCGCATGGTGAAGGTAATACTGCATGGTTCTAACGGCCATATGGGAAGGATCATCGACAGCTTGATTGCGGAGGATCCTGAGATCGAGATTGTGGCTGGTGTGGACCGAGTCTCCGGGGCTGTGAATCCCTATCCGGTTTTTTCATCCATTGAGAATTGCGAGGTCCAGGCGGATGTGATCATTGATTTTGCAAATGCCTCAGCGGAGGATGCCCTGCTTGATTACTGCGTGACAAAGCGAATTCCTCTGGTTCTCTGCACCACCGGTCTGTCCGAGGCACAGCTGGATCATGTGCGGGAGGCCGAAAAGCATGTGGCCGTATTAAAGTCCGCTAATATGTCGCTGGGAATCAACACTCTGATCGATCTGCTTCACCGGGCTTCTGACGTCTTCTGCAAGGCCGGTTTTGATGTGGAGATAGTGGAGAAGCATCACAGAAGAAAGCTGGACGCGCCATCCGGTACGGCCATCGCCCTGGCAGATGCGGTCAATGAATCGCAGGGCAATGTCTATCATTATGTCTATGACAGGAGCCAGCGCCGTCAGGCAAGAGATGACAAAGAGATCGGCATCTCCGCCGTTCGCGGTGGCAGTATTGTCGGAGAGCACGAGGTCATTTTCGCCGGGATGGATGAGGTGATTACCTTCCGTCACACAGCGTATTCCAGGGCCGTCTTCGGCAAGGGCGCGATTGAGGCGGCTAAGTTTCTGGCGGGCAAGGGGGCAGGCCACTATGATATGGCGGATGTGATCGCGGCTGACTGAGCGCAAATACCAAATCGGCTTGCGGTCAGAGAAAGAAAGCCGGCCAGGCCCTAGAAGAGTAATTCTCTCACATCATCCGCCCGATAGACGACCCGGTCATTCGCGGAGGAATCTGTCTCAAGCAGGTAGAGGGCATGGGCGACCAGGTGTTCGGCGGCCTGTTCCAGGTCGCGGACGCCGGAGACATTGGAATAGCGGTCGATGATGGCCTCGATGGCATCCTCTGTGAAGACGACCTCGGATTTGGACAGACCCATGCGATCCATTGTCTTGCGCAGGGAGTAGTCGCGGAAGATGATTTTCTTCTCGGCGGGGCTGTAGTCGGGAATGTCAATCTGGGCAAATCGGGTCAGAAGCGGAGCGGAGATGAGCTCGCGGTCATTTGCCGTGGCAATGGGATAGACGCCGGAGGTCGGAATCATGCACTCCATGTAGTTGTCGGTGAATCCGATGTTGTCTAACAGAGTCAAAAGAGCGTCCGCGGGGTTGCCGCTGCTCGCGTTGATACCGGCCTTGTCCAGCTCGTTGATGATGAAGACCAGATTGGAGGAGCCCGCCTGTTGGAAGGCCTCCATGATCTTGCCGGGCTTGGCGTTGGTGTAGACACGGGGGGATCCGGTCAGAGCCTCCGTGTCCCGAATGGCGCTCATGTCCAGGGAGGTCCAGGGCAGCTTTAAGATGCGGGCCACGGCATAGGCGACCCGGGATTTGCCCGTGCCCGCGGGGCCGATTAAGAGAAGACCGTAGGCAGGAAGCGTGTGGGTGCGGTTGATCTGGATGATGGTCTCTACGATACGCTGCTTGACCTGCTCCATCCCGTAGAGCTCTTCATCCAGAATCCGCCTGGCCTCTGTCGGGTCGATGGGGGGAAAATAACTTCCCTGCCACTGGACATTGAGCATAATGGAGAGAGCGCGCTGGGCGTGCTTCTGTTCCTCCGCGCTGACAGATTCGGACTTGACCATGGCGATCTGGCGGCGGGCCCAGTTTAAGATATTGGAGGGCAGGGCGTCCTGGGCGCAGTTAATATAGTCGGTCATAGCCGGCATGTCGGTCATCAGCATGGTCTGATCGGACAGATCCATCTCTTCTGCGGCTTCCTTAGGCAGGGCCTCCTTTGGATTGGAGGCCAGCATGCGGCGGATGACCAGCTGGAGGAAGTCGTTGTTGGCGGTCTGCAGGATGCTGTTGGCATTGAGGTCGACAGCGGTGATCTTGTAGACGGCATAGCCGCTGACATGGGCCATCCCGTGCCGGTCACGCAAAGGGGTCTTCTGGGAGGCTGTGAAGTGGCGGCCGGACAGCCTGACAGCGATATGACCTGTCCCCAGCCAAAAGAGCAGGTTGACGAAGCGCCGGTCTAACTGCAGGATTTTGACAGAACAGGCGGATCCCTCGTAGACCATCTCAAATGCCGTCTGGCGGGATGGGTCTGTGAAGGCCCCGACCTGGTGATGGGGAATGCGCTTCATGGGGTCGGACAGGATCATGATGGGATGTCTCTCGTCCGCCTGGCGGTTGGTCTGATAGAGAAGCTGATAAGAGACTTCCCCCTTTGAGCCGGCTGACTCGGGAATCTGCGGAATCGTCGGATCGGGGGATGCCGATGCATGCCTGCCGGCTTCCTTTGGCTGTGTCCTGCTCTCGGTTGGAACTGCTTTGACCCCGGTCAGAGCCGCTCCGGCCTTTTTATCCTTGCCCGCGGCGCTGGAAGCCTGTATGCTCTGGGTCAGTGCCTCCAGAAGGTCATCCGCCTTATCATTGACAGAACGGAGAGCCTCCTTGCCCGCGCCGACGATATCGGAGGTCTTGTCGACCAGGCCTTTCTTGAAGTCATTTACCAGTTCACCGGCTTCTTCGGTGTCCTCAATGGAGGGCCTGTCATAGCCTCCGTTGAGCCAGTGGGCGATGGAAGAGCGGGTCGGCTTATGCCCTCTGGCTCCGGCCTCCCAGGTCCGGTCAAGGACCTTAAGCTCCTTCTCCTGGTCGCTGCTGATTCCGTCGGCCGGGACAATGACGCCCAGCCCCTTATAGGTGCTTAAGACCGAGTTGATCTCCGCGTCGGTTACAGATCCTCGGTCTCCAACAATATCATCCCAGAAAGAGCGGATTTCATCCTTGCCGTCATCATCCAGGAAGTCGCTGAAGCGCAGACCGTCCCGTTCCAGTATCATATCGAAGAGATTGCTCATAGCTGTCCTCCAAATCTGCCTCCCATCATAGCAGATTGTGTACTTGATTTTGTACCCGAAAAGTTATTTAAGGCTAACATTTTTACACGTCCTGTTCTATAATAATTTCAGGTTAGGGAATGCTAACAATAAAGAGCCAGGCTTTTCTGATCCGACGAGTGGAGAAGAGCAGAGGGTCCTGTCAGAAAGCATCCCTATCAGACAATCAGTGTCTATAGAATGGAGGAAGTATCATGAGTAAGGTTGCAGTTGTTTATTGGTCCGGAACAGGGAACACAGAGGCGATGGCGCAGGCGGTTTCCGATGGGGTACAGAAGGCCGGAGGGCAGGCGGAACTCATCGCGGCGGCGGATTTTGGCCCGGCGCAGATCTCCTCTTATGACGCTTTCGCTTTTGGCTGTCCTTCCATGGGTGCGGAAGTACTGGAGGAGACGGAATTCCAGCCCATGTGGGATGAGGTCAAGGGAGCGCTTGGCGCCAAGAAGGCCGCTCTCTTCGGCTCCTGGGGCTGGGGCGGCGGTGTCTGGATGGACGACTGGAAGGCCGATGCCGAGAGCGCTGGTATTTCTTTGGCCTGCGATCCTGTTATCTGCAACGACGCTCCGGATGATGAGGCTCTGGCCGCCTGCCAGGCGCTTGGAGCGGCTCTGGTATAAGGAGATTTTAAGATGGCCTTTTTAAGGCCGGAGAACCAGGGAATACGAAATGCGTGAAAATCCTCACAGGGCTTTTGATACAGGCTCTGTGAGGATTTTTTGCGTCGGGAAAAGTATGCTAAAATAATAGATTCCAAGAGGGCTGAGAAAGAGTTGAGGTGCGCGATGACGGCAAATTGGCAGGAGTATTTCTCAAAAGACGCGTTGGAAGAGGGCAGAGTTCTATATCGCAAGAAGGCGGTTAAGGGTTTTGCATCTACCAAAGACAGCTGTATGGCCAGGGTCCTGGGAGATCGCGTCTATGATGTCTCAATCCGGAGATTTCTAGAGGGAATGCTTTCTATGGGCTGCAATTGCGCCAGAGCACAGGCGGGTGAAAATTGCGCCCACATGGCGGCTGTTCTCTTCCTCTGGCAGGAGAGGCAGGGCGATTCCCCCGATGCGGATCAGATCCCGGCGCTTGTGGAGATGGAGGACGCGCAGGGAAATGAGGAGACTTTCTTTCACCTTCGCAAAATGACAGCCGATCTCAAGGTGTCTCCGGAAGTAAAGCGTCAGGCCAATGAGATCCTCGAAGATGGGAGCATGCGGGTCGACTTTTTCAGGATGCATTACGGAAAGGACGGGGAGGCGGATTCGGCGTGGGCGGAGTTTCAGACCCTGTATGAGCCCCGGATAAAAGACCAAAAAAAAGCGGCTGACGCAAGGAGGATGGTCACAGAAGCCCGAAAGGTCTACTTTCGCTTTTCCAGAGATCATTTTCTGGATATGGAGTGCGGCTGCTGTCACAGACACATCTTCAGCTACTGGACTCTGTCCGTCTGTCCCCATGAGATGGCGGCGGTTTATCTGCTTCAGGATTATATCAGGCAGTATAATCCCGGGGATGCCACAGATGAGAAGGGAGACCGCTTTCTGTCCGCTTTTTCCGATTCCGCGGCTGTTCGCAGAGACGAGGGGAGAGAGGCGATCCCAAGGGTCCGCCTGCTTCCGCGTCTGACAGAGGATGAGAGAGGATTTGCTCTGTCTTTTCGCATCGGGGTCGGCAGACTCTATGTTGTAAAGAATCTGACAGACCTGGTGGATCAGTATACATCAGGCGGATCTCTGCCACTGGGGAAGAAGGACGCGCTGCATTTTCATCAGGAGACCTTTACAGAGGCTTCCGCCAGAGTCTATGACTTTATCCGAAGGCAGGTAAAAGCCAACGAAGGTCTGGAGGAACGTCTGCGCAAAGCGTATTCCTACGATAAGACTCCTTCTTTTTGTCTGACGCGTGAAATTCGTCTGGAAGGGGAGGCGGCGGACTTCCTCTATGATTATCTGCAAACAGGACAGCCTGCGGAAATATGGGGCAGGATGCAGGGGCCCGGGTCCAAAAGCCTTCAGGCGGGGAAGCATTTTCCCCAGATCCGCCTGAGGATCGATCCCTTCCTGGATTTAGATCGATTAAATCAGAAGCAGATCAGCCGTCTCTATCTCGCCGCCTTGCCGCCGGAAGAGCAAATATATGCCGAAGACAGCTATCCTGCGCCTGATGATCAGACGGGGATGCGTGAGGAACTGAGGGAGTGGGCTCGGCCGGAAGACCTGTATCAGCTGATGAAAGACAAGGGGGAGGTCACCGCGGAGAATGTTCAGGGACTGATTCTGACCGGCAATCTGCCCACGCGAATTCAGGGAAGACAGGCTTCCTATGTGATTTACGAAGGGACAATGGTCCGCTTCGCCGGGGAGGATGAGGAATCTCTGGCTCCCCTGATGAACGCGGCAGAGGGGGGATATCTGCGCTTGTGTTTTGGAAAAAAGCATCTAGCGGAGTTCTATTATCGGGTACTTCCCCATTTGGAGGAAAATCCCCGCATCAGCATTCAGGAATCGGCGGATTTTTCGGCCATGGGCATTCTGCCAGAGAAGGCCGAATTCTCCTTTCGTCTGGATATCGAAGGCGGTCTTTTGCTGGCAGACGGCAAGGTCTCATACGGGGACAGGAGTTTCCCCCTGCTGCCGGCAAAAGAGCGCAGGGAGGCTTATGACAGCGGCAGGGATCAGCAGCAGGAGGAGAGGGCTCTTGCCCTTTTGCAGAGCGAGTTTCCACAATATGAGAGCAGATGGTCCGCTTTTTATACAGAGGCGACGGACGACGCCGTCTATGAACTTCTCGATTCCGGCCTTGCCCGCCTGGAGCGCTTGGGAAGGGTAGAGGGATCCGAGGCCTTTCGCAAATTAACCATTCGCAGCATGCCGCAGGTGCGAATCGGCGTCTCTGTCAGATCTAGTCTTATGGATCTGGATATTTCTTCGGATGACCTGACGACAGAAGAGCTGCTGGAGCTCCTGGAGGCCTACCGCCGCAAGAAGTCCTATCACAAGCTGAAAAGCGGGTCCTTTGTTCGCCTGGAACAGGAGGATTCCATGCAGATGCTGACTCGACTCATGGAGGATACAGGCATGGAGCCGGGGGATTTCACGGAGGGAAAGATGCATCTGCCTCTCTACCGCGCCCTCTATATCAATAAGATGCTGGAGGACCACGACGCAGTCGCCGCGGACAGAGACCGCAATTTCCGCGAGTTGATCAAGGAATTCAAAACGGTGGAGGAATCGGATTTCGAAGTGCCCCGGGGCTTGTCAAAGGTCCTTCGCAAGTATCAGACCTACGGCTATAAGTGGATTCGCACCCTGGCGGCCAATCATTTCGGCGGCATTCTGGCCGATGACATGGGTCTGGGCAAGACCCTGCAGATGATCGCGGTGCTGGCGGCGGAGAAAGAGTCGCCCAACAGGGCAAAAGATCCCTCGGCAGGCGGCCCCTCGCTGGTGATCTGCCCGGCCTCTTTGGTCTACAACTGGCAGGAGGAATTCACGCGCTTTGCCCCTGAGCTTGCAGTCGTGCCGGTTACCGGCTTCGCCGGTCAGAGAAGGAAGCTCTTAGATGACTGTCGTCAGGCGGATGTTCTGATTACTTCCTATGACCTGCTCAAGAGGGATATCTCCCTCTATGAGAAGATTGAGTTTGATTTCCAGGTTCTGGATGAGGCGCAGTATATCAAAAACCCTCAGGCGGCCGTCTCCAAGGCGGTCAAGATTATTAAGAGCAGGCACCGCTTCGCGCTGACCGGAACACCGATTGAAAACCGTCTGTCGGAGCTCTGGTCGATCTTTGACTTTCTCATGCCCGGCTTTCTCTACAGCTATGAGGACTTTCGGACAGACTTCGAGCTGCCGATAGCCAGGGAAGAAGATCAGGAAGTGATCGCCAGGCTTCGCCGGATGACGGGACCCTTTATCCTGCGCAGATTAAAGAGGGATGTCTTAAAGGATCTTCCGGCTAAGATCGAGGAGGTTCGCTACGCCCGTCTGGAGGGAGAACAGCGCAGGCTCTACGACGCCCAGGTCGCCAGGATGCGGGCGATGATCGCCGGCGCGGGAGAGGCCTACAATCGAAACAAAATTCAGGTATTGGCGGAGCTGACCAAGATCCGGCAGATCTGCTGTGATCCCTCGATTTTCGTAGAGGGCTACAGGGGGAAGTCGGCGAAGCGAAAGGCCTGTCTGGACCTGATTGGCTCGGCCATTGACGGGGGACACAAGATGCTGGTGTTCTCCCAGTTCACCTCCATGCTGGCCCTCTTGGAAGAGGATCTGGCCAGAGCAAAAATCCCCTTCTATAAAATTACGGGGGCGACAGGCAAAGAGGAGCGTCTTCGCCTGGTACATGCCTTCAATGACGACGAGACGCCGGTCTTTCTCATCTCCTTAAAGGCAGGGGGGACCGGGTTAAACCTGACAGGGGCAGACCTGGTCATCCACTATGACCCCTGGTGGAACCTGGCCGCGCAGAACCAGGCGACAGACCGGGCTCACAGGATCGGCCAGACAAAGGACGTTTCCGTCTTTCGCCTGATCGCCAAGGGGACGATCGAGGACCGTATCCTGGAGATGCAGGAGAAGAAGAAAGATCTGGCGGACGCCATCTTAAGCGGCCAGTCAGAATCCCTTGGTCAGCTGTCCAAAGAGGAACTGCTGGAGCTTCTGGGATGATGATTTGCGGGTGAAGAGGGAGATATCTGCCGGATGAAGAGGGGAAGCATACCCTTGTCCGCAGACGCAAAATACCGGGCAACCTTTGCCGGGGCAGAGCCGCACCGCACGGGGTGTGATATCGAATGTAAACCATTTCTGGAGAAAATTATAGGCAGAGCCGCGCCGCACGGGGTGTGATAAAATATGCAAGGGTTACCGGCTGCCGCCAGCTGTAAGCGACGGCTGCGATCAGGCGGATCGAAAGAGCTTCGATGGATGAAAGAGCAGGTGAAGAGAGAGGGATGGCCAAAAAAAAGACATTTCAGGACAGCTTCGTTAAGGAGCTGACTCCGACCGAAGAGGAGGCCTATTGGGCCTATCGCCGCATGATGGACGCCTTATGTAAGACGGACATCGATCTTCTTCGCCAGCTGATGGACAGGGACGTCCGCATGAGCGGGGCCAACGGCAGAGATCAGAAGCTGGATGATTTCCTGGGAGAATTGGAGAGAGGAGACGTCTCCTACTCCAGAATCGATCTGCAGAAGGTCCAGGTGCATCTGGTATTCGACCGGGAACCGAAAGCCGGGGAGACGGATACAGACGACAAAGATGCAGATGACAGAGATGCAGATGACAGAGATATCGACGACAGAACAGAGGAATCTGATCTGGATTCCGAAAATTCGCCCGGAGGAGATGACTGCTATGCGACAGTTACCGGGGTCAGCCTGCAGAGAGCCAGAATCTACGGTATGGGCGGAAACTTCCATCGGCATTTTATCGCCAGGCTTCGGCGTGAAAATGGGCGATGGATTTATATAGGAGAATAGAGCGTATGTTATTTCAGATCATTGCACTGATTATCGCGATTGTTTTGGTGGCCTTCTGCCTTGTGTCCGCCGGCCTGGCCTTCTATATCACAGGGATTAAGAGGCAGTCGCTCCGGGAGGCCAAGGCCTGGCAGGATGAGCACTATGACACCTCATTCTGGGATGAACTGGAGAAGACGGAATATGAGGTCAGGGGCTTCAGAAATTATCTGCTTCACGCGATGTTTGTGATCAATCCCAAAGATCCGGACTCGAAGAAATACGTTATTCTCTCCCATGGCCACACGGACAATCGCATGGGGGATCTGAAGTATTTACCCGTCTACTTGAGCCTGGGCTTTCACTGTATTATCTATGACCTGCGCGGCCATGGGATCAATGCGCCATCGCGCTGTTCCTATTCCATTCGGGAGAGGGAAGATCTGCTTGCCCTGATCAGGGACAGCAAAAAGCGCTATGGGGACGATATCATATTGGGCCTGCACGGAGAGTCTCTTGGCGGCGCGACCACGATCGCAAGTCTCTACGCCGGGCCAGAGGTCGCTTTCGCGGTTGCCGACTGCGCTTTTGCGGATATTGAAAATGTCTTGAGGAAAGCCATGTCCGCTGCCCGTATCCCGGGCTTTGTTCTTGATTCGGCCATGGCTATGGGAAGGCTGCTCTTTGGCTTTGACTTAAAGAAAGCCAGGCCCATTGACAGCCTGAAGAAAAATGAGATTCCCATCCTCTTTATTCACGGGAAAGAGGATCGCTTTATTCCTCCCGAAAACAGTCAGCGAATGGCTGAGGCGACCGGGGGACTCTGCGAAGTGCATCTCTTTGAGGGGGCGGGTCACGCCGAGAGTGTTCTCACAGACCCGGAGCGCTATCGCCGCTATGTGGGGGCCTTTCTGGTACAGGTCATAGGAGAGGACATGCGGCCCCACAGGAAATGAGACCGCGCCGGATCGAGCAAGAGGAAATGAGGGAGAAGAGAATGTCTGCACTGCGTTTGAATGACTATGAGAAGGCCCATTTGGAGTCCATCCTGGAGGAGGCCTCAGAGTGCGCTGTCCTGTTGAAAAAGAAGGACGATTTTCCCCTTGAGAAACCCGGTAGGATTGCCCTCTACGGTTCCGGCGCCCGCAGAACAATCAAGGGGGGGACCGGTTCCGGAGACGTCAACTCCCGCTTTGACGTTAATATCGAGGAGGGGCTGAAGCGCGCCGGCTTTACCATTACGACCAAAGACTGGCTGGATGCCTATGATCGGGTGAGAAGAGAGGCAGTCCTGCCCTGGATCAGGCGACTGAGAAAAGAGGCCAGGGCGGCCCGTCAGTTTCTTGCGATTTACGGCATGGGGGCCGTTATGCCGGAGCCAACCTATGATCTTTCGCTGGAAGGCAAGGGGGATACGGCGGTCTATGTCTTAAGCCGGGTTTCCGGGGAGGGGAGCGACCGCAGATTCCTGCCCGGAGACTTCCTTCTGACCAAGACCGAGATCCGGGATATTCTGGCCTGTCAGGCCAAGTACCGGCACTTTATGCTGGTCTTGAATGTCGGAGGGCCGGTGGATTTAAGCCCTGTTGCGGATCAGGTGGAGAATATCCTTCTGCTCTCTCAGCTGGGGGCTGTAACCGGCCAGGTCTGTGCCCGGATTCTTCTGGGAATTGATTATCCCTCCGGGAAATTGACAACCAGCTGGGCAGGTCAGGCAGGAGATCCAAAGATCGGAGATTTTGCCAAAAAGAACGACACCCGCTATCGGGAGGGAATTTATGTCGGCTATCGCTTCTATGACACGGCAAGGCAGCCGGTTCTCTTTCCCTTTGGCTATGGGATTGGCTACAGCGAATTTCGTCTGGGGCAGGAGCGGGTTTCTGTTGATCCGACCGGTCATGTCTCGCTTGAGGTCAGGGTGAAAAATACGGGAGATTACCCGGGAAAGGAGACGGTTCAGATCTACCTCTCTTCACCTGACGGGAAGCTGGATAAGCCCTATCAGGAATTGGCGGCATTTGCCAAGAGCGGGGAGCTGCCTCCAAAAGGAGAGGCCCTTTTGCACCTGGAGTTTGACCTGACCGACTTGGCGAGCTATGACAGCGAGAGGGAGTGCTATCTGCTGGAAAAGGGACTGTATCTCTTGCGCATGGGGACAAACAGTCGGGATACCCGTCTGATCATGGGAGTGGAACTGGAGCATACCTGCATTACCCGCAGGGTGAAAAATCTGCTGGGAACCGTTGACTTCACTGACTGGAAACCTGAGAAGGCGGACAGGGAGCCTTTGCCAAAGGAGCTTCCTCTTGTTAAGATCAGTGGAAGAGAGATTGCCTGTCGGACAATTTCCTATGAGAGGAAAAAGGACACGGACCCTCTGGCTGAGAGTCTGAGCAACGAGGAGCTGGCCCTTCTGACGACGGGAGACTTCAACCCCAATACCCTTTATCTCACGGCAATCGGAGAGGCCTCTGTGCATGTGTCCGGGGCGGCAGGCGAAACAAGCAATCGTCTGCGTCAGAAGGGACTGAAGTCTCTGATCATGGCGGACGGGCCGGCCGGTCTGCGCTTAAACCCCCACTATGTGGTCAACAGGGGCGGAACCGTCAGCAGCTATGGTCAAAATCCGATGATAGACAGCATGGGGCTTTTGCTGCCCAAAGTGGTTCTCTGGTGGATGCGGCACAGCTCCAATCGGGCCATGCGCAGGATCCGCAAATCAGGAATGACCGTATATGATCAGTTCGCAACGGCAATCCCGATCGGGACGGCAATCGCCCAGACCTGGAATCTGCCATTAGCTGTCTCCTGGGGGGCAATTGTCGGTGATGAGATGGAGCGCTTTGGGATTCATCTCTGGTTGGCGCCGGCTTTGAATATCCACAGAAATGTCCGCTGTGGACGCAACTTCGAGTATTACTCCGAGGATCCGCTGATCTCCGGCAAATTCGCAGCGGCCATTACCAGGGGCGTCCAGCAGAATCCGGGCTGCGGGACAACCATCAAGCATTTCGCAGCCAATAATCAGGAGACCAACCGCTATGGGAACAATTCCATGGTCTCTGAACGGGCCATGCGGGAGATCTACTTAAGGGGATTTGACATCTGTATTCGGGAATCCCAGCCCTGCGCGCTGATGACATCGTATAACCTGCTCAACGGGGTTCATACCTCCTGCAGCAGGGCCTTAAATGAAGACATTTTAAGGTCTGAGTTTGGCTTTGAGGGCATTGTTATGACGGACTGGCTCATTGAGAGGGGGACGGCCCCCAAGAGGGGCAAGTATCCGTCTCCGGATCCGGCTCTGGTCGCCGCGGCGGGCAACGACCTCTTTATGCCGGGCAGCAGGAAGGACTATCAGAGGACTCTGGCCGGGCTGGCTCAGGGGCGTGTGAGAAGAGAGGACCTGCTCAGGGATGCCTCCCGCCTGATCCGCATGATAAAGAGGCTGACATCGGAGGCCGATCGCGCGAAGGATCGCGCACACAGATGCTGAGAGCGCTGACCGCAAGGCGAAGGACACTTATACCGTGGGGTGAAGGACGCTTATACCGCGGGGCGAAGGACACTTATACCGCCAGGTGGAGGATGGGCTGTATTCTTGCTTTTTTTGCCGAGAAACAGTAAGGTTGTGAGGAAACTTTTGCAAAATCACGGGAATTTGCCTGACTGTTTTCGCAGGATAAAAGACCTGATGGCAGATAGGAGACGAGGAGAAGGATATGGACACAATAGAGGCAATTCGCGTGCGTCACTCCGTGCGTCAGTATTCCGACAGACCGATTCCCGAGGATGTACGCGCGGAGCTGGAGCGAATCATTTCGGAGAGGAATCAGGAGGACGGAATTTCCTATGTGCAGATCTTTTATGGGGATCCGGCCTGCTTTGATTCTTTTATAGCTCACTATGGCAAGTTTGATGGAGTGCAGAACTATATCGCCATGGCTGCCAATAAGCAGGAAGGGGCAATGGAGCGTCTGGGCTACATCGGAGAAGAGCTGGTACTCACGGCGCAGAAGATGGGTCTGAATACCTGCTGGGTTGCCGGAACCTTTAACCGCAGGGCCTGCAAGGCCAAGTTGGGGTCAAATCAGAAGCTCTATGCCGTGATCGCCATCGGATATGGAATGACACGGGGAAAGGCCAGCAAGAGCAAGGACTTTGACGCCGTATCAAAGACCAGCCGCCAGGAGGCGGCGGATTGGTACGTCAGAGGGGTCGAGGCTGCGCTGCTGGCCCCGACAGCCATGAATCAGCAGAAATTCGTCTTTGAGCAGACAGGAGAGACGGCCCGGCTCTCGACGAAGTTTGGCTTTTACACCAAACTGGACAAGGGAATTGTCCGCTATCACTTTGAGGCGGCCAGCGGTCATGAGGTGATACTGGCATAAGGCCGGCCGGGCACATTTATCCCCAACTCAAATGAGAACAAGGAGAGTTATGGAACTTCATTTTGGCTCAGAGGAAGAGAAAAAGAGCGGGCGCTCAATCAAGTCAACCTACAGCGATTTTTTCAGCCCTTCCAATCGCCTGAAGAAAAAGGCGGGGGATCTGCTGAGCTCCGCCGACCGCCTGGCTCAGTCGCAGGAGGCCCTGCGGCAGGCCCAGGAGGCCTTAAAACAGGTGCAGGACCGCTTCGGAAAGCCGGATCAGGGACAGAATCCGTTGGGGGAGACCGCAATTGGCCCCAGCTACGCGGATCATCTGGATCAGCTTCAGATGGGGGCAGGAGAGAAAAGCGCCGTTTCTCAGGAAAAGACGAAGGAAAAGGAAGGCGCAAAAGCCAAACAGGAGGAAGAGGAGACCGATCCCATGGAGGATCTGGACGCCCTGGTCGGTTTAGAATCCATCAAACACGACGTCAAGGAGCTCTATGACTTCGTCAAGGTGCAGAAGATGCGCAGGGATGCCGGGATGAAGGTGGCTCCGGTCTCTTTGCACCTGGTTTTCTCCGGGAACCCGGGTACCGGTAAGACGACGGTTGCCCGCATCATTGCCCGTCTCTACAAGCAGATCGGCGTCCTCTCCAAGGGACAGCTGGTGGAGTGCGACCGATCCGGTCTGGTGGCCGGCTTCGTCGGGCAGACGGCCTTAAAGACCCAGGAAAAGATACAGGCAGCTCTGGGAGGGGTTCTTTTTATCGATGAGGCTTACGCCCTGACTCCGGGCGACGGGACCAATGACTATGGCCAGGAGGCGGTCGAGACCATCTTAAAGGCCATGGAGGATCACCGGGATGATCTGGTGGTCATCGTCGCCGGTTACACAGGACCCATGCGGCATTTTGTGGAGTCCAATCCGGGACTCAAGAGCCGCTTTAATAAGTACATTGATTTCCCGGATTACAGTATCGAGGAGCTTCTGACCATCTTTGAGGGAAATTGCAGGAAGTATGAGTATGTGCTTGCGGATGAGGCCAAAGAAGAGGTCAAGAGCCTGCTGCTCTTGAAAAAGGCGCAGAATTTACAGAATTTTGCCAATGCCAGGGAAGCCAGGAATCTCTTCGAGACCGTCATCACCAACCAGGCCCGCCGCATTGCGGGGATGGAGCACCCGAGCGCGGAGGAGATGAGACAGATTCTCCCGGAGGACTTAAGGGACGAGCCGGGTGAGAAAAAGGATACAGCTAAGACGGATGCAGAAAATGAGACTGCTGAGACCGAAGCGGATGACTCCGGGGAAGTGGAGACTGCTGAGACCAGAGCGAATGACTCCGGGGAAGTGGAGACTGCTGAGACCGAAGCGGATGACTCCGGGGAAGTGGAGACTGCTGAGACCGAAGCGGATGACTCCGGGGAAATGGATCTGTCGAATCCGCCGGCTGTCATGACAGAAGAGGATGGTCAAAGAGAGACTGAAGATCCGGATTCAGAGAGCACGCTGAAAGGGGAGTAAGGGAATGGAAAGAGAAAAACTGGGAAGCCGCCTGGGCTTTATTTTAATTTCGGCGGGATGCGCCATCGGTATCGGCAATGTGTGGAAATTTCCCTACATGGTCGGACAGTATGGGGGAGGGATTTTTGTCCTCATCTATCTGCTCTTTCTGGTCATCCTGGGAGTGCCGGTTCTGACGATGGAGTTCTCCCTGGGACGGGCCGCGCAGAAGAGCCCGGTCAGGCTCTACCAGAAGCTGGAGAAGCCGGGAAGCAAATGGCACATCCACGGGATACTCGCCATGCTGGGCAACTACCTGCTTATGATGTACTACACGACAGTGGCCGGCTGGATGCTCCAGTACTTCGTCTATATGGCGCAGGGGCGCTTTGATGGCCTGTCTGCGGAGGGAACGGCAGATGCCTTTTCCTCCATGCTCGGCAATCCCGCAGCCAATGTGATCGCCGTCTTAGCGGTTGTGGTTTTCGGCTTTATTGTCAATATGGGAGGTCTGCAGAGCGGTCTGGAGCGGGTGACCAAGTGGATGATGCTGGCCCTCCTTTTGGTGATGATCGTTTTAGCTGTCAATTCTGTCCTCCAGCCCGGCGCGGAAGAGGGACTGAAGTTCTACCTGATGCCCTCCGCCGAGCACATCAGGCAGGCGGGGATTTTCAATGTAATTGTCGGCGCCATGAACCAGGCCTTCTTCACTCTGAGTCTTGGAATCGGATCCATGGCTATCTTTGGATCCTACATTGACAAGAAGCGGTCTTTGATGGGCGAAGCTGTCAATGTGGCTGTTCTGGATACCTTCGTGGCGATCACCTCCGGCCTGATCATTTTCCCGGCCTGCTTTGCCTATGGAATTCAGCCGGATCAGGGGCCCAGTCTCATCTTCATCACCCTGCCGAATGTCTTTAATCACATGGCTCTGGGGCGGCTCTGGGGAAGCTTCTTCTTTGTGTTTATGTCCTTTGCGGCCATGTCTACGGTTCTCGCCGTCTTTGAGAATATTATGGCATGCTGCATGGATCTGACCGGCTGGTCCAGGAAGAAGGCCGGCATGGTGAATATGATTATTGTCGGAGTTCTCTCTCTGCCATGCGCTCTGGGCTACAACATCCTCTCTTTCATTCAGCCGATGGGAAAGGGAACGACGATTCTGGACCTTGAGGATTTTCTGGTGTCCAATATCCTTTTGCCCGGCGGCGCGCTCATCTTTATTCTCTTCTGTGTCAGCCGCTACGGCTGGGGCTGGAAGAAGTTCACGGCTGAGGCCAATGAGGGAAAGGGAATCAAGGTGGCCGGCTGGATGCGGGGCTATATGACCTATGCCCTGCCGGTGATCGTCTGCCTGATTCTGGCGTATGGATTAGTCAGTGTATTCTTGAAGTAGACTTGATTTTGGTCAGGAGACTGCGACTGTCTCTGATTCGGATCCGATTGCGGCAGGGGTATCCTGCGATGAGCATTCGCCCGGGTATGCGCATATGAAAATTGATTTTTTGAAAAACTTTAAAATCATGTCGAAGGCCGTCTTTATCTTCTCCCTCTTTGATACATTGGTTTACTTCTATTTTCTCAATGGCATGAGAGCGGAGAGGATTTATCAATTGGGCAGTGTTTTGCTTGGCCTGCAAATGACGCTTTCCATATTGATCTTGATCTATACGGCAGAAAGCCTTGCGGGTCCTCTGGAAAAGCATATCAAGAAACTGAGGAAGATGGTTTTCTCGCTGCTGGCGATTATCTTTGTGTGCGCCGCAATCTATTTCTACCTGACATCAGACGGAAGTAATCGGGTCGCCTACATTTTCGGATTCATCAGCTTCGCGCCTGACTTCGCGTATGCTGCTGTCTTGACCAGACTCAGCCTGCATATCAGCGGGCGGAGCACTTCCTGATTTTGCCGGTATCGGATGACGCAATTGCCGGTATCTGACGGCGTTTATGTATCTGACGGCACTTATTTTGAAAGCTTTGAGAGTCCCGGTGGTGTTTTCCGCTGGGACTTTCTGATTCATGAACATACTATCGTTCATAACAATGATATGCTCGCAAGGCGAGCGTGCTACAGTACTCAATGACAGCGCAAGAGATCCCTTTCGGTATGAAGATGGGAAAAGCAAAGAAGACGAGAGAAGGATGATGTCACATGAATCGAGCGGAGCATACACTGAAGCGGTTCTGGGGTTATGAGGACTTTCGCCCGGGCCAGGAGAAGATGGTAAATGCCATCCTGGAGGGGAGAGATGTCCTGGCCGTCATGCCCACCGGCGCCGGCAAGTCCGTCTGCTATCAGCTGCCCGCCCTCATGCTGCCAGGAGTGACCATTGTCATTTCTCCTCTGATTTCTCTGATGGTGGATCAGGTGCGGGCGCTCAACGCTGCCGGGATTCACGCGGCCTATATCAATTCAGCTCTGAGTGAACACCAGATTGCCCTGGCCTTAGAGTACGCGTCCCAGGGGCGTTATGACCTGGTCTATGTGGCGCCAGAGAGGCTCTTTCACCCGGAGTTTATGACCTTTGCCGTGACGACGGAGATCTCCCTGATCGCTGTGGATGAAGCCCACTGCATCTCGCAATGGGGGCAGGATTTTCGCCCCAGCTATCTGAGAATCCGTGATTTCGCGAACAGTCTTCCCAGACGACCGGTAGTTGCCGCCTTCACGGCGACCGCCACCAGGCGGGTTCGGGAGGATATCGCAAAAAACCTGCAATTGCGCGAGCCCAGGCTTCTGGTGACAGGCTTTGACCGCCCTAATCTCTTCTTTGCTGTGGGTCATCCTGAAAATAAGCTGGCCTGGCTGGTGGAGGACCTGACCCGGCACAAGGAGGAGAGCGCTATCATCTACTGCTCCACCAGAAAGAAGGTGGAGGAGGTCTATGAGGCTCTGCGCCAGGAGGGCATTTCTGTGGGCAGATACCACGCCGGTATGGAACCGGAGGAGAGGGCTAAGAGCCAGGAGGACTTTATTACCGATCGGGTTCAGATGATTGTGGCCACCAATGCCTTCGGCATGGGGATCGACAAGCCGGATGTGCGCAGGGTGATCCACTACAATATGCCCCAGAGCATGGAGAATTACTATCAGGAGGCGGGGCGCGCCGGACGTGATGGGGAGGAGGCGGAAGCCATCCTCCTGGCAGACGCCCAGGACTATGTTATTGCCAGGTATCTGCTTGAGCACAAGGAGTATCCGGAGGGAATGTCTGATGCGGATATTCTCATGGCTCAGGATCAGGACCGGGAGAGGCTTCGGGCTATGGAGGGCTATACCAGGACGACGGGATGTCTGCGCTCCTATATTCTCCGCTATTTTGGGGAGAAGCCTTCCGGTGACTGCGGGAAATGCTCCTCCTGCCGCCATATCTTCTATGAGAACGAAGATCAGGCTCTGGCAGAGAGAGTTGCGGATTTTGGGACAAAAGAGAGAAAAAAAGGGGGAAGATACAAGAGCGGCCGGGATTTTGCCGGTATGGACTGGGAGGACCTGACCAGGTATGCGGCGGATTTTGACGACTTCGAGGGAGCCGGTAATCAGGGGGAGCTTGCCGGTCGCGGGAGGAAGGGTTCGGATTGGGATATCAGCCGGGAAGTCTCTCGTCGCGGAGCCTATGGCTACCTGGCGCGAGGCAAGGCTTATGGGCCGGCGCCCGGGGGCGATGGTCTCTCCCGTGAGGATCAAAAGCTCCTGGATCAGTTGGACCATATGCGCAAGAAGATTGCCAGGGAGAACGGCGTCGCCCCATATATGATTTGCAACCTGCGCACCTTAAAGGAGATCTGCCGCAGGAAGCCGGGGAATCAGGAGGAGATGCTTCAGATTCCGGGCATGACAAAGGCCAAGTATGAGAATTTCGGCTGGCGCTTTCAAGAAATGGTCATGTAATCAGTAGAGGTGATATAGCATTATCAACAAGAAATGAGAGGGGGATTTATCTGTAATGCGAATGGAATTTCGCTGGATTTGAGAATATTCTTTATATAAGACATATAACGACGGATAACGATCAACTTTTGGGTAGCTACGGTGACTTGAGTCAGCCTGCAATAATAGCCAGGAGAGAGGGTGGTATGGATCGTGCTATGGAGTTGACCGACAGTAGACAGACAGTAGACAGGAGGGAGTATGGTTGATTTTGTATTAGGAATGATCATTCCAGTGATATGCATTGTTTATGATATGGGAAGTAAGGTCGCGGAATCGATTGCGGCGCGAACCTATCATGCGACCTTGCAATTGGGAGTGAATACGGTTGGAGTTCTTCTTGCCTTTCTGCTCATCGCTTTGGCTTTGCAAAAGATGCAAAAGAAGGGATTTATGATTTTGACCGCGGTATTGATCGTTATTTGGATACTGATTGATTTCTATCATTTTATGAATCTGTCTGTTGTGTCTTTTGCGGTTCTTGGCCTCATCTTTGCCAACTTGATCCGCGCTTTATCCACAAAGAACCAGACCACGTGACCCAGATGGCGACGACCTCCCGCGCATAGAAGAAGAGAAGACTCTTCCTGGGATTGGGGGCGGGAAGAGCCAGACAGTGCAGTCCCTCTCTGCGGCTGAGGAAGACAGCCCGATAGCAGTGGAAGGCGGAAGTGACAATGATGGCGGAATCGCCTCGACCAAGAGAGGCGATGACCCGGTGGGAGAGGGCCAGATTCTCTCTGGTATTGGTTGAATTGCGTTCCATAGGAAGCCGCTTCCAGTCGATGCCCTGTGCTGTCAGCCCCTCTTTCATGTATTCGGCTTCGGAGATATCCTCGTCTTTCCCCTGGCCGCCGGAACAGATACAGATGGTGTCGGGATGATCCTTCATCCAGTCTGCCGCGGTTCGGATACGGCTCTCAATGGATCTGGTTCTGATCTTACAGCCCAGCAGAATCAGAGTATCCGGAATATGGCCTGTAATCCTGTCGGGTTGCAGTCTTCGGGCGGCGAAGAGCATGGCGCCGGTCGCAATGGCAAAGGCGAAGACAAGCAGAGAAAAAAGGATATAGATGAAAATAGCTAAGAGGGTCATGCTTTCTCCCGGAATACAATTTGAGAATAACAGCTTTAGCAGAGCTTTGACTCATCTTATCATAATTTCTTAACTTTCTATAAATTACGCGCAAAGGCTGGATTATTAGCAGATAAAGTAGTAGAGTGCTAATCATAGTCAGTGCATGATCCGCGGGAAATGGATTTATTACGCGGGAATTTGCTTCACAGCGATGGATATGCGCAGAGGATATTATTCATTGTTGACATGGAGCAAAGTCTATCAGGAAGTCATGCAATATTTTGCGGGCGAGGAAAATTTCCCTGTGGAGGTGACCTGTCCGGAAGAAAGTGAGAAATGCCTATGAATGAAGTGAAGAAACCAAAGCTGCCCCTGGCTGTCTATTATCTGGTGATCCTTTTGGCTGTGATTGTCATTAACACCATGGTATTGCCCAGGCTGTCGTCTTCGCAGATTAAGAATGTGGACTACTCCACCTTTATTCAGATGACAAATGACAAGCAGATTGACCAGGTTGACATTGACAGTAATCAGATCACCTTTACGGATAAGAGCGGCAATAAATACACGACCGGTCTGGTCAATGATCAGGGCCTGACCGACCGCCTCTATCAGTCCGGAGCAAAGTTCTCCGGTCAGATTCGAACACAGACCAGTCCGGTGATGAGTTTCCTTCTGAGTTTTATCCTGCCTCTGATGATCTTCTGGGTTATCGGAGAGCTTCTCTCCCGCAGGATGATGGATCGCATGGGAGGAGCGCTCGGCGGTAATTCGCTCAGCTTCGGCATGGGAAAGTCCAATGCCAAGATCTATGTCAAGAGCTCTGACGGTATACGATTTGATGATGTGGCCGGAGAGGAGGAGGCCAAGGAGAATCTGCAGGAGATCGTGGAGTACTTGCATGATCCCCATAAGTATACGGCTATCGGCGCCAAGATGCCCAAGGGAATTCTTCTTGTGGGCCCTCCGGGAACCGGTAAGACCATGCTGGCCAAGGCGGTTGCCGGCGAGGCAAATGTCCCCTTCTTTTCCATGAGCGGATCCGAATTCGTGGAGATGTTCGTCGGCATGGGCGCCTCCAAGGTCAGAGACCTCTTCCGCCAGGCCAAGGAGAAAGCGCCCTGTATCGTCTTTATCGATGAGATTGACGCCATCGGCAAGAAGAGAGAGGGTGGCAACTTCGGGGGCAATGACGAGAGAGAACAGACCTTAAACCAGCTTTTGACGGAGATGGATGGCTTCGAGGATAATCTGGGCGTTGTTATTCTAGCGGCAACCAACCGGCCGGAGGCTCTTGATCCGGCCTTGACCCGTCCCGGACGTTTTGACCGCCGGGTTCCTGTTGAACTGCCGGATCTGCAGGGCAGAATTGATATTCTCAAGGTGCATGCCAAGAAGGTTAAGATCGGAGACAATGTCGACTTCGATAAGGTCGCTCGTATGGCAGCCGGAGCCTCCGGGGCGGAGCTTGCCAATATGGTCAATGAAGCCGCTCTTCGGGCCGTCCGCGCCGGGCGTTCCTTCGCGACAGAAGAAGATCTGGAGGAGTCCATTGAGGTTGTCATCGCGGGCTACCAAAAGAAGAATGCCATTTTAAGCGACAAGGAGAAGCTGATCGTCTCCTACCACGAGATCGGCCATGCTCTGGTCGCCGCCCTGCAGTCTCACTCCGCGCCTGTGACAAAGATCACGATTGTACCCCGCACCTCCGGAGCCCTGGGCTATACCATGCAGGTAGAGGATGAGGGAAATCACTATCTGATGAGCAGGGAGGAGATGGAGAACCAGATTGCCACCTTAACAGGGGGCAGAGCTGCCGAGGAGATCGAGTTCCATTCCGTGACGACCGGAGCTTCCAATGATATAGAGAAGGCGACGAAATTGGCCAGGGCCATGATTACCCGCTACGGAATGTCGGATGAATTCGGCATGGTGGCCATGGAGACCGTGACCAACCAATATCTGGGAGGAGATACTTCTCTGGCCTGCTCGCCGGAGACACAGGCCCTGATCGATCACAGGGTCGTGGAACTGGTTCGAAAGCAGCATGACAAGGCCCGCAAGCTGATCGCCGACAACAAGGCCAAGCTGGATGAACTGGCTGAGTATCTCTACTTCCGTGAGACCATCACAGGAGAGGAGTTCATGCAGATCCTCAATGCCCCGGTTAAGCGGAGAGGAATCCCCATGGCAAAGGAGCCAACTGATGCGGGAGAGGATTCCGTCGACGGAGCGAAAGAGTCAGTTGACGCAGGAGAGGATTCTGTCGACGGAGCGAAGGAGTCAGTTGACGCAGGAGAGGATTCTGTCGAAAGAGCGAGGGAACCCGTTGATACGAAGGAGCCTGTGGACATGGACGGGAAAACCTCCAGCACTTCGGATGAGGAGGAAGTGTGAGAAAAGGAAGCAAATCTTTTGAATCCAAGGTATCTGGGTCTCTTCTCAGCTGAGAAGAGGCCCTTTTTTCAGACCCGCCTTGACAAATGCGCGGCTGCTTTTTATGATAAAAAACGCAAATGAGTCGCGAAATGAGGAGCTATGCAGAGACGATATCACTCCAAGGGAGTTCAGGTTATCGAAGACTACATACAGAGGCATCCGGAACAGGCCTTTGACGTCGAGACACTGCTCAGGGATATGAGAGAACAGGATAAGACGGTAGACCGGGCTACGATATACCGAACGCTGGACCGGATGACCCGAGATCGCCGTCTGATTGCCTTTCGCCCGGACGATACAGATCGTCTGTTTTATCAGAGCGCCGCGGAGGGGGAGTCCTGCCATCGCCATCTGCATGCCAGGTGCAGAGCCTGCGGACGAGTCATCCATCTGGAAGACCTGTTCGCGGAGGACTTCCTGCGCCAGGTTCAGGAGGCCTACGGTTTTGAGGTGACAATAGACAACAGCGGCCTGTCCGGATATTGCAGGAACTGCCGAGGGTAGATAGACCTTGGCCGACATTTTTGGGAACGCCATGAAGGAAATAGAAAGGATCTGCAAGACAAATGAAAAAAAAGATGGTATCTCTGCTGCTTGTGCCTGTTTTGGCCATGCTTGTATTTACGAGCTGCGGGTTTTCTGCGGCAAAGGGGACAGATGGGGAGAAAAAATCCGCGGAAGCCGGGCAGGAAAAGTACCGGATCGTCTGTACGACATATCCGCAGTATGACTGGGTGATGAACCTGGTGGGTCAACTTCAGGATAAATTTGATGTATCCTATCTGATGGAGAGCGGCGTCGATCTGCACAGTTACCGGCCGAGTGCGTCGGACATGGCCAGGATCGAGGGGGCCAATCTCTTTATCTATGTGGGCGGAGAGTCCGACGGATGGGTGGAAGACGCGCTGAAAGACAGGTCCAATCACTCGATAGAGACGGTCAATATGCTGGAGGCCCTCGGAGACGGCAAGAAGGAAGAAGAGGTCGTAGAGGGGATGCAGACAGAGGAAGAAGAGAAGGAGGAAGGGCAGAAGGAGCCGGAGTATGATGAGCATGTCTGGCTGTCTTTGAAAAATGCCCAGACTCTGGTGACTTTGATCTCAGACAAAATGAAGAAAATAGATCCATCTGACGCCGACGCGATCGCTGCAAACACGCAGGATTATGTGAATAAGCTCAGAGAACTGGATGAAAAATATGAGAACGAGATCAAGAAATCAGGACATAAGGTCCTCCTGTTTGGAGACCGTTTTCCCTTCCGCTACCTGATTGACGATTACGGCCTCAAGTATTACGCTGCCTTTGTCGGATGCAGCGCCGAGACAGAGGCCAGCTTTCAGACGATCAGCTTCCTGGCGAAAAAGGCGGATGAGCTTCATTTACCGGTCATTCTGACCATCGAGAAGTCTGATCAGAAGATTGCCGGTACCATCCGGGAGAACACGAGAGAGAAGAACCAGAAGATTATGGCGATGGACTCCCTGCAGTCGGTATCAAGAGATGATATTGAAAAGGGAAAGACCTATCTGAAGTCTATGGAAAACAATTTGGAAGTTTTAAAGGCGGCCCTCAATTAAAACAGAGAAGTGAGGACAAGGGGGTAGGATAAAGGAGTAAGGCAAAGGAGAAAGGCGATCGATGTCGTATATCAGATGCAGACACCTGTCTGTGGGATATGGTGGAAAAGCTGTCGCAAAGGATCTGAGCTTTGACTTGAATCCAGGGGACTACCTGTGTCTTGTCGGGATGAATGGCGCCGGCAAAAGCACCTTGATGAAGACGCTTTTAGGCTTACTGGATCCGGTGTCAGGAGAAATCGAGATCGGTGACGGGCTCAAGTCGGAGGAGATCGGGTATCTGCCTCAGCAGAGCGCTCACCAGAAGAATTTTCCGGCGACCGTGTGGGAAGTGGCTATGTCCGGCACCGCCGTGAAGAACCGCCGCCTCTTCTATTCGAGAGAGGCAAAAGACCGGTGCGAGGAAAGGCTCAGACAAGTGGGTATGTGGGACATGCGCAAAAGCAGTTATCGCAATCTGTCCGGCGGCCAAAAGCAGAGAACCCTGCTGGCAAGAGCTCTATGCGCGGCGTCTAAGGTTCTGATTCTTGACGAACCGGTTGCGGGACTGGATCCGGCGGCCAGGAACCAGCTGTACCAGATTACGGGAGACCTTCACGCGGCCGGAGTCACAATCATGATGATTACACATGATTTAAAGGCCATGGAATATGCAGGTTATGTGCTCCATGTCGGGAGAAAACAGCATTTCTTCGGAACAAGGGAGGATTATCAGAAGAGCCTATACTGGAAAACACTGCAGGCATGGGAAGAAGAGGCAATGGATTTATGATCGGTATGTTGATGTATTACCTGAATTTTCCATTTGTGCAGCGCGCCCTGATTGCCGGGATTTTGATTGCCATGTGTTCCGCCCTTCTCGGGGTGATTCTTGTACTCAGGGGATTTTCATATATCGGAGACGGATTGTCGCATGCGGCCTTTGGCGCGATGGCGGTGGCTGCGATTTTAAAGCTGTCGGACTACAGCCTTCTGGTTATGCCGGTTACAATCCTCTGCGCCCTGGTGCTTCTGCGCTTTGGCTCAAGTGAGCGCATCCATGGCGACGCGACACTCGCCATCGTATCTGTCTCAACACTGGCGGCAGGCTATCTGCTGATGAATGTCTTTTCTGTCTCTGCCAATGTCTCAGGAGATGTCTGCACAACCCTCTTCGGTTCCACCTCTATTCTGACGCTGACCCGGGCCCAGGTGCAGATGTGCCTCGTGATGTCCCTGCTCACGGTGATGATCTTCGTTCTCTTTTATCATAAGATCTTCGCGGTGACCTTTGACGAGGACTTTGCCGCCGCTTCAGGGATCAGGGTGGGGGCCTATCAGACGATGATCGCGGTTTTAATCGCGGTGATTATCGTCATGGCAATGGATCTGGTCGGGTCGCTTTTGATTACGGCCCTCCTGGTATTTCCGGCTCTCTCGGCCATGCAGGTATTTCGCAGCTTCAGAGGATCGGTGATCTACGCGGCGGTTTTATCTGTGCTGGGAGCCGCATTTGGAATTGTCTTCTCCATTCTGGCTTCTACACCGGTTGGGGCAACTATCGTTCTGTTTGATATGGGAGTTTTCTTTTTACACCTTGTCGTTGGAAAGATCAGAGGTTGATCGGATGACGCATCGGTATCAATGTAAATTCACGATAAAAATAATTGCAGTCCTGTCTGCCTTCTTTCTGCTTACAGGCTGTGGCGCCAACCGGGCAGTCAGCCGCGGGAAAACCGGGAATAAGGTGGAGGATACTGTCCAGGGGCAAATCCAAAAGGAAAAGGACTCTTCAAACGCGGCAGATGATACGGCAAAAGCTCAGGACCCTGAGCCGGGGAGCAAAAGTCAGACCACAGAGTCCTCCGGGTCCGGGGACACTGGCAATCAGTCGCAGGCAAACGCAGACAGGGAAAAGCTGGACTGTGACCTGACAACGATGGGAGCCGACATGGTCTACGCCAACGTCTTTCAGATGATGACGGAGCCGGAGAGATTTGTGGGAAAGCGCATTCGAATTGCCGGAATTTTAAATGTCGTTTCTGTGGACGGGAACAATTACTACTGCTGTATTATTAAGGACGCGCAGGGCTGCTGTCAGAATGGAATTGAGTTCGTCTGGGGAGACGGAAGTCACCGGTATCCGGACGAGTATCCCGGGGAAAATACACAGATCTGCGTCACCGGGGTCTTTGAGACCTATCAGGAAAACGGGGGCCAAAATAAATACTGCAGGTTAAAAAACGCGGAGCTGAGCTGGTAGATGAAGCTGTTAGAAAATGACTTCTCCTATGACGTTTGTCCAAAGACAATGACCGGTCAGATCAAAATACTCTTACAAGCCGCCGATAATAGCATACAAAAAAGACCCCACAAGCCAGTGAAGTCTCAAAAAAATTAATGGCGCTCTAAAGTCATAAAAATCATAGTGGAGACGGTGGGACTTGAACCCATGACCTCTTGAATGCCATTCAAGCGCTCTCCCAACTGAGCTACGCCCCCGAATCAGATGCACTTAGAATAACAGAGTCGTCCGTATCCGACAAGCTAAATTTTGGGGTGGGCCGGCGAATTTTTGAGATGGGACGGCGAATTCTCCGAGATTTTTTTGGATGGTTTAGCGGAGTAAATCCCGGCGATGACCTGACAGGAGCAAAGCTTGAGGATGGCTGGGGCTGGCCGGCAGGAACTGCCGCGGAGGAAGGTTTACATCTCGGGGCAGGTGTATTAGAATTGACAGGACGATGCTTGATCATAAGCAGTAAGGTGCGTGATTCATATGCAGAATTTAGAAAATACGCAGTATTTCAAGTTGACAAAGGATAATGAGGTGAGCACGAAGGAGATCCTTCGGGTTGTTTATGACGCTCTGGTAGAGAAGGGGTACAGCCCCTCCAATCAGATCGTCGGTTATATTATGTCTGGAGATCCCACCTTCATTACCAGCCACAAGGGCGCCAGAAGTCTCATCATGAAGGTGGAGAGGGACGAGATCGTCGAGGAATTGCTCAGATCCTATATCCTCAGTGAACTGAAGGGTCATGACTAAGCCTCTTTTGGCAGATCATATCATGGCCTTAGACTACGGGGCCAAGACGGTTGGAGTGGCCTGCACGGATTCGCTCGGTCTGACAGCGCAGGCGGTGGAGACTATCTGGCGAAAGCGCGAGAACAAGCTGCGAAAGACACTGGCCAGAATAGATCAGATTGCCAGAGACAGAGAGATTCGCCTGATTCTGGTGGGACTTCCTGTCAACATGGATGACAGTGAGGGCAAGAGGGCCGGGATGGCGAGAGATTTCGCCGATCAGGTCGCACAGAGAACCGGAATTGCCGTTGAAATGTATGATGAGAGGCTTTCTACGATAGAAGCGGATGAAATCCTGGAAAAAAGCGGCGTCCCTGTCGGGAAACGCAAGAGACACCTGGATGAGCTCTCCGCCCAGCTGATTTTGGAGCGCTATTTGGAAGATTTGCGCCAGTGACAGATTTTCTGCTTTCTGCATAGAATAGAGATCACAGAGCTCCGTCCCGGAACTCTTTTTTGTGTGTTTGGGATGGGTTTATGGCCTGCCTTACAGAGCTTGCGGGAGAGTACGCAGGATCTTCGTCTCTTCAGGGAATTGGACAAGAGACGATTTAGGACAGAGAGGACTGTATGGAAGACAAAATCCCCACGATTACTTTTACAGATCTTGAGACCGGACAGACAGAGGAGTTCTATGTCTTAGAGGAGACGGTTCTGGCCGGCAGAAAATATCTTCTGCTGTCAGAGGACCCGGCAGGAGACGCGGATGCCTTTATCTTTCGCGAAGAGGGGGAGGATGCGGAGGACCTTACCTGTTGTCCCGTCGAGGATGAGGATGAATATCAGGCGATCGCCAGGCTCTTTGAAGAGCTGATGGATGACACGGAATTTATCAGAGAATAAGACGCCCTGATATCGCGCCCATAAATTTATGATAAGCGGTCCAAATCGGGTGTGACACAGGACGAATGATGATAAGAAAGGATTAAATTATGACAGAAGAGATGAAAAAGAAGAAGGAAAGCAGCAGGGAACAGGCTGCCAGGCCTTATCGCCGCAGAGCGCCGCACAGAGAGGGCGCTGAGCAGGGACAGGAGACGCAGCAGGGAAGCCGCGCAAGGGGCCGCGGGAAAAACGAGAGCAGCCAGGAAAAAGAGAGCAGAACAACCGCCCCAAGACGCAGTACGCGCCCCAGAAAAACGGAGATGCAGGACCAGTCAGACCTGCCCCAGGTAAAGAGCGCAAGGGGACGCGGACGTAAGAAAGCCAATGGCCCGACAGTAAAGATCATCCCCCTGGGCGGTCTTGGACAGATCGGCATGAATATCACCGCCTTTGAGTACGGCAACGACATCATTGTTGTGGACTGCGGTCTGGCCTTCCCCGATGACGATATGTACGGCGTGGATCTGGTGATTCCGGATATCACCTATCTGAAGGAAAACGAGAGCAAGATCCGGGGCTTCTTTATCACCCACGGACATGAGGATCACATCGGGGCCATTCCCTATGTTCTAAATGAGATCAATGCCCCCATCTATGCCACCAGGCTGACGATGGCTATTATCGAGCACAAGCTGGAGGAGAAGCACATGCTCTCCAAGGTCAAGCGCAAGGTGGTCAAATTCGGGTCGACAATTACCGCCGGACAGTTCAAGGTTGAGTTCATCAAAACCAATCACTCTATTCAGGACGCGGCGGCGCTCGCCATCAGTTCCCCCGCGGGAACCATTGTGCACACCGGCGATTTCAAGGTGGACTACACACCCGTCTTTGGCGACCCCATAGATCTGCAGCGCTTTGCGGAGCTTGGAAAGAAGGGGGTCTTAGCCCTGCTCTGTGATTCCACAAATGCCGAGCGGAGCGGTTTTACCGCCTCTGAGAAGACGGTTGGCCACACCATCGACACCATTTTCGCCGAGCATAAGACCCAGCGTATGATCATTGCCACCTTCGCCTCTAATGTAGACCGTGTGCAGCAGATCATCAATTCCGCCTACAAGTACGGCCGTAAGGTGGTTGTCGAGGGAAGATCCATGGTCAATATCATCGGGATTGCCTCTTCCCTGGGTTATCTGGACATTCCGGATAATACCCTGATCGACATCAATGATATCCGCAATTATCCGGACAATAAGATCTGCCTGATCACCACCGGATCTCAGGGAGAGACTATGGCGGCTCTGTCCCGTATGGCCAATGGGATTCACCGCAAGGTACAGATTACTCCCAATGATGTCGTTGTCTTCTCCTCCCATCCGATTCCAGGTAATGAGAAGTCTGTCTCCGGCATCATGAACGAGCTGATCGCCAAGGGGGCTGAGATTGTCAACCAGGATGTCCATGTCTCAGGTCATGCCTGTGCCGAGGACATCAAGCTGATCTACTCTTTGGTCAAGCCCACCTATTCTGTCCCGGTTCACGGGGAGATCAAGCACCGCATGGCGCAGGGGCGTTTGGCTCAGGCGGTTGGGGTTCCCAAGGATCATGTTCTCATGATTCAGACCGGCGATGTTCTCGAGATCAACGAGGACTTCCACAAGGTGGTCGGCAAGGTTCAGACCGGCGCGGTTATGGTCGACGGACTCGGCGTCGGAGACGTCGGGAATATTGTCCTGCGCGACCGGCAGAAGCTGGCCGAGGATGGCATCATTATCGTTGCCATGACCATGGATTCCGCCTCCGGTGAGATTGTGGCCGGACCGGATCTGGTATCCCGCGGTTTCGTCTATGTCCGCGGAGCGGAGGACCTGATGGAAGACGCCCGGTCAGTCCTCAACGCGACGGTCAGGAAGTGCGAGGAGGATGGCATTTCCGACTGGGCAGAGATTAAGAATCAGATCAAGGACGCTCTTTCCGCCTTTGTCTGGAAACAGACCCAGAGGAGTCCCATGATTCTGCCCATTATCATGGAAGTGTAAGACGATGGATGAGAGAAGGCTGAAGGGCTATTTGAGTTCTCTCTACCCGGATCTGACTGCTGACCTGGCCGCGGTTGAAAAGAGGGCCCTGGCGGACCATGTGCCCGTCATTCGCAGGGATACCCAGCAGTATCTTCGCACCCTCCTCGCCCTGCGTCGTCCGGGCGAAATTCTTGAAGTCGGGACAGCGGTCGGTTTTTCGGCATCCTTTATGGCAACCTATAATCCTGTATCCTGCAGGATCACTACGATTGAGAACTATCAGCCGAGAATTTCTGCAGCCAGAGAGAACTTTCGCAGGATGGGATTAGAGGAGGAGATCACCCTTCTGGAGGGAGACGCCCGGGATGTTCTGCCCGGATTAAAAGGCCCCTATGACCTGATTTTCATGGACGCGGCCAAGGGCCAGTACATCAATTACTGGCCGCAGCTGATCCGTCTGTCCGGCCCTGGCAGTGTCATTGTCACGGATAATGTCCTGCAGGAGGGGGATATCATCGAGTCCCATTTTGCTGTGACCCGGCGCAATCGAACCATACACAAGCGCATGCGAGAGTACCTGTGGGAGCTGACCCACGACGGGCGATTTGTCACCGACATTCTCAATGTCGGCGACGGTCTCTCGGTCAGCGTGCGCGTCAAACAGTAAGGACTTTTCATGAGACCTATTGAACTGCTCTGTCCCGCCTCCAGTCTTGAGGTTTTAAAGACGGCGGTCATCTACGGGGCAAATGCTGTCTATATCGGCGGGGAGGCATTTGGCCTTCGAGCCAATGCCAGAAACTTCAGCCTAAAGGAAATGGAGGATGGCATCGCCTTCGCCCATGCGCGGGGGGTCAAGGTCTATGTCACCGCTAATATCTATGCCCACAATGAGGATCTGGACGGGGTCAGGGAATATTTCAGGAAGCTGGATCAGATCAGGCCGGATGCCATCCTGATCGCGGACCCGGCGGTCTTTATGATCGCCCGGGAGGTCTGCCCCGGGATCGACATTCACATCTCCACCCAGGCTAATAACACCAACTGGGGAACCTATAACTTCTGGCATTCCCTGGGAGCGACCCGCGTCGTTGCCGCCAGGGAACTCTCCCTTGCGGAGATCAGGGAGATCCGGGATCATATCGATTCGAATCTGGAGATCGAGGCCTTTGTTCACGGGGCCATGTGCATGGCCTATTCCGGCCGCTGCCTGCTCTCCAACTATATGACGGGAAAGGATGCCAACCAGGGCGAGTGCACACATGCCTGCCGCTGGAAATACAGCCTTGTGGAGGAGAAGCGGCCCGGTCAGTATATGCCCATCGAGGAGGACGCGCGCGGCAGCTACATCATGAATTCCAAGGATCTGTGCATGATCGAGCACATCCCGGAGATGATTGACGCGGGCATTGACTCCCTTAAGATCGAGGGCCGCATGAAGACCGCCCTCTACGTAGCTACGGTAGCCCGCACCTACCGCAGGGCCATTGACGACTATCTTAAGGATCCGGGTTTGTACCAAAAGCACATGGACTGGTATCGGGAGCAGATCCGCTCCTGCACCTATCGCCAGTACTCGACGGGCTTTTTCTTCGGCAAGCCCAGCGAGGAGGACCAGATCTACGAGGAAAATTCCTATGTCAGGGGGGCCACCTATCTGGGACAGGTGCAGAAAATCCGGGAGGACGGGACCTTCCTTATCGAACAGAAGAACAAGTTCTGCCTTGGAGACAGCATTGAAATCATGAAGCCGAATGGGGATAATGTAGAGGTGACTGTGACGTCGATCACCGACAGCGAGGGCAAGCCCCAGGAGTCCTGCCCCCATCCCAGGCAGATGATATGGATTGGGGTCGATGGAGGCACAGTCGACCAATACGATATCCTGCGGAGACAGGAGGAGGCGCGAGAAGGATGATGACAAGCAAGAAGTATGTGGCCTATGTCGGTATTTATACGCAGAAGGATCCGATGGGGATTCATGTCTATGACCTGGATCCCGACAGCGCGGTTCTTAGGGAGCGGTCCAAGGTCAAGGCAGACAATGTCTCTGATGTGCGTATCTCCTCAGGCGGGCAGTATCTCTACGCGACTGTGGACCAGGGTCTGTCCGCCTACCATATAGATGGCAACGGGGACCTGGAATTCATCAATACCAACTGGATCGGAGGCATGCGGGGACATTCCCTCTGCCTGGATTCTAAGAGGCGCTATGCTTTTGTCGGCGGCTTTCACGATGGCCGCGTGACCATGATGCGGATCAATGCCGACGGATCAGTCGGTGATATCGCTGACGGTATTTTCCATCAGCGACTGGGCTTCTCTTCCGTCGAGAAGAGAGAGGATCCCCACGTCACCAGCGTTGTTCTGACTCCGAACGAGAAGTACCTCTGCGCCGTGGACAAGGGCATCGATCAGGTCAAGATCTACGAGGTGGACTACGAGAGGGGCAAGTTAAAGCTCGAAAACATCATCCGCTGTCCCATGAATTCCGCTCCCCGTACCATGGCCTTCGGTGTCAATGGCAAGCAGGCTTATATCCTGACCGAGACCACCAATACGGTGATGGTCCTCGATTATAGAGAAGACCGGGGGGCCCAGTTTGACCTGGCCCAGGAGCTGCATCTCTTCACCAAGGCGGGCAACGCCGCCTGCGCTGACCTGAAGCTCTCCGCAGACGGCAAGTATCTCTATGTCTCTGTCGACGCCAGAAATTCCGTCGCCTGCAACGCGATTGATGACAAGGGCAGGCTGACCTGGATCTTCACCACCCATATCTCCGGGGACTATCCCAAGGAGTTGGCCCTTCTGCCGGGGGGCGATTACTATCTGGTATTAAACCACGACAGCGATGAGATCCGCAGTTTTCATCTCAATCATGAAAAGAACTACGGACTGATGAAAAATAAACCCATTGCCTTGTCCACTCCCAACTGCATTCTGATCCATGAGATCAGGTGATTTTGGTAAGGCTTCAGGGGAACCGCTCCGCGGTTCCCCTATTCCATTGTTCATGACGGTCAGACGACCGCGGAGTGTTTCGGATTCAGCACAATTTAAAATGTGCCAGTAAATATTTCCGAGGAGCGGGTCACCAGTGCCTGTTCTTGCGGTCCAAAGAAAAGAGACACATATGGCAGGATCTACATTTGGCAAATACTTTCGGGTGACGACTTGGGGAGAGTCTCACGGTCAGGCTCTGGGCTGTGTTGTGGACGGGGTTCCCGCGGGTCTTTCCCTTAGCGCGGAGGACATCCAGGCTCTCTTGAATCGGCGCAGACCCGGGCGGTCTGCGTTCACAAGCAAGCGAAGAGAAGACGATGAGATCGAGATTCTCTCCGGCGTCTTCGAGGGAAAGACCACCGGGACGCCCATTTCCCTTCTGGTTCGCAATCAAGATCAGCACTCCGGGGACTACGGCGACATCGCGCATGCCTTTCGGCCCGGACACGCCGACTGGGGCTTCTTCGCCAAATATGGCTTCCGGGACTACCGAGGCGGAGGCAGGTCCTCCGGGAGAGAGACCATCGGCCGGGTGGCCGCCGGCGCCATTGCGGAGAAGATCCTGGCGGAGCTGGGCATCTTCGTTTGCGCCTATACCAAGGCCATTGGCCCGGTCGTCTGCCAGAGCTTCGACGCGGAGGAGATCAATAAAAACATGCTCTATATGCCGGATCACGAAGCGGCAGAGAGGGCCGGGATCTATCTGGCTGACTGCATGAGGAATCTGGACTCCTCCGGCGGCGTGGTTGAGTGCCGCATCAAAGGGGTGCCTGCCGGCGTGGGAGAGCCTGTATTCGACAAGCTGGACGCCTCTTTGGCCAGGGCCATCTGCTCCATCGGAGCGGTCAAGGGATTTGAAGTGGGAGACGGATTTGCCGTCGCCCGGTCCAGGGGCAGTGACAACAATGACGCCTTTGCCATGGATGGTCAGAGGGTCATCAAGAAGACCAACCACGCCGGAGGTATCCTGGGAGGCTTCTCCGACGGGGATGAGATCATCTTTCGGGCGGCCGTAAAGCCGACCCCTTCCATTGCTCAAAGACAGGAGACGGTCAACGAGGCGGGGGAGGAGATCGACATGGAGATTGTGGGACGCCATGATCCGGTCATCGTTCCCAGAGCCGTTGTCGTCGTCGAGTCCATGGCGGCCATTACCCTGGTCGACCTGCTTTTTGCGAACATGACGGCTCGGATGGATCGTATCGCGAGCTTCTACCGGGACAAGTGAGCTTTGGAATCGGAGGATCTCGTCAGATCCGAAGGATGCTTCACGACAATGGAATTCTCGCGAGACCTGTATTCCATTGTTTCGCTGTCAGAGACTTTTTCGATGCGGTGGTGAGGAAGAGATATGTATCAATTGCTGAAGACAGAGGGCCGGGCCAAGCGCGCAAAATTCACCACGGTGCATGGGACGGTAGAGACCCCTCTCTTTATGAACGTGGGTACGGTCGGCGCCATCAAGGGAGCCGTCTCCACAGAGGATTTGAAGGAACTGGGCTGTCAGATTCAGTTATCTAATACCTACCACCTGCATGTCAGAACGGGAGATGAGACCATCCGTGAGCTGGGCGGCCTGCACAGGTTCATGGTCTGGGACCGGCCCATTCTGACTGATTCGGGCGGCTTCCAGGTCTTCTCCCTGGCCGGTCTTCGCAGGATCCGGGAGGAGGGAGTCACTTTCCGCAGTCACATCGACGGGCACAGGATCTTCATGGGACCTGAGGAGAGCATGCAGATTCAGTCCAATCTGGGCTCTACGATTGCCATGGCATTTGACGAGTGCCCGGACGCCCTGTCTGAGCGGGATTACGTGCAAAAGTCCGTCGATCGAACCTACCGCTGGCTGGTTCGCTGTAAGGAGGAGATGGCGCGACTCAACGCTCTGGAGGGAAGGGTCAATCCTCAGCAGCTCCTCTTTGGGATCAATCAGGGAGCAATTTTCCCGGACATTCGCATCGAACACGCCAGGCGGATCGCTGAACTCGAGCTCCCGGGCTATGCGATCGGGGGACTGGCTGTGGGAGAGAGCCATGAGCAGATGTACCGGATCCTGGACGAGGTGGTTCCCTATCTGCCCCAGGACAAGCCCACTTACCTGATGGGGGTCGGTACACCACAGAACATCTTAGAAGCGGTCGAGAGGGGAGTGGATTTCTTCGACTGCGTCTATCCCAGCAGAAATGCCCGCCACGGTCAGCTCTATACTCACCGGGGCAAGATCAACATCAAAAACGCGAAGTACGAGAAGGACATGAAGCCCATTGAGGAGGGCTGCCGGTGCCCAACCTGTCAGACCTATTCCAGAGCCTATATCCGCCACTTGATGAAGGCTAATGAGATGTTGGGCATGCGGCTCTGCGTCATGCATAATCTCTATTTTTATAACCATCTGATGGAGGAAATCAGAAATGCCCTGGATCAGGGCCGCTTCGCGGAATTCAAGAGGCAGACGCTGGCCGATATGGATGGAAATGATAGGAAGTGACTGATTGAGGAGGCCTGCGGGAACAAGCAATCATACGAGGCCTGCGTAAGGAGAGTGAGGGTATATCGGGACTTATATCGGCTGAATTTGAGCGGCTTATACCGGGGCTTATGACCAGGTGAATTTGAGCGGCTTATACCGGGGCTTACCAGGAGAATTCGAGCGGATCTTGCCTTGTCAAAGGCCCATGCTTCCGATACAATGGCAGTATATTTTGGTTAGGAGGAGAACAGAATGTTAGCAGCAAACGGTGGTTCCATTACCATGATCATCTGGATCGTCATTATCTTCGCTTTTATGTATTTTATGATGATCCGTCCCCAGCAGAAGGAGCAGAAGCAGAAGACGGCCATGCTCAGTTCTCTGGCAGTTGGAGATACTGTCATGACGACCAGCGGTTTCTACGGTGTGGTTATTGATATTGACGAGGAGACGGTCATTGTCGAGTTCGGCAGCAACAAGAACTGTCGTATTCCCATGTCAAAGTCGGCAATTTCACAGGTAGAGAAGCCTGAGGATGCGGCCAGGGCGGCGGATGAGAGCAAAAATCCCATCGAGCAGCCTGAGAAGAAGGGACTGTTCGGCAGAAAGAAGGATTGATCGAATGACCAAGCATGTATTTGTGACAGGCGGTGTTGTCTCCGGTCTCGGCAAGGGAATTACCGCGGCTTCTCTGGGACGCCTGCTCAAGATGCGCGGCTATAAGGTGGCATCTCAGAAGCTGGATCCCTATATGAATATAGATCCGGGCACAATGAGTCCTTTCCAGCACGGGGAAGTCTATGTTACCGAGGACGGCGCGGAGACAGACCTGGATCTGGGACACTACGAGCGCTTTATTGATGAGAATCTGAACAAGTACTCCAATCTGACTTCCGGAAGGACCTACTGGAACGTCTTGAACCGGGAGCGAGAAGGCGGTTATCTGGGGAAGACGGTGCAGATCATCCCCCATATCACCGATGAGATCAAGAATTTCATCTACATGGGCGCGGAGACGACCAAAGCGGACGTCCTGATTACTGAGATCGGCGGAACCATCGGCGATATTGAGTCCCAGCCCTTCCTTGAGGCGATTCGTCAGATCTCTTTAGAGAAGGGACCTGAGAACTGTCTCTTTATTCATGTGACCCTGGTTCCCTTTTTGTCGGGGTCGGATGAATTGAAGTCCAAGCCTACCCAGCACTCTGTCAAGGAATTGCGGGGGATCGGCATCAATCCCAACGTCATTGTCTGTCGCGCGGATCGGCCCATGACAGAGGACATCATCGGCAAGATCGCCATGTTCTCCAATGTTCCCAAGGATTGTGTTGTGGAGAACTCCACCATGGACTGTCTCTATGAGGCGCCCCTGATGCTGCACCGCAACGGCCTGGACCAGGCGGTCTGCCGGCAGTTGGGTCTTGGCAATGACCTGTCTGAGGACAATGAGAAGCTGCTCGCCTGGAGTCAGATGGTTGACCGGGTGAAGCATCCTAAGAGGACGACGAGGATCGCGATCGCCGGTAAGTATGTGGCGCTTCACGATGCCTATCTGTCGATTCGCGAGGCCCTCTATCATGGAGGCTATGCCAATAATGCCGAGGTAGAGGTCGAGTGGATTAATACGGAGGAAGTGACAAGGGAGAACGCCGCCGAGCTCTTCGCTGGCGTTTCCGGTATCCTGGTGCCCGGCGGCTTTGGAGAGCGGGGGATTGAAGGGATGGTGCAGACCTGCCGCTATGCCCGCGAGAACAATATTCCCTACTTTGGCATTTGCCTGGGAATGCAGATCAGCGTCATCGAGTATGCCAGAAATGTGGCAGGGATTTCGGATGCCAATTCCGGAGAATTCAATGAGAACGGCAAGAACAATGTCATCGATCTGATGGAAGAGCAGATGCACATTGTCCGCAAGGGAGGCACGATGCGCCTGGGGGCTTATCCCTGTAAGATCGCGGAGGGAAGCGTCCTCAAGAGAGCCTACGGGCAGGATCTGATTCAGGAGCGCCACCGCCACAGGTTTGAGTTTAACAATAAGTATCGCGATATCCTGCAGGAGGCGGGGCTGACCATATGCGGCACCTCTCCGGATGGCCTGATTGTTGAGGCGGTTGAGGATGAGAGCAGGAGATTCCATGTGGGCGTGCAGTTTCACCCGGAGTTCAAGTCCCGTCCCAACAAGCCGCATCCTCTCTTTGCCAGCTTTATCAAGGCGAGTCTGGGAGATTGACAGGTTCAGGTGACAGATTCCTTTCAAAAAGGGATCCTGCGGGTCAAAAGAAGGATCCTGCGGTTTTTTCAGATGGGGCCTGCGGGCGGAGGATTTCCCGGAATGCGCCGGGCCAATCGGTGTGTCTGCAGACGAACAAAATATAAAATTTTTATTAAATTTACCTTGTCGGGTCAGCCAGCCATGGCATATAATAGACTCGTTCATTACGAAGGCATCTTGTTCGCTATGAATAAGGTGCTTTCTTCATTCATGGCAGTTGCGTGTACACAGGCTGTGCAGGCGAGTGCTGACCGGCCTGTTCCCATGACGTGGACAGGGATCTTGACATCGGAGCCCTCTCTGCAACTCCGGACAGTGCCGGGGACACCGTATATCCAAAGGAGGAGAATCAAAGGATGTTAGAAAAACTGTTTAAACTCAAGGATAACCACACAACAGTGAGGACGGAGGTGCTGGGAGGAATTACCACCTTTATGACCATGGCGTATATCCTGGCCGTCAACCCATCCATCCTCTCCGCGGCAGGCATGGATGCCAATGCGGTTTTGATGGCGACTGCCCTGTCTGCCTTTGTCGGCACCATGGTTATGGCTCTTTTTGCCAACTATCCCTTCGCACTGGCCTCAGGTCTGGGATTAAATGCCTACTTCGCATACACTGTATGCGGTAAGATGGGATATTCCTGGCACCTCGCCCTTCTGGCCGTCTTCGTTGAGGGCCTGATCTTTATTGTCCTGTCTTTGACCAATATCCGGGAAGCTATCTTCAATGCCATTCCAGTGACCTTGAAGAAGGGAGTATCCGCCGGTATCGGTCTCTTCATCGCCTTTATCGGTTTCCAGAACGGCAAGGTTGTTGTCAATGATGATTCCAATTTGGTAAGCATTGTAAATTTTCATGATGTTGATTTTCATACAATTGGCATTTCGGCTCTTCTGACCCTGATCGGCCTGATGATTATCTTTATTCTCGCGATCAAGAAGGTGAAAGGATCCCTTCTGATCGGCATCTTTGCCACCTGGATCATCGGTATTATCTGCCAGTTGACCGGGATCTATACGGTAGACGCCGCCAAGGGCTTCTATTCTCTGATTCCCTCTTATTCCAGCTTTGATATCACATCCATCGGCCTGACTTTCGGCAAGGCCTTTGACATGCAGGGAATAAGCTTTAAACCGCTGGATTTCGCAGTTGTCATCTTTGCCTTCCTCTTTGTCGATGTCTTTGATACGCTGGGAACGGTTGTCGGCTGCGCCAACAAGGCCGGCATGCTGGATAAGGAGGGGAAACTCCCCCGCATTAAGCAGGTTCTGACCGCAGACGCGATCGCGACCTCTGTCGGAGCTGTTCTGGGTACTTCCACCACGACGACCTTCGTTGAATCTTCTGCCGGTTTCGCTGAGGGAGCCCGCACCGGACTGGCGTCTGTTGTGACCGCCCTTCTCTTCCTGGTATCCATCGTCTTTGCGCCCATTTTCACGACCATCCCCAGCTTCGCGACCGCGCCGGCTCTGATCTATATCGGTTTCCTCATGATTGAGTCTGTGGTGGAGATTGATTTCAGCGACCTGACCGAGGCAGTGCCCGCTTATCTGTGCATGATTGCTATGCCTCTGATGTATTCCATTTCCGAGGGAATTGCTGTCGGCGTAATCTCTTACGTGATCATCAACCTGGTCTGCGGCAAGGCCAAGAAGATCACCCCCCTCATGTATATTCTCTGCCTGCTCTTTATTCTCAAGTACGGATTTATGTAAGTGCTTGCCCCGGGGAAAGACCCTTTGATCCTCGGTGAAGAGTCTGTAAAGAAATTGTTTCGAGAGTTTGTTTGTCAGATCCCGTCCCCTTTTTTGGGGCGGGATCTTTCCATATCTGATAAAATGGTGCTTGCGACAGCAGAAGATTTTACAGCAAAAAACCTGCTCTTAGACGGGAATGTGACCTTATGTTCCGAAGGAGGAAAAGGGGAAGAAAGCATGGGAAAAAGAGAGCGCTCCTGGGAGAAACTGGACAATACGGCAAATATTTTCCCGGTGATTGCCAGTGACCAGATGACCAATACCTATCGGATTTCCTGCTGCCTTAAAGAGCTTGTCGACGCAGATACGCTGCAGGAGGCAGTCGACCTGGTGACGCCCAGATTCCCGGGCTTTCATGTCCGCCTTCGGAGGGGTGTCTTCTGGTATTATCTGGAGGAGAATCACAAGCCGGCCCCGCGCGTCAAGGAGGAACACGCCTATCCCTGCCGCCTGATCCATACGAGCCGCAATAACTCCTATCTCTTTCGAGTCAGCTATTTTCGGGACAGGATAAATCTGGAGGTCTTTCATGCCCTGGCGGACGGGGTGGGCGCGATTGGATTTTTAAGAGAGATCGTCTATCAGTATTTGCGTCTGGCTCATGAAGAACTCCGAAGGGAGGGGGACGGACTCTCGCCGGAGACCTCCTTGGATCGTGAGGACGCCTTCCTTCGCAATTACCGCAGGGCGCACAAGAATCAATACAAGTCGGGCAAGGCCTATCTGATCCGGGGGCGCAAGCTGCCGGCCGATGCCATGGGAGTTTTTCACGGCTATATGTCTCTTGGCCAGATCAGGGAGGTGGCCAGAAACAGATGCGGGGTTTCCATCTATGAGTATCTGATTGCCGCGTATGTATGGGCGGTTTACCGGGAGGATTATCACCGGCTGGTCAGGAGCGGCAGACCCCTTCGCGTCGCTGTCCCGGTGAATCTGCGGCCCTTTTTCGCGTCTGAGACCACCAAGAATTTCTTCGTTATGGTCTCCGCGGAATTCCTCCCGCAGAAGGAGGACTACAGCTTCGCGGAAATTGCCGGGATGATTCATAAGAGCCTGCGCAGTCAGATTACCAGGGAGAATCTGGAGGCGATTTTCTCCTACAATGTCTCGAACCAGGACTATCTGGCAGCGCGCGCAGTCCCTCTGCCCCTGAAAAATCTGGCCATGCGCTTCATCTATAATCGGACGGCGGCGGCCAATACCACGACGATCACAAACATTGGAAATATTAGCGTTGAAGATAAGTATCGCTCCTATATCCGCGCCTTCCACTGCTTTTTGGCCTTTTCCAGAGGGCAGGGGTTAAAGGCGACCATCACTTCATACCAGGATACGCTGGTCTTTTCGGTCAGCAGCCGGTGGGAGGGAACGGGGATACAGAGAGATATTTTCCGGCAGATCGCCCGTGACGGGATTGAACTTGCCCTGGAGTGCAACGGGGGAAATGAATGAAATACTGTAAGAAGTGCGACATTAAAATTCTGGATGAACTGGAGTATTGTCCGCTCTGCCGCAGCGCCCTTTGCCCCATAAAAGAGCTCGATCCGCTCGACGCGGCCCGTATCCGCCTGCTGAAGGAGGATGAGAAGAGGCTTGACGCCAGGGAGGAAGAGTTAAGGGGAAAGAGGGAGGAGTTTGAGGCTGCCTGCGGGCAAAGAGACAGGGAGATACAGGCGATTCGCGAGAACGCGGCCGACCACAGGGTCGATACAAAAGAGGCCAGGAAGCAGATAAAACAGAGTCGAAACCGCTTCAGACAGCAGATCAGAGAGGGCAGGCTGATGACAAAGGGACAGCTTCGCCTGGCTGAGCACAAGCTGGAGCGGCGGCGGGAGAGAAGAGAGGGGGGATTGCTTGCCTATCCCAATGTAGTGATCCGCCAGAAGAAGTACGCAATCGTCCTGCGGGCTCTTGTCTTTGCCGCTCTGCTTGTCAGCTCCCTGTCGCTTCTGATCGACCATTATTTCAATCATGCTTTCAGCTGGAGTCTGACCGTCCTGGAGTCCCTTCTCTTTATGGCATGGATGCTCTATCTTTTCTACAAGGACCTGGGCTATATGCGGCGTATTTTCGGGGGCGTTTTCGGAGGGCTGGTCTGCTTCTTCTTCATCGACCTGCAATATGGTCTCTTTCAGTGGTCCTTTAGCTATTCTTATCCCATTGCTGTCCTGCTGATTGAGCTGTCCCTGCTGATTCTTATGCTGGTCAATCGCCGAAACTGGGAGAGCTATCTGATCGTTCAGATCCTCATGCTTCCCCTCGGCTTCCTCAGTATGGTCTTCTACTGGCTCGGTCTGGCGGAAGAGGAGCTCCTGTCGGAGCTCGCCCTTCTCTTTCCCGTCCTGGTATTTCTGGGAACTCTGCTTCTGGGAGGCCGGAGGGCGCTGGCGGAGCTGCGGAGAAGATTTCATATATGACGAATCATCCCCTATGACGATCATCCCCGCAGGTGTGACAGGTCCAGATAATCCGGCAGGCCGTTCTTATAGAAAAGAGAGGGCTGGCCGCTGATCAGGGGGGCCAGATAATCGATCATCTCCTGTCTGACATCATTGCCGGCATCGTTGATCCAGGCGAGGGGAACAGACCGGACCTCATTGGCAATCTGATCGATGGGAGAGGACGCAATTCTGGTCTGATAGCCGGCGCCCTCGATTCGATGGATCGTCATCATCTGTCCGCTTTTGCCCTCCATCGAGGCCGTCAACGCGTAAGCGCCCTGGTCGTGGGACTCGGTCAGATCAGTCGCGGAAGCGCAGTGGGCAGCCGCCCTTTGCAGGACATTGAGTTCGATGGAACGGGTTTTGACGTGCAGCTGATCTCTCATGACGGTCTCCAGAGCCTTGCCGGTGCCGGACAGCTGGGCGTGACCGAATTTGTCTCTGACAGTCTGGTTGGCGCTCAGATAGTTCCCCTGGGCGTCGCGGATCCCCTCAGAGACGGCAATAATGATATTGTTCTCCCGTTCCAGCAAGCTCTTCGTGTCCCGTACGCAGGCCGCAAGATCGAAGGGAACCTCCGGCAGATAGATCAGCTGAGGCGCGGGGGAGCTATCCGTTCGAGCCAGGACAGAGGCCGCGGTCAGCCAGCCGGCGTCGCGGCCCATAATCTCAACGATGGTGACGGACTTGACGGCATAGATGTAGGCGTCGCAGGCGATTTCCCGGAGACTGGTCGCTATGTATTTGGCGGCGGAGCCAAAACCCGGCGTGTGATCCGTATGCGCAAGGTCGTTGTCGATGGTCTTGGGGATTCCAAGAATTTTGACTGACGAGCGGTTCTTTTCGGCAAAGCGGGAGAGCTTTAAGACTGTGTCCATGGAGTCGTTTCCGCCGATATAGAAGAAGGAATCAATGTCATATTTCTGAAAGAAGAGGAAGATTCGCTCGCAGATCCTTTCCCCTTCTTCGCTGTCGGGATCCGGCAGCTTGTATCGGCAGGAACCCAGATACATAGCTGGGGTGTGAATCAGACGATCTGTGAAATCGGGAGTCTTTGACATGATCCGGGACAGATCTAAAAGACGATCATCCAAGATGCCGGTGATTCCGTTTAGAGCGCCGTAGCAGCGGCCGAAATAGGATCGGTTTGCGTTGGCGTCAAGCAAGCCCGCCAGGCTGGCATTGATGGCGACAGTAGGTCCGCCGGATTGGGCGATGATGCAATTTCTCATAGGATTTCCTCTCTTTTAGCCGTGGAAGGGATTCGTCTTGCTCTGATTTTCATCATAAAAAAAGAGGAGGGCATTTACAAGGGGGATAAATATCCCATTAATGGTATAGGACGGATATTATACTTGCCTCAGCAAATACGAAATGAGGCAGATATGAATATGAAAACAGAAAACCGCGGAAACAGAAAAGAAGAGAAGCTGACAGGGAACCGGGACAGGCTCGCGGCTCTGGAACTTCTGGCAGCTCTCTGGTCACTTGTCCTCGTCAGCGTCGGTCTCTGGGTTTTTGACCAGAGGATCAGCAGCATGGATATCTGGCAGCTGGTCAGTCTCTTCCTGCTCACGCAGATGGGGATTTTTGCCTGTTTGGCTGCTCGCGGCTGGTGAGGGCGCGTTTGACGATGCAGGGGCATTTCCTTATAATTTGTTAGAACAAGGCACACGGGTGCCCGGGCGATTTGCCCTTGATTTCAGACCGTGGAATGTCGGCAAAGAGCGCATTCTATCGCTTATAAGGAGAAGACCATGAGAGGAAGAGCCGCACAAGTCGCGATTGCGCTGGCTGTCAGCGCCACAGTAGCGTCCACAGGGGGGATCCCTGTGAATGCGGCGGGCAGTACCTATATCGATGTATCCAATTCCAATCCAAAGGCCGGCGATTTGATTACGGTTCGGGTGCGTGCCTCTGAATCAGACACCTTAACTCTTACCTATGACAATACGCTTCTGGATCCGCAGCAGATCAATGCCGCCGGCTACAGCAGGGCGGGCAATAAGATTAGCTTCAACGGGATCTCGGGAACCATCACCTTTCGCGCGGTTGATCAGGGAGCCGCAGGTCTCAAGGTGACTGCGGCAGACCCTTCCCTTGCGGCGTGCAGCATGTTTGTGCATGTGACAGCCAAAAAACAGGAGGATAAGAGCCAGGAGAATACGCGTCAGCAGGAAGCGCAGGCGCAGCAGTCGGAGCCCGATCTGAACTATAATGGCAAGAACTACACGATTTCAGAGAAATTCCAGGGACAGACTCTGCCCTTTGGCTTCAGTCAGACCCGTCAGACCATCAATAATTATAATTACAAGGTCCTGACCAATCCGACCCTGCAGATGACACTGGTCTATCTCAAGGAGTCCGACAAGCTGAATGAGGACGGACATTTCTTCATCTATCATCAGGACGGGACGGTGGAGCCCTTCTATCAGCTGGGCGACGCCAATCAGTATCTGGTTCTCACGGCGACAGAAGGGGTCAGCGGACTGACAAGCGCGACTCTGACCCTGAATGAGATCACCTATCCCACCTACACAGACGCCTCCGGCAACATATATGCCTACGGGAAGGATCAGACGGGGAACAGCTCATGGTTCCATCTGGATCCGGGAAATGGAAGCTTTAGCGCTGTCGCGGATATCAACAGCGCAATCAAGCCGGCGGCACAGGAAGAAGAAGCTGCTAAGACAGAGGAGACGGCTGCCGCGAAGGATACTCTCGCAGACCGTATCAGGGCACTGCCTCTGGCTGCCAAGATCGCGGGACCTCTTGTTCTTTTGCTCTTGCTTTTGGCCTCTCTGCTGACCGCCCTGCGGCATAAGAAGGGAAGTGAGACTGTCCCGGCCGAGAATGCGGCAACAAGGTCAGAAGGAAGGGAAGGGGCAAAAAATGAGAGCGTCCTGGCCCAGGATACTCTGGTATATGAGCCCGCGGAAGAGGGGGCAGAGGATCCCGATTCAACAGAGGATCCGTCAGGGGCTGTGTCTGAGGAGAAGGCGGCCTCGAAGTCAGACGATGACAGGCACGATGCCAGCCAGACAGAGCCGGATAATAACAGCCAGAGAGAGTCGGGCGATGCCAGCCAGACTGAGACAGCAATAGACGGTGTCAATCAGGCGGAGACAAAACAAGACATAAATTCCGGGGAGGCAGAGGATCTGAAGGAAGCAGGTTCGGGCCCGGATGAAACAGACCAAAAGCTGTCAGAAGAGGGGTCAGAATCCGCTCTTTTTGCCAGGGTAGAGCAGGAGCGCAAAGACAGACTCGCCAAGATCTCTGCCCGATTTGGAAATGATATGGATATTGAGGAGGAAGACGATGCTGCGGATGAACCGGAGGAGCAGGCTAAGGATCCGCTCGATATCGGGGATACGACCAACTTAGATCCCGGCAGCATCTCTGTGGCCGCTGAGAACAAAGGCTCTAACGACGGCGTCTTAGAGGCGGTTGAGGCAGCGGTCGCCTATGCGAGGCGCAAGGCGGAGCAGCAGGCCAAAGAAGAGGCGGCGAGCAGAGATGAGAAAGAGGAGAGCTTACCGGAACTTCAGCTGATGGATTTAAATGATCTTTAATCTGAGGAGCGTGTCTGATTACAATCAGCGCGCTCTCTTTTGACAGGAAATGAGGTTGAGATGAAATTTACCCCACAGGCTCAGGCCGCGCTGGATTATGCCAGGCGCATCTCAAAGCGCCTGGGACATCACTACATCGGGACGGAGCATCTGCTTTTAGGACTTTTGCATGATAAGACCCTGTCCGCCATGGCCCTGCATGAGCAGAAGGTAGATGAGGACCGTCTGATCGGCCTCATGCAGGAATTGCTTGGCGGGGGAGAGGGAACTGCTCTCGCAGAGCAGGACGGCAATACGCCCAAGCTGAATCAGCTCCTGGAGGAGGCCCAGCTGGAGGCAAATACCAGCCGCGTGGAGGAGATCGGGACGGAGCATTTGCTTGTCGCTATGATCCGCATGCCCGACTGCGCGGCGTCCCGCCTGTTAAATGCCGTAGATATCGATCCGCAGAAGCTCTTTTCCGATATCATTACCGCGATGGGAGAGGACGGGGAGATCTACCGGGAGGAACTGGCTGCCAGGGGGAATGCGGAGAGCGCGCAGGCGGAGTCCGTCCTGGAGAAATATTCCAGAGATCTGACAGCCATGGCGGCGCAGGGACAGCTGGATCCGGTGATCGGCAGAGAGGGGGAGATCCGCCGCCTGATTCGGATATTGAGCCGTCGCAGTAAGAATAACCCCTGCCTGATCGGGGAGCCAGGGGTAGGCAAGACCGCGATTGTCGAGGGGCTGGCGCAGCGTATCGTCACAGAATCGGTTCCGGACAGTGTTCGCCATAAGCGCCTCCTCTCTCTGGATTTATCCGGGATGGTGGCAGGGTCCAAGTACCGCGGCGAATTTGAGGAGAGGGTCAAGGGGGTTATTGCCGAGGTGATCAGCGCTGGGAATATCATTCTCTTTATCGATGAGATCCACACCCTGATCGGCGCGGGCGGCGCGGAAGGGGCAATCGACGCCTCCAATATGTTGAAGCCGGCCATGGCCCGTGGGGAAATTCAGTTGATCGGCGCCACGACCATTGAGGAGTACCGCAGACACATTGAAAAGGACACGGCCTTAGAGCGCCGCTTTCAGCCGGTGACGGTTGAAGAGCCGAGTGAGGAGGAGGCCATCGCGATCTTAGATGGAATCCGTCCTCTCTACGAGCAGCATCACAAGGTCAGCATCAGTCAGGAAGCGGTTCGCTCCTGTGTGCGTCTGGCCTCCCGCTATATCAGCGATCGCTTCCTGCCGGACAAGGCAATCGATCTGATGGATGAAGCGGCGGCCAGGCTGCGCTTGACTGAGGATAAGAGAGGACCTCTTCTCTATCAGATGGAGGAGACTTTAGCGCAGCAGGAGAGAGAGCTCCTTGCGGCCTTAAAGGCAGGAGACATGGAGAGGGCCAGGGCGATACGAGGAGAGTCGGAGAAGGTCAAGGCGGAATTGGAAGCGGCACAGAAGCGCCAGAAGAGAAGCGCTGCCAGAAAAAAGCGAGTCCTGACGGAGAACGCAGTCGCGGAGGTTGTCGCGGAGTGGACGAAAATCCCGGTCTCTAAGCTAAACCAGTCAGAGGCCAGCCGCCTGCGCAGGCTGGAAGCGACCATCCACAAGCGGGTGATCGGCCAGGAAGAAGCGGTGGGGGCGGTTGCCAGGGCGGTTCGACGCGGCCGTCTGGGACTGAAGGCTCCCGGAAAGCCGATCGGATCCTTTCTCTTTTTAGGACCGACCGGGGTCGGGAAGACAGAGGTCTCAAAGGCATTGGCGGAGGCGGTCTTCGGGACCGAAGAGGCCATGATCCGGGTGGATATGACCGAGTATATGGAGAAACAGAGTGTGGCCAAGATCATCGGTTCTCCTCCGGGCTACGTGGGATATGAAGAGGGAGGGCAGCTCTCTGAGAAGGTTCGCCGCAACCCCTATTCGGTCATCCTCTTCGATGAGATTGAAAAGGCGCACCCGGATGTGTTCAACATTCTTCTGCAGATTTTGGATGATGGTCATGTGACGGATTCCCAGGGACGCAAGGTGGACTTCAAGAATACCATCATCATTATGACCTCCAATGCGGGAGCTCAGCGAATTGTGGATCCAAAGAAGCTTGGCTTCGGGGCGGAGGCGTCGGAGGCGCAGGATTATGAGAATATGAAATCCGGCGTCATGGAGGAGCTGAAGCGCCTCTTCAAGCCGGAATTTCTCAATCGAATCGACGAGATCATCGTCTTTCGGATGCTGACGAAGACGGATATGAAGAAGATCGTATCTATTATGATGGGAGACCTGATCAGACAGTGCAGGGAACAGATGCATCTGGAATTGAAGGTTTTTGACTCTGTCAAAAAGTATATTGTCGAGAATGCCTATGAGCCTAAGTACGGCGCCCGTCCTCTGCGCCGCAGGATACAGACGGAGATTGAGGACAGGCTGGCGGACGCTCTGCTGGCCGGGGAGATCGATCCCTCCGGGACGGTTGTGATCAGGGCTAAAAAGGGTCGGATTGTATTTGAAAATGCCTGAGAAAAGTCCTTGAATTCGTTGGAAATTCGTCCGGGGCTTGGCTATAATCAAATCAGAAACATTTAGAGAAAGGCTGGAAATTATGTCTACACTGATTCGAGTGGAAGAGGATGGGAGCATCAGTTTTGGAGATGCCGGTTTGAAGGTCAAGTCCAAGCAGGATGATTTCAAGGTAGAGGGCGACGTCTATAAGGTGAAGACCTGGGAAGAGATCACCAAGCTGGAGCGCAATGGCCTGTTTGCCTATGAATCTGTCCCCGGGACGAATGTGGAGCATATGCGGGTGGCCGCTGACCAGGTCAGCTTCACGGTCTCTGGTCCCCAGGACGCGGAGATCACTTTGGGTTTGGAAGCGGGATGCGAGTATGACATTCAGATCGACGGCAAGGATGCCGGTTCCATGAAGACCAATCTGGGCGGGAAGTTAACCCTGTCCGCAGAGCTTGAGGCTAAGGACAAAGTCGAGGTAGTAGTCAGGAAGGCATAAGACAAGCAAGAGGCCTTCCCGTGAGAAGATGATGAGCAGAGCACCGATCTCCACAAAAGATCAGTGCTCTGTTTGTTCATAGCAACAGTATGCCCGCATGTGTAAGAAGAAAAGCAAGCTGCTCGTATGTTTCTCCTCGTGCCATCGAGAATGCCCGTACGTGTAAGGAAAAAAGAGCTGAAACGAGCCCCTGCTTTTGATGATGAGGAGTGAAAGATGGCTGCAAAGGGAAGTAAAACCGTATATTTCTGCCAGGAGTGCGGCAATGAGTCTCCAAAGTGGCTGGGACAGTGTCCGGTCTGCGGCGCCTGGAACAGCTTCGTCGAAGAGGTTGTTGAGAAGACCTCATCCAAGGCTCAAAGAGAGAAAAGAGATGTCAGACCCACACATCTGTCTGAGATTATTTCTTCGGATGAAAAACGGATTTCTTCAGGTATGCCTGAGTTGGATCGGGTTCTTGGCGGCGGTATTGTCCAGGGGTCCATGGTTCTGGTGGGAGGGGATCCGGGAATCGGAAAGTCAACCCTGCTATTGCAGGTCTGCCGCAATCTCTGCAGCAGAAAGGTGGATGTCCTCTATGTGTCTGGGGAAGAATCCCTGCAGCAGATTAAGATCCGCGCCGACCGCATGGGGACATTTGACGATCAGCTCTCTCTTCTCTGTGAGACCAACCTGGACATTATCCGCTCTGTGGTTGATCGCAGCCGACCCAGGGTGCTTGTGATCGACTCCATTCAGACAATGTACAGTGAGACTGTCGGCTCCGCGCCGGGATCGGTTTCTCAGGTCAGAGAATCCACAGCAGTTCTGATGCAGATCGCCAAGGGAATGAACATCACCGTCTTCATTGTAGGGCATGTGACCAAGGAGGGACTTGTGGCCGGTCCCCGTGTTCTTGAGCATATGGTGGATACAGTTCTGTATTTTGAGGGAGACCGCCACGCGGCTTATCGAGTCCTGCGCGGGGTGAAAAACCGCTTTGGCTCTACAGATGAGATCGGCGTCTTTGAAATGTGCCAAAACGGCCTGCAGGAGGTAGCCAATCCCTCGGCCTTTATGCTGAATGGGAAGCCCAGGGGGGCCTCCGGTTCTGTGGTGGCCTGTTCCATTGAGGGGACCAGACCTATTCTGGTGGAGATTCAGGCTCTGGTCTGCCACAGCAACTTCAATATGCCCCGCCGCACGGCCGCCGGATGCGATTACAACCGGGTCAATCTGCTGATGGCGGTTATCGAGAAGAGAGCCGGGCTGCGGCTGGCAGAGTCCGACGCCTATATCAATATCGCCGGGGGCATTCGCATGAATGAGCCGGCGGTTGATCTGGGAATTGTCCTGGCCATCATTTCCTCCTATAAGGAAATGCCTGTTCCTGATGATCTCATTTGCTTTGGGGAGGTGGGACTGTCCGGAGAAGTCCGCGCCGTCAACCTGGCAGAGCAGAGAATTGCCGAGGCGGCTAAACTTGGCTTTTCCAGGGTCATCATGCCAAAGGTTAATCTGAGCGGAATTCGCGGGAAATACAGGCAGCTGGACCTGGTCGGAGTCGAAAACGTGCAGGAGGCCATGCGCGCGATTCTTCCATCTACTATGATGTAGTTGTTAGAAAAAATGTCGGGAACATGTTTTTCAGCGTTCAAGAAAGGAAGGCAGCCATGAAGGCACATGAAATCCTAAATAATCCCTTCTTAAATAAGGGAACGGCATTTACAGAGGAGGAGCGCAGCGAGCTGGGACTGGTCGGCCTATTGCCTCCGCGCGTGCAGACGATTGAAGAGCAGGCGCGGCAGACCTACCAGCAGATGCAGACGAAGGGGACAGATCTTGAGAAACGCCTCTTTTTGATGGAAATCTTCAACACCAATCGCACCCTGTTTTATTATCTGTTTTCACAGCACCTGGAAGAATTCAATCCCATTGTCTATGACCCGACCATCGCCGATACCATTGAGGGCTACAGCGATCTTTTCGTGGATCCGCAGTACGCGGCTTATCTGGATATCAACCATCCGGAGAATATTGAGAGCACCCTGCGCAATGCCGCCGGCGACCGGGAAATTCGCTTGATTGTCGTCACTGACGCGGAGGGAATCCTGGGCATCGGAGACTGGGGGACAAACGGGGTTGATATCTCTGTCGGAAAGCTGATGGTCTATACAGGGGCCGCCGGTATCGACCCGGCCAGCGTTCTCCCCATTGTGATTGACGCGGGCACCAACCGCAGAGAACTGGCGGAAAATCCAAACTATCTCGGAAACCGCCACGAGCGCGTTCGCGGGGATCGCTACTACAATTTTATCGATCAGTTTGTAACAGCGGCAGAAAAACTCTTCCCCAGGCTCTACCTGCACTGGGAGGATTTCGGCCGAGGCAGCGCCGCGAATATCCTGAACAAGTACAAAAATGTCATTCCGACCTTTAATGACGATATTCAGGGAACCGGAATCGTGACGCTGGGAGGAATCTTCACGGCAATGGAGATCTCCGGGCAGAAGCTGACGGATCAGGTATATGTCTGCTTTGGCGGGGGAAGTGCTGGGGCTGGAATTGCCGCCCGTGTCCATCGTGAGATGGTGGTCGACGGTCTGACAGAAGAAGAGGCCTATCAGCACTTTTTTATGGTAGACAAGCAGGGGCTTCTCTTTGATGACATGGAGGATCTGACTCCCGAGCAGCGCCCCTTTGCCAAAAAGCGCAGTGACTTCGAGAATGCCGATCAGATGACTGACCTGCTGCAGGTAGTCAAAACGGTTAAGGCGACGATTCTGGTCGGAACATCGACGCAGCCGAGCAGATTTACGGAGGAAATTGTCAGGGCAATGTGCGCAAATACGGATCGCCCGGTTATTTTCCCCTTGTCTAATCCAACCAGGCTGGCAGAGGCGAGCGCAGAGAATCTGATCAAATGGTCTGAGGGGAAAGCCTTTGTCGCGACCGGAATCCCCTCTGCCAATGTGCGCTATCAGGGGGTTGACTACATCATCGGACAGGCAAATAACGCTCTGATCTATCCGGGATTAGGACTTGGGATGCTGGCCTCTGAAGCAAGTCTTTTGACGGATGAAATGATTGGAGCGGCGGCGCACTCACTCAGCGGGATTACTGATATCCGTCAGGAGGTCGCTCCTGTACTTCCTCCCTTTAAGTACGTGCCTGAGGTTTCCACCAAGGTGGCAGAGGCTGTGGCTAAGAAGGCTCAGGAGCAGGGCCTGGCTCGCGTCAAGGAGAAGGATATGGAAAAGGCAGTTCGTGAGTTCAAGTGGGAGCCCAGATACTAAGCGATGTTATTTCTTGTTTCGATTGAGTCGATCATTCCGATTATCGCCTTGATTGCGCTGGGCTGCATTCTTTAGAAACGGGGCTGGTTTCAGGACAGCTTTGGCAATGACCTGTCCAAGCTGATCCAGTCCGCAACACCGGCTCTGGCGGTCCTGCCGATTTTGGCCAATCAGGGAGATGGCGATGTTGAATTCGCGACGAATGTCGACGAAACAGATCGTCTTGCCCTTCTGCAATTGTTGAATCATGGAAGAAATGCTATGATTTTATTGTGGAATGCTCGCAGAGAGATTGGAGGAAGTGTGGCATCAGAATTTATGCAATCCGACAGGGAAGAGGAGTTGGAGCGAATTCGACGGCTGGAGGCATCGCCGGACTATCAGGAGAAGCTGAAACAGCTGCGGGAGAAGATGAACAGCAATCTCCAGTGGAAGATGTATACGATCGTCTGTGTCGTTATCGGTGTCTTTTTATTTATGCTGTTTCGCTATCAAGGGTTGATCGCCGCCGCCGTCATCGCCTTTTTCGTTCTCTACCCCCGATACAAGAAGCGCCAGGAGCTCTTTGGCGGAGCTAAGGAGGACAACGAGCATCTATATGTTGAGAATATGCTCAATCCGATTGTCAAGGAGATTTTCCCGGAGGGAGAGATCAGCGTCAACTCGGATTTTCCTCTTGGCGCGATCAGATCAGTGATCCCGAGCTCCAGAACTTACAAGAGCTATCGCCAGATATCCTTTCACAATGAGAGCGACCTGGCTGTGGCCAATGTTTATGCCTATCACACGGAGGAGAGAACCAGCAGCGACGGGAAGCACCAAACGACCGAGACGGTACAGGATTTTCGGGGTCAGGTCTATCAGATGCGTTTTCCCGGAGCATTTGACGGGCATATCCGTGTCGTCCCGACGAGGACAAGCGCTTTTTTAAAACGCGAAGTGCAGGATTATCCAGGAACCCGTGCCGGTGAGATGAAGATTGACACGGAGGATATTCGCCACAACGAGAATTACAATATATACTGCACGGATGAACTTGCGGCGCGAAATTTCCTCAATCCGACTGTGCTGGACTGGTTCGATAAGAATATATCCCAGAGCCAGACGGCCATCTATATCGAGGATCATGAGCTCTATATTTCCCGCTATACGGACCGTGATATTTTCCCTCTCCCCAGGACTTTGGAGGAGATCGACCATCTCTCTTTGATGGAGGAGTACAAGAAGCTGCGGGGCGAGATAGATTTTATCCAGAGCTTCACGGCGATTTTTCAGTGACAGATGCCCGTCCTGTCGAAGGGAAAGAGAATCGGTCATTGGCCGGTGTCAGATGTATGAAAGGAGTTTAAAATGGTTTTTGCAGTTGTCGTTATCCTTGCAGCAGTCATTATTATCGGCTGGTTTATCGGTCAGAGCAATCGGCTGAATCGCTATGTTGTCTCTATCGAGGAGTCGAAGAAGACGGTTGATATCACGCTGGCCAAGCGCTATGACACCATCTCTGAGATGCTGAAGGTCGCTAAGGCCTATGCCAAGCACGAGGAGAAGGTCTTTACGGAGTTAGTCGGTCTGCGTCAGTCAGCCAGCATTCAGGAGACGAACCGCGCCATGGCAAATCAGAATGATGTGCTGAGTCAGATTCGCGCGGTAGCGGAGAACTATCCGGATCTGATGTCCTCTCAGCAGTTTCTGACTCTGCAGAAGGAGATCGCCAGTGAAAATGATGAGCTCGCCGCTTCCAAGCGCATCGTCAACAGCAATGTGCGGGTAATGAACCAGGCAATCGTAAGCTTCCCGACCTCTCTTGTCGCCGGCTTCAAGGGGATGAGCAAGTTCGACTTCTTGGAGGAGGATCTGGAAGGGAAGAAGGATCTGAAGGATCTGGACTACAACATCGACTAGGGGTGCCTTCGCAAGAAGCATTTCTATTGGCTTAGGCCTGCGGCATGGATCTTCGATCAGAGGTCTGTGCCGCTTTTTGATTGCCGATCCGGGTTTTGCGGACAGGATTGTGGCCGATCGGAAAGATTGATAGAATCTGAGACAGAAGGCATATGAAATCGTTCATTCGGGATATCAAGGAGGCGGTATGGGTTACTTCAAGACAATGGTCCAAGGCTTATCTCAAAAGACCAAGGAGACAGACCCGGAAAGGTCCGCGCATTCGCGTCAAGAGGCTCCCCTCGCCTACTGGGAAGAATATTCCTATATGTCAGCTTTGCTGACGGAAGACGATGTACTGACTGAGGACATTTTCGCAAATATTGAGGCCCTGGAGGGCATAGAGCTTAAGCATAGGAAATTACCGGGTGCAGACGGCCCCGGACAAGCCCTTGTGTCATACCAGGGATTGGATTTTGCTGTGGGATTTTTTCCGGGCGATTTCTCTCGAGACGGCCTTATACAATGGCAGGTCCAGTATTTTTCAGAGAGGGAGAAGGAGGAGATTCTAAAAGCAGGGCGGGTATTAACCGTATTTATGAAGTTTGCGGGGGATCCCCAAAAGGCATACCACTTGCAGCTCAAGCTGGTCTATGCAATGGCCCCGGCAATGATTGCTCTCTTTGATGAAAGTGCCGAGAGACTCTTGAACAGGAGATGGGTGGAGCTGGCAGCTGCTTCAAGGGTCTTGCCGTCCCCCGACAGTCTATATACCGTGCAAGCTGTCTCCAATGAAACAGAAGTATGGCTTCATACGCATGGATTGTGCAGGTGTGGGCTCCATGAACTGGAAATTCTCGGTTCCAATCGGGATGAATACGGGACGCATGGTTCATTAATAACCAATTATGCATGTAGGTTACTCGATCGGGAAAAAGCAGGAGAAGTGGATGATGACCATGAAGAGGGTGGGGATGAAGAAGTACTGGAAATAGGACGCTTTTATGATGGAGAGCCAATCCTTGTAAGCTCGAGAAAATGGACCGAGGGTTTGCGGTACTATCCGGAAACTATTCTGGGAGGCCTTGATGACAGAAGAGAATCCCATAATTCCAAGACAAATATCATTTTCCTATATGGAAGTAAAGAGGATCGAAAGGAGGGCCGCTTAAGACGACCATCAGAGTTCACCGAAAAAATAGAGAATAACCCCATCTTTTTCGTAAGCAATGAGGAGACGGAGAGGATGAGCTCCTTGGCGAGAGAACGGTTTCCCTATGTTGTGAAGATGCTGCGGGAAAAACAGGAAGAAAGACAAGACATTGTCATCCTGCTCAAGCTGGGGCTTGCGACAGTGGACAGCGAAGGCAAACCGGATCAGGAGAATCGCGAACATATTTGGTTTGAGGCCCTCTCTATGGAGGGAGATTGTTTCAGAGCCAGATTGACGCAGGAACCATACAATATTCCGAATCTTCATGAGGGAGATGAGGGAGTATATTCATTAGAGTCTGTGAGTGATTGGAGGATTCACACGGAAGATCATTCCATCGCTCCGGAGACGGTATACCTTCTGGATTTATAGAGACGGGAACAGGCCGGCAAATGAGAATACACTTGTGCACCCGGGAGAGAATCAATAGAGGGGCGCGGCAAGGGCCGGTACAAGATCTTGTAGGTAAAGGGGAGAGAGGGGGAAAAAGCGGAAAACTTGGAAAAAGTCCTTGACGATCCGGCGAGAAAGCCTTATATTTACATCACTGTCGCAAAAGGGCAAGAGCCTTGGCGCGACAAGTTCTTTGATAACTGAACAATGAAACAACCTTGAAAGATTCTAAGAGAATCAAAGCGAAC
>ERZ772960.182-NODE-182-length-60995-cov-3.740614_pt1 | contig 60995 bp, 49 predicted proteins | sample MGYA00580678_ERZ772960 | MGnify/ENA primary metagenome ERZ772960 (study PRJEB29015, sample SAMEA2737930) | human oral metagenome | biome: human oral; feature: human-associated habitat; material: dental | place: China | collected 2059 ...
TTAAATATGGAAAAGAAAGCTTTTTAAAACAAGTAAAAAATAGTATATCATTATTTGAATTTAAACTGGAAAATATCTCTAAGAAATATAATTTAGAAAATATTTCAGATAAGGTAAAATTCATGGGAGAAGTCTTAGAATTACTTTTAAAGATAAGAAATTCTGCAGAAAGAGATATATACATAAAAGAGATATCAAAAAAATATGGGATATCTGTTGAATCTATATATTTAGAAATAGAGAAAAAAGAAAAAAATATTAAAACAGATGGAATTTCAGCAGAAGCTTTTTTAGAAAATGTGAAAAAAGAAACAGAAAAAGACTTAGAAAATGATAAAGAAAAAGCAGAAAAAATAAAAAAATATACTGAAGAGCTTATATTAATAAAAGTATTAATATATAATAAAAGTGCTAGGGTAAATTTTAAAAATAATATTTCACTATCAGTAATATCTGATGAGTTAAATAGGAAGACAATAGAAAATATAATTCAAAACATAGATTTAGATGAGGTTAAACTTATTGATAAATTGTTGTTAGATGAAGAAATATCAAAAAAAATAACAGAAATATTATCAAGAGATGATAATATATTTAAATCAGATATGAACATAGAAGAGAAAGACCCTATGATAGTTCTTAAAAGCTTTGAAAACAGGACATTAGAAGAAAGAATGAAAATGATTGAAAAAAGCTTAGTTTTAATGGAAAGAACAGAAGAAAATAAGGAAATAATATTAGAACTAGAAAAAGAGTTTAAAGAAATTATTTCTAAATTATATAATAAATAGCAAGGCAATTACAGAAAGGAATAAATATGAAAAAAACAAATAAAATATCAGTAATAGGAGCAGGATTTGTAGGTTCTGCAACAGTATTTGCACTAATGGATTCAGGACTCGCATCTGAAATAGTATTAGTAGATATAAATAGAGAAAAAGCAAAAGGAGAAATATTAGATTTAGCACATGGAGCAGCATTTGTTAAACCAGTTAACTTAATAGAAGGTGATGCAGAAGCAACTAAAGATAGTGATATTATAATAATAACAGCAGGTGCTAATCAAAGAACAGGTGAAACAAGATTAGATTTAGTAAAAAGAAATGTTGAAATATTTAAAAATTTAGTTCCACCAATTGCAGCATATTCACCAAATGCAATATTACTTGTAGTTGCAAATCCAGTAGATATATTAACATATATAACATATAAGCTATCAGGATTCCCTAAAAATAGAGTTATAGGAAGTGGTACAGTTTTAGATAGTTCAAGATTAAGATATGCATTATCAGAAGAATTTGATATTGATGCAAGAAATGTTCATGCATATATAATTGGGGAACATGGTGATACAGAATTTCCAATTTGGTCAAGTGCACATATAGGGAATATGAGTATATCAGAATATTGTAGAAGAGAAAAATTAGACACACATGAACTAGAAGAAAAAATACATCAAAAAGTAAAAAATGCGGCATATGAAATTATAAGAGCTAAAGGATATACTAATTATGCAATAGCATTATCAGTAAAAAGAATAGTTGCAGCAATTTTAAGAGATGAAAACTCAATACTCACAATATCAGCATTAGATGAAAAAGAACAAGTATATTATTCAAAACCATATGTTGTAGGAAGAAAAGGACCAATCCTAGATGTTTGTCCTCCACTTTCAACAGAAGAAGTTGAAAAATTAAAACATTCAAAAAATGTACTTAAAAAAATAATAGAAGAAACAGGAATTTAAAATGGCTATAAGAAATTTGAGATATGATGGTGATATGATATTATACAAGAAATCGAGAGATGTTGAAATATTTGATGAAACTATAGAACAGATAGTATCAGATATGTTTGAAACAATGTATAAGTATAATGGAGTAGGTCTTGCAGCACCACAAGTAGGTATTTTAAAAAGAATTTTAGTAATTGATACAGGTGAAGAGGGACAAAAACTTGAAATGATAAATCCAAAGATTACTAAATTAGAAAAAGAAGTAATATTAAGTGAAGGATGTTTAAGTTTTCCAGAAATATTTCGGCAATGTTAGAAGATACCATTTTACAGAAGCTGAATATTATACTAAAAAAGGTGAAAAACCAGAGGCAAAACCACTAAATTAAGGAAGATTATGGCAAAAAAGAAACTCACCGCTGCCGAACTCGCAGCTCAAGCACAATCAATGGAAGACGCCGAAATTCAGCGCGCGTTTGAACAGGGTATTACCACCCTACGTGATCTAATTTCACCATCTTCAATCGAAATTCAATCCGACCATTTTCGTCTCGGCACCAAATATGGTCGCACCCTTTATATCTATGGTTATCCTCGCACCATTAGTACTGGTTGGCTCAGTCCTCTCATCAACATGGATGAAGTTCTAGATATTTCTATCTATATTTACCCTGTCGACACTGGTGTTATTATGAAAAACCTCCGCCGTAAGGTCACTCAACTTGAAGCCGATATTTCTTTAAACGCTGAAAAAGGTCGTATCCGCAATCCTGAGACCGAACATGCCATCCAGGATGCCGAAGAACTCCGTGATGATCTTCAACTCGGTCGTGAAAAGTTCTTCCGCTTTGGGCTCTATGTCACTCTTTGGGCCGATTCTCTCGATGAATTAAATTTCGTTCAACATAAAATCGAAAATTATTTTGGTTCCGCTATGATTTTTTCTAAAGTTGCCACTTCTCAGCAAGAGCAGGGAATGAACTCCACTATGCCAATGGCTACCGATCAACTTATGATTCGTCGCAACATGAATACCAGCGCTATTTCTACTTCCTTCCCATTCACTTCTGCCGATCTTACTCAGGAAAAAGGTATTCTATATGGCGTCAATCTCCATAACAACGGTCTTGTTATTTTCGATCGTTTCACTCTTGAAAACGCCAACCTAGTCGTCTTTGCTAAATCCGGTGCTGGTAAATCTTTTGCTGTCAAGCTCGAAGCTATTCGCTCCATGATGATGGGCACTGAGATTCTCATCATCGATCCTGAAAACGAATATCAAAAACTCTGTGATGCTGTTGGTGGCTCTTATGTTCGTCTCTCACTTAACTCCGATGTTCGCATCAACCCCTTCGATCTACCAAAAGTCATCGATTCCGAAGACGCTTCTGATGCTCTTCGCGCCAACCTCGTCACTCTTCACGGCCTCTTCCGTCTCATGCTCGGTGGCGTCCAATCTGGTCCCAGCGGTCAAACTGTCGCCGCCCTCTCCCCCAACGAGGAGGCTGATCTCGATCAAGCTCTCATCGACACTTATGCCCGTGCTGGTATCACTTCCGACCCGCTCACTCATCAGTCCACTCCCCCCACCATCATCAACCTCTATGATACTCTTGCCCACATGGGAGGTTCTGGTCCTCAACTCGCACAACGTCTCAGAAAATATGCCACTGGCACTTTCGCTGGTATTTTCTCTCAACAATCCAACATCGACATCAATAATCAAATGGTCGTATTTAATATTCGTGATCTCGAAGAAGAGCTTCGCCCAGTCGCCATGTACATTGTCTTGAACCATATCTGGAATATTGTTCGTGCCAAACAAAAAAGACGTCTCCTAATCGTTGATGAAGCCTGGCAACTCATGAAATATGACGACTCCGCCAACTTCCTTTTCTCTCTCGCTAAACGCGCTCGTAAATACTACCTTGGTCTCACCACCATCACTCAAGACGTTGAAGATTTCATGTCCACCAAAATGGGTCGCGCCATCGTCATGAACTCCTCCATGCAACTACTCTTAAAGCAGTCTTCTGCCGCCGTCGACGTCCTTTCCGACGTTTTCAAACTTACCAGCGCCGAACGTCAATTACTCTCCAGTCTTCCTGTCGGTCAAGGTCTTTTCTTCGCCGGCCAATCCCACGTTCATATTCAAATCGTTGCTTCCGACACAGAAACCAGCCTCATCACCACTAATCCAGTTCGCTATAATCGCTAAGTTATAATTCAGATAGTTTTTAGCAAAAAATGCCTTTTTCTTATATAATATAAGTATGCCAAAGGTCTATTACGGCAAGGATTCTCTCACACCTAATTTTTTGCCGTCCAAAAATGATTCTGAAACGGAACTTTTTCGATCTCAAATCGCCAAAGAATCTCTTCAGGAAGCTGAACAGGCCTCCCTTGATACCTTATCTGAGTCAAATACTAATCCCACTGCTGCTTTAGTAGAAAATCAACCGCTTTACACCGGCAACTTCCGCCACACTACTACAAAATCTAGTAAATCCCTTAATTTTTCTCGTCTCAGCACCGCCAAAAAAATCAAAAAATATTCGCCCCTCGTCATTGCTCTTGGTTCATTTTTTGCCGTCATTCTATTTCTCTTTTTCTCCGTCAGTAATCTCGGGAATCAAATTGAAATTCTCATCACCAGGGCCACCGACACCATGTTTGGTTCCTACTCTGAAAACACCCTCAGAATCACCGAAGAATTGCTTGCTAAAAAACAAGGTGCTTTTCCTAAGTATTTTGAAAATCGTCTCAAAGCCAACGGTATTGAATTAGTCGATGCTGGTTCTAGTTATCATTTCATCTACGATGGCGCCACTATAACTTCTGAAAATTTCCGCAATTTTTATGCTAAGAATATCGGCTTTCAAGAAGCCTTCACCCGTGCTAAACGCGCTCGCACCTCCAATTTTTTTGATAAACCCGCCACTATGAGTCTTGCCAAAATCGGTATCACTAGAAATCTCTATTCCGCCTACCGTGCTACCGGAAACCACGATACCGATACTAAAAATTACCAGACCACCGAAGAAGGAGTTTTTGGTGATAAAACCAATTCCAGCATCAATACCACTACTGAAGTTGAAGAAACTGACGAACACGGAAATAAAACCACTAAAATCACCAAATCCGGTGAAGATATCGACAGTAGTAATATTGATGGAGATACCCCAGAAGTCAAAGCCAACAACTATTTACTCAGTACCGCTGGTCGCGTCGCCGAAGCTGGTGGACTTACTTGTGCTGCTCTCAAAGTCGCCAATCTCATTTCCGTCGCGATCGCTGCCAATCAAATCTATCAAGCCATGCATTTCTTCATGACCAACCAAGAAAATATTAGTAAAACCAAGGCTGGCTACGGCAATGAAGCAGCCGCCAACTCCGTTCTCAACTTTCTCAACACTTCCGCCACCACCGAATACACTGATGTCTCCACTGGTGAAAAAAAGACCGTCACTGGAGCTCCTATTCAAGCTGAGGGATTCAGTAATGTCTTAGCCGGTGAAAAAGTTAACCTAAATTACACTAAAAACTTCTCCATCAATTCTGCCTTTCTTGCTACAGGTGCTGCTCTCGGCCTCACTACTGCACGCGCACGCGCTTGTGGCGGTATTCGCGCTGTTGGTGCCGCAATCAGTCTAGCCACCCTCGCTTTTGGTGGTGGCCTTATTAAAACCGCCGTCACTCTCTTAAAAACTACAGTCATAAATGTCGCCATCGCCAGTACCATCGCCGGTATGCTCGCCGTGCTTTTACCATATATTCAAAAAATTCTTTTCGAAAATCCCGCCAAAAACCTTATTGGTAAACCTGCTGGCGAAAAATACGTTCAAGGAGCTGCTCTTGTTAATAAAAAAGTGGGGCGTGCCACTTCTGGACAAAGCCTCGCCTCTAAAGAAGCCGCTACTGCTTACTACAAAGAAACTCTCGTCGCCGCCAATAGGGAAGCAGAACTTGACCACAAAACAAAAAGCGCTTTCGACGCTAGTAGTCCAAATACTTTCCTAGGTTCCATTCTTGGTCGTTTCAGCCGCGTCACTACTTCTTCTAGTCTCCTTTCTAATTTCTCTCACCTCAGTACAATCACTAAAAACTCTTTGAATTTTCTAGCCACTCACACTAGTCGATCTGTTCTTGCTGCCGATGGATCCGAAACTTTCACCACAGACACCGATCTTGCTGGCACTAGTTTCCAAAACATCTATGGTAAAGATGATGATTGCGAAGCTCTCGCCAGTATCGGCGCCGCCTGTGATATGTATGGTAGTGAAGTAGTTGCTACCGATATCACTACTGAAAAACTCAGTACCTCCGACCCAGAATATCAACGCGTTATCAGTGAAAATGTTCGCAAAAATTCCGAAGGCTTCGATGAAGTCATTCCAAATTCTCTTCTTGCTCATAAAACCATGTTCTGTGACGAACGTGACTCACCATTTGGCCATTTCGACGCCAATATTGCCAATGCTTTTAATGCCAGTCTCGGTTTCGCCAATAGTATTCCTATCATTTCTGAAACCGTCGAACTCTACAATGCTGTTTCCGATATGTCCCCCGAAACTCAAGGTTGGGCTTCTGGCGCCTATTGCGTAATGGGTAGTCAAAACCCTCACTGGCAATCACTCAAATATCTTCAACACTACACCGAACACACCCGTATTTGTACTCAGATTAAATGCTCCAGTGTTGTTGACTCTGAAGGTAATGATAGAAACCCCATCACCGCCTATAAAGAAGCTTATTATGCCAAAAATCCAATTGATACCTCTCGCCCTGGCGTACTCGCTCGCATTTCCGGCATCACTAAGAAACAAGCTGAAACCGTCATTGCCTATTTCGATTACGCCAATTACCTCGCAAATTATCATCCACCAAAAGACGAAAAGAAAACTCCTACCACTATAAAATCCGTAAAAACTCCAGCTACTCATCTTACCGCCATGAATCTCCTTTATCAAAATCTCACCAAAATCTCCTACGCCGACCTTAAAACTACTTCACGCTCCAGGAGTTATTTCGTATGAAAAAGCTAATCATCATCCTTTTTACTCTCATTATTGCTCTTCAACCAGCCAAAGTTTTTGCTCTTAAAGAATCCGAATGGGATATTTTCGATATCAACGGTATCTATTATTACGACCGCGACGCCGAAAACTGTGTCACCTCCAATCTATCTGGCACACTGAGTAAACTTTATGATGGCTCCGAAATCATCAGTAAATCTGATCTCGATAAAATCAACGCCAATCGCCCAGTTTACGAAAAAGCTGCCGCAAGATACGGTTTTCCATGGCAACTTATTGCCACTCTTCATTATCGCGAAACCAGTCTGCGTCGCTACAACCCGCCAAACGGACAGGGAATTTATCAACTCTATTCTTATACTGGTGGTGGACGTAATAGCAACGCCTTCACAAATTATGGCGAAGTTTCTGAAGCTGAGTTTCAAAGACAAACCGACATTATGGCCAGCTTACTCCAAAATAACTACGGCGCTGGTTTAAATCTTAAAACCGATGACGGTATTAAAACTCTCCTCTTCCGTTATAATGGCACTGCCCGTTCATATATTTCTCAAGCCCGCACTCTTGGCTACACCGAGCAAGAAGCTGCGCGCGGCGAAGGGTCTCCTTACGTTATGAATCTTGCCGATAGTAAACGCGATCCCAGAAAAAACAATAACTGGCTCATGATTAAAACCGATCACGGTCGTCCAACTCCCGCTAATCTCATTCCAGGTGCCTTCCTCATCTTTTCTGCCCTTGGTGGTTCTAATGGGGTTAGTAATTGCTCTGGTGGCGGTGGCGGCAATCTCAGTATTAACCAAACCGCCCTCAATCTCGCCTGGGGCAACACCGGTCATGGCATCACCCCAACCGATAAATATCGCAATGCACTTATTGAAACAGGCATCAATCGCCTTGGTGATCGTTGGTCTATGATGGGCGCCAGCTGTGATGCCTTCGTTGCCACTGTTATCCGCTTTTCCGGTATTGATAAAAACTTTGTTTGTTGCGGCGTCAGTAATAGCGGACCTACCGCAAATTATGTCAAACATTCTGGTAAATTTATTGAAGTTGAAAATCGTCAAGGTTCTCTCAAACCAGGCGATATCCGCCTCAGTGCTGGTCATATCGAAATTTACGTTGAACAAAACGGCGTTGGTAAAATCGCCTCTGCTTCCCACGGTTCCCGCACTGGCGAATTACTTCCATTTTATGATAATTCCCGCACCTTTAAAGCCTATCGTTATATTGGGAACACTAATATTTAAGTTAAAAATTAAACTAGGTCGAAAAATATTTAATAACTCAAAATATCAGAATTAAATAAACTAATACTAAAATTAAATAAACCAAAAATATTAAAAATGAAGGTTAGAAAAATGACAAACTCCACCACAACTAAAAAATATCAACAAACCACCAAATTAAAAACTAAAAACCCCGTTCTTATTTCCATCATTATTTTTCTCATCCTCTCCCTCTTTATTATTATCTACTTTTTTATTACCTGGCTTATCAATTATGACAAAACCGCCACTCTTGATTATTATCTTGCTCCTAGCACCGCCACCTTCACTATTGATCAAAAAACTTACCAAAGTGACGGTAAACTAAAGTTAAAACCAGGGAATTACACTATAAAAATCGTCAAAGCCGGTTTCCAAGAAATCACCAAAGATCTTGAATTAAAATATAACCAGACTACTTACCTCTATGAAACACTTGAACCAGATTCCTCTCACTCAGATTACTACAAAACTCATCCCGAAGATGAATCTCGCGTCCAACATATTGCCGATTTTAAAGCTGATTTAGAGCGCAAAAACTACACCGATAGCGATCCTGTTTTCAAAATCACCCCATATTCAAGTTATCAAGCCGGCTTTTCTATTGCCGCCGAAAAACAATCTCAGACTTCAAAAATCAAACTCAAAATCAACCTCTTTACTTGTTCCGATCAGCAAATCGAAGAACTAAAAACCGCCGCCTACCAATACCTCAAAACTAATCAAATCAACCCAGACAATTACGACATCGAAATTTCCAGCTGTTAAATATTGCTTTCTTTATTTATTCCTATTATGCTAAAATATAAATATGAAGAAGGTCAAACAGCTATTTAAGAGTAGTCTTTTTATCTTATTTTGTTTTTTATTTTCTACAATTCTTATTATTAATTCTATAACAGTTTACGCCTCCGAAAACCAATCAAATAAGCAAACTCAAACCAAAAATCCTACTATTACTAGTCTTTCTAATCGACTTTTTGCTAATTTAGATAGTTTTAGTGCTCTTAATCTTCCGAAAGGTAGAGCCGATGAGTATGTTGAAAATAATATTATTTTTTACAGAGCCAACGGTACTGGTGAAGAATGTAGCACCAGTGCTCCAACTGATTATACAGGTAGTATTACGATCTCAGGTAATACATATTTTGAAAAAGTTTGGAGTGGTTTTCGTTCTGCTGGTTTCTCTAAAGAACAAACTGCTGGAATTCTAGCCAATATTAAGCATGAGGACGATATCGGTCCTGCTCTCCATGAAGGAAGATTTTATCCAAAAGTTTGGAGCTGTCAAAGTTCATCCTGTACTGATGTTAACGGAAAAACCTGGAATAATGTTGTTCAGGAATCTGGACATTTTGATTTATCTAAAAATGAAGGTACCGCTTACGGCGTCGGTCTCATCCAGTTCTCTTATGGTTGGCGATCTCATTTCTACAATTATCTTCTTTCCAATGCACCAGATATTGCTGCTATTTTTAATCAACCAGAAAAATATTCCAAAGCTAGTATCAGTCAATATCCATCTGAAGAACTTTACAATAAAGCCATAGCTGTTCAAATTGATTATATGATGAACGAAGCATATGCTAATCCAGAAAAATATCAATTCTTCGTCAAAGCAAAAAACGAAAAAACAACCATGAACGAGATGGCAGCCTATTGGGCTTCCGCCATTGAAGGATGTACTGGTTGTAAAGAGGGTGGCTCGCAATACAATGCACGTGTTAATGATGCTAAAAGTATGTATGATAAATATGCTCATGAATCTTTCATGATTGCACCACAATCAACCAATACCCCTAATACTTCAAATACACACACCGAAGAAATAAAAGAGGAGACAGAAGAGGAGAATGGTGATAAAACCACAAATAAAACGGAAACGGAAAATAAAAATAATAATACTACTAGTTCAAACGAATATACTTTAGCAGCTCAAAAATCTGGACCACAAAATGCCACGCTCCTTACAAAACATACTAATATTACATTCTATTCAGCTTCCGCTAAAGAAAATGGTGGTTATGCAGGAAAGAATGCCGATGCAAGATTTAATAATAACTCACTCTCGGATGGGCAAGCCGCAAAAATGTCTGGAGATAGCGAGCTTAATTATGGTGATGTAATTTATATTGAAACTACAGATGATCAAACTAAAGAAGGTTCATTTGTTAATCGTAAATATTATATTATTACCGATCTGGGCGCCCACAATTTTGGGGATGGTAAAACCACTGTTGATATCTTTCATGACGTAGCAGCCCCAAGTGATAACAATAAAGCACCTTATGGAAGTACTAAGAGCGCCAAAATCTACAAAGTAGCCTCAAATGTCACCTGGAATGAATATATGAGTAAGTATCATAATAATACATCCACCCCAGAAGTCACAGGACAAAAATCTACTTTGAATGTCACTTGGAAAGATGGTTGGATCACCGGCGGTTTTGAAGGTTATCATCGTGAGGATGCAGATGGTTATCCTCAAAAACATGGCTGTAACACCGATGGTGACAGTCATCTTCGCGACTTTACTACCACTATGAAAGATGGCAAAGTTGGACCTAATAAAATTCTCCTTCATTCCACCGAAGGTGTTCATTATGACGAAGCAACTTCGCTTGATCAATATGGTAAAACAAATTTCTATCCAGCTCATTTTATGGTCGATATGAAACATCACTGGGTTTACCAAGCATACCCAATCACGAGACCATCCGAAGCTATTAAAGCTCATGACACAGAAGGTGGCATACAAATTGAGGTTGTAGGTACTTCAAGTCCTACCAATCTAAAAGGTGGTTGGTATCTTTATGATGAAAATAATTTTAAGGAAGATGATTGGTTATATTTAGCTAAACTTCTGGTTGCTATTAGTCAAGAAACAAAGATTCCTTTAACCACTAGCGTCGAATGGACTGGCAATGTACATAGGCTTCCATTTGATCAATTTAAGAATTATGAAGGCGTTCTTGGCCATATGCATGCTACTGATAATGACCATACCGACCCAGGCAATATGTGGGAGAAAATCAATAAACTCTTTGATAAATTATCAGTCACCAGTGATACATCTTGTGGCAAAACTCCCTGGACGGGCGACGTTCCAATCTATAGTCAATGTGATCCACAGTGGGCTAATCAATCTTATGGTGGTTTTGGAAGTATTTGTAGTTCCGGATGTGGACCAGCCTCTTTTGCAATGTTAGCAACACTATTAAAAAATGAAAAGATCACACCAGATGAAACCACAAAAATTGCTGGTGATGCTGGTATGCACGTTCATGGCGCCGGTAGTAGTCATGCCATCACAAAAGTACTTGCCGATCATTATGGTTTTGATTATGAAGATTTAAATGGCTATAGTAAAGCCCAACAAATTGATATTATTAGTCAAAAACTTCGCGATGGTTGGATGATACATATTAGTGGTAGGGGAGCAAATCCTTTTTCCGCAGGTGGACACTATATCGGTATTCGTGGAATTACCTCAGATGGAAAATGGTTACTCGTTGATTCCTCCGGCTCAAGAGGAAAAGCTAATATGGAAAAATCCTGGGAACCATCCGAAGTAATAGCATATAGTACTAATGCAAAGGCAATTAAGCGAAAATAATATGGATATCAAAAACTACATCAATAATATTCTACAAGATCAAAGAAAAAAAGGCTTGATTCGGATAATTGGCTCAGGCGCGCTAATTACTATCGTATTATTATTTCTTTTCATTTTTCTACCATACATATTCTCAAACCGCGATCCGTATGATAAATATGATTCCACTTCAGGAAGATATATTAATACTTATAAGGGAACCTCGACTGGTTGGGAAAACTTTGTCGACATAAATTTCCTTGAGGAAATTCAACAAGCAGGTATGCAAATCGATTCCTATGATAGATTACATACTATTTTAGAATATTTTTTCACATATTCATATCCAAACATAAAATCATTAGCTGTTAAGAAAAAATCCCTTAAAAAGGATGATGAAAATTATTTATTTACCTTATCCTCAAATACTGGTCAAGAATTCCAAGTTAACGCTAAACCACAATCAAATAATAAGATTAGTATTGAAATTACAAGCAATAACAATAAGATCTATGCCTACGACGCTAGTTTTTATCAAAAATTCTATGATAACAAAAATCTAATCGATAAAATGCTACCCAAAAACCTCACTCTTTCAAACGGTACTCAATTTACTGTGGTAAAAAACTACCTTGGTAATTACGAAATTTCCATTCAAAGTTGCGGCGACACTACCTTAAACGAAGAAGCCTTAAAACTAACCAATAATTGGCTTGAATCCGTCAATCTTAATCAATCAGATTTTACTTTTAATATACCTAAAAAGTGTGATGGCGATAATGCGCACCACACTCATCGATATTATCATTAACTATTACTAATTTATTTTTGTGATATTAAAATCATCATAATTATAGCCATATTTTTTGAAGACATTTTTTATTTTCTCCATATTATTACCATAATTAGTTTGAATTTTTAAACACATCACACATTTATCACTAGCGTCATTACTAATTTCAGTATATTCAACCGTACCATTATTATCACTAATAGAATTTTTGATTGGCAAAATTCGCATAATCGTAGAATTTTTATTTATTTTATTAAAAAAATCTCTAGTTTCATCATTTTGAATTATTTCTAAAAGCGCTAAATCATTTTTGTTTTTTAGATAATACCCCATACCATCTGTTTTATGCTTCAAAAAATCATGTATTAAAACAGTTTCATTTGATTTTAAATCAATATAAAATTCTTTTTTCTCAAACCCCTCTTTACTTAATTCCACAAGGACATGTTCTTTTGGATAAAACCTAGTTGATCCATTAACCTTTTTACCGTCAATTTTTACTTCAGCATCAATTGGTGCCACCAAGATATTTACACGTGCATTTTTTAATGCGTCAGCTATCAGTAGAGTCACAATCGCAATCACAACAACACTAAGTGTCACTAACATAATTCTTTTAATATTTTTAAGCTTATCCATCATACTACCAATATATCATAAATGTCTTACTCGTCTAAATATTAAACTTCATCCACCGAAGTAATAATCACCTGATTATCTTTAAAATTTCTTACCAAACATTTTTGTCTCATACTATCTAATTCAGAAAACACATCATCCAGTAACACTACTGGCTTTTTTCCAGTTTCCTGAAAAATCAAATCCGCCTCAATAAACTTCATTGCCAAAATCATCGACCGAAGCTCTCCTCTACTTGCAGTTCCATCCGCTTCTTTATTATTAAATAAAAACCTAAAATCATCCCGATGAATCCCAAATCCCGTATGACCCAAAATTACATCACGACCAAATTCACTCTCCAGTCGATTAAAATATTCCGCCTCCGAAATATCTCCACCATATAAATCCAACTTCAAAAAAACTTGATCATCATTTTCCGCAATAGAGTGATATGCCTGATTAAATACCGCATTTAATTTATCTAAATATTTTTGTCTTTTCTTCCTAATTTCAAGTCCGTATTTTGCCAACAAAATATTCCACGAGAAAAAATCACTCACCCCTACAGAACCACGATTATAATCACTAAATCCATCTCCATCTAAGTCAGCTACCCTACACCTATTATTTTTTACATATTTTTTTAATAAATCATTACGCTGTTTCAAGGCTTTCTCGTATTTATTAAGGGAACTACTATAAGCTTCATCAAATTCCGCAATTACTCGGTCAAAATAAGCCCTACGTTTTGTTGGACTCGTCGCCACAAGATGTAAGTCATCTGGTAAAAACAATACTACAGGATATCGAAATTTTTTTGGTAATCTCGCAGATTTTTTATCCTCTACTAAAAACTGTTTTTTCTGCCCATCATACAACACCACAGTTTTTAACCCATTACAAAACTTCATTTCAATTCGATAAAATTCTGTATCTCTTTTCAAAATCTCTTCATCCGTCGCTCGAAACGATTTTCCCCTCAAGGCCTCATAAATTGCCTCAAGTACCGAGGTTTTTCCCGATCCATTTTCCCCCACGATTAAACTAGTTTTCTTTTTACAAGACAACAAAAACTCATCATGACTTCGAAAATTTACTAATCTTATCTGTTCAATAATCATCTAACTTAACTTTTGAGTGGCATAATAATATGAGTATAATTATTTGATTTCTCATTTCTGATCACTACTGGCGCTAATTTTCCAGAGATTCCAAACGACAAATTATCCTCTTCGATCACATTGATCACATCAATTAAATAGCGTGAATTTAAAATCACTTTTCCATCATTCACCACCTCAGCTTCAAGTTCCGATGCATTCTCCCCAAACTCATTCGCCACCGACGAAACCGCAAAAGTCTGTGTCTCACTTTTTGCTTCACAAATAATCGAACCACCCACTCCACGAGAAAATAATGCCGCCAATTTCACAATTCTAAGTAATTCACTCTTTGCCATCTTAACATCTGAGCCAACTTTTTCTGGAATCAAACGTCGATAATCAGGGAAGGATCCATCAATTAACTTTGAAGTAATTTCAATCTCTCCCAATCTAAATCGCACTTGTGAATTATCAAACACAATCTCAATTTCATTCATATTATCTGACATTGCACCTAGCACATCAGTCAAACAACTAGCCGGCACAATCGCTTTTACATCACTTTCTACCTTCTCAATAAACATTCGCTCCGCCAATCGATAACCATCAGTCGCTGCAATGTAAAGCCCACCTTCAAAAGTATTAAAATATACTCCAGTAAGCGCTGGCCTGGTTGTGTCTGAAGAACAAGCAATTTTTACCTCATTAATACCAGTCTTAAAAGCTTCCACACTCATTCGATAAATCACTGCCTCTGATTCATTAATGTCTGGCAATTCCGGAAAATCCTCCGCCGGCGACCCATTAAACGATGATTTATATTTTCCTGACTCCACGGTTAACTTCGAGTCATTAGCTAGTATTTTAATTTCACCCTTAGGTAAATTACTCACAAAATCCGCTAAAAGCCTTGCTGGTACTGTAATCTCTCCATCTTTTGAATTAGCAACCCCTAAATAACTCACAATCGCCATATCTAAATTAGTTGTCACTAATTTTACTTTTCCATCTAATGCTTTTATGAGTACATTATTTAGAATTGGTAAAGTAGTTTTACTTCCTGCAGCTACTCGACTCACAACGCTTAATGCTTTTGCTAATTTTCCTTGTTCTACATTTATTTCCATAACTCTCCTTTATTTAATAATTAATTGTAGTAGTAATAGACTATGTGGATTTTGTGTATAACTTCCATTTTACAGAGAAGAATCCACTTTTCTACTGTGTAAAACCACTTGGATAACTTTGGAAAACTTAGTGGAAAAATTCTACTTTTCAACACCATTTGTGTATAAAATGTTTTCCAATTAGCTATCCACATAGTTTTCCTCGACTTTTTCACCTACTTATTCGCAAAGTCTTCCACAACTTTTCCACACTACTCACTTAATTGCTCCCGAATCTCATTCACTTGATCTCTTAATGTAAAATTCATCTTCATATCTGTCTCAATTTTTTTAATTCCATGCATCACTGTTGTATGGTCTTTTAACCCCACTTCCAGCGCAATTTTCGGCGTACTCATCTGTAAATCTTTTGACATAATAAACATCGCAATTTGTCTGGCAGTTTTTATATTAGAAACCCGACTTCTCCCGCAAAGTTCTTCCGGCATAATATTAAAATACTCCGCGACTTTATTTATAATTGCTTTACTAGATAGATTCCGACTTCTCACCCCATTACTTGGCAACGTAGAAGCTAATCCTTCCTGAATAATAATCAGTGGGGAAACACCTTTTAATTCTGAAAGTGCTACGATTTTCCCATACAAGCTTTGTAGATCACGAATATTAGTTTCCACATTTTTAGCAATATATTCAATGGCTTTATTTTCGATCTCCACTCCATCAAATTCCGCCTTGGCATGTAAAATCGCGCATCTATCCTCAAAAGTCGGATATTGTAAATCAAAGGCACCAGTCATCGTTAGACGGGAAGCTAATCGCTCATCTACAGTTTTAATCTGACTTGGCAACCGATCGCTTGTGATAATGACCTGCTTATTTGCCTGATGCATATCATTAAAGATATTAAAGAATTCTTCCTGGCTTTTTTCCTTACCTACAATAAACTGAAAATCGTCAATAATTAAAACATCAAGCTTTTGAAACTTTTTATGGAAATTTTCCATATCACCTTTACGCACGGCATTGATGAAGTCGCTGTAAAAATGATTAATCGGTGTGTATAAAATTTTTAATTTTGGATTTTTCTTCAATAATTCATTTCCAATTGCCTCAACCAAATGTGTTTTTCCTAGTCCTGGTCCGCCATATAGAAAAAATGGATTGTATTTATCTCCAGGATTGTCAATAATGTTTTTCGCCACCGCCACCGCCAGCTCATTATTAGTTCCCACGATAAAATTATCCATCGTGAATTTACTATTTAACCCGGTCGGCATTGTTGGATTGAAGTTACTCGTCGGTACCTTAATTTTTTCTACCATTCCCACCCGGTTTTGGATTTCACCTAGACTTACTTCTCGGGGTTTTCGTACTTTTGTTGTATTACTAACTACAATATAAGTAGTATTTTTTACCTCTATTCTATTGGCTTTTAGGGCTTCTCGAATATAAGAGTCAAATTTTTTTCGGATATTGGCCTGCATAAAAATATTTGGCACCCCGATTTTTATCATTCCATCATCTGTACTGATTAATGAAGTATGTGTCTGAGCAAAAAAAGTTGCATAATTTTCCTGGGAAATCTTTGTTTCAAGTTCTGCTAGTACGTTATTCCATACGTCAAACACCGCCGCTACCTCCAGTTTTTTACCGTATAACCTTTATTACCCTCTATTATAACAAATTTTATACTTTTCCACAGGTTTTATTTCTTTTTATTTTATGCTCTAATAATAAAACTTTTATAAGGGGTGGAGTTATCCACAATTTGACGTAAATAGAGAGCCTCGTGTGGAAAACTTCTTGAAAAAAGTGGAAAACTACGGTATAATTAAACATAGTTTACAAATACAGGGATTATACATATAATCCTATGTGAAATAAAGGAAACATATGCCAAAGCGTACATATCAGCCACACAAGCGTCAGCGCAAGCAAGAACACGGTTTCATGAAACGCAACGCAACCAAAAATGGCCAAAAAGTGTTAAAACGCCGTCGCATTAAAGGACGTGCTCGTTTAACTTATTAAAAAAATACCGCACTCGCGGTATTTTTTTATCTAGCATTTATTCTTAAATGGTTATGCTATATAATAAAGGTACATGCGAAATTTTCTTGAAATAGTCCAAACAGTTTTTGAAATTGCTCCCAAAAAGCGTTTTGAAGTTTTTGAACTCTTCTTAAGTTTTATGCTTTATAATCTCGTCAGTCTCTTACCGCCAATCGCCACGGCTGGTATTATTGCCGTCATCACTCAGGGATCCAATTTTCATGCCATCTGGTTTTATGTTATTCTATTTCTCTTATTTTATATCATCGAATATACAATCCTCACCTGGAAATATTATATTTTCGTCACTCTTTCGCATTATTATTACAGTACCGTCCAGCAAAAACTCTTTGATCATGTAATTAATAATATTTCAATCACTGAACGTATTTCACGCGGGCGCATTACTGATACTTGTAAAGAAGATGTTTCTTATTTAATTCAGGTTATCAACTCGGCAGCTATCGCTCTTACGGGTGCCGTGCAGCTCTTCATTATCTTTCTCATTTTTGCTAGTTATAATATTTTTATCGCTCTCATTGCACTCGCCATAGACTTATTCTATATTTATTTAATGTCTAAAAATTCTAAAAATGTCGCCAAATATTATGATGGTGTACGTAAATATCAAGATCGCATCTTGGATGTTTTAAATCAAATCTTAAACAATCTCAAACAAATCAAAACTCTTAATTTAATGCCAATTTTAAATCGCAAAATCAGCTCTAATCGTAGTAGTTATGATGTGCAATATGATAAGCGCTATCTTTATCTCACTGCCCGTTATTGTAAAATTCCTATGATTATTCAGGTTGGTAAAATCACCCTCTATATCCTCCTTGCTGCCCTCGTTTTTAATAATCAAATCACCATCGATAAACTCGTTCTCTTAATCAGCTATTTTGAGATGGTCGTCACTAACACTGATAAAACTCTCGAGGAGCTATTAAATCTCACAACCTATGGCATTCGTATTCAACGTATTAAATCTATCCTCAATTACACCAGCTATACTAAAAATAGTTTTGGCAATCTCAATAATGACTATATTAACGGTGATGTAAGGTTTGAAAATGTTTCATTCAGTATCGGCGGTCGCGAAATTCTCAAAAACATCTCTTTTGAAGCCAAACCTAATGAAATTACCGCCATTGTTGGTAAACCTGGTTCTGGTAAAACCACTATTATCAACCTCCTTTACCGTCTTTATTCCTTAAAATCGGGCAAAATTTTCATCGATGGACGCTCAATTTTTGACTACACTAAAAAAGTTTACACCACTAACGTGTCTGGAGTTTTTCAGCGACCCATTATTTTTCAGATGAGTATTCGGGATAATCTCAGTGTCGTTGATCGTAATCAAAAACGCCAAATCGAAGCCTGTAGGCGTGTCGGTCTTTTTGAAAAAATCGCCAGCTTGCCGCGTGGTCTCAACACGGTCCTTAATGAAGAACGCGGTATTTTTACTGATGGGGAATTACAAAAACTTGCCATCGCGCGTGCTCTTTTAAGTCAAGCGGAGATTCTACTGTTTGATGAAGTCACCAGTAATGTTGATCCCGAAACTTCTAAAGATATTATTAAGATTCTCGAAGATCTCAAGGAAGATCATACTGTAATTATTATCACCCATAAGCCTGAAATCATGAAAATCGCTGACAAGATTGTAGTACTAAGTGAAGGAAAAGTTGTTGCTAGTGGTAAAAATAAAGAGGTCTTCGCAAAAAATCCACTTTATCGTGAGTTGCGCTCTGCTACTTTTGCTGGTCCGAGTCTTGACGATGAATCTGAACACGTCAAGGCGGACAGCTCTGAAGATTTTTTACAAACTGAAGATACTTCTCTTAAATTAAAATAAAAATCATTAAAAACAAATAAGTTAAAATAAAAAATCAGCCAAGTAAAAAAACAAAATTCATTCAAAAATTAAAATTTCTCAAACTAAAATAAAACTTCCTTAAACCTTCCGTCTAAAATCTTACAAATCCGTTTTTATAGTGTTAAAATTATTAAGATGTTATCTAGCAAATACCGTTTCCATTCTCGTGGCGGCGTAAAATATACCTATCAAAAAGGGAAGACTATTCGTACTCCAAAGCTTTCCTTGGTTTTTGCACCCAATAAACGAGGAAAACAACGTTATGCGGTTGTTATCTCTAAAAAAGTCTTAAAAACCGCAGTTGGTCGCAACCGTATTAGGAGGCGACTTTATGAAGCGAATCGACTTGAATTTAATCCAGAGTTAAAGCTCGACTGTATTTTTGTCATCTATTCCAAAGATTTTCTTAAAATGGATTTTCAGCAAATCCGTCAACTCATTCATGATCTTCTTGAAAAAGCCAAAACTGAGTAGTTCACACCCCTAATCTATGTTATAATTAACCAAATGTTTGAGTTAATTGATTTTTTAATTGTCAACCCGATTATTAATATTCTCTTAGTAATCTATAATTATATTGGCGACTTTGGCGTAGCCATGATTATCTTTACCCTGCTCGTTAAATTCCTCACCTGGCCACTCGTCAAAAAACAGTTTGTCCAGATGAAACTAATGCGCAAGATTCAGCCCGAACTTACCGAGATTCGTAAGCGTTGTAATGGTAATAAGCAGCTCGAAACTATTCAGATGATGGATCTCTATAAGCGTAATAATGTTAAACCTTTCACTTCAATCTGGACTCTCTTTATTCAGCTTCCGATCTTCTTTGCTCTCTTTTTTTCAATTCGTATCATGGTTACGCCAACTGTTAAGGATAATGTTTCAAAGCGTGCTTATCCAGTTGTCGCTAGCTTGTCTCGTATCGACGAAATTAATCAGCTCCAAGCCTCCTATCTTGAAAAACCCTCTGAAAAGACTTACGATTTTAAACCTCAACTCTTCGGGCAGATTGATCTTTCAGTTCGCGCTGGTCTCACTTCGATCAGCTCCATGCTTATCCTCCTCTTTGCTCTAGGTTCTGCTTTTTCGCAATATTACATGTCAAAAATGCAGATGCCAAAGAAAAATACCAAGAACACTTGGAAGAAGATGGTTGAAGATGCTAAAGCTGGCAAAGATATGAATCAGGCCGACCTCAATAATATGGTTTCTGGTCAAATGAGTTTCATGATGCCTATGATGATGTTAATGATTACAATCAACCTTCCTGGTGCTCTCGTTATGTATTATTTACTCTCTAATCTCGTCACTATTTTTCAACAAAAAATTGTCTTTAATCAAATCGATGATAGGCTTGATGATAATACCGACCGGGCAATTTTACGGGAATTAAAGCAAAAAACTTCTGACATTAAAGAAGCCGAAGTGGTTGAGAACAAGAAAACTGGTACTCGTATTACTCGTATCTCCGCCAGAGACGCTAAAAAATCTTCTAATGAATCTTCTTCAAAAAATAAACATTCAAAAAACTCTATCCAGCCAGATAACGGCTAGGAGAATAGGAGTTTTATGAATCGTGATGAATCGATTCGCTTTGCAACAAAATATCTCGAGGATCTTTTGTCATTTTTCGGTATCAACGTAGCCGTCTGGTCCACCATCGATGATGATGTTATCCAGTTAAGTGTTCCTAGTACTAGTTTAAATTCACTACTGATTGGTAAAAACGCCGATAATCTTCGCGCTCTGCAACATGTAGTTTCTATGGCACTAGTTGCTCATAATTCTGAAGTCACTCGTGTCAATGTTGATGTTGCCGATTACAAACGTCAGCGTGCCGAACGTATTGAACAAAAGGCGGAGGGGTGGATTCAAAAGGTTCGTGAAACTGGTGAACCTATGACTTTAGAGCTTAATGCTGTTGATCGTCGTGTTGTGCATAAATTAGCAGAGGATTATTCTGATATTACCACTTATTCCGAAGGTGAAGGCCGAGCCAGACATCTTATCATCGAGAAGAAACCACTCTAATCTCATCTCGAAATTAAATCCATAATAAAAATAAACTCAACCATGTGAGTTTATTTTTTGTATTATCCTCTATTATAATACTAATTTATCAACGGTCTATTCTTAACTCCCGCTTATATACCATATTCCTTTATATATCTTATTCCTTTATATTAGACTTACCGATAATCACTACAAAATCATAATCTTTTGTCTCGATTCCTTTTGGCAACTCACTAGCCGGCTTTGCGGATAATCCATAATAAGTTTCCAGTTTTTTCTTTGTCTCTTCCTTATTTCGAATCATATATAGTGAAACTTTTTCAGTATATTCACCCTTCGGTGCGTTTCCGGTTCCCGTCACTCTAAAACCTGCCTTCTCCAGCTCGATTTTTTCATTTGCCGCAATTCCACTCTCTTCGGTTCCATTCAGTGCTAAAATGCGTGAGGTAGCCGGCGAATCGCTATAATCGGCAATCTTGCTCTCTAAATACTGTTGAATTTTTTTATAGTTTTGCACTCCCGCACTTGGAATTACAAACGAAATATCTATATTACCGACAGGGAAGCTGGCATTTTTTACCAAATTTCCTTCAGGTGTGTTAATTAAAGACACTGACGCAATATTTGCCGGATCAAAATCTGAGAAAACTTTTGCCGCAGTTTTTATTTCTTCAATATTCACGTTCGTTTTTAAATTATCACCTAAAACATTCACTAGGTTAATCATTGCTGGAATATCCATACCTTTTTCAACAATGCGATTTTTAATCGCCACTAAGATTTTTTGCTGATTTACTCCACGAGTGAAGTCCCCACTCGCCGATCCGTGTCTCGCACGCGCCAGCCCCAAAGCTTTTTCACCATCAAGCAATGTTGGTACCCCAGCTTTCATCGAAATTTTTGTGAAATAATAATCATTGATGTCTTCATCCACCGTCACTGTGATTCCACCTAATGCATTCACAATTTGCACCAGCGAGCCCCAGTTTACATGAACATAATAATGCATTTCTAATCCAGAAATTTCACCCAATTCTTTCATTACCGCCTGTGCACCTGCTTCTTCATTTTTTCCATTTTTACTAGCACAAGCATACACTTCGTTAACCTTACCAGTATAACAGGCTTCTCGTCCTACCTTCAAATCTCGTGGCAAACTCATCGTCACGGCATTCTTTGCCTTCTGGTCAACTGACATAATCATTAGAGAATCCGTTAGTTGTGCACCATCATGTACCTGACCGTATTTGCCTTCAGTTCCCGCCATGTCATAGCCAGAAGTTCCAAAAATCGCAATATTAGTTCGACCTTGTTTATCGGCCTTTAATGGAGTTATTTTTTCAGTCACTACTGTTTTTACTAAATCCACCAAATTTGATTTTCCACCAGTCACTTTCGATATCAACTGATCTCCGTAAATATATAGACCCACGCCGGCGCCAATTAAAAGAACTAAAAATACTGTAATTTTTGGATGACGTCTAATAAAACCTTTTTTCTTCGGTTTTTCTTCGCTTTTCTCGTCTTTAGTGCGTTTATTTTTATGTCTTTTATTCTTATCTTCAAATAGATCGTCAGAACTTAGATCAATCAAGTTACCGTTATTAAAATTACCTTCATTAAAATCATCAACTTCCTCGGTGTTAGCGTCTAATTCTTCACTATTTTCACCCCTACGAGTTAAACCAAATGCCTGTACTGGCTGGATAAAATCATCACTTCGATTTTTACTAAAATCACCTAGTTTACGACGAATTCTCGTAGTTGCCGTCACCGGTTTCGCTTGTTGATCTAAACTTTTAGTGGCTTCAAGCCTCCTCTGTTTTTTAGCTTCCCCCATCTCTGGCATATTATTTGTTTCAACATTAGAGTCTTCTTCCGCCAGCTTAATAGTTCTTTTACGTCGAACTTCTGCCTGTCCAACCAGCGGATCATCACTCTGAGCCAGGGATATATTTCTTGCTCGCAACTTCTCCTTACGTAATCTCTCGGCACGCAATAATCTTTGTTGCTCCAGGTATTGTTTTGTAGCCTGATCCTCACTAGTTTCCATACTAGCTTTAGGGCGCACTGTTTTTGTTGTCTTTTTATTTCTCGAAGGCGAAATCAGTCCATCAATGTATGAATTACTCATTTTTACCACAAAATCTCCATCTACTATATAATTATAACAAATATGGCACTGAAATTGACAAAAAAGCAAAAGCGTTTAATGGATTTTCTGGAAGATTTTCAGAATAATCACGATTACTCGCCTTCATACCGTGAAATTGCCGCCGGCCTCGGTTTGCGTTCCGTAGCCTCGGTTGCCGAGCATATTGATAATCTCGTACAGCGGGGATTCTTAAAGCGAAACGCTGGCTCCGCTCGCTCTCTGGAGATTGTTGATCTTTCTTTTCCAGAAACCACCGCACTCTTCAAGCAACGTCTCGAATACGCGTCCGACGCTGATCGTGAAATTTTAATCCAAGCCGCTGAAATTCTCGGTCTTGATCTTGAATCATAAATTTTGAGCCATAAATCATAAATTGCAAGTTATAAAACGTAAATCGCACATATCTTAAATCACATATCGCAAACAATAAATCGCAAAATCAAAAAACTATAAACTATAAAGCATAAACTCCAAAAATACCCCTATTAAACCGAACAGAAAACTCAGCACTATTATTCAAAACCGAACAAGATAATTAAAAGGATTCATTAGTTCATAATGCTTGTGGAAAAAACTCAATATCTGTTGAAAACTAAAACCGAACAAATCTGACTTATTACAAAATATATTACAAAAAACGCAATGTGAATATGTGGAAAACTTTTGTATCCTAGTTTTTATGATAGAATATATCTAAATAAGGAGGTCGATGGGGATTTTTAATCTAGCAAAAAAGCAAACTGCAACTCAATCAAAACCAATCAAAAACACTGACCGTATAGCCGGATTTCAATATTTAAAAAGCACTGATATTTATTTTGATGGTGCCTGTCAGTCTTTACGCCCCCAACCAGTCATCGATAGTCTCGTGGAATATTATCAAAAGCATAACTCCTGTGGCGAACGGGTTAAATATCAATGGGGTAAAATTACTGATCAAAAAGTCGAAGAGACTCGCGAACGCGTGTTAAAGTTCTTAAAACTCAAAAAACGTGATTACTTTGTGAGTTTTACGCTCAATACCACTTACGGCATCAACCTACTTCTTTCTCAGTTCGATTTTAAGAAAGCCAATATTAAGACTATTGTCACTTCTGATCTTGAACATAATTCAGTTTTTCTTGCAACTCAATCTACAGCCACTCGGGCAAAAATCGAGCGTCTCGTTCTTTCTAGAGAGGACGATGGTTCACTCCCTATTTCCGAGATCCCCGATAATTCACTTATTGTAGTTAATGTGATGAGTAATATTGATGGTCGTGCTCTTAAAAATCTCAAAGATGTCGTTACTCTCGTTCACCAAAAACAAGGTTATATTATTCTTGATGCCGCTCAGGTCATGGCACATAATCATCATCTTCTTCAAGAAACCGAAGCTGATGCTATCTGCTTTTCTGCACATAAAATGTATAGCGCCTCTCTTGGTGTTATGGTTATTAAAAAGACCTTTCTCTCTAATCTAAATCTCACGTTCTTAGGCGGTGGTATGGTCGACGATGTAGAAAAAAATTCTTATCTCCTCTCCGCGGAGCATGATGATAAAGTTCATACTGCCTTTGAAGCTGGTCTTCAGGCTTGGGGAGAAATTATCGCTCTCGGTGCCGCTATTGATTGGCTTGAACAACTTTCTCCGGCAGATTCTGAGCGCCTTGAAGCTTGTGAGACTAAACTTTTCGATTTTCTTCAAAAACAACCAAAAATCCATTGTCTAAATCAAGAAAAATCTAGCACCTTCTCTTTTTATATCGAAGGTATAGATAGCCATCTCCTCGCCGAAGCTCTTAGCGACCAGGGAATCATGGTTCGTTCCGGTTATTTCTGTGTCCACTATTATCTCGATCATAAACTGCATCTCCCTCCCCTCGTTCGCGTCTCTCTTGGCTACCAAACCACCGAATCGGATATCAATAAACTAATCTCCATCCTCAGGAAATTTAACTAATGGTCTGCGTCGCTGCTTTTATTATTCTTTGTCTCGTTTCGGTTTTTGTCGGTTTCCTCAGCATTTTTAATAAAACCTTAGGGAAAAAGTATTGGACTGTTTTTCAGAAGGCCTGGCACTGCGTTTTCAAAAAAGTCCGTCTGCAAAAATGTGACACCAACTTCAAAGATGATGTAAAAAATACTCTACTAAAACGTCTGGTAGTCAAAAATCCTAAGCTCTTAAAACCAGCCAGCGCTTTAATTGAAATTCTCTCGGTTTTAATTGTTTTTATAACGGTTTGGTCAATAGTTATCTCTATTAAATCACTTCTCGCTCTCTGGGTTTTTGGTACCTGTAATGTTTCTCAGCCAAGCCAGTGTGGGCTTGGCTCTGAGTCCTGTAGTATTGATCAGTCTGAACCAACCGACCTAGTTGGTAAACTGGGGCGCAGTTTCTCTGAATGGGGTGAAATTTTTTCCGCCATTCCAGATCGCCTTAAAACTTGGGAAGTTAAAGACTATCTTACTAGCTCTAGCATCCCTCTACTTAATTTACAAAAAGAATCAGAGCAAGCTACTAAAACTAAAAATACCGAAAACCTCCTCCGCTTTTATTATAATAAAACCACACCTAATACCACTAAAGTCGCCGTCAATTTTGTCGATCCAGGCTGCGTTGTTTGTATGCAGTCCTATCGCAATCAGAAACAATCTGGTTTTCTTGATCAATACTTCACCGTCGCCACTCTTTATGCCATTCCTAAACCAGATGGCGGCTATAAATACACCAACTCAAAACTCATTTCTGATTATTTAAACCTTCTCACTTCGCTCATTAAAAAACAGCTTCAAGAAAAATATCAGGGAATCATGTCTGAAAATCAAGATAGTCAGTCTGAAAATCTGACCAGCAAATTGCAAAATCTTGACCGTAAGAAATTAGCCGAACTCGAAACGCTTCTTCGTTTACCTTCAAAAATCCTCGACCGACTTTACGCGGAATCAAAGGATAATCGAAATTATATTGATTTCTTCAATTACTCTTATGACCAAGAAGCGGCGCTCAATGAATTAGATTCTTGGGCTAAAGATTTTGGCTTGTCAAAGTCTTATAGAAAACTCCTAGTTGACCAAACTAAGCAGCAAATACAAAAACAACAGCCAGAAACCGCTTCAGATCGTGAGATTAAAACTCTTGTTGAGGAAAAAATTAGAGCCAAAGGTATTCCAGTCGAAATTTACGACCAGAAAAAACACAATGGTCTCTTTAAAATTTAACAGCTAAACTTCTCAAAATGTGTTAAAATATAAACATAAACAATATAAACAGAAAACACTATGTCAAGATCTCCTAAAAACAAACGCCGCTACTCTAAACGCACTACAATTATTTGGTTTTTTGTGATTCTCGTTCTCGCTCTTATCGTCACAGCTATCTATTTTCTTCTCTTGCAGCCACGCGAAGTTAAACAGTCAAAACAAAATACTGAAGTGCAGGCCGAGCATCTTCAAGCTGAAAAAAATCCTAATCCAAATGAACCAAAACCAAAGACTGAAGAAAAGGAAGATCTTGAAGCTGGTAAAACTCACCAAACCCCAAAACAGTATGAAAATACTGGTGATACTCCAGCTACTAATCTTACCGGTTTTATCACCTACTCTGGTAAAAATGGCAATAATCTAACCATTCGTATTACCATTAACCAGCTTCTTAAAGAAACCGGCACTTGTACTCTTGCACTCACCTCCACTAATGGTCAAAAAATTGAGCGCACCGTTGCTACTATCGACAACCCATCTTCCGCCACCTGTCAAGGTTTCGATATTCCATTGTCCGAAGTTCCAGCTGGCGATTATCAAATCAATATTGATATTAAAACCGTCCATCAAAACGGTAATATAAAGGGGAGTATAACTATCTAAATGATGAATTTTATTCAAGGCAAAATCAAAAATCTCAAAATTAAACACATTTTGCTCTGTGTCTTTACTTTTTTCATGATTTCTTCAATAGCTTTTCTTATGACTAAAAACCTCAAGCAGATTCATGCCTTTGATTTTTCTAGCTTTAATCCTGGTAATATTATTTCTGATGGCGTTATGGCGAATTATAATGCTATGTCCGTTGACGAGATTCAGCGTTTCTTAACCAGTAAAAATGCCTGTCGTGACACTAATATTGCTAAAGCCAGAGCTTACCCAAGTCTCAGATATCATATTGAGAACGGCCGATTTATCTGTCTCTCTGAGGAAACTTTTGAATATAATGGCCAAAAACAGACTGCTGCTCAAATTATTTCTGAGGCAGCCAGGGATTTTCAAATTAACCCGCAGGTTTTGATTGTGCTTCTCGAAAAAGAGCAAGGTTTAATCACCGATACCTGGCCAAATCATATTCAATACCGTAGCGCCACCGGCTTTGGTTGTCCTGATACTGCAGAATGCGATTCAAAGTATTATGGTTTTCGAAACCAAGTTCGAAACGCTGCAGCTTTGTTTCGTTCAGTCTTAAATGGTGGTTGGACCAACTATCCAGTAGGTAGAAACTATGTTCAGTATAATCCAAACCCGAACTGCGGTGGTTCTGTAATCAATATCGAGAACCGCGCCACTTCCGCTCTCTACCGTTATACTCCATATCAGCCAAACGTTGGCGCTCTCGCCAACTACCCAGGTACCGCTTACTGTGGCGCTTATGGCAACCGTAATTTTTATGTCACCTTCAAACAGTGGTTTGGTTCACCAAATCTCTTTGTCCTTGGTGATATGAATCATTACTGGCAAACTCATGGTGGTTCAACTGGCGAAATCGGGCCCGTCATGGAGAATGAGTATTGCGACCACTCTGTGCCAAAATGTTTCCAAACTTTCCAAAATGGTCGTATTTACTGGAAACGCCAAAATGGTACTTTCTTTGTCAAAGGTGATATTGATAATTTCTACCACGACAAACGTAAAGAGCTTGGCTATCCTTTAACCGACTTGATTACTACCGGTTATGATGTCTATGTTCAGAAATTTGAAAACGGTGTTATTATGAAAACTCCACAGGGTATTTATCAAACCAATCATCAAATCTTTGATGTATGGAAGGATAATTCTAAGGCAGAAGACCCTGTAGTTAAAAAGCTCGGCTTCCCAACCTCGGATATTAAATTCAGCAACAACTCTAAGGAGGGTTTATATTATCAGGAATATCAAAATGGTGTCATTGTCGGTAACGATAAATATGGATATCACGTTTCTATGGGGGAGATTCGCAAAGTCTGGGAAAAATATGGCTTCGAAACTGGTATTTTAGGCTTCCCAACCTCTGGTATTATCCACAACTTCAATAGTCCAGAAGGTATCTTCTATCAAGAGTTCCAAAATGGTGTCATTGTCGGTAACGATAAATATGGCTATCATCTCTCCATGGGTGAAACTCGTAAAGTTTGGGAGAAGAATGATTTTGAGTTCGGTAAGCTCGGCTTCCCAACCTCGGATATTAAATTCAGCAACAACTCTAAGGAGGGTTTATATTATCAGGAATATCAAAATGGTGTCATTGTCGGTAACGATAAATATGGATATCACGTTTCTATGGGGGAGATTCGCAAAGTCTGGGAAAAATATGGCTTCGAAACTGGTATTTTAGGCTTCCCAACCTCTGGTATTATCCACAACTTCAATAGTCCAGAAGGTATCTTCTATCAAGAGTTCCAAAATGGTGTCATTGTCGGTAACGATAAATATGGCTATCATCTCTCCATGGGTGAAACTCGTAAAGTTTGGGAGAAGAATGATTTTGAGTTCGGTAAGCTCGGCTTCCCAACCTCGGATATTAAACATGATGGTAAAATAGAGTACCAAATCTATCAACATGGTACCATTTATTATGACCAAGTAAGATCTTGGGTAGTTAATAAATAAAACTAGAATTCAAAATTCAAAATTCAAAATCTAAAACAAACTGAATTTTGGAATCCAAAAATCTAAAATCTAAAACAAACTGAATTTTATAATAACCTTATATTAAATATAAAAAATAGGAACTTTACTAGCTCCTATTTTTATTTGACCTCATCTTTAGATAGATCTACAAGCTCTCTTGTCTATTTCTATTATTTCTGCAGTATTTTATTTAAGAATCTATCTGGTTCCCAAGAAATATATTGGTGTAGCGTATTTGGTTCAAAGTAATAAAACTCCACTGTGTTTTCTGCAAAAGTATCATTATATCGCTTAATACCGATTCCATTATTAACCAGACCCACACGAATTTCCCCAAATGAACCAAAACCAGTAATAATTAATCCAATCACTAAAGTTTTAAAGAATACATTCTTCTGTTTTATTGTGCGTAGTAGATTCTTTAAGATAATGCAGTTGTAAATTAAAAGCGCTGGAATGCTTGCCCGCATACAGAGGTCATTCCATCGTCCCATGATAAAGAATGGAAAACAGAAAAGCGCCAAAGTCGAAGCCCAGAATAGGGAATTAGTTTTTTCTCGTTTATAAAGCATAAAGAACCAGATCATCCAACTTAACTGAAAAAGAACGAGCGCAAGTTTCGTGTGTTTATGAGTTAAGATCCCAAAATTCATACCCGCAGAAGCTGGTTTACTCTGTAAGATATTACCGGCAATATAGATCAATAATAAACAAAGTAGCGGCATGGTCAATAGATTAATTATGCCGAAAATCGCTTTAATTTTAGCAAGTATTTCTTCTTTATTCTTATGAATCAAGTCAATCACAAATTTAAAGAACATCACAATCCCTAGTCCCAAAAAAGTGAAAGTTGAATAAAGAGCTAGCGGTGTCAATAATGGTAGCCATTTGTCAATCTTTTCTTTCTCTTTAATAAATAACGCAACCACAATCAAAGTCGGGACAAACTGCGGAAAGACCCAACGAAGCAAAGTAATATTAGATGAATATTGTACGATTGCTTCGCGGCTAATCCAATGCCCAAATCCGCCTGCGTCGTTTGGCGCCCACTGCATATAAATTCCCGCCAATGGAATAATAAAAGTTGAGAAAGCAAAAATTACTAGTGCCGAGACCAAAAGATTGAACGGTTTATTCTTTCCAAAAATTCGATAGAGATATAAACAAGCAATAAAAATACCAATAATTGCCCAAACCAGCATTGCAATCTGTGCGTAATTAAAAGTTAGAATTTTGCCTACAATTGCTGGAATTAAATAACCAGCAATATAATAAGACATTACACCTTCGCCATTAAAATCGTAGCGGACTGGCCATGGTTTATCGATTAAATCTCTTAGGAGCACATTATGTTTTTTCCAGTCACCAGTTTGTTCAGTGAACCCGCCCAGTCCCGACAAGCAGCACCAGATGCTTATGAATAAGAAAGTAAGCACAGCCATTATAATAAATTGTTTAGTTAGAACTTTCTTATGATCTCCTGTATCTTGCTCTTTTTGACAAAGCAAAAATAGCATCAAGAGTGATAGAACCCCTATTGGTATGGCAAAATATAAATTCACCCATGTTAACAAAAAAATAAAGATTGGTACATAAAGATAAAGCAACGCTGCAGTCTTCAGCCAATCCAGTCGAAAAGAAAGATTTCTTTTAACCATAAAAATTTACCTCGCATTACACTGAAACTATTATATAATAGAAGATAATATAAATATATAGTTAAAAGCGAGGAATTATGACTGCTTCAGAAAAGAAGAGTGAGGACACTTTATATATTGTGATCCCGGCATACAACGAACAGGATAATATTGAAGATGTCGTCAAAGATTGGCATCCAATTGTTGAAAAATACGGCAGCGACAAGTCAAAGCTCGTTATTATTAACGATGGAAGCAAGGATAATACTTACAAGATTCTAAAAAAACTTGAAAAAGAATATCCACGCCTCGAGGCCATCGACAAGAAAAATAGTGGTCACGGCGGCACTGTGCTTTATGGTTATAAATATGCCCTAGATCATGGTGCTGATTATATTTTTCAAACTGATTCTGATGGTCAAACCCTCCCATCTGAATTTGATGATTTTTGGAAACTCCGTGAAAACTACGACTGTATCATTGGTCATCGCTCCGAGCGAAAAGATGGTTTCTCTCGCGTCGTCGTCACCAGGACTTTACGTCGTGTTATTAAACTGTGTTTTGGTGTTTGGGTTATAGACGCTAATACTCCATATCGTCTCATGAAGGCCGAAGGTCTCCGCGAGAATATTAAATACATTCCTGATAACTTCAATCTTTCGAATGTTATTCTGCAGGTTATTTATGCCAAACGTAAGACTCAAAAAGTAAAATACATGAAAATTACTTTCCGTCCGCGCCAAGGTGGTGTTAACTCAATCAATCTCAAGAAGATTATTAAAATCGGCAGACAGGCTCTCAAAGATTTTAGAGAAATCAATCGCAATCTCAAATCTCTTGAAGATTAAAATAATTGAACAAAAATAAAAGCTAGGTTGTCTAGCTCTTATTTTTTCTTTCGATATTTCCCATTAAATAAAATTAGTCATCTCTTAGATTTAATTATTTTTTCGATAAACTTTTAGTGGTGTTTCACTAGACCCCAATATTTCCTTGCTATAATCTCCATTCGCAGTTTTTTTGTCCAAATAATCAGAAATTTTAGTTGTGTCATTATATTTATCGTACGGAATTAAAATCACTTTTGGCTTATTCCTTTCAAAATCTTTCCAAAAATCCAACAAGGCTATTTTACTAGCATTAATCGGCGGTGTTTGGTAAAAGAATTTTCCTGAATATTTTCGTCCACTATTTAAATAGCCATAACAGGCATTTCCTGCAATTAGAACATTGTCATCCTTTTTAGTATTTTTCTGTAGATACTCGGTCGCAAGATCTGGTGTCACCTCTACTAGGATGTGAGGTAAAATATAGAAATTTGCCGTCACAGCCAGAAAAAATCCAAAAATAAAGTTTAATCCACGTATTGAATAATCAAGTTCTGTATCATCTGGGATTCGCCATCTAAAAATCTTACCTGAATACCGGTTTATTTGAATTAGTAAATACTGCAGGAAAATTGTAAAGAAGGGAATTAATACCATAATATAGTGCAAAAAATTTTTCGCACTCATAGTTGCTAAGCTAAGGGCAAAACCAAAAATCACTAAACAAGTTAAGCATATCAGCTCATCTTTTTCAACTCCAGCCACGCATCCCTTAAATAGTTTATTAAAACCTCTCTTTAACCAAGCCAATGTATAGATTATTATTGCCAAAGTAGCCGGCCAAACTAATTTCATAAAGAATAAAATACTCTTCAACTGGTTGATAGATCCAATTCCTCCATCACCATAATTTTTGGCATAATCAAAATTAAAAACAAAATAATATTTCCACATATCGACAAGACTATTAGTTAATAAAAGATAAATTAAACATGGAAGAAAGATTACAAGTGCTCCCAAAACGAACCAAAATACATAATAAAGCATCTTCTTAAACTGTTTTTTATAAACTAAAACGCCAGCAATAATTGGTAAGCCCATCATCCAAAAACCAATCATGTTGATGCGAATCAAGCACACCGCCATAAACCCAAGACCAGCCCCAAACGTTTCCCATCTTGTACATTCACCAGTCTTTAAGAATTTTGAAAAAACATACCCGAAAAATGCAATCGCCGGTAGTGCATACTCTTCTGTTAAATTACCACCTTCAAACAACTGTAATCCAATCACTAAGTAGCTTAGTAGAATAGCCAGAAAATTTATCACAGTATTTTTACTGTTTAGGACTTGTAGAGTTTTATAGGAAAAATAAATTGCCACAGTTAAGCAGATTAGTTCAATTATCCAGACGCCAAAAAATTTATCACCAGAAAAAAGTAGTCCAAAATATTGTATAAAAAACAACAATGGTCCTTTATGATCAAATAAATCTCGATATGGCACTGCTCCACTCTGCATACGCTTACCGATGTATAAAAATACTGATGAGTCAATTCCTGCACTTTGCCCATTAATCGGGCAAAGACTAAATGTCAACGCGATTGTTAAGGCAATTAAAAAACACAAGAGAATCACCCACCCTTGTTTAGATTCTTTTTTTAGATCAATTCCACTAAAACTTTCTGGTAATTGAGTTTTTTCTGAAATAATGTTGTGTTTTTTACTTAAAGTATTTTTTCTAAAAAATATCAAACAAAATAGCAAAAATAAAATTAAATATCCCGAAAAATAACGATTAAATAATAAAAAACCTTTATATAAAAAGTTCAAGATCGACCCAATATACATACCCCTATTCTACCATAAACTATGTTATACTAGCTCATATGTCGATAAGGTCAATTCTAGATAAGATACAAAAATTCTTTGTGTTAAAATATATTTTCAATTCCAAAAAGATTCTAACCAATAATAGTCAGCGCAAAAAAACATTCATTATTCTAAAACGCGTCAAAGTCCTTCCGGGTCGCCGTCTTTATGTTAAAAATAAAACCACTTTTCTTTCTGGCAATAAGTGTAGTTTTGCCCTAGTCACTCGACGTGGTAATGTTCTTGGTACTTTTGAGCCAAACTCCGAGGTTTATTATAAAGATCTCTTTTTTACTGTTTATTTTATTTCCGTCACTCTCCAGCCACACACCAGTGTAAAAATTGAAAATACCATCAAAAATCTCTCTGATGAGAAACTTGAGAAGGCTACCGCTAAAGCCTTTACTGGAAAAATTCTCCTTATCGCTCCTGGCTATCCAAGTGTCGGTAATGAATATGCTTTTGGTTTTGTCCATACCAGAATGAAAGCCTATAAAGAACTTGGTCTTGAAGTTGATCTTGCCATTGTTAATGAACTCTATGTACATAAAAGTGCCTATTATGAATTTGAAGGTGTTAAGGTTAATTGTATCGGTTTTAATGATCTTAGAGTTCTTCTTCAAAATCACATATATCAAAAAATTCTCATTCATTTCTTTCTTGCTCCATATGCTCAGGTTTTGGAAGCTGTCGATATTTCAGATTCTATCGTTTATATTTATTCCCATGGAGTCGATACTATGTATTGGGATTATCCAACCATTACTCGCCCATATTTTGAGCCAAAGAAGACCTATCTTGACCAAGCACGTTATGATGAATTTAAAAATAAAGACGGCATCATTGAGCGCTTTAACGAACGCAAGAATATTCATTGGGTTTTTAATACTAAGTACGCTCTAGAGAATAGCCAGAAGCTTACAGGTATCCACTATAAGAATGTCTCCATTATTCCATCGCCAGTTGATGAAAAGGAATTCTATTTTAAGCAGCGCTCCGCTGATGATCGCAAGAAAATTTGTGTTATTCGTACCTTTAATAATCTTAGTACTTACTCCATTGACCTCTCCGTCCGTATTATTTTAGCGCTTAGTAAAAAGCCATATTTTAACGAGCTCAGCTTTAATATTTATGGTGACGGGGAATTGCATGACAAGCTTGTTGCTCCGTTGAGAGGTTTTGAAAACGTCCATATTCATCAGTATTTCCTTACTCATCATGAGATGTCCAATATGTATCGTGAACACGGGATTGCGTTGTTCCCAACTCGCTACGATACTCAGGGCGTCTCTGCTTGTGAAGCCGCCATGACTGGTGCCGTTGTTATTACTTCCGATGGACAAATTGGCACCAAAGAATGTATTGATCAGAAACTTGGCACTTATTGTAAAACCGAAGATATTGATTCTTATGTTGAAGTAATTGAACGTCTCATCCAAAATGAAAAATATTTCCTAAAACTTAGTCAGAAAATGCATGACTCTGTTCTTAACTCTTGTAGCTCAAAATACAGTTTTGACAAAGATATTGAGTTAATCAAATCTAAGCCAGAAAAAGTTGATCTTATTCCATACTTTACAAAGAAAAAAGACCCAGTCTTAACTATTGCTATTCCGTCTTATAATGTTGAAAAATATTTAAAAAATAGTGTTTATTCTTTAATCTGTCACGATAAGGCTGATCAGCTTGAAATTCTTATCGTCAATGATGGCTCAAAAGACAAAACTGCTGAAATTGGCAAGAAACTTGAAAAACTCACTAAGACCAGTAATGGTTCTATCGTCAAATTAATCGATAAAGAAAATGGTGGTCACGGTTCGACTATCAATGCCGCCATTGCTGCTGCTAGTGGTAAATACTTTAAGCTTATGGACGGTGATGATTGTTTTGATACCAAGAATCTTGGTGAATTAATTAATCTTCTCGAAAAAGAAGACAGTGATATTGTCCTCACAGATTTTTATGAAGATCTCGCCCTTGACGGAGTTAAGCGTGCCATAAAATATTATAAATTCATGGAACCAGGCGTAAAATACGATCTTGATTTTATGCAATATGCCGGCTATGGTTTCAGTGAATGGGGTCCACTTCTTCCAACTACTACCTGCAAAACTCAGATTCTAAAAGACGCTAACTTTAAAATTGATGAAAACTGTTTCTATGTCGATATGGAATATAACTTTATCATTTACGCCAATGCAAAAACTATCACGTACTATCCACTTACTATCTATAGTTATTATCTAGGTCGCGCTGGTCAATCCATGTCCGTTGAATCAAGAACTCGTAATATCTTGCATCACGAAAAGGTCTGCTTAAGACTCCTTGATGAATATGAAAAACTTAAAGATCGTCTTTCAGAAGGGAAGAAGCAGTATCTTGCGAATCGAATTATTGTGCCTCTTTGTGATAGCCAGTATTATGTCTCTCTATACTTCTTTAAGGAAAATAAATACTTTCTCTCCTTTGATAAAAAATTCAAAGCCTACCCAGAATTTTACAATAATCCAAAGATTGCTGGTAAACAAATTCGTTTGCATCGCCTAACCAGAGGTTTTACTACCAGGTTTAATCATTTATTTGATAGACTCTTCCGTCAGAAATCACAAGATTAAGGTGTCTTCTGTGGTAGTATATATATATGAACGATAGGTTATATGTTGATAATTTAATCCTTGGCGCCGGTCTTTCCGGAATTTCCTTCGCGTATTTTTTAGGCAGCGATAATTATTTAATTTTAGAAAAAGAGTCCACTCCGGGCGGATATTGTCGTACTATCAAAAATCCCAATTATGTTTGGGATTATGCTGGTCACTTTTATCATTTTAAGACTGAAAAATATAAAAAACTTTTTGAGAGCCTAGTTGAGCCAGAACAAATCATTCATCAAGTCAAAAATACCAAAATCTATTTCAAAGATCGTCTTATCGATTATCCATTTCAAATGAATATTCATCAACTCCCTCAAGCAGATTTCATTGATTGTCTATATGATCTTTTCACTAAGAATGAGAATATAAGCCAGACGGACTTTCTTGAAATGCTTTATGCTAAATTTGGTAAATCCATCACTGAGAAGTTTTTGAGGCCCTATAATGAAAAACTTTACGCCACCGATTTACATAATTTAGATAAGAATGCGATGGGCCGCTTTTTCCCATATGCCGATAAAGAGGCTATCATTCGTAACATGAAAGAATCACAAAATTCTTCATATAATGACACCTTCATGTATTTGAAAAAGGGCACTGGTTATTTTATTGATAAGTTATTTGCGAAAATTGATAAAAACAAAGTACTTTTCGACACGCCAGTCGTATTTATTAATCCAGTCAAAAAAGAAGTTAAAACCAGTGATGAAAAAATTATTGTCTATAAAAACTTGATCAACACTACGCCATTCAATCAGCTACTTAAACTTCTAAATCAAGACACGACAACAGAATTTTCTAATCAGCTTTCCTATAACAAAGTTCTCGTTTTAAATCTTGGCTTCGATAAGCCGTCTCCAAAATTCACTGAGGAACACTGGGTTTACTTCCCAGACAAAAGTCTCAATTTCTATCGTGTTGGTTTTTACAATAACATCTTAAATCAGAAAAAGCTAAGTATTTACGTCGAGATTGGTTTTTCTAAAACCGGTACTTTTGACACAGAGCAAGAACTTGAAAAAGCTCTCGTCGGTCTTACCGAAGTAGGTATTATCGACTCATCAATGGATCTCGTCGACTCCAATATTTTGATTATGGATCCTGCCTATGTCCATATCGCCGAGAAAACTAATCAATCGATCCAGAAACAGATGAAAGACTTTGAAAAAGAACACATTTATAATTTAGGCCGTTATGGTCGCTGGACTTATAATTCTATGGAAGACTGTATGGAACTTGCCGATCAGTTATCTGAAAAACTCAAGCTCCAGCAATAGGGCAAGTATGAAGAATAGAACCACCTCACAAAAATCAAGATCTACCCCAAAAACGTTGCTTACCAAAAATCTTTCTCCATTTACGGTTGGTCTGGTTCGCAATGTCGCCCCAAAAGATTTTGGCGGTGCTGAAAAATTTCAACTCGAGCTCGCCAAGCAGCTTCAGCAAAATCATCTTAACCCAATCATTATCACCTCTTCAATTAAGCTTCAGCAGGAAGCTAAGACTGCAAACGTCAAAGTTCTCCGCGCCCCTTATTGTCGTAAGCAAAACTGGAGTGGTCTCTCAAATCTTCTCTTACCACTCTATTTTCTCTGGCAAATTTATCTTACATTTTGGTATATCGTTAAGCTTCATACTCAAAAAATTGATTGTCTCCACTTACAATCACGTGATGATATGTTAGCTGGTACTCTCGCCGCTAAACTTTCTCATTGTCGCGCTATTTGGACCGATCATGCCGATTTTCGTGCCTTCATTTTTCAGAATATCAATCAAAAATACAAGAACATAATTGGTAAAATCCTCTACAAGCTTAGCTATTCTACCTCGGCTATTACTACGATTAGCCAGCATGAATATCATGTAGTTAATAAAATGTTAAAGCCAAAGCGATTACCAAATTTTCAGGTCGTTTTAAATGGTGTAGTGGACAGTTTTGATGATGACGCAAAAATTATAAACACCAAAAATCGCAACCTCGTCTTTCTCGGGCGTCTTTGTTTTGAAAAGGGAATTAATGAATTATTAGAAGCTTTTATTGCTCTCCCAGATAAATATCAGGATGTCACACTTCATCTTTACGGAGATGGAGAAATTAAAGCCACTCTGCAGAAAAAATATCTGCAAAAAAATATCATTTGGCATGGCTATACTGATAATCCACGACAGGCAATTTTAGACTCAGCAATCTTTGTTTTACCATCCTATAAAGAAGGCCTCAGTCTTGCTCTACTTGAAGCTTGTATGCTCGAACGTGCTATTATTACTACGGCTATTGATGGTAATATGGAGATTATCGAAAATCACCAAAACGGTCTTCTTGTACCATCAAGAGATGTCGTCAAGTTGAGGAATGCTATACAAACTCTCCTTGATGATGAAAAACTTCGCACGCAACTAGCAAAATCCGCTAGAAAAACCTATCTTGATTGTTTTAATTTTACTAAAATCGTTAAACGTGATTTTGTTCCACTTTATTATAATTCTATTACAGATAATCCAAAAAATTAAAACAAGAACGTTAGGAGATCTTTATGTCTAAGCTAGAAGTAAATAAAACTAATTCAAACCCACTTATTTCGGTCATTGTTTCAGCTTACAATGTTGAGAGATATATCGAAGCCTGTCTCGACTCTCTTCTCACTCAAACTTTTCAAGATTTTGAAATAATTATTATCGATGATGGCTCCACTGATCAAACCACTAAAATTCTTGATCAATATCAAACCAATTCTCGTATTATTATTCATCGTCAATCAAATGCCGGTCTCTCTGCCGCCCGCAATCAAGGCCTCAAATTGTCTCGTGGTAAATTTGTTTGTTTTGTTGACAGCGATGATTACGTTGCCAAAAATTATCTTGAAAAACTTGTCACTCCACTTCTTCAAGACTCCACCATCGATATCGCGGTTTGCGGATATCAAGAAATTTATCAAGACCATCAAACAAATTATCCTCTAAAGTCTCAAATCCTCACGGGCTATCAAGCCACCAAAAACCTGTTGCTCAATCAGCGTGATTTTGACGTGCTTGCTTGGAATAAACTTTACAAAAAATCCCTGTTCACTGAACATGATATTTTATATCCAGTCGGTCAAATCCACGAAGACAATCTTACCACCTATAAGCTTTATTCGGTTGCGAAGAACGTTCAGTATCTTAAGGACGAACTCTATTTTTATCAACGAAAAAACTCTAGTATCACTAAAGATTTTTCTTCCACTGAAAAAACTCTAAAACGTCTTCAGGTCAAGGAGCAAATGGCAATTGAGGCTCAAAAGTATTTTAAAACTCCAGATCTAAAATATGCTGCCGAGATTGCTCTCCTCTTATCCTACTTTGCTTTTATCGATAATTCCATCACTCATCACATAGACGGAAAATATTTTAATATTTATCGACAAAAAGTCCGCGATCTCTTAGATGGAAAATCTGAAAATGCTTTTCTTACCCCAAAACTCCGTTTTTACATTAGTCTTCTTATCTCTCCCCTTGGCTTCCTCTATCAAATTTTTCGCAAAATCACTCTAAAAAAGTTATAATAGAACAAAGCTATAAATAAGGAGCTAAAAATATGAAAATTCTCGTCACTGGCGGCACTGGCTACATCGGCTCTCATACCGTCGTCGAACTACAAAATCAGGGACATGAAGTCGAAATTCTCGACAATCTATTTAATAGTAAAATCACTGTTCTCGACAAGATCAACCAAATTACTGGCAAGACTCCAGTCTTCCATCAGGTTGACTTGCTCGATTTTGCAAAGATGCGCGAACTTTTCGCTAGCACTAATTTTGATGCCGTAATTCATTTCGCCGGCCTTAAGGCAGTAGCCGAATCTATCGAGCAACCACTCCGTTATTATGAAAACAATGTTTCCGGCACGCTTAATCTCTTGAAGTGCATGGCCGAGTTTCAGGTTAACAAAATCATTTTCTCATCTTCTGCCACCGTTTATGGCAGCCTCAATTCCGGCAAGCTTGATGAATCTATGACCACTGGTGTTGGTATTACTAATCCATATGGCGAAACTAAGCATGTCATTGAAAAAATTCTTGAATCTGAAGCGGTCGCTCGCCCTGAGCTTTCCGTAGTCATTTTACGCTACTTTAACCCAGTCGGCGCTCATGCTTCCGGTCTTCTTGGGGAAGATCCTAATGGTATTCCAAACAATCTTATGCCAGTCGTCATGCGCGTCGCCGAAGGTAAAATCAAGGAGCTTCAGGTTTATGGTGACGATTATGACACCCCAGACGGTACTTGTGTTCGTGATTACATTCACGTAGTCGATCTCGCTAAGGGGCATATCGCAGCTTTAAAAGCCACCGCCACTCCTGGCACCAAGGTTTATAATCTGGGTTCTGGTAAAGGTTCTTCTGTCCTTGAAATCATCAAGGCCTTCGAGACTGCCAGCGGTAAGCCACTCCCATATCGCATCAGCGACCGTCGTCCTGGTGATCTTGCAGAGATTTTTGCTGATCCTTCAAAAGCCAAACGCGAGCTAGCTTGGCAAACTGAACTTACCGTTGCCGATGCCATGCGTGACACGATTAACTTCCTCAACCATCAAAACTAATTCAAACTTAATTCAAAACTAAAACTAAAGCTAAATCTTGAGCTAAAGTTTTAAGTCAATATCTAAAATGTCGATTCTCAAGTGAAAGTATCGATTTCTACGTAAAAATATCGAACCTCGCGTTCGATATTTTTATAAAGTAGATTTATTTACGTATTCTTGCCGCCACACTCGCAAGCGGCAATAAAAGTGGATTCAAATATTTCCATTTTTCTGTTAATTTCTGCTTACTACGGGCTACTGCGAGTGCATGGGAAATTCGCCAGCGTATCATCACCCGCGACAGCCAATATTTTTGTTCTTTGGTCGGATTTTTGCCCACCCACTTCGATAAATAATCAAAACTCTTCTGCCAATTTTTCCAGGGTAGAGAAGAGCTTGCTACCGTGCTAGTCTCTGTTCCATAATGATAAATATAATAAGGTTTTGCTAAGAATTTCAGTCTATCAAACCCGTCTTTTTTCGCCCATTTCAGATATTGCAAAACAAAATTCGTATCTTCCGCAAAATCCCATCCCGTCGGGAATTTCAAATCATGTTTCAAAATCACATCCGCTCGAAACATTTTATTCACCGAAGCATAAAGCCTGCCATCTTTTGCTAAATTTTTCAACACATAAGCTTTGAAATCCTCTCCCTCTTCTCGTTCAGCAATCTCATTGGTAAACATTTCTTTTTCAGTTTTTTGATGAATCCTCTTATACAAAAAACCCGATGTTGCTACTGCCGCTTTTTCTTCAAGTAGCAGTTTACTCATTTCACTCAAATAATTTTTTGACACCGTATCATCTGAATCTATGAACGCCACCAATTCTCCACGTACCTCAAGCAAAGCCCGATTTCTCGCCGCAGCCGGCCCCGCATTCTCTTGTTTTATCAACACGATTTTTCGTTTTCCTCCAGTTAGTTTTAGCTGTCTTTTAAATTCGCTAAGCAGCTGAAAACTGTCATCACTCGACCCGTCATCTATGCAAATGATTTCTAGATTATCATAAGGATCTTTTACAAGCTGATTCAAAAGTTTTACAGCCATATCGCCAGTATTATAAACAGGGATGATAATCGAAATTAACGGTGACTTCATATCCTTATTGTATCATCAGAAAAATATTTTTTGTCTATGGTATAATTTAATTTATGAAAATCCCTAATATTGGCAGTCGTAAAAACCGCATTCTCCTCAAAGAGTTGGTTAAAACTGATTTTAAGCTACGTTATCAGGGATCAGTCTTAGGTTATATGTGGGCAGTTCTTCGCCCCATGATGCTTTTTGCCATTCTCTATATCGTTTTTGCCAAAATTCTTAAAATGGGCAGCGACATCCCGCATTATCCGGTCTATCTGCTTGCTGGCACCGTACTCTGGAGCTTTTTTTCTGAATGTACCAGTCAGGGCATCCAAGCCATCGTCGCTCGTGGAGATCTACTCCGCAAAATCAGTTTTCCTAAATGGATTATCGTTGTTTCCGCCACCGTCACCGCTCTCATTAACTTCCTTATCAACCTCGGTGTTGTCATTATCTTTGCTCTTATCAACGGTGTCACTCCAAACTTCGGCTGGTTGCTGGTTCCGTTCATCGTCTTGGAACTCTACCTTCTCTCTCTCGGTATCTCTTTTTTCCTCGGTGCTATCAACGTTAAATATCGCGACATTTCTTCCATCTGGGAAGTTCTCATGCAGGCCCTTTTCTATGCTGTGCCAGTGATCTACCCTATCACTATGGTTGCCGACGCCAGCCCATTTGCTGCGAAAATTTTTCTTCTAAATCCTATTGCTCAAGTCATCCAAGATGTTCGCTACTTCCTCATTACCGACCAAACCATCACGACTTGGAACTATCTCCCAGAGCATTTACTGCACTTCGTACCGTTATTCATTGTCGTTATTATTATTACTCTCGGCGGTCTTTATTTTAGAAAACGTTCAAAATATTTTGCGGAGGAAGCCTAATGTTCAAACAGCAGTCCAAAAATCAGTCGAAAAAGGCTAAAAAGTCCGCAACCGTTAACCAAAAACAGCAAAAAACTTCGGTCGCTAAAGATATAATTGTCGTCAAACATCTCTCTAAGAGTTTCAAACTTCCCACTGAACGTTCATGGGGCTTGAAACAAGCTATCTTTAATCGACTCAAAGGCATCAAGGGTTATACTAAACAAGAGGTATTAAAAAATATTAGTTTCACTGTTAAAGAAGGTGAATTTCTCGGTATTGTTGGACGCAACGGATCCGGCAAATCCACTCTCTTAAAAATCTTAGCTGACATTTATGTCCCAGATTCTGGCAGTATCACCGTAAACGGTTCCATCGTTCCGTTCATCGAACTTGGCGTTGGCTTTAATCCTGAGCTCACTGGTCGCGAAAACGTCTATATGAATGGCGCCATGCTTGGTTTTTCCAACGAGGAAATGGATAAAATGTTCGATGACATCGTGCAGTTTGCTGAACTCGCTCCTTTCATGGATCAAAAACTCAAAAATTATTCCTCTGGGATGCAGGTCCGTCTCGCTTTTTCCATCGCCATTCGTGCTCGTGGTGATATTTTGATTCTTGACGAAATTCTTGCTGTCGGTGACGCCGCTTTTCAAGAAAAATGTAATAACTATTTTGCTTCTCTCGATAAAAGTCAGACTGTTATTCTCGTCACTCATTCTATGGAAAATGTTCGCCGCTTCTGTGATCGCGCCATTCTCATCGACCAGGGTAAAATCATCGAAGAAGGTAATCCTGAAGTCGTCGCCGATGCTTACCTCAAACTGTTTTAAAAAGAAAGGAAAAATATGAATTACGATTATATAGTTGTCGGTGCCGGATTCTTCGGTGCTACTGTCGCCGAGCGTCTCGCTGCCGCTGGTAAAAAAATATTAGTCATTGATCGTCGTCCTCATCTTGCCGGCAATGCCTATTCTTACACAGATCAAGAAACTGGTATTGAAATTCATCAGTACGGTTCACATATTTTCCATACCGAAAGCGATGAAGTTTGGGACTATATCACTAAATTTACTGAATTTAACGACTACATCCACACTGTTCCGACTCGTCATGACGGCAAGCTCTATCCTATGCCAATTAATCTTGATACCATTAATCTCCTATATGGTAAAAACCTTACCGCCGAAGAGGCAAAGGCTTTTATCGCTGAAGAAATCAAAAAAGATATTGAAAAATATCAAATCGAAGAACCTAAGAATTTTGAAGAAAAGGGAATCACCCTAATTGGTGAAAAACTTTACCAAGCCTTCATCAAGAATTATACTGAAAAACAATGGGGAACAAGTGCTAAAAATCTCAGTGCTGAAATTTTAAAACGCATCCCAGTTCGCTTTGATCACGATAACCGCTATTTTGCTTCTGCTAAACATCAAGGTATTCCCAAGGCTGGCTACACTAAAATTGTTGAAAACATGCTGAATTCTGACAATATCGAAGTCCGCCTAAATACCAGCTTCAAAGACATAGAATCAGAAATCGAGGGGATTAAAGTCATTTATACTGGACCCATCGATGAACTCCTCAATTACGAGCTAGGTGTTTTACCATATCGTAGTCTTCGTTTTGAAACCGAGTGGACCGAAAAAGATCTTGGACATGCCGTGGTCAATGAAGCCGACAAAGATGTGCCGTACACCAGAACTCATGATTATAAATATTATCAAATTCATCAACCAGAAGTTCTAGCTTCCAAAAAATCTTATCTCTGTAAGGAGTATCCAGCTGACTATGAGGTTGGCAAAGAGGCTTACTACCCAGTTAATAATGCTGAATCCGAAGCTCTCTATCAAAAATATCTTAACCTCTTGCAGGAGCGTTATCCAAACATCATTCTCGGCGGCCGTCTCGGTGCCTACCGTTATTGGGACATGGATGTTGCTATTAAGAATGCCCTTGAACTTGTTGCTACGCTTGAATAGACTTATAAAAATAGGAGAACTGCATGAGCCAAGAATTAGAACTCGAACTAACTTATCTGGCTAAGGAGATTCCAGCTGAGATTCAAAACGTTCAGCCTACTCGTATTGTGGATTTATATATTCCAGATACAGTGGAGCACGCTCATTTAAGGCTTCGTCAAAAAGGTGATAAATATGAAATCACCAAAAAGAGCCCAGTCAAAGAGGGGGATTCTTCTGAGCAAATCGAACAGACTATTCCGCTCACCAAAGAGGAATTTGAAGCTCTTGCCACATGTAGTAAGAAGAAAGTCGTCAAAGATCGTTACAAGGTTAAAATAAGCAATCGCTTAGCCGAAGTTGATGTTTTTCAGGAGAATCTAACAGGTTTAATTTTAATTGATTTTGAATTTACTTCTTCAGCCGAAAAAGCTGCCTTTAAGATGCCAACGGTAGCTCTTGCGGATGTCACTCAAGAAGAATTTTTGGCTGGCGGCTTCTTATCTGGTAAGAGCTATAATGACCTTGCAGATAACCTTGTCAAATTTCATTACCAGAAATTGCTCTAAACTCAAAGTTTATAAGACTTTATGAGTGTTATAATAAAACGTATTAAGGAGAAAAAATATGTGTGGAATTGTTGGATATGTTGGCGAAAAAGATGCCCAAGATTTTCTCTTGCAGGGTTTGAAACGCCTCGAGTATCGCGGCTATGATTCAGCTGGTATCGTCACCCTAAGTCAAGAAAATCAACCAACCTTGCTCCGTTCAGTTGGTAAAATTAAGAGCCTTGAAGAAAAAATTAAAGACCATCGCACTACTGATCATATCGGTATTGGCCACACTCGTTGGGCTACTCATGGTAATCCGTCTGAACGTAATGCTCATCCGCACCAGGCTGGTTCAATTTATCTAGTCCATAACGGTATTATTGAAAACTACAAAGCCCTAAAAGAGCAACTCAAAGATTACGAGTTTAAATCAGATACTGACTCCGAAGTTCTTGCTGCTCTTATTGATAATTTCTATCAAGACGGCAAACTCAGTCTCGAAGATGCGGTCTCGCAAGCTTTAAAACTTGTCGAAGGTACTTTTGGCATTGCCGTTTTAAGTGTTCATGACCCAGATCATCTCGTGGTTGCGCGTTCCGGATCGCCTCTCGTCATTGGTCTTGGTGATACTGAAACTCTCGTCGCTTCCGATGCTTCTGCCTTAGTCGGCTATACTAAAAAAGCTATCTACTTGAATGATGGTGAAGTTGCCGTACTTTCAAAAAATAGTATTGATGTTAAAACTCTTGATTTGCAGCCTGTTTCTGCCAAGGTCGAAGAAATCCTCACCGATCTTTCTGCCATTCAAAAAGGCGGCTACGAACATTTTCTTCTTAAGGAAATTATGGAACAGCCAGATACTCTCAGGGAAACACTCCGCGGTCGTATCAATCAATCTGAACACAGTGTGCATCTTGGTGGCCCAAACCTTTCAACCAAGGAATTAAAATCCATCCGTCATCTCATTCTAGTTGGTTGCGGTACCGCATATTATGCTGCTAAAACAGCTTCCTATCTTTTTGATCAATTTTTGCCAGACGTCACCATCGAGCCAGTGATTGCTTCTGAATATCGCTATCGCCATGCTTATATTCCTGAAAATTCCGTCGCTCTGATTATTTCTCAATCAGGTGAAACTGCCGATACCCTAGCTTGTCTTCGTGCAATTAAAGCTCAAGGCACTAAAACTATTGGTATCGTCAACGCCATTGGTTCTACTATTGCCCGTGAAGTCGATGGTGGTACTTACGTCCATGCCGGCCCCGAAATCTCTGTTGCCAGCACCAAGGCCTTTACTTCTCAGGTTGCCGCTCTTCTAATGTTTGGCCTTACGATCGCCGAAGCTAAGGGTGTCAATTCTCACGCACTTGCTCCTGTTATCGACGAGCTCGCCAATCTTCCAGCTGAAATCACTCGAATTTTGCAGGAATCGGGTGAGCAAATCAAACAACTCGCTCACAAATTCGCCAGTTATGACCATGCTATCTATCTCGGTCGCGACACCAATTTCCCAATTGCTCTAGAAGGTGCTCTAAAACTCAAAGAGATTTCATATATCGATGCCAATGCCTATCCAACTGGGGAATTAAAACATGGTCCCATTGCTCTCATTGATGATCGTTTCTTTGAAGTTGTCATGTTGCAGTCCGGCTTCCTCTTTGAAAAATCTGTCTCCGGCATTCAGGAAGTTCTTGCTCGCGGTGGCCACGTCATTGTCTTCACTGATACCGATACTGATTTGCCAGTTGACGCCATTGTTAAAATTAAAACTGACTTCAAGATTCTTACCCCGATTCTTTTTAATCTCTTAAATCAACTCTTCGCTTACCACGTCGCCGTTGCCAAGGGTAATAATGTTGATCGCCCTCGCAATCTCGCCAAATCTGTCACCGTTGAATAGGAAATTATAATAGGGAATCACCATCTATAATAGAGGAGTATTCTTTAAAGTTAAAATAATATGATTAGTACTTATAAAACAGCCCCCTATACCTTTTGCCAGTTCTAGAGTAAAATATCTATAGATGAAAAAAGATTCTAGTGTCGTTTTCTTTCGTTTCTGCCTCATGCTTGGCGACTCTCTGGCTATCATTGCCTCCTTTCTTTTTGCCTATTTAATCCGCACTCGTATCGACAGCCGTCCCTATTATTTCGTCTCTGATCCAGTTCGCTTCACCTTATCTATTGCTCTTATGGTACCAGCCTGGCTAATTATCCTAGCCGTCCTCGGTCTTTACAATAAGAAGATTTTTCTCGGTCGCTCGAGGTGGCAGGAAGTTTCACGCCTCTTTGCTGCTTCTAGTATTGGCGTCATGTTTATCATTACTTTTGACTTTTTTGTTGAAGGTGATCTTTTCCCGGTCCGTCTCATCGCTCTCTATGCTATGATTATCTGTTTTTTCTCACTTTCTTTAATGCGTTTTATTCTTAAATTCATTCGTCGCCGTGTTCTTCAGCAAAAAATTGGTGCACTAAAAGCCATCATTATCGGTAATTCCAAAATCACGACCCGCCTAATTAATCAGATGATTGACTACCCCGAAGAAGGCTATCGTGTTGTTGGTGTCGTGTCGGGAAACCAATACATTCCCGAGGAGCATCGCAAAACCCTACAATTTTCCTCCCTTAAGGAAGCTCTTAAAAAATGCAATGCTGATGTAATTTTTCAAACCGACGAAAAACAGATCGAATATGTCTATCGTCAGTCTATCAACCATCATCTTCATTATTATTTCACTCCTTCCGAAACCGCACTCTCAACTTCTATGGGTGAGCTCGAACTAATCGGCAGTACTCCTGTTATTATGGTTAAGGCTACCCCCCTCGTTGGCAGCGCCAAAGTCGTCAAACGCGTCATGGACCTTATTCTCGGTATTATTTTACTAATCCTCGCCTCTCCGTTCATGCTCGTGATTTGGCTTATTATCAAGCTTTCTACCCCTAAAGCCAGCGCAATTTACTCCGAAACTCGTCTTAGCCGCTTCAATCAAAAAGTCAAAATCTATAAATTCCGTAGTATGAAGATTGAATATTCCGGTATGAGTCCAGAGGCGGCTTTCTTAAAGATGGAAAAAACAGGAAAGATTAAAAATGCGGCAGAACTCAGTCACCAATATCGTGAAAATGGTGATTTTCTTGAACATGACCCCCGTATTACTAAAATCGGCAAATTTATTCGCGCCACCTCACTTGACGAACTTCCGCAACTCATTAACGTTATTAAAGGTGATATTTCTCTCGTTGGTCCTCGTGCCCTCGTTCCTGGTGAACTACGAAATTATGGTGACCGTTCCTTATTGCTTACGGTTAAGTCCGGACTTACTGGACTTGCCCAGGTTTCTGGTCGTCGCTCTATTAGTTTTGACGAACGTCGTGCTCTTGATCTCTATTATATTCAGAACTGGTCTGTTCTCTTTGATCTTCAAATTCTCTTACGAACCATCCAAACTGTTTTAATTCGTAAGGGTGCAAAATAAATGTCACAAAAGTCTCTTAAAAATCTTAAGGTGGCTCTTGTTTGTGATTGGCTTACTGTCGTTGGCGGCGCCGAACAGGTTCTTCGTGAAATTCATCAAATCTTTCCAACCGCCCCCATTTATACCTCTCAATATCGCCCAAAGGGAATTGATTGGTTTAAAGATGCCGAAGTGAAAACCGGTTATCTAAATTTTTTCCCCGCTTTCACTCGTCGTTTTATTGCCCCGCTTCGCCAAGCTTATTTTAAACATCTCGATCTTACTGACTACGATCTTGTCATTTCTGTTTCAGGTTGTGACGCTAAATACGTCAAAACCAAACCAGGTGTCCATTTTTGCTATTGCCACGTTCCCACCCAATATTATTGGGGTAAAACCACAGAATACCAAAAAGACCCCGGTTTTGGACCACTCAATTTTTTTGTCCGCCCCATTTTTAAGTTTCTTTTACCAAGGTTAAGAAAAAAAGATCTTGAAGCGGCCGCTCGTCCAGACTATTACATCACTATCTCAGAATTTGCCAAATCGGAAATTAAAAAATTTTATAAGAGGGAAGCAAAAGTCATTTATCCGCCCGTCAATACGGAGAAGTTTTCAGAGGTGGCAAAATATAAAGAAATCAAACAAGGGAATTGTCAAATAATAGAACAACATCAAAACAAAGAAAGTCAAATAAATCAAAAAACGTACAACACAATAGAAAGCAACAAAAGTCAAATTGAACAAAAAAATTATCACACAATTAAAACAACATATAGTCAAGCACAACGAGAATCCTATCATAATATAAAATCGTCCAGTCGTCAATGTGTAACTGTGGAAAACCCTGTCAGATCTATCATCTCTCCCGCTCAAAATGGTTATTTTATTAATTTTTCTCGTCAAGTCAGCTGGAAACGTCTTGATCTTGCCATTCTAGCTTGTATTAAAGAAAAACAACCACTTGTTCTTATCGGTGACGGACCCGAACATCAAAATCTCGTCCGTCTCGCCGCAACACATCCTGATCTCATTACTCTGCTCTCTACTATGCCGCAATCTGAATTAAAAAAATATCTAACAAATGCTAAGGCTTTCATTTTTCCATCAGAAGAGCCCTTTGGTATTGCCCCAGTCGAAGCACTCGCTGCCGGCTGTCCCGTCATCGCCTATAGTAAAGGCGGCGCTAAGGATTATATTTTAGATGAAAAAAATGGCATTTTCTTTGATTACCAATCCGTTAATTCCCTTGCTGCCGCCATCAAAAAATTCAATCTTCTTTATCATGAAACAGAAAATCTGGAAGACGAAAATATCAAAAAATCTGTTTCCCAAAAACGTGCATCTCACTCTTCCCTCCTTTCACCTCTAGAAATTTCTAAAACTGCTGAAAAATTCTCAACCCATCATTTTAAGGAACAACTAGAAGAGTATCTCGCACAGACCATCTCATCGACAAAAGCACAATTTCAGCAAAAACATACTAATCAAGAAAGGCAATCTTGATGACGAAAAAACTTACCAATACAACCAACTCAAAATCCTTAGTTCCTACTTCCTCTCTTTCTAAAATCCAGCAAATCATGCTTCTCTGCTTACCATTCTGTTTATTTTTTTCCTACCATCCTGTCATCCCGATTCTTTCCACTGCTACCACCAATTTTGAATTATCCCTCCCGCTACTTTGGCTTCTAATTTTTGCCATCCTCTCTCTCCCCGAAAATTTTCGCCTCTATGTTTATTCTCTTAGAATCGTCATTAAAACCAAATATCCCGTTAATCAGCCACCTCATTCCTCTTCTCGTCATGAATCGGATAAACTCTACCCTCATTTTCTTCGCCTTTTTTCGTTAGCTTATCCATTTTTTGCTACTGTTATTAGCATTGACTCACCTAATTTTTTGCGCGCCATTCTTACCTCTGGTGTCATCTGGTGTATCTGCCTTTCCCTATTGACAATTCTTCAAAATATTTCACAATATAAAATCCAAATAGGGAAAAGTGTCAAGAAAAATCTTCTTATCGCCGGCGTTTTTGCTTCAGCTTTTTGCTGGCTTCAATCAATCTTAGACGTCGCCGGTGCTCCTCGCGAAGCTACTTTTTTATGTAAAAGCTGCACTTCAACCGTCTTTGGCTTTCCCCATCCAAACGGTTTTGCTATCGAGCCACAGTTTATGGCCAATCTCCTTCTTGCTCCAATTTTTCTTAGTCTTTTTTATCTTTTTGAGGGTTCTAAAAACCAGCATGACAAACTAAATTCCGACCTCTACCCAGTTTCAAAATTCGGTCACTTTCTCCGTCTCGGTCTTCCCCTCTTTTTGATCGCCACTCTCTATCTCACCCTCTCTCGCGGTGCTATTTTTTCTTTCTGGGTCAGTATTTTTGCCTTATTTATCTACCAAATTGTCAAACTCATCAAACAAAAATCTTGCAGACGGGAGATTCTATTCCGCCAGCCACTCATCTTTTCTGCAGTAGTTTTCTTGCCGCTCTTTTTTACATTGTCAGTCCAGGGTCTATTTACTGAACTCGGTCCAACCAGTCATACCTTCTTTGATGGCGTTTCTACTTCCGTCAGCCAGCTTTCCCTTGGTCGCATCGACCTTGCTAAAGTGTTCCACAAAACTAACGAAAATAATGAAAATCACGAAGCTCACGAATCCAATAAACATCTGTCAGATTTAAAAACCGACGCTACCACCTCAATCCAAAAATCTCCGCAGTTCACCGGATATATCGAAGAATCAACCAATATCCGTCTAAATCTCAACCACCTCGCCCTCTCTTCCTGGCGAACTTCAATTAGACGCATGCTCGCTGGTGTCGGTCTTGGTGCTACTGGTCTAACGTTATATCAAGAATTTCCTGAACTTGGTAGTCCCAAAGAAATCATCCAAAACGAATACCTCGCCATCCTCTATGAACAGGGAATTTGCGGTGTTGTTATGATTCTTTGTACCGCTATTTTGTTCGTTCTAATTTATAAATTACATAGTAAAAACCATGAAAAAACATCAATCTATGGACGTGTTCTTATTTTTTCTTTCGCCCTTACCCTCAACTTTTTCTCTGGCCTCCCCAACGCCCTTCATATTTATCTTTTACCTATCTTATTCTTCTAATCCTGAATTCTACCTACAAGAAAATAATATTTCTTCTTTTCTGACGCATCTTTAGTCTCGGCAACCTCAGTATCATCGGTAGTAATTACTTCATTCTCATCACAAATATAATAATATTTCTCTGCATTGCTTTTCAAATTATAAAATTCCTCCACAACCATATCAGATTCTTGCGAGAGATAGTGTTTTTCTTGGTCTAAATTACTAGTCTTAATATCTCGACAAATTAAAACATATTTAACGTCCAGCTCATCATAAAAAATATACAATTTACAGTCTTTTGCGCTTTCAACCATCGTCTGAAAATTTAATCTACCAGCGGATTTTATTTCAAATTTTTCCAAAATAGAAAAAATCGTTTGTCTTGGTAAAAATTTTGGCCCAGGTCTATTCTCATGCAAACGAACATATCTCTTTAACAACGAAAGCAACATACTCCGTTCATCAAAATAATTCGGAAAATCTCTCAACTCGCACAGCGCCAGCCAGCTTTGATTATTCAGATCAACCAAAAACTTTTCTTCATCAATCTGTGCGCCAGATCCTAAAACTTCTTTTTCTGCCATCCAGTCAGGTTTTGATTCTTCTCTCTCTGTCGGCCATATTCTAGCATACCTGAATGTTTCAGAATTACAGGCTTTTAATTCTTCTTCCGTCATCCCATCGACCCCAGTAGTAATCATTTTCTCCGCGATCGTCAGCATGTTTGCACGAATTAGCTCTCTGATATTTTCTTCTAAGATTTTAGGGTTCTGATTTGATGGTCGTGGAACTGACGAAACAACCTCATTTCCAATAAAACGTCTTGCATATACCGCAATTTCCAGTTCGTCGTGAACGGGAATTTCCGTTACTAGCGTTTGAATTGCCTTCTTTGGAATCTCTCCTTCTACTTCTGCCATCACGCAACGGTCGCCATTGCTCGCCCAATATAAATATCCCTCATAATCCCCAGATTCATCATCCGAATTCAAGCCATCATGGCTAGTCAGCCATTTTTTCACGGTAAACGAATAAGGAAAATCTGTGAAGTAATCGTTTATCAAAGTTTTTGGCGGCTCGCCATTTCCACAGACCCACCAAATATAATCTGAGGCACACAAAATATAATTTCGATGTTTTTTGTCGCGGAAAAAATACCAAAAAGTGTCCGGATCAACCGCACGAAATCCTATAAATTTTAGCTCATGATGAATTTGATAGAATTTTATGATTTTTCTTAGCTCTTCTGGTTGTATTTCCATATTTTAATATTTCAAAATTTAATTTTATTCTTTATTCCAGTATAGTGGACAAACTTGCTTTTCAAAAGAGGTGAAATTACATAAAATAGATTAAATACAAAATAGGAGTCAAAATGAAGCGAATCGTATTTCCAGAAATCAACCATCCCTATATCCAGGAGGCTATCAAACTTGCCTCTGTGAAATTCCCTGAATTTGAAGCCATTGGCGCTGACAATCTTGAACACGCTTGCGCTGCAGTTAAGGCTGGGGTTGCCGATTCCATGATTGCCGGCATCGACTATACTTCTCGCGATGTTATTCTTGCCGCCCGCGATATTATCGGCGTCAAAAATCTTCGTAAGCTCGAAAAACCCACTTTTTCCGCCAGCTTTATTTTTACAAAAACCGCTCCTTCTCTTTCTATATCTTCTAAAGTCATTTATATCCTCGGCGATGCTGCCGCTTGCAAGCATCCTAATTTTGACCAACTTTACGACATTGCTCTTCAAACTCACGAAACTGCGGCCAAATACTTTAAATATCTAAGACATAATTCCACCGATCCAGCGTTAAATAATATTCTTACTCCCCGCGTTGCCATGCTTAGCTTCTCTACCCTCGGTTCTGGCGGTCGTGATGAAACCATCTCACTCGAACAGGCCGTCATGGAAAAAGTCAGGGAAGCTCATCCTGAAATTCTTATCGACGGAGAATTACAACTCGACGCCGCCATCAATCCCCGTGTTGGTGAGAAAAAAGCTCCAAACTCCCCTGTCGCTGGTCATGCTAATGTTTTAATAGTCCCAGATCTCAACACTGGTAATATTCTCTACAAAGCCATGGAACAATTTGGCAACTTCACTGCCGCTGGCCCAATTCTTCAGGGATTTAACGCTCCCGTCTCCGATCTCTCTCGCGGCAGTACGGTAGAAGACATTCTTGCCATCATCGAAGTTGAGCTCGCCCTCTGCAATTCTTAATTTAATCTCTCACTAGCAATTCTTGTCTAACCATTCCGTGTACAGTATTTGAATCAGAAGGCACAATTGTCTTCACTTGGAATTTCTCGCAAATAGCTTGTGCGATTGCAGAGCAAGCCCTCGCTCCATGCATCCACAAAGGGTCCTCCGGCATATATTTTTCCAATTCATTAAGCTGCACGGATTGAAATATTTCACGGTTTCTCGCTTGAAATTTTGCCAAACTAATCATTTTTGGGTGATCTATGTCTTCAAAAACTTCATTTTTGCCTAAATCGTAGCCAGCCACCTCCATATATGTTAGTTCACCGCCATTATAAATAGCTACGGGTGTGACTATTGTTTTTTGCGGCAACTTCGTCTTCACAAATTTCAAAACTTCCTCGAGTGAATGCTTGGAAATCTCATCATTTATATGGGGAAATCGTGTCAGAACCGTTCTCACTCCAAGCTCAAGGTACGCTCTTTCTACAACTTTTCCATCTTGTTTAATAATTAACTCAGTAGAGCCACCACCGATATTGATTAGTAAAAGAGGCTTATTGGAAATATATCTTGCAGATAACGCTTGCTCCAAATAAAATCCCTCAAGTTCTTGACTAATTACATCAAAATGTAATCCCGTTATCTGAAGAATTTTATCAGATAATTTTCTCAGTGCGGTTTTTGACATTTTTCTAAAAATTGCCGTCGCAAAAACTTTAATTTCCGTATCAGGACAATCGTTTCTAATATTCAAAAAATAATTTACTAATTCCCGCTCGCCTTGTTCACTCAATCCATCGTCCGGATTAAAATCTTTTTTGAAATCAAAACTCCTAGTTTTTAGGAGTTTTACTTTGCCTTCTTTCCATTCGTAAAGCTTGACAGTAGATGAACCTGTGTCAATATACAACATCACATCCCTCCTCTTAAGTTCATAATAACACTTTTTCTGGAGATTCTGTGTTATTATTTTTTCTAAAGAAAGGATCTCATGAAAGGTAAAATCAGATATTTCGGCACTGACGGAATCCGTCAAAAAGCAGAAGCTTTCACTCCTGGCTTTATTCAAGCTATTACTTTAGGTATCGTGCGCTATCTCGGCAACGCCCGTGAAACTGCCGACGGCATGGAACGCCCAGTTAAGGTTCTCCTCGGTGGCGACACTCGCGAGTCAACCGAGTGGATTTTGCGTTATTTTGAAGAAGCTCTCGAAACTGTCGGCATCGACCATGGCAATGTTGGTGTCCTCCCTACCCCCGCTATCAACTACGCTTTTTACCAGATGGGCTACGATCTTGCTATCGACGTCACTGCCTCTCATAATCCTGTCTCTGATAATGGTATTAAAATCTTCGAGCGTGGTGATACTATTGGCGGACTTGAATCTGTCATGCCCGGCGGAGTTGGTTTTCAAGGCACTGGCACCACCACTAGTGGTAAGGACTTATCTTCTCTCATTAAAAAATACCCCTTTGGTGTCAAATTAAGTCAGGCTGGTATCAATGCCATCGAGAATGCTTTGGAAAATGAGACTGGTTTTGAAGTTGGTGCCGTTGAATTTGCTGAAGACCTACACGCTGACGCCAAATCTCGCTATCTTGATCACCTCAAAGACTACCTCAAGCACATTGGTCCCACTACTATTTCCGAGCGTCAAAAGCCAGATTTCTCCAATCTAAAAATCGGTCTCGACTGCGCCGATGGTGCTACTAGTGTCGTGGCACGTGAGATTTTTGAATATTTCGGTGCTACTGTTGAAGTGATCCATGATGATTCTAGTTACGGAGAAAAGATCAACCGAGACTGTGGTAGTACTCACCTTGAAGCACTCACCCAATTAGTGAAAGAAAAACAGCTCGATTTTGGTGCTGCTTTTGATGGTGATGGCGACCGCTGCTTGATGGTTGATAAAGATGGCACCGTTATCGATGGCGACGACATGGTGGCCTGCATGGCTAATTATCTTGGCCTTTCTAAGGTCGCTGTTACGATTATGGCAAATAAGGGTCTGCTCAACTGGTCTAAAGAGACTGGTGTTGAACTCGTCATAACCGACGTTGGTGACCAAAATGTTTCCGCCAAAATGCGTGAAGATGGTATTCTCCTTGGTGGTGAACAGAGTGGTCATATCATTCTTCCAGGCGAATCTATGGGTGATGGCATTCTCACCGCCCTTGTCATGACCAAAATCTATAGCGAAACTTTATTCAGAAAACAACACGAAGATCAGCTCATTTTAGGTTATGAATCTATTCAGAAGGCTAAAGCCGAAGAAAAAGCAGGTACTAAATCTGAATCTACTTTAAATATCACCTCTAGTGATGTTACTTTAAAATCCATCTGTTCCATGCTGAAAAAGCTCCCTCAAACTATCAAAAACCAATCAGTCAGTCATTCTCTCAAGCAGGCTTTTAGGACTAACGCAGAAGTTGCTAAAGAATTCATAAAACAACAAACTAAAGAGCTCGAGACGCTTAACTGGAGTCTTAATATTCGCGCCAGTGGTACCGAGGAGCTCGTCCGCATTACCATTTGGGGCGATAATCCTGAAAAAATTCGCGCCAAAGCTGACGAAATTGCAGAAAAACTCAAATCCCTAGAAGATTTAATTTAAAAGAGGAAATTATGATTAAAATTATCAAACTCACCAAATATTCTGAAGCTCTCGCAAAACGTATTCGCGCTCTACTTATCCAACTTTCACGCAGTGGTCAGGATAAAGGTAGTATTCCTAAAGCTTGGTTCGATGAACTTATTGCTTCATCCTGGCATGATTGTCTCCTTGCCGTCGAAGTCGAAGATCAACCCAAAAACCCTGCCTCCACTATCCTCAACGATGTCGCCTCGACAGAGCTCCTTGAGGCAATCCAGCCAAGTCAAATTCTCGGCATGGCTTCCGTCTCCGTCACTTTTGGTCCTGGTATTGGCAAAAACGCTTATCTCGAAGATTTTGTCGTAGACAAAGCAGCTCGCGGTAAAGGCATCGGTCACCTCCTCTTTGATGCTTATGAAAAGTGGGCAAGAGAAAAAGGCTGCAAAAATCTCGAATTCACTTGCGGTCATGGTCGCGAAGCCGCTCAGCAATTCTACAAAGACCATGGCGCTTCAATCTACGATACCAACTTCTTTCGCAAGAAGCTCAACTAATCCAGTATAATATACTCATGAATATCTATATTTCTGGCATCTCTGGCACTGGTATGGGTCCGCTCGCTCTCATGGCTAAAAACGCCGGCTATCAAGTTTTTGGTTCCGATCAACATCGCGGTGCAATTTCTCTTGAACTTGAACAGGCACAAATCCCTTTCACAGTCGGCGCGCAAGACGGTCAATACCTTCAGCAGATTCACGAGAAATATCATCTTGATTGGTTTGTTCACACTTCTGCTCTTCCTGAAAATCATCCAGAACTACAGCTTGCCAAATCTCTCGGTCTAAAAATTTCTAAACGTGACGAACTGACCGCCACTTTAGTCAAAGATCTTAATCTTAAAATGATTGCTGTCGCTGGCACTCACGGCAAGACCACCACTACTGCCATGCTGATTTGGCTCGCCAAAAATCTTCAACTTCCCGCCGCCTATATCGTTGGTTCAACTTTAAATTTCGCTCCATCCGGCTCTTATCAATCTCACGATCGCTATTTTATTTATGAAGCAGATGAATACGATCGCAATTTTCTCCATTACCATCCTTGGCTCTCTCTCATCACTTTCGTTTCCTTCGACCATCCTGACATCTATCCTACCGAGCAGGAATATCGCGACGCCTTTCTATCATTTGAAAAACAAAGTGAGTTCCTCATTTTTGCAAACCAAGCAGCCGTCCCTTCCGATCTCACTCAAATTACAGAAAAGAATCCGCTCATTCTTATGCAGCCTAACCCTCGTCTCACTCTTGCTGGTCAAGCTCGCCGTGAGGATGCTAACCTTGTTTTTGCTGCTGCCAAACAAATTCTTCGTGACCTCTCTAATTTTTCAGAAAATAGCACTTCAAAAAATAATATCTCAGAAAATGCCTCCAATATTACTTCGACCTCGCAGAATACTTCCAACGTCATCACTCCAGTCTCGCAGAATATTCCCGACGATATTATTCTCAATATCCTCAATCAATTCCCCGGCGTCGGCCGTCGCTTCGAGCGCCTCTCTGACGGGCTTTACTCCGATTACGCTCACCATCCAGAGGAAATTAAGGCCACCATTGAAATTGCCAAAGAGGAAGCTAAAAAACTTGGCAAAACTGGTGTTGCCGTCGTTTATCAGCCTCATCAAAACACTCGCCAACACGAAGTTTTTCACCTCTATAAAGACGCATTTCTTGGTGCCGATCGTCTTTTCTGGCTACCAACCTATCTCACGCGCGAAAATCCTAATCTCAAGATCTACACCCCAGAAGACTTTATTAGTACTCTCACAAATTCAGAAATCGCTACTGCCTCCGACCTTGACAATAATCTCAAATCTGAGCTAAAAACTCTACTCCAAAAGAACTATCTTGTCATTCTTATGTCTGCCGGTCCCGCCGACAGCTGGTTTCGCCACGACCTTCTCGCAAACTAGTCTCATCTCACTTATGCTATAATTAAAACGTTTATGGGTGGCGTTTTTGGTAAAAAAGAACATCAAGAGGAGAAGCAACGCCTTTCTCAGCTTTTCAAGCAAATCAAAACTTGGCAACTCATTTTAGCTCTTATTCCACTCCTCTTTCTCACCGCCACTTTTTTGCGTTTTGATCACCTCAAAATGAACGATTTAAAAGCCAAAGTTTTAAAGGCTGACCAGGGAAAAACCGCCGACGGTAAGGAAATTACCTCACAGGAGGAAATCGAAAACGGTCTAAAATCCACCCTCACCGAGCTCAAAAAATATACTGACACTCATATCGTTGTCAATTTTATTGAAAAAAATGGTCGAAATTCCCTAATTTTTGGCACCGGCCCTTTTTATCTAGAAAACCAATACAACCGCAAGGCCACCGCTGCTCTTGCCGAAGCTGAAAATAAATTAAAAAGCACTGGTGATACAAACCCGAATGGTAACGTTTTTGCCAAGGCCATGGAAGTCTGCAAGCCAAAAGCCATCGCGAATGGTTGGGCTTGGAATAGCCCTGGCTATTTGAATTGTATGACTGGCATTATCAACAGCTACCCCTCCACCGACCAAATCACCACCACCCTTGCTGCCAATATCCCCCCCACTTCTCTCTATCGCTACGATTTCTCTTCCCCTGTCTGGGCACCCAACCTCGCCGGTTTTACCATCCTCATCTGTCTCATTCTCATTCTCATCATCGCCACGCGTTTCCTGATTTTTATCATTCTCCGCATCGCCATTCTCTTCATAAAATAGACTCATCTTCTTCATAAAATATGATTAATCCTTTTTATTAAATAGATCCATTCCCTTCATAAATAGACCTATCTTCTTTATTTAATAGACCCAGCTTCTTTATAAAATAAATCATAAGAACTTTCACCTCTATAAATTCCCTATAAAACCCCTTGACAGATTCTTCCCCCTACCATAAGATAAGATTATATCAATTAAAGGAGGAAAAATGGCCTACAGTCACACTAACAGTAAAGGCATCACCTATTATCTACATAAATCTGAGGTTACCCTCCGCGGTGGCAAGCCTCAGACTATTTATTTCTTCACCAAAACTGAGAATAATCCAAAGGGTACTCCAGTTGACCTTCCTGCAGACCGCGTCGTCAACGAAAATCCACGCAACGGTTTCCTTACCCTTTCAAAAAAGAAATAATTTAGGCTGAATCTTATAAAATACCAGGGTTCATCCCTGGTATTTTTGTTCTCAAAGCATCTTCAAAAAGTAAAATTGCCTTAAAATTAAAACAGTAAAAAGGAGCTAGCCGAGACTAGCCCCTTTAGAGTAAAAACAAGTTAATAAGTTGCACGCCTAAAAAGGCAACCGTCCATGAAGTTATTGGAGTTTAGAAATCATATCCAAAAGCTCATAGATGGTCTGAGATGAGGACCACGCCCAGCCGTTATAGTCCTCACCGGAGCTAATCATCAATCCATTATGGAAGAGCCACACTGGACTGCAGTCGTCGAAGAACCCAGAGCTACCAAACTGATACTGAATTTTCAATGTCCAGTTATTTTTGGAGAACTCCTGCTCTACTATCGTGTAATTAGCGCCGTGGATTTCTGCCCAACTACTGGTCTTCACTTCAAAACCGGAGTTTTTAGCTGAGCTGGAAAAAGCGTCGGCAAGCTGTAGTAGATATCCGTTATAGCTTCTCCGATTATCCTCCCACATGTGCGCGTCTGTCACGCGCTTTGTCTCAGCCTTTACGGCTTCCTCATTCGCGGTCAGTGACGGCTGCACCTGGTTGCTTGCTGATCCCGTACTACTACTGCTGCTACTGCTAGTACCTCCACAACCATAATAGTTGTAGGTGTAATAGTAGTTGTAATTATATGTCGCCGCCAGCGCGTTCACCGGCATTAACATACCAAACAGAACCATCATCATCGTTGCAAAAACTTTCTTTAACATAGTTTTTCCCTCCTATCAAAGAGCAATCGCTGTAGCGCTCACACTATTGTGAAAATTATGCTACAACTTACAACTATATTATAACATGATAACCTTAAATTGTAAAGGTTAAGGTTAATCTCTAATTTATCTTACCTCTGTTCTCCCTGTTCCGAACAAAAACTCAATCCACTGTTCAAAATTGGATAGTTTTCTTGCTTCAATCCGTTCGTCTAATGTCAGCTTTGGGTGTTTGTTTTTGGCGATCTCACTGTTATTTGGCAAATCAATCATTACTTCGCCCGGTAACTTTTTCCCGAGCAATTTTCTCGCCTCCAGTTCCTGATATTCGTCAGATGCAAAATATTGATTCTCCAGTTTTTTCTTATTCACATCCAACTCAAGCAGTTCCACCTCAGTTTTTTTGGCGTTAATTTGCTGTTGTAGTTCCCAGTTCTTCGCAATTGACCCCACCGATGC